>ERZ772964.4-NODE-4-length-297980-cov-8.75707_pt1 | contig 297980 bp, 241 predicted proteins | sample MGYA00580675_ERZ772964 | MGnify/ENA primary metagenome ERZ772964 (study PRJEB29015, sample SAMEA2737941) | human oral metagenome | biome: human oral; feature: human-associated habitat; material: dental | place: China | collected 2139 ... | reverse complement strand
GGCGTGCTCAGCGTGACCCCGGCCATAAACACCGCCCGCCAAACCACCAACACACACCGATGCAGTAGTGTACAAGACGTGCGTTTAACCCGATACTTCACGCTTGTTATCGCCATTCTCAGCACTGCGAGCTGCGCTCTCGGGGCGCGGCTGACATCGATTCCCGGCTCGACGTCGGGTACCGCAGACACATTTCAGGACTCTCGGATCAAACGGCCAAAGCCGGGCTCTTCCTTCCAGGTCGAGATCGCCTCTTACACGGGGAACGTCACGGCCCAGGTTGTAGATCTGGACCCGGAAGACGTCACGTCCGATCAGGTCCGCGAGCTTCGAGCCAGAGGCGCCTACCCCGTCTGCTACGTCAACGTCGGTGCGTGGGAAGACTGGCGAGCTGATGCAAAGTTGTTCCCAAAGGAAGTCATAGGGAAAGGCTATCCGAATTTGCCGGGCGCGCATTGGCTCAATGTCAGCAAGCAGAACGAGTTTTTCCACCTGATGGAAAGTCGGATCAAGGTGTGCGCGGACAAGGGCTTTCTGGGAGTGGACGCAGACAACGTCGACGGTTGGAAGCGCGACACCGGCTTTCGAATAACGGACCAAGAAGAAATTCGTTACATTGAAAAACTCTCAGCCACGGCCCACAACCAAGGAATGGCCTTCTCGCTGAGAAACAATCTAGAACAAATCGATCATCTCATTGGCAACATCGATATGGCCATAGTCGAAGACTGCCACGCAGGCAACGCCTGCAAGTATTGGTCAACAGTCCTAGGAGACGGCAAGGCCGTTTTCGTCATCGAGTACAGCGATGAAAACTTTGCTCAGTGCAAAGACGACCCACCAGGAATGACGACTATTCGCAAGGCTATGAAACTCGACTCTTGGGTCAAGGATTGTTCGGGCAAGGAGCAGCCGTAGAGGGCAAACGCCATAAGAGGCACGTAGGCATATGGCCTTTAGAAACACGGCACGCCGAGTCTCGTTAGGCATTCGTTCCGAATTCGTTCCTCTGTTTACTCGAAGCGAACGCCAGCAAGGCCGTCGCTCTCTCGCTGCCGAAGCGGAAGCGGATGTGAAGACGCGTGGTGCTCGTCGGCGAGGGCCCGGCGTGGAGCCAAGGCGAGCCAAGGCCCACGCCGTGTGCTTGTCTAGCCGGGCCTGTGTCTACTTGAGCAGCTTCACGGTCAGCCATATTGCGAAGGCAATGAGCGGCACAAAACTTATGATCCTCACAGGCAGTTCCATTTTGGGCAGCCACCAGATGTAGATCATTGTGGTCAGCGTTGCCGCCCAAATCCCGACGACCGACACTGCGGTCGGGACTGCCGAAATAAAACATAGGCCGATAGCAGCAAGGATGATCCCGCTCGTCGCGAAGGACATGAATCTGGACTCGGTTAAATCGGGGCGGAACAAGGTCGCCCCCCAAATGACCGTGAGGACGCCGACAATTGTCAGGCAATAGCCCAGAATGCTTGGTCCGTTCATCGTAATTCCTTTCGATTTGGTCATGGTGTTTCCTGTCCGATATGAATGAACATAATTTATCGTTCATTCATTTGAGGGTGAAGAGGTTTCAGTCCTTTGGGAAGCCTTCGCCTCTTGTGGATCTACTGGCACATCCGGCATCGCGCGGTCCCCCTCCAAGGGCGGCCTCGTCGTTGGAAGGGCCTTTTAAGGTCGGTCGAAGTGATCCGCGCGGGAACCTCGGCTCCGTCGTTAGAGGGCTCATCCCAGAAGTGGGAAGGCATCTGTTAGAAGAGTCCCTTGACGAAGTATGCCGCAAGGGTCTCGAGCGCCTGTCCGACGCCTGGAAAGTCCTTTTCGGTTACGTGTGTGTCCACGTAGATCACGAGTTCGCACACTCGCAGGACTTTGCGGGACTTTTCTTCGTCAAACCCCGCGTCGTGCATCCAGCTTTCGAATGTTGCGAGGAGGAAATGTAGGAAGAAGTCTTCCTTCCCGTCGCCTGCGCGGTAGTGTTCGCGCAGGCGTTTCCCGATGGCGGGGCTGTTCCACTCGGACAGTATCCTGTTGGCGGACATGTGCTTGAAGGTGTAGTCGAAAATCGCGGGGATCACTTCCGTCGGATCGGCGGACCAGTCGATCTCGTTCACCATCTCGGCGCGAATCCGGTTGTTTTCTTCGGCGTATATTTCGAGGAAGATGGCCTCCTTTGACGGGTAGCAGTTGTAGAAGCTTCCGACGGCGACGTGGGCGTCGCGGCAAATGTCGGAAATGCTCGTCGCCTTGTAGCCCTTCTTGGCGAAGCTGCGCTTCGCCGCTCGCTGCAGGGCTTGTTTCATGTTGTCCACGAAATGCCTTACTCGACGGTCCCTCGAGAAGAGGTGAATGAATAATTCGAACTGTTCATTCACATTCTAGACCGCACCAAATCACCCGTCAAGATGCACGTGCGGTGCTCGGGAATGCGCGGCTCGCGAGGGGCGACGGGCGATTGCAAGGCGATTTTGGGAGGCGCCGCGGACTTGGATGGCTTATCATTCCAGAGGTTGTCTACTACAGGAGGATTACGGTGGCGCAAGCGATCGGGTTTGACCGAGAACGATACATTTCGATGCAGTCCGAGCATATCGGCGAGCGGCGTCGGAAGATCGGAGGAAAGCTGTACCTCGAAATGGGAGGCAAGCTTTTTGACGACATGCACGCTTCTCGCGTACTTCCAGGGTTCACTCCCGACAATAAGATCGCGATGCTCGAGAGGCTGCGAGACGAACTTGAAATCGTCGTCGCCGTCAATGCCAACTTACTGGCCAAAGTCAGGGCGGATCTCGGAATCTCGTATCAGGAGGACGTGCTCCGGCTGGTGGACGTATTCCGTGAAAGGGGCTTCCTGGTTGAGAACGTCGTGCTCACTCAAACGGAGGATGACAACACGCCGGCAAAGACGTTCAAGAGGCGGATGGAGCGCCTCGGCCTGAAGGTCGCCCAACATCGGCGCATCGAGGGGTATCCGGGCAACACGAAGCTCATCGTGTCCGACGAAGGGTTTGGAAAGAACGATTACGTCGAAACGAGCAGGGACCTTATCGTCGTCACTGCGCCCGGGCCGGGGTCGGGAAAGCTCGCGACGTGCCTGTCGCAGCTCTTTCACGAGAATCGCAGGGGGATCAAGGCCGGGTATGCAAAGTTCGAGACATTCCCCATTTGGAACCTTCCCCTCGGCCATCCGGTCAATGTGGCGTACGAGGCGGCCACGGCCGACCTTGAAGACGTCAACCTCATCGATCCCTTCCACTTGCAGGTTTACAACGAGCAGGTGGTCAGCTACAACCGCGACGTCGAAGTGTTTCCGCTGCTGGTGACGCTGCTTCGGGAAATCGCCGGCGAATCGCCGTACCAGTCGCCCACAGACATGGGCGTCAACATGGCGGGCTACTGCATCAGTGACGACGCCGTTTGCCGCGAAGCGGGGAAGCAGGAAATCATTCGGCGCTACTACAAGGCCTTGGTCGATGAGCGCCGGGCGGAAGCCGATCCGGTGGTCTCCGGGCGCATTGCGCTCATCATGGGGCGGTTGGGCCTGGCCAAGGAAGACCGCGTCGTCGTCGAGCCCGCCTTGAAGAAAGCGGAGGCCACGGGCGGGCCGGCCTCCGCAATCGAACTTCCCAACGGGAAGATCATCACAGGCAAAACCTCAGGGCTCCTCGGATGCTCGGCGGCCATGCTCTTGAATGCGCTCAAAGTTTTGGCCGGGATCGAGGACGACGTCGACCTTCTGGCTCGCGAGTCCATTGAGCCGATCCAAACCCTCAAAACCGAGCACCTCGGCAGCAGAAACCCAAGGCTCCACACCGACGAGGTGCTCATTGCCCTGTCGGTGTCCGCGACGCGCGACGACAACGCGCGCAAGGCCCTGGACGAGCTGCGCAACCTCCGAGGCTGCGACGCTCACACGACGACGATCCTCGGCTCTGTGGACGAGGGGATCTTCAGGAACCTGGGGGTGCTCGTGACGTCCGAGCCGATTTACCAGAGGAAATCTCTTTACCGCAAGCGCTGAGAGCGCCGCGAGGGGCGGGTGCGCCGGAACGGCGGCGGCCCTTCCTCGGCGACGCAATGACGCCCAGACCTCCTTCGGTCTTCGGTTCGGCGCGGAAGTGCCCCTGAGGCCAAATCGCCGCGGCAGCCTGCAGACCTTCCAAACTTTCCAATTTGAAGGTAAGGTTCCACTTACAACAGGCGGCCGAAATGGGGTAGCGTTGCCCTGTAGGAGACGCGTGTCGCTAAGGAGAGTGTGATGGCGTCGAAGACTCCGGTGATCTCACCCGCGGGAGTCCGCGATTCGTGCGTAGTCGCGGCGCTGAGAATCGCCAGCGCCGCATTCACGGGCGCCGCGCTGGTCGGCGTCGCCGGCATTGCAGACGGGCGGGAGAGTTTCGCCGGTCCTCTGGCCTGTGCCTGTGTAGCCGGCCTTGCGGCATTCGCCGAGATCCTTTTCGGGGGGCATGCGGCTCGAGCTGAGGAACGGCGCATCCGGCGAAGTCTGCTCTCACGTCTTTTTTCCTCCCGAAACCAGGAGTCTTCGGGAGCGCACGCGGTTCAGCTATTGACCGACAATGTCGAAAGGGTGACCGAATACCGCCAGATCTATTTAGGATCGACCCTTGCCGCTTTTCTAATACCTTTCATCGCTCTCGCTTACATTTCAGTCTCGTTCGATCCTGTTCTCGGATTGACGATCATGGCTCTATGTCCGCTCATTCCCGTTCTGCTCGCAGTTTTCATGCGTTTCTTCAGGAAGACGTCGGCTAAATCGCGTAAGGAGCGCGCGATTTTGGCCGGAAAGTATCTCGACGCCATTCGCAACCTCGTGACGATACGCCTGCTCGGTGCCGGACCTCGAATTGAACGCCAGCTCAAAGACCAGGGAGAGCGCAACCGCGGGGCCATCATGAAACTGCTCGCGGGGAACCAGCTTGTCATCATCGTCGTGGACGGCCTCTTCTCTCTCATTCTCATCTGTGCCACGTGCACATTGGCCGTTGTCCGCTTCAACGACGGCGCAGTGACGGCGTCGCAAGTTCTCGCAACGGTGCTTCTGACTGCGCTTCTCATCGAACCGCTTGTGCAAGTCGCTGGATTCTTCTACATCGGAATGGGGGGAATCGCCTCCCAACGCGCGATAAGGGCATATATCGACAACCACGCGGATCCGAGTGCGGAGGGTGCGGCGGCCAAGGGCGGCGCGGGCGGCGACGCCGACGCAGGTGCGAACGTTGATGCGGCCACGCAGGCCGATGCCGGCGCAAGCGGCGACGTCGGCGCGGAAGACGGGGCGGGCGAGGGCGGGGGCCCGGGCGCAGCTGACCGCGTCGGCTGCCCCATCGTCGTGCGAAATGTGAGCTTTGACTACGGGCGCGGAGAGGTCCTCCACGGAGTCGATCTCGCGGTCGCATCGGGAAGCAAGATCGCCGTCGTCGGCCGTTCGGGCGGCGGCAAGTCGACGCTCATGAGGCTTATGGGCGGGGCGCTTCGGCCTGCCCGCGGGAGCGTGCTGATCGACGGCAAGAACCTTGCTTTTGCGAGCGCCGAGGAAGCGGCCGCCTTGACGGCCCGAGTGGCGCAGACGACGTGGCTTTTCACAGGCACGATTGCCGACAACCTTCGGCTGGCGAAGGAACACGCGACCCGGGAGGAAATGTGGAACGCCCTCCGGGGAGCGCAGATCGCCGATGAGATTGAGCGGATGCCCAAAGGACTTGACACTGACGTGGGCGAGCAAGGCGCGTTCCTCTCAGGAGGCCAGGCTCAGAGGATTTCCATCGCGCGGGCCCTGCTTTCCGGGCGGCGAATCCTCCTCTTGGACGAACCGACGTCGCAGGTCGACATCGAATCCGAAGCCAGAATCGTCGACGCTCTGCGTTCCTTGGGCCGCGACCTGACCGTGGTTCTCGTCACCCACAGATCTGCGCTGCTCGACGTCGCAGACAAAGTGTATGAAATGAAGGACGGCATGCTGTTCGAATGCGCGGGGGAAACGCTGTGAGCGCCGACGGCCCGAGGCTTGAAGAGGCGGCAAACGGCGAATCGGCAGAGAATGCGCGCGCGTTCTCTGCGGATCGTGCCGGCGGCGCCGCGGGTCGGGACGCCGCGGCGCTGGCGGAGCCGACCACGCGCGAGCTCGTCAGATGGCTGGCCTCCCAGACGCGGCCCGTCCACAGACCTCTCTTCGTTTCGACGCTTCTTCGCATCGTCAATCTCAGCCTTGACGTGGTGCTCTTCGGGCTCGCTGCGGCCGGCGCCGTTTCCTCCGTCCAAGGAAAAGGCCTCGGAAGCTATCTTCCCGCGCTCGTGCTCGTAGCCATGGCCAAGGCCGCCGCATACTATCTGGAACAGCTCACAGGGCACTATGTGGCCTTCAAGGCCCTGGAGTTGCTGAGAACCATGGTTTTCTCCAACCTGTGGCCCAAAGCTCCTGCCATTGTCGGGGCAACGCGCTCCGGCGAGGTGCTCGCGAGCCTCACGCGCGACGTCGACCGAATCGAGGTCGTCTACGCCCACACATTCGCCCCGGTCGTTTCCGCACTCGTCGTCCCGCCCGTTTTCGTGGTCGGCGCGGGGCTCGCGGCGGGGTGGCAGGCCGTCGCAATTCCCGCGGCGTGCGTCGCACTGGCTCTGACGGTCGTCCCATTCGTCGGCCTGCGCGCTTCAATGCGGGCGACGCGGCGCACCCTCGAGCTGCGGCGGGAACTTGCCCATCACGTCACCGACAGCGTGTTCGGGGCCGAAGAAATCATTGGATACGGACGTCAACTCGGGCGATTGGAGGAGACGGACGCCTTGGGGCGCTCGATCGGGCAGTCGGCGGGAACCGCACGCCGCGCAAACGCCTTTCGCAGGGGAGCAAACGTCTTCCTTGCCCTGGCAAGCTCCATCGGCGCGGCGGCGGTCGCGACGTCGCAGGGGTGCTCGCCTGTGACGGTCGCTGCCCTCGCGGCCGGGTGCCTGCGCTTGTTCGAAGGGCCGCGCGGGGTAGAAGACGCGGCAGGATATCTCGACCACTCGCTGGCGGCCGCTCGCCGTCTGTGGGAGATATGCCACGAACCTCCCCGAGTGGCAGACGGGCAAGAGACCCTTGAGCTTGCCGGCCCCGCCGAAGTGTCCTTCAACGGCGTCAGCTATACGTATGCCGGATCTTCTGCGCCCGCCCTTTCGGACTTTTGTCTGGACGTCGCCGCAGGAGGGCACGCCGTCCTCGTCGGCCCGTCAGGCTCCGGAAAAACGACGGCTGCCTCCCTCCTTTTGCGCTACGACGACCCCGACGCCGGCGAAGTGTTGCTTGGCGGGACCCCCCTCAGCCGCTACACGCTCGATTCCCTGCGGCGCTGCATCGTCGGCGTGTCCCAGAAGTGCGAGCTTCTCGACGCGAGCATTCTCGAGAACGTGACGTTGGGCATGCCCGATGCGAGCGAGGAAGAAGTGTGGAACGCACTTGAAATCGCGTGTTTGGCCGACGAAGTCCGTCAGATGCCCGATGGGCTGGCAACCGGCGTGGGCGTGGCGGGCCGCGAACTTTCGGGGGGCCAGGGCCAGAGGCTGTGCCTGGCTCGCGCGCTCCTCATGCGCCCCAAGATCCTTGTCCTCGACGAGTTCACCGCCAATCTCAACGCGGAGCTTCAATCGAAAGTACGCGTCAATCTGCGGAAAATTCCGTGTACGATCCTCGAGATCACCCATCGCCTCGACGCCGTTGCCGAAGCGGACCTCGTTCTCCTCCTCGATCGCGGACGCACGGTCGCTTCAGGTCCTCTTGACGCGATCGAAAGCGAAGGGTCTCTGAGGGACTTCTTCACGAAAAACCTCTGACGGGTTTCACTACCCCCTCCCGAGATAGTAAGGTAAGCAATGCCTAACTTAGTCCGAGGGGGTTTCCATGCTCAGCGCCTTTGTCATCGCTCTGAGAGAGGGCGTCGAGGCCTCGCTTATCGTCGGCATTCTGGTGGCCTACCTTGTCAAGGCCGGACGCAAAGACGTCCTGAAATACCTGTGGATCGGCGTCGCTGTCGCCGTCGCCGTTCCCGCAGGCGCCGGGGCCTTCATGACGTGGGGCCCGTCCACATTGACCTTTGCAGCTCAGGAGATCATCGGCGGAACGCTGTCGCTCGTCGCCGTCGGCTTTGTCACATGGATGATCTTTTGGATGGGAAAGAATGCGCGCACTCTTTCCAAAGAGCTTCGCAAGGCGGCGGACAGCGCCTTGCAGGGCGGGTCGGCGATGGGAATCGCATGGGTCGCCATTCTCGCAGTCGGCAGAGAGGGCCTCGAGACCGCGCTGTTCATATGGCCGACAGTCAAGTCCGGCGTCGAGAAAGGAAACGGCGCGGCGCCGATCGCCGGGCTCGTTTTGGGGCTCGCCGCCGCCGTCGTCATCGGGTATCTCGTCTACAAGGGGTCTGTCGCCGTCAATCTCAGGTCCTTCTTCACGGTGACGGGCTACCTCCTCATCGTCGTGGCGGCGGGAATAGTCGCATACGGGATCAACGACCTCCAAGAGTCCGGATTGATTCCGGGGCATGGACACACCGTCTACGACTTCACCGAGACGATCGCGAACCACGCCTCGTCGTGGTGGTTCAATCTCTTCGACGCTTTCTTCCAGCTAAAAGTCCTCATGGGCCCTACGCTCTTGCAGATCCTCGGCTGGGCCGTCTATCTCCTTGTGTGCCTGCCGCTGTTCACACGACAGGTGCGCGGAAAGTCCTCTGTTTCAAACCAGGTAAGGAACAACAATGCGTAAGTTGCTATCTTCGGCGGCCGTTGCGGCCGTTCTGCTGGCCGGCTGCGTGTCGAACGACAACGCCTCCGACAAGGGCGGATCGAGCGGCTCTCAGAGACTGAGCGTGACCATCGCCGACGACAAATGCGACGTTTCTGCGGCGAAGACGGAATCCGGCAGGGTCGTCTTCACCCTCAAGAACGAGGGCACGGTCAAAAACGAGTTTGAGATTCTGGCCCCGGACAAGCTTCGAATCGTCGGCGAGCGGGAGAACCTGGCCCCCGGAACCACCGTGAAGTACACCGTGGTGCTGGAGTCCGGCAGCTACTACACAGCTTGCAAAAAGAACATGGTCGGCGCGCTGGTCGGGGCGAAGAAGTTCACGGTCAGCGACTCGGGCAAGAAGGTCGAGGCCGGCGGCGACGAGAAGAAGCTCCAAGACCAGGCCGTTTCGAACTACAACGCCTACAACCGCGACCAGGCCGGCCAGCTCCTCGAGAAGACAAAGGCGTTCGCCGAGGCGTACAAGGCGGGCAATCTCGACAAGGCGCGCTCCCTCTATGCCGCGACCCGCCAGCACTACGAGAGGATCGAGCCGACGGCGGAGAAGTTCGGCGACCTCGATCCGGCCCTCGACGAGCGCGAGGCCGATTGGCAGGAGACGGAAGACAAAGACACCCGTGCGTGGAAGGGGTGGCACTACATTGAGAAAGACCTCTGGCGCCCCGACGGCTTCGAGGGGTTGAACGACGAGCAGAGGGCGAAGGCTTCCGAGCAGCTCGTCGCAGACACCCAGAAGCTTTACGATCTGGTGTACGCCAAGGACTTCTCCATCAAGCTCGCCGACATCTCGAACGGCGCCATCAACTTGCTCGAGGAAGTCGCGACCACGAAGATCACGGGTGAAGAGGAAGCCTTCTCCCACACCGATCTGTGGGACTTCCAGGCCAACGTGGAAGGCGCCAAGGTCGCCTACGGCAACGTCGAGGCAATCGCCAAGAAGAAAGATCCGGCGCTGGCCAAGGAGATCTCCAAGCGCTTCGACCAGCTCCAGGCCGAGCTTGACAAGTACAAGCAGGGCGACGGCTACGTCTACTACGACAAGCTCAACGAGGCGCAGCGCAAGCAGCTTTCCGACTCCGTCAACGCCCTGCGCAAGCCGTTGGCCAAGCTGACCGAGGCGATCCTCAAAGACGCCGGGGAATCGACGTCTAAGAAATGAGGTGGAATCGAAGCAATGAGCTCCGAGGATTCGGAATTTGAATCGTCCGAGGTTTCCGAGCCTAAGGAAGAGGCGCCCCGAGGAGTGAGTCGCCGCGCTGTGCTCCTCGGGGGCGGCCTCGCCGCACTCGGCCTCGGCGCGGGCGCCGCCGTCGGCTATCCGTTCGGGCGCTCCAGCGGCGTCGAGGAAGGCGAGAAGAAAGCCGACGTCGACGGGGTGCGATACCCGTTTCGCGGCAAGCACCAGAGCGGCATCGTCACTCCGCAGCAGCAGCAGATGCACACGGCGGCCTACGACGTCACGACGAAATCCCGCGAGGACCTCGTCGAGCTCCTCAAGGATTGGACGCTTGCGGCCGAGAAGCTCATGGCCGGAGAGCTCGTCAATCCGATGAAGTCTTTCAAGGAGGTTCCGCCCGACGACACGGGCGAGACCATGAACTTAGGCCCTTCGGGCTTGACGATCACCTTCGGCTTCGGTTCGACCCTGTTCAGGACCGCCGACGGCGTCGACCGGTTCGGCATCGCAAGCAAAAAGCCAGAGCTCCTTCTCGCCGAGATTCCGCGCATGTCCGCGGAGAAACTCGATCAGGCCAGGTGCGGCGGAGACCTCGTCGTGCAAGCGTGCGCCGAAGATCCCATGGTCGCCATGCACGCGATCCACAACCTCTCGCGAATCGCCTTCGGGAGAGCCTCGGTGCGCTGGAGCCAGCTCGGCTACGGGCGGACGTCGTCGACGTCGAAGTCGCAGGCGACTCCCCGCAACCTCTTCGGCTTCAAGGACGGGACGAACAACATCAAGTCCGACGAGACGGACTATCTCTCCCAGAGCCTGTGGATTCAAAAGGGCGACCCAAACGGGGACGTCTGGGAGGGCGGCACTTACATGGCATGCCGCAAGATCAAAATGATGATGGAGGTGTGGGACGACCTCGTCCTCTCCGAGCAGGAGAACATCATCGGCCGCGACAAGATCGAGGGCGCCCCGCTTTCAGGCGGCAAGGAGTTCACCGCACCGAACTTCAAGAAGAAAGACGAGAAGGGCGAAACCGTCATCGACAAGGAGTCGCACATGGCGCTCATGCACCCCGACCACAACTCGGGGCACAGGATGCTCCGGCGCGGCTACAACTTCATGGAGGGCTCGGACAGCCTGGGGCGGCTCCAGGGCGGTCTGTTCTTCGTCGCCTTCGTGCGCAATCCTGAGAACAACTTCATACGAATCCTCAGGAAGATGTCGAGCGACCTGCTGACGGAGTACCTGCAGACCACGGCCTCGGCGCTGTTCGTGATTCCGCCCGGGATCAAGGAGGGGGACGAGTACGTAGGGCAGGCTTTGTTCTCTTAAGACCAAGAGTATGCTTGTGGCGTTGTTCTTCTGGAAGGAAACCAATGCCGCAGCTGCGATCCGCTACGTCCACCACCGGACGGAATATGGCCGGCGCCCGCGCACTCTGGCGCGCCACCGGAATGAAAGGCTCCGATTTCGGCAAGCCGATCATCGCCGTCGCCAACTCCTACACGGGTTTCGTCCCCGGGCACGTCCATCTGAAAAACATGGGTTCGCTTGTGTGCGAAGCCATCGCTGAGGCCGGGGGCGTGGGGCGCGAGTTCAACACCATCGCCGTCGACGACGGCATCGCGATGGGCCATTCGGGCATGTTGTACTCGCTTCCTTCCCGCGAGGTCATCGCCGACTCGGTCGAGTACATGGTCAACGCGCACACGGCGGACGCACTCGTATGCATATCGAATTGCGACAAGATCACGCCGGGGATGCTCATGGCGGCCCTCCGGCTCAACATCCCCGCGATTTTCGTTTCCGGCGGACCCATGGAATCGGGGGCTCCGGTCGACGGCGTCATCGAGCACCGCACCGATTTGATCGACGCCATCGCCTTGTCAGCCGACGACGAGCTGACCGACGATCAACTCGGACTCGTCGAGGAAAGCGCGTGTCCCACATGCGGCTCGTGCTCGGGCATGTTCACGGCCAATTCCATGAACTGCCTGACCGAGGCACTCGGGCTCTCGCTCCCGGGAAACGGCTCGACTCTTGCAACGGCGCGCCGCCGCCGCGATCTGTTCGTGGAGGCGGGGCGGCGCATCGTCGATCTGTGCAAGCGATACTACGAGCGGGACGACGATTCGGTGCTTCCCCGCAGCATCGCCACCCGCGACGCGTTCCTCAACGCCATGTCGATGGACATCGCCATGGGAGGATCCACGAACACGATCCTCCACACCCTCGCCGCCGCGCAGGAGGGCGAGGTTGACTTCAACCTGCGCGACATCGACGATCTCTCCCGCAAGGTGCCGTGCCTGGCGAAAATCGCGCCGAATTCCTACGACTGGCACATCGAAGACTTCCACCGCGCCGGCGGCATCCCGGCGCTTCTCGGCGAGCTCGACCGCGCCGGACTGCTCCGCCGCGACGTCCATGCCGTCCACGCCGACGACCTCGAGGCGTGGCTCGGCCGCTGGGACGTCCGCGGCGGCAATCCCTGCGAGGAGGCGCTCGACAGATTCAGGGCCGCGCCGGGGCGCGTGCGCACCACCAAGCCGTTCTCGCAAGACGCCACGTGGGAGAGCCTCGACACCGACTCCGTCTCCGGATGCATCCGATCGGTCGAGGAAGCCTATACGAAGGACGGCGGGCTCGCCGTGCTCTTCGGCAACATCGCCGAGGACGGCGCCGTCGTCAAGACCGCCGGCGTGGACGAGTCGCTCTTCCACTTCGAGGGCCGCGCCCGCGTCGTCGAGTCGCAAGAGGCCGGCGTCGAGCTCATCTTGTCCAAGGCCGTCGAGCCCGGCGACGTCGTCGTCATCCTCTACGAAGGCCCTAAGGGAGGCCCGGGCATGCAGGAGATGCTGTACCCGACGACGTTCCTCAAGGGCCTAGGGCTGGGGAAGGCGTGCGGGCTCATCACCGACGGGCGTTTTTCCGGCGGCACCTCCGGGCTGTCGATCGGCCACATTTCGCCGGAGGCAGCGGCCGGCGGCGCCGTCGGGCTGATCGAAGAGGGGGATCTGATCGTCATCGACATTCCCTCGCGAACGCTCAAGCTCGACGTCTCCGACGACGAACTCGCCCGACGCCGCGCAGCCAAGGGTTCGCTTCCGTGGAAGCCGAGCGCCCGCGACAGAAAGGTCTCCAAGGCTCTGCAGGCGTACGCTGCGATGGCCACGAGCGCGGACAAAGGCGCCGTCCGCCGGCTCCCCTGAGTCCGCCCCCGAGTTTCATCGCCGAGGTCTCATCAGGGGAAAAGTTGCATCCTGCTGCGGGAAAATGTGCGATTTTAGGACTCCCGCCCCAGACGCCCGTGTGTTGTAGGGAACACAATAGGTGGTGTTCCCCTCAAGGTGACTGACCGCTCGGAGGCCGTTCGTGAAAACTGTTCTGGAGTACCTGGCAAACCATCACGTCCTTTTCACCTTCCTTCTGGTGGGTGTTGGCATGTACCTGGGAGAAAGGAAGATAAAGGGGGTCGGCCTAGGCGCCGCGGCGGTGCTCTTCCTGGCCATCGCCGTCTCGGCCTACGGGGTTCACCTCGGCGTTCCGGCCAACGCGGACAAGGGCGGGATGATCATCTCCCAAGAGGTCGGCATTTTGGGCTTGGCCATCTTCGCCTTTGCCATCGGCAACAGTTCGGGCAGGAGCTTCTTCCAATCCCTTAAACACGCGGCGCAGCCGATTGCTGCGATGGTGGGAATCCTCATCGTCGCGGCCGCCTGCACCTTCCTCGTCGGCAGGTACGTGTTCGCGATGGACCCGGGAATCATAGCGGGAACGTTCGCCGGCGGCATCACGAACACCCCCGCGCTCGCCGCCGCGGGCGAGGCGTCCGGGCAGGAGTCGCTCGCGACAGTCGGGTACGCCGTCTCCTATCTGTTCGGGGTTTTGGGCATGATCGTCGCCGCGCAGCTGGCATTGCGCAAGGCCCCTGGAGACACCGACACGCCCGATCCCGTCACGCATTACAACGTGTGCGTCGAACGCGACGACCGCCCCACGATCGAGCAGGTCGAGGCCGAACTGGGCGGTCCCATTGAGATCTCGCGCATGCGCCGGGGAGAAGAGGGGCCGATCTGGGTTCCCGACAATGACGAGGTGCTCGAGAAAGACGACCTCGTGACGGTCGTCGGCACGATCGAAAACGTCAACGACGCGCTCAAGCACCTCGGGCACAAATCGAGCCATTCGCTGCGCTCGGATCGCCGAATGCTCGATTTCCGGCGTATCACGGTGTCCAAGCACAGCCACGCGGGAAAGACGGTGGCCGAACTCGACAAAGAGCTTGAAGAGCGATGGGGCGCCAAGATATCGCGAGTTCGCAGGGGCGACGCCGACATGCTCGCCATGCCGAACTTCATGGTCGAGTTGGGCGACCGCGTGCGCGTCGTCGGCCCCACCCTCAAGCTCAAAGAAATCTCGAAGTGGCTCGGCGACTCGTCGAAGGGCCTGAGCGACATCAATCCAGTGACGCTGGGCCTGGGCCTTGCCCTCGGATACTTCATCGGCGAAATCGAATTCCCCATCCCGGGCGGGGGCCACTTCGCCCTGGGGTATGCCGCCGGCATCCTGATCGTGGGCTTGATCATGGGAAAAGTCGGCAGGATCGGGCCGTTCATAACCGCATTGCCGAGCACCTCGAACGCGGTCCTGGCCGAGCTGGGGCTGCTCATGTTCCTCGCGCGCGCCGGGACCAACGCCGGAACCCAGATCCTCGAGGCCTTCTCGGGAGGCCACTGGTGGAAGATCTTCATCCTGGGCTTCATCACGACGACGATCGTGGCCGCCTTGCTCTATATCGTCATGCGCGGCGTGTTCAAGATGGGCGGGACGAAGCTTTCCGGCTTGCTCGGAGGCGCGCAGACCCAGCCGGCCGTCCTCGCCTTCGCAAACGGCAGGACCGGGGCCGATCCGCGCGTTGCGCTGGGATACGCGCTCGTCTATCCGGTGGCGATGATCGTGAAGATTCTGCTGGCGCACATCCTCGGAACTTTGTGACCGCTCGTTTGACCCCGGGTCGGCCTTTGACCCGGCTGCCAGGCCGGCCTCAGCTGCCGCGATCCTTCGCCGCAGGGCGGTCAGTGGCGGAAAGGCTCGGGGATCGTCGGGGTTGAGTCTCCCAAGGTCGGGACCTCTGGGGGCTCCTCCATCCGCCAGTGGCGGTCGGTGACGACGCGGGCCAGCGCGAGGCCGACGCCGATCGCCGTCGTCGTCAAAAGCAGCGTGACCGTCGACTCGAGGGCCGTCAGCACGTCTTGACCGGCGCTCATGGCCGTCATCGCGCGGTAGAGCGGGACTCCCGGAATCATGACGACGACCGCCGGAACCGACAGGGTGACGCGTGAAAAACGGGAATGGCGAGAGAAGACATGGGCGATGATGCCGGCGAAAAATGCGGCAATGCCGACGGCGCCTACGGGGTTGAAGTCGGCGTCCTGGCCGACGAGCCTGGCGACGTTTATGATCGTGCCGTTCAGCCCGGCGAGCAGGCAGGCCTGCGCGGGCGCGTTGAACAGCATGGCGAAGCCGTAGGCGGCGATGAAGGTCGCCAGTGCCCGGCCCGCGGCCAGCGGCAACGGCTCGAGGCTGTAGCCGGGCTGGGTGGTGGAGATCGACCAGTCGAAGATGCTCGAGACGGCCCAGACGGACGCCGCCGTCGCGATGATCAGCATGACGACGTAGGTTCCCCGGGAGATGCCCGCTATGAAGTCTTGGCGTATGAGGTCCAGTATCGATGTGACGAGGGGGAAACCGGGAACCAGGAAGAGGACGGCTGAGACCATGCCCGCTTGATGCGTCGCGTCGATGACGTCGGTGCTCTGGAGGGAGCCGACGATGGCCATGTAGAGGCCCGACGCGGCGAAGCCGCAGACCATCCACGTCATGAAGTGGTTGACGTGGCGTTTGAGAAGCAGCCTGCGAACCGCTTGCCCGATGAGTGCGGCGACGAGCACGGCCAGGCATTCGACGAGCCCGCCTTTGTTGAGGAAGGCGAAGCCCGCGCAGGCGAGGCCGGAGGCGATGGAGGAGACGGGAATCGAATAGAGCACCGGTCGCCTGTGAATCTTTTCGATGTCCCTGATGGCGTCCTCGACGAGGAGCGAGGCGGGCAGGGACTGAACGTACGCGTTGAAACGGTCGATGCGGTCGGCGTTCACCCCGAGGTTTCGCTGTTCGACGACCTCCGTGCGGAAGGTCCCGTTTGCCCAAGCCGTCGCCGTGATGGTTGTGTACGTCATTTGGACGTGGAGCCTTTCGATGCCCACGGCTCGCGCGAGGCGCTCCATGCCGTCCTGCACTCGAAAAGCGGACGCTCCGGAGGCCAGCATGTACTGTCCGAGCCTGAGGACGACGTGTGTTTGATGAGCCAAACGCGTGTGCACGGCAAGGGATTCGGGGCGGTGTTTCTCGGTCACTCTTCAACTTTACTTCGCCTCGGAGAGTGTTTCATATTCTGATACCGTTATCCAAAATATGAGATAAAAGCGCGGCGGCTTGGTTTATGGCGACATGCGAGTTAACCTCTTGTTCATGAAGATCCTTTCGGTACGAAACGGGCGCGTGGCAAACGCTTGCTAGTTTCGTGCTGCGCGCCCCTCGTCGGAGGGGCTTTTTTCATGCCTTTGCCCGGCTTGTGCCGGGCAAAGGCCCCCGGCGGGAGCCGGACAACTGAAAACGACGCAAAAGACGCATAAGGAGGAGCCCATGGCCAAACCGACACCGGCCGATGTGGCCGCCAGCCACGCCGAAAAGGCGCAAGGTCCGATTCGGGAGAAATCCACGGGTGCACGTTCGATCGTTCGCTCGCTCGAGGAGCTTGGCGTCGACGTCGTATTCGGCATGCCCGGAGGGGCGATCCTCCCCACGTACGATCCGATCTTTCAGTCGGACAAGCTTCGCCACATCCTGGTTCGCCACGAGCAGGGCGCCGGCCACGCGGCAGAGGGCTACGCCTTGGCGACCGGGAGGGTGGGCGTGTGCATTGCGACGTCGGGCCCCGGGGCGACGAATCTCGTGACCTCGCTTCTGGACGCCCACATGGATTCGGTGCCGATAGTCGCCATCACGGGCCAGGTGGGGGCCAACGCCATAGGCTCCGACGCCTTTCAAGAGGCCGACATTGTGGGCATAACGATGCCGGTGACCAAGCATTCCTTCCTCGTCACGAGCGCAGAGGAGATCCCCGCGCGCATCGCCGAGGCGTTCCATCTGGCTTCGACGGGAAGGCCGGGCCCGGTGCTCGTCGACGTCACGAAGTCGGCGCAGGTGGAGGAGGCGGACTTCGTGTGGCCTCCGGAGACGGATCTTCCCGGGTACCACCCCGTCGTCAAGCCCAACGCCCGCCAGGTCCGCGAGGCCGCGCGGCTCATCGCCACTGCCGCGCGTCCCGTCCTGTACGTCGGGGGCGGGGCCATTCGCTCGGGCGCCTCGGAGGCGATCGTCGAGCTTTCCGAGCTCGGGAACGTTCCCACGGTCACCACGTTGACCGGGCGCGGCTCCATTCCCGATTCCCATCCGAATCATTTGGGAATGCCGGGAATGCACGGCTCGGTCCCCGCAGTGGCGGCCCTCCAGGAATCCGATCTCATCGTCGCGCTGGGCGCGCGCTTCGACGACCGGGTCACGGGCCTGGTCGAAGGCTTCGCCCCCTCGGCGAAGGTCGTCCACATCGACATCGACCCGGCTGAGATCTCCAAGAACCGTTTCGCCGACGTGCCGATCGTCGGGGACCTGAAGGAGACCGTGGGCGAGCTCATCTCCGAGCTGCGGCAGGCGCAGGCCCATTACGGCAAACCCGCGCTCGCCGAGTGGTGGAAGCACGTCGAGGGGCTGCGCGAGAAGTTCCCTCCCGGGTGGGAAGAGGTCGACGACGGGCTGCTCGAGCCCCAGCACATCATCTCCCGGTTGGCGCACGTGGTGGGCTCCGAGGACGTCGTCTACGTCACCGGCGTCGGCCAGCATCAAATGTGGGCCAATCAGTTTCTCCGGCACGAGCACCCCAGGCAGTTCATCACCTCCTCCGGTGCGGGGACGATGGGGTTCGGAGTTCCCGCCGCCATGGGCGCGAAGGTGGGTTGCCCGAACAAGACGGTGTGGGTGATCGACGGCGACGGCTCCTTCCAGATGACCAATCAGGAACTCGCCACTTGCCGCATCGAGGGAATCAACATCAAAGTGTGCATCATCAACAATTCGTCGCTCGGCATGGTTCGCCAGTGGCAGACGCTCTTCTATGGCGGAAGGTACTCGCACACCGATCTCAACACCGGCCACGGCACCGTGCGCGTCCCGAACTTCGTCAAGCTGGCCGAGGCCTATGACTGCGCCGCCTGGAGCGTGAAGGAGGGAGACGACATCGACGCCGCCTTTGCCAAGGCGATGGAGATCGACGATCGGCCGGTCCTCTTGGAGTTCATCACCTCTCCCGACGCCGAAGTGTGGCCGATGGTGCCCGCGGGCGTCTCCAACGACGACATCATCTACGCCCGTTCGTTCCGGCCGGCCACGGACCCGAACGCCGCCTGAGGAGGAGAAACATGAGTACCCGTCACACGTTGTCCGTTCTGGTCGAGAACAAGCCGGGCGTGCTCACGCGAGTCGCCGCCCTTTTTGCGCGCCGAGCCTTCAACATCCATTCCCTCGCCGTCGGAGAGACCGAGGACCCGCGCATTTCCCGCATGACCGTCGTGGTGGACGCCGCCGAGCTTCCGATCGAGCAGGTGACCAAGCAGCTGAACAAGCTCGTCAACGTCCTGAAGATCGTCGAGCTGGATCCGGCCGCGGCCGTCGAGCGCCAGCTCTTGCTCGTCAAGGTCTCGGCGAATGACTCCTCGCGGGCCAATGTGCTTCAGATCGTCGACCTCTTCCGCGCCCACGTCGTCGACGTGGTCCCGGACGCCGTGACCGTCGAGGCGACCGGATCCGATGCGAAGGTCGAAGCTTTCCTCACGGCGCTTGAACCTTATGGAATACGGGAGATAGTTCAGTCCGGCGCGGTGGCCATCACGAGGGGCGCGCGTTCGCTCTCAGAACGAGTCGCCGCCGAATTGAACTGACTCGGTGGATAATTGACGGCGACGGCGCGATTTCATTGACCGCCTAAGCCGCAGGAACGCCGGTGCGTGTGAGCGAGCGCAACCGGCCGGAGTTCCGAACTGTCGCTCATTACCGATCAAGGAGAGTAAACGTGGCTGAAATCTTCCACGATGCCGATGCGGACCTGTCGCTGATCCAGTCCAAGAAGGTAGCCATCATCGGCTACGGATCGCAGGGCCACGCCCATGCGCTGAACCTGCGCGATTCGGGCGTCGAGGTGGTTGTCGGGCTCCGCGAGGGTTCGAAGTCGATCGCCAAGGCCGAGGAGCAGGGCCTGGAGGTCGCATCCGTCGCCGACGCCGTCGCCCAGGCCGACGTCGTCATGGTCCTGGCGCCCGACCAGTCTCAGCGGGCGATCTGGGCCAACGACATCGAGCCGAATCTCAAGGAGGACGCCGCGGTGTTCTTCGCCCACGGCTTCAACGTCCACTACGGCTACATCAAGCCCGGCCCGACCCACGACGTCTGCATGGTCGCCCCCAAGGGCCCGGGCCACACCGTCCGCCGCCTTTTCGAGGAGGGGCGCGGCGTTCCCTCCCTCGTGTGCGTGGAGCAGGACGCCTCCGGCCAGGCCTTCGAGCTCGCCCTGTCGTATGCCGCGGCCATCGGCGCTGCCCGCGCGGGCGTCATCAAGACGACCTTCCGCGAGGAGACGGAGACCGATCTGTTCGGCGAGCAGGCCGTTCTTTGCGGCGGCGTCTCCCAGCTCATCCAGTACGGCTTCGAAACGCTCGTCGAGGCGGGATACCAGCCCGAGATGGCCTACTTCGAGGTGTGCCACGAGATGAAGCTCATCGTGGACCTCATCAACGAAGGCGGTCTGACGAAGCAGCGCTGGTCCTGTTCGGACACGGCCGAATACGGCGACTACGTCTCCGGCCCGCGCGTGATCCGCCCCGACGTCAAGGACCACATGAAGGAAGTTTTGGCCGACATTCAAAACGGCTCTTTCGCCAAGCGCTTCATCGACGATCAAGACGCAGGCGCCCCCGAGTTCCTCGAGTTGCGCGCCAAGGGAATGGCCCATCCGATCGAGAAGACCGGGCAGGAGATCCGCAAGCTCTTCGCGTGGAACAACTCGAATCTCGACAAGGATTACACCGACGGCGAGGCGGCTCGCTGAGCGGCGGACCTTGTCCGGTGCGGCGTCCGGTGCGGCCTGGTAGAGCCGGTCGGGCGGAACGGCCCGACCGAGCGCATGCCTAGGCGAAGCTCTCGGCGAGGGGCGGGAATCATCCCGCCCCTCGCCTTGTTTTTGCGACGCTTCTCTTTCTTAATACGCCATGACGGCAGCAAGATGGCGAATTATCGCCAATCGCGTCATGGCGGGTTGGCGACACTGCGAGCGCGTCCCGCGCATCGAGTCTAAAGTGGGGAGGGGCGGCGCCGTCGTCCTCGACTCGACAAGCGGAGACAAACAATGAGCATTGCCGTCGTCTACAACACCGTCACGGGATTCAGCCGCACATACGCGGAATGGATCGCCCAGGATCTGGAGGCCGACCTTCTTTCCTGGGACGAGGCCAAGGGAATGAACTTAGCCGCGTATCGCCTGGTGGTCTACGGGGCGGGGGTTCGGATGAGCGCCGTCCGGGGCTTCAAGGATTTCAGGCGAAGGATCAAGCGCGACGGGCTGTACGGAACCGGCCGTGTGATCGTCTTCGCCACCGGCGGCACACCCGTGCATCCCGACCGCGACTGGCGTTCGCCCGCGGCGACCTTGACGAAGGAGGAACTCGCGCGCGGCACATTCCCCTTCTTTTACTTCGAGGGCGGCATTGCCTATGACGGCCTGAATTGGCCGGAAAAGACGCTTCTGAAGATCTTCTCCAAGCGGGTTCAGAGACATCGCCATCGCGGCGAGTGGGCCGAGGCCGTGGCCAACGGCATCGTCGAAGGCTACGACCACACTGACCGCAAAGCCGTCACGCCGCTAGTCGAGGAGGCGAGGCGCATTCTGGCGTCCGAACGGGCCTCCGGCTGAGCGGGTTTCGGCTGACGGGTCTTCGAGCGTTCGGGGTTCGGCGCGGACAGGTTCCGAAAAGCGCCGGCGGGCTGAATTATCATGGCTTCATGACAACCGTTAAGGCCAGGTCCCGTCCCGAAAACTTCACCATCACCGAGCTTGCCGATCGTGCAAAAGGCGGCGGCTTGCGAGTGCCCGAGTTCCAACGTTCGTTCCGCTGGGAACAGCAGGATGTCATCAATCTTTTCGACAGCATTTGGCGCGGCTATCCCGTTGGCAATGTATTGCTGTGGAAGAAGGAAGCGCCTAAGGCGGATGTTCGCATCGGCAATCTGAAAGTGGAGGCCCCGGAGATGCACGGTGCGTTGTGGGTCGTCGACGGCCAACAGCGCATCACCACCCTCGTCAACGCTGTGGATCAGAACGTCGACGAAGGCTCGAAGTTTTTCGTTGTCTATCTGCCTAAAAGCGATCGTTTTGCCAGCGCGCGCAATGCGCGAGGTCAGCTGGCCGTTCCCGTTTCCACGCTTTTCAGCATCCCCCGCCTTTTTGCGTGGTTCAAGGAGAACCCTGACGGTGAAGAATACGCCGAACAATTGCAGGCGGTTACAAGTGCGTTACGCGATTTCGTCCTTTCCGCCAGCGTTCTCGAGGCTGACGAAGCCGAGCTTCAGCGCATCTTCGATCGCGTGAACAGATCGGGCAAGCCGTTGAAAAAGTTCGAGGTTTTCAACGCCATCAACGGGGCCAGCGGGGCCGACGCCGCGCGCATCGATCTGAAGACAGCGGCGAATTCTCTCGCTTCACGCACGTCTTTTGGCAGGCTCTCGGAAGACCTCCTCTACTTGGCACTTCTGGTGCGCAGGAATCCCGATGTCACGCGCGATCCCAACGAAGAGTTTGGGCCTGAACGACGAAAGCGATCCGACTTTCCAGACGAGGATGAGTCAACGAGCATTCAAAAAACCGAAGCTGCGCTGTTCTCGGTTATTGAGTTTCTCCAGAGAGAGGTTGGCGTGCCGCATGTGAGCTTTCTTCCCCAACAGTTCCTCCTGCTCATCGTTCTCAGGTACTTTGCGCTCTTTCCCGACGCCCACCGGAGAAACAAGGATCTGTTGGGACGTTGGTTCTGGCGGGCGGCGGCCAACGCGCCGAGCATCGGCCTCACCGGGGGAAACGCTCCGGTGCGCAAGCACGCCGCACTCATTCGGGCCGGCGATGAGAATGGCTCGATCGGCAGACTCTTGAAGGCCGCAAGTGTCGAGGGCACTTTTGTCGCCCCGGATTTGAAGACGTTTCGGACGAATCAGGCTGCGAGCAGAATCGCGCTCTGTGCGATGTGGGCTCGCGGCCCTCGTTTCCTTGAAACTGGGAAGCTCCTCACCCAAGAGAGCCTCGTCGACTCCCTGGGTCAGTCGGATTCGGCGAAGGATGTCGTCCGGCGTATCGATGCGAAGACCTATGGGAGCGCTCGCAATCTGGTGGGCAATCGTCTGATTCTCGACGTTGAAGATCCGGACCTGCTCGAGTGGGTCGACGCCGGGGCGAGAATCGACAGACAGGTTGACTCCGAGGCAGGGGATGAGGAGAGTGAGGCAGCCGATGGAACCGAGGAAAGGGTCGATGCCGTCCTTCACTCGCACTTCCTTACGAGGGAAGATCTCACGCTGCTTCGAAATGACGCCGCTTCCGTGATAAAGCGCCGCACTTCCGCAATAACCGAAGAGGTCAATCACTTCCTAACCGTTCGAACCGCAAAAGGATTCGAGGACACTCCGCCCCTCGAATCGATGAATCTTGATGGCTTCTAAATGCAGGAGATCCAACAATGAATGCCGAGGAGCTATGGCATCCCGTCTACCTGTCCGATCAACTGGTCGGACACCTTGTCCAACGTGGAAACAACACACGGTTCACCTTTGTCGACGGATACTGGGAGACGGCGGACCGACGCAGCTTGGGGCTATGTTTTGAGCAGAATCGCAGCGGCGGGAAAGCGAGTGCCATGAAACTTCCCCCATGGTTTTCGAATCTCCTTCCTGAGGGACCCTTGCGCGAGTGGATTGCGAAGGATCGCGGAGTGAAGGCAGAAAGGGAGCTTGAGCTTCTTCTGCGAATAGGCGGTGACCTTCCAGGCGCAGTCGTGGTCAAGGAGGGGGAGAGACGCCAAGGTGAAGACAGCTTCGAAAGCCAAAGTCGCGACGACGATGTGGAATCCCCGTCGGTGATGAAGTTTTCTCTGGCGGGAGTGGGAATAAAGCTGTCCATGACTCAAAAGGGCGGCAGATTCGTTCTGCCGGTTAAAGATGAGCTGGGAAAGTGGATCCTCAAATTCCCCGATCCTGAGTATGCAAGAATCCCAGCCAATGAGGACGCCATGATGACGTTGGCGGGAATGTGCGGCATTGAAGTTCCTGAACATCACCTTGTCCATCGCGATGAAATTGAGGCCTCGTTGGATCATTTGTGGAAGTCGAGCGAGGATGTCGCCTACGTCGTCCGGCGATTCGACAGGGACGGTTCAGGTGGGCGCATTCACATCGAGGATTTCGCCCAAGTTCGAGGGATTCCGTCTGGGAGATCGGAAAAGTACCAGGGTAGCTTTGAGACCGTTGGTGCGCTGTGCTATCGAGATTACGATCTGGAAGCGCTTCGGCAGTGGGCGAGGCGCATTGCGTTCAATCTCGCAATCGGCAACGGAGACGCTCACTTGAAAAACTGGTCCTTGATCTATCCGGACGGTCGGCGCCCCACGCTTTCGCCCGCATACGACCTCGTAGCCACAGTTTTTCACATACCTGAGGATGATCTCGGCCTGAAGTTCAACGGCACCACAAAGTTCGGCCGGGTTCGTTCGGGCGGTTTCGCCAGACTGGAGAAGAAACTCGGGGCCGACGGCGCCGACCTCGAATCGCTCGCCGAGGAGACGGTCAATGCCGTTCTCGGCAACCTTGAGGCTATGAGAGATCGCCATTCCGACGTCGCTCGCGAACTCGATTGGATTGAGAAGAATGCTGCTGCTATGCGGCAGCGGCTGTTTTTGACCTCTCTTGGTTCCAAGTGATCTTGCTTCGGTCGAAGCGATGCTTCAGCCTGTCTTGCCCGCGGCGGGCCTGTGATGAAAATCGTCGGCAAGGCACAGATTCTGCCTGTATGTTTGAAGGGAGACCAGGCAAATCGACCGGGGAGGCGAGATGGACAACTCGAACGGAAGCGCGAGATCGTCCCGCGAACGGCCGGATGATTCGCGTGTGCCGTCGAGGGCGGCGTCCGGGCTTTTCGGCGGCGCCGGGAACTCCTCCCGAATCCCTGCCCGCAGAGGCTCCAGAGGCAGACATTCCCATGCCTCTCCGTCTACAGCGTCATCCAGCGTGACGTCCCCTTCCTCCGATGCGACGTCGCCTTTGGCTGATACGGCTCCCTTAACGGCCGACCCCGCCGATTGGACCGCCGGCGTCCCCGGGCAAGGCGTCGACGATCTGGACGTCGTCTCGAAGTGCGCCGATGATCTGCATGGACCGCAGAGCGCCGACGATCTGCACGGCGGGAACTCGGGCGGGAACGTGGAGCCTGGCGAGAGGATCGAACTCGGCGGAGACGGGTCCTCCTTCGATTTCCGCCCGTCCGCCGACGATCGGCAGGACACGGCGGTGATGGGTTTGGGAACCGGTCGGCGCCGGCTCGCCGATTCGCCGCCTGCGGGCGGTTCTCACACTCCCACGGCAGTTGAGCGCGGACTCGGCTCAGTTTCGACGCCTTTCGCCGGCAGCCTCCCCGAAAACGACGGCTCCGCGGATATACTTGAGAACTCATCGGATACAACCGGGAACTCAACCGGGCCGGGCGACAAGGCGTCCGCGCCACGAAAGAAGAGCCTAGTGAAGAGACTTGCGAAAGTGTGCATTGCCATCGTCGTCACGGGAGCCCTCGCCTTCACCGGCCTCAACGTCTATATGACAACGTCGACCGACGACTCCGTAGTGACCGTCAACTCGGTGCCTTCGGAAGCGAAAGCCGACTGCATTCTCATTCTCGGCGCCTCGGTGCGCGCGAACCGCAAACCGAGCCCCATGCTTCTCAAGAGGCTCGAACGCGGGCTGGAGCTGTATCGCAAAAAGGCCGCGCCGAAGATTTTGGTTTCGGGGGACAATGCGACCGTCGCGTACAACGAAGTCAAGGTCATGCGCGAATGGCTGCAGGCCAAAGGCGTTCCTCCCCAAGACATCTTCGAAGACCACGCTGGCTTTTCGACCTACGAGTCCATGTACCGCGCCCGCGACGTGTTCAAGGTCAAGCGGATGATCGTCGTCACTCAGCGCTACCACCTGGCGCGGGCGATATACACGGGCGATGCCTTGGGGCTTAAGGTCTGGGGCGTCGCGGCCAACGGAAACAACTACTCGGGTCAGATCAAACGCGACATGCGCGAATGGGTTGCCCGCGTCAAGGATCTCGGAAAGACCATCTACAAGCCCGAACCTAGGTTCCTCGGGCCCGCGCTGCCGATCTCCGGCGACGGCAGGGCGACGATGGGCTGACCGCCCCTGCGCTTTGGAGGAGGGGCGGCGCTCTGTTGGGAAGCGGGTGACGTTCTGTTCGAGGCGTTCTGGGCGGACGGCGACGTCGCGCACGCCCTCCGCCAGCGTGTAGCATCGACGGCGCAGACATCCACGCTTCGCTGGCGCACGTGACGAAAGGGAGACAGCAGTGTCGGAATCGATAGTGGGCACCGGGCGGCGCCTCGACGTCCACCCGGGCAGGAAACAAGAGGTCACTACCCTCGAGCTGCTTTTCGATCTCGTCTATATACTCGCGCTGACGCAGCTGTCCGAGCATCTTTTGAAGAATCTCGACTGGCGCGGAGTGCTCGAGACTCTCGTTCTGCTCCTCGCCGTTTTCTGCGTATGGTCTTTGACCGTTTATGATTCAACCACCGTTCTCATCAGGTCGCGCGCCGTCTATCCCATCGTCGTCGCGGCCATGCTCGTGAGCCTCGTCATGAACACGGCGATTGGCGGCGCTTTCGGCGGCTCTCCGTGGATGTTTGTGGCGCCCATGCTCGTCGTCCAGTTCGGCAGGACGTTCGTCGCCAGGCGCATGGACGTCTACGAGGCGCTTCGCAGGCAGCGGACGGCTGTGGCGGTCTGGCTTGGCTTCTCCTCGCTCCTGTGGGTTGCGGGGTGCTTTGCGAGTCGAGAGCAGCGGCTCTGGCTGTGGCTCGCGGCCGCGCTGATCGACCTTGCCGGACGGTGGACCCAGCATCCCCTCCCGAGGTTCGACCGGAGCGAGCTTTCTCGCGTGCCCTTCGATCTGGGGCATCAAGTCAGGCGCTGCCGCCTCTTCTTCATCGTCTGCCTCGCCTCGGGCTTCCTAGCCGTCGGCAACGCGATGAAGCGTCACCTTGACGAGCCGCTGAGCGTCGCCGTCGGCCTCCTGTCCCTGACCGCGATCGTCTGCCTGTGGTACATCTACTTCTGGCGGACAGCCGTCATCGACGGATTAATCTCCGGCGAATCCGGCCACTCGACCAACGGCATCGGACTCGGCCTCCTCGTCGCCGAGGGGCAGCAAATGCTCGCCGCGGGCATCGTTGCGTTCACCGCCGGAATGGAAATGGCAGTCGGCCAGCCGCGTGAGAGGATCTCCGCCTCCGTCGGTCTGCTTTTGGGCTGGGGGCCGGCGCTGTGCCTGATTGCGCTGTGGTTCGTCTTCGTGAAGAGGAAAGTGCGCCCAGAGGGGCTGAACTTTGCCTGCCTGACGATGCTCGGCGTAGGCGTCCTTCTTGCGCTTTTGCGCCCTGCCGGGGCCATAGCCGTCATCGAGGTCGCGATCGTCGCGGTGTGCGCATGCCTCGTGTACGGAAACGGCGTAGGAAAGATGCGTCCCTTTGAGCAGGCCGATTCCAAGGACTCGCAGGATCCAGGAGACTCCCTTCGCCTGGGCGATTGGACCGATCCCAAAGCGGTCCGATTGGACGGCCGTGAACAGAAGCCAAACAGCGGGGAAGGCAACCTTGGCGGCCGAGACGGCGAGCTAGAGGGCCGGGCCCCCAAGCTGGCTCATGGGGGCAGCAAGCTCGCTGATAGGGCCCCCAAGCTGGCTGACGAGGGCCGCAAGCTAGCTGATCGGGACGACAGAACGGACAGCCGAGGTCTCAAGAAGGGCGATCAGGTGCTCGACGATCGGATGCTCGACGGACACGGCCTTCGGTTCGACGGTTCGACGTCGGATAAGCGGATTGTCAGACCGACGACGCGGGTGCAAGGCCGCGAACCGGGCGACCCAGAACGCGGCCGCCGCTCAACAGGTTAGCGAACCGCCATTCAGCCGGTTAGCGTGCCGCCCTGCCCGGCCCTGCCGGATAGAGCGCCATCGGCGACTGGCCAGGTTCAATCAGCCAGGCCCAATCAGCCGGCTAGGAACTCTTTGATCGCGGGGAGGTCTCGCCGCGCCTGCTGCATGCCCTCTTCGTAGGCCGCTTGGATGCGCACGGCATTGCGCTCGCCGTTGGACACCGGCATTGTTTCGGGATAGTAAAGGTAGGCTTTCCCCTCGGCCTGGAGCTGTTCGAGTTCGTCGAGGGTGGCGTTGTAGCGTTCGGGACGCTTTAGTATCGCCTCGACGACGGCGGGATACTTCTTAAATATCTTCTGGTAAATCGCGGCAGGGGCCCTGACCGGCCCTTTCCGATACCCGCGAGGGCGCGTCATGACAACGAGGAAGCGCTCGTACCCGTCGGCTCTGGCCGCATCGACGGCGAAGCCTCCCGTCTCGCCTATCGCGCCGTCGAGATAGGCGGTCCCGTCAAGCTGAACCATTGGCATCGCGATCGGTATAGAAGACGAGGCCTGGCATCGCGTCGTGAAATCCGAATTGTCCTTCACGTCGTCTCGGCCCCAGTAGACGGTCTTTCCTGTTGCGCAGTCGAAAGAGCCGATCTTGAACGGCGTGGAGCTGGCCGAGTACGCCTCCCAGTTGTAGGGAAGAAGCTCGCCGGGCGCCGTCGTCTGGTGGTAAATGTAATCCGAATTGAAGTAACCTTTGCCTCTTATGAAGCTGATCGGGCCTCCGATCTTCGGGTCTTTCGCAAGCTCGACAAAGCATGCACGGGCCCGCCAAGCGTCGCGGGCCAAAAAATTCGCCGTGTGGGTCGCTCCCGCAGAAATCCCGCCCACCCAAGGGACCTCGACTCCCGATTCAATCATTGCGGCAACCAACGCGGCCGTGTACGTGCCGCGCATCCCGCCGCCTTCGAAGATCAATGCAGTGCCTGTAGCCATAACACCCTCAGTTTAGCGCGAGTTTCCGAAGGCATGCTGCGGCAGAAGCCGTGCGATGCCGGAGGGGATTCGGACGACGGCGGTGTGGGCGGCCGCGACGTTTTCGCCGCGACCGCCCACACCGGTCACTTCTATCCAGTCAGCCCGAAAGGGTCAGCAGTCCTCGGACGAGGCGGCTTCCTCGGTTTCGGCGGCGCCTCCGCCAAAACCGCCGCTCTCGGCCGGCTCAGTCTTCCGCGACCAGGCGCTTCATGACCGCGCGTGCGCCGTCGGCCCGAATCGCCCTCAAAGCCTCCGTGAAAGCCTCAACGAAGCGCGGGTCCGAGCCGAGCTCGCCGAAGACCGCCTCGTCGGAGATTACAGCGGTGTCCTCGCCGTCGCGCTCGCGGGCGGCCAAGGCGACCAGACGATCGCCCTGCTGGTCGTCGACCACGATCTCCGAGCCGTCCTCGGCCTTGCCTTCCATCCCCAGAGCCCACGCGGCGCACATGGCCGCGCCGAGCTTGATCGAGCGGTTCTCCTTGAGGTTGTCGCGAACCGTCGGAAGAACGAACTTCGGCATCCGATCCGAGGCGTCCTGCGCCAACCTCGCGAGGGTGTCCGCGATCGAGGCGTTCGTGAAACGCTCGAACAGCGTGTTGACGTACTGCGGGAGGTCGATGCCCGGCACGGGAAGAAGCGTCTCCAGCGCCTCCTTTTCCAGATAGGCACGCGTAAACGCGGCGACGTCGGGGTCGGCTGCGGCGTCGTGGGCGAACTCAAAGCCGAGCAGACGCCCCCAGTGTGCGAGCGACTGGTGAGAGGCGTTGAGGAGGCGAAGCTTCATGAGCTCATACGGGACGACGTCGTCGACGAGCTGGACCCCCGCGTCCTCGAACGGGGGCCGCCCCAGGGTGAACTTGTCCTCCAGGACCCACTGCGCGAACGGCTCGGCCGTCACGGGCCAGGCGTCCTCGATGCCGTAGCGCTCGCGGACCATCTCGACGTCCTCCGGCGTCGTCACCGGGGTGATCCTATCGACCATGCCGTTGGGGAAGGCGACGTTTGCCCGAATCCATGCCTCGAGCTCGGGATCGGTGAGCTTCGCCTGGGCGAGGACCGCGGCCTTTGCGATCGAACCGTTGCCCGGGAGGTTGTCGCAAGACATGACGGTGAAGGGAGGAATTCCGGCGTCGCGGCGTCGGCGCAACGCTTCGACGATGAAGCCGAAGGCCGTGGTCGGCTTGTCGGGATGCTCGGCGTCGTGCTTCGCGGCGGGATTCTCGGTGTTGAACTCACCGGTCGCGTCGTCGATGTTATAGCCGCCCTCGGTGACGGTCAGGGAGACGATCCGGGTGCCGGCGTCGGTCATCTTGTCGAGGACCTTGCTCGGGTCGTCCGGTGCGTAGAGGTATTCGTGGATGGAACCGATGACTTTGGGCTCGAGCGTCCCGTCGGGATGCTTGAGGACCAGAGTGTAGAGGCCGTCCTGGTTCTGCATGACGTCGCGCATCCGCTTGTCGGATGGCATGACGCCCACTCCGCAGATGCCCCAGTCGAGCGCCTCGCCTTCGCTCATGAGGCGGTCAAGATACATGGCCTGGTGGGCGCGGTGGAAGTTTCCCAGTCCGAAATGGACGATTCCGGACGTTACGGCCGAACGGTCATACGTGGGCGCCAAGAAGGCGCTGGCGAGCGACGCCGCCACCGACGACTGCGTAGAGGTGCCAAATGTGCTGGTCATGTTTGTGCTACTTTCCCATAGCGGCGTCAGCGGCTTCGTGGTAGACGCCGAACCGGCTATGTTGCCCAGTGCTTACCCTGCGTGCTGCGGCGGGACAAAGCGCCCCGCCGACGCGGCCGAGGTCCGCGAAGAGCGGCTTTCGGCCTTGCGCAGCCATTCTTTCACGGTATTGCCGGTGGCGAAAGGGGGAGGAATCCCGCGTTTTGGGCCCCTGCCCGTTTATGCGCAGTTTTCTTACGGCTTTGTAAGGGACGCTGCGGTAAGGTTCCGCACACCCGCACGCCTACACACCGGGCGAGGCTTCTTTTGGGACGCATTGACGACGGCTTGGGTCTATTCGGTTCGGCGACGGGCGAGTGGCCGGTCCTTTTCGAAAACGGGCGAGTGGCCGGTACTTTTCGAACCGGCAAGGATGTGGCTCTTTCGGCCCGACGGCGACGGAGGAAGCCGTCTGTGCGGCACGTCCTCATCCGCGCTCATCGGCCGGAAGCTCCTCAAACCTATTGACTTTTCGGAGCGGCATGCCTGCATATGGGCGCATTGGGCGGCAACTACTTCCGCATGGAGAGTCCGACGTTCGGCATGTCTTCATCCGGGCGGGTTGGGCACAGCCTTCCGGCCGAGGGCAGCTCTTGCTTTTGAGGGGATCAGTTCTTGCTTTTCGCCCAAAAATAGATATCATATTGATATCGCCAAGGTTCGCGGGGCCAAAGCGGCGTTCTCGACGTCGGGCATCGAATGTTTCCGACGCCGCCCCCGAACGTTCCAGGCGCCGGACTTTAGATAGGAGAGGGAAATGCCTGCCAACGACAATCCAGAAGCGGATTCTGGCGAATCCGCGAAACCGCGCGAATCTATGAAACATCGGCGGTCCGCAAAGCCGCGGGAATCGGCGAAACTGCCCGAGTCTGCAAAACTGCAGGCGGAGGCGGCCGAGTTCCGCGCTCGCGTTCACATCGACGAGAAGATTGTTTGGTCTGCGGGTTCGGGCCCCGCTTTCCTCGCCGCCGTCGGCCTACTTGCCGCGCTGGCGGGTTTCATCTACCTGATCGTCGTCGGCGCCATTGATTCGGCCGATGGCATTGTGGTCTCTGGGGCGATCAAGATAGCCATAGGGACGGTCGGGGTGATCGTCGTCTGCTTGCTCGGCACATGTTTTTACATCGTTTCTCCGGGTGAAACCAGTGTTCGCCAGTTCTTCGGCAAGTACATCGGAACCGTCCGGCGGACCGGTCTGGTGCTGATCCCTCCGCTTACGTACGGCAAGAGGGTTTCCGTGAAGGTCCACAATTTCGAGACGTACGAACTCAAGGTCAACGACCTTGACGGAAACCCGGTGAACATAGCGGCGATCGTCGTATGGCAAGTTGCGGACACTGCTCGGGCGGTCTTCGCCGTCGAGCAGTACGAGGCGTTCATCAAGGCACAGGCTGAGTCCGCGCTGCGCCATGTGGCTACGACGCATCCGTACGACGGGCCTGGTCCGGGGGAGACGTCGCTGCGCGGGGGAACCGACCTCGTTTCTTCCGAGCTGGCCGAGGAGGTCGCTGCGCGCGTCGCGCTTGCGGGGCTGGAGATCATCGAGGTTCGCATCTCCTCGCTCGCCTATGCTCCCGAGATCGCGCAGGCGATGCTCCAGCGCCAGCAGGCCGGAGCCGTCATCGCGGCGCGCGAACAGATCGTGGAAGGCGCCGTCTCCATGGTGGACCAGGCGCTCAAGCGCCTTGAGGATTCCGACATAGTCGTCTTGGACGACGAACGCAGGGCCCAAATGGTTTCGAATCTGCTTGTCGTTCTGTGTTCGGACCAGCGGACGCAGCCCGTTGTCAACGCTGGCTCCCTTTACACGTAGGGTGTCAGTGTCCGGGAGGGACGAGCAGGCCGGAAGCGCTGTGCCGCCCGAGAAGGGCAAGCGTGCGGCTGCCGGCAAAGGGGCTGAAACCAAGCGTAAACAGCTCCTTCTCCGGCTGGATCCGGCAGTCCACGAGGCGATAGCCAAGTGGGCTGCCGACGATCTTCGGTCGGTCAACGCTCAGATTGAAATCATTCTGCGTCGCGCTCTCGTCGAAGCTGGAAGGGATCCTCGCCCAAAGCCGATGCGGGGCAGGGGAAGGCCGCGCAAGGAGCCCGACGACGAAGCTGGCCAGGCCGATGGGAAGACATGACCCTCCGCAGCTTTCGAGGCTTGAGGCTCTGCGTTTTCGAAACTTGAGGCTTCGCGCTTTCTTGTCCGTTGGGGCGTGAAAAGGACAGTGGGAATTGGTTGCTCTGTTAAGTGGTTGTGAGCGGCCATCTGTGGGACGTTGAGCAGTGCGGCTAGCACCGCTGTCATGGCGGTGGCAAGGCAAAAGCCCTGATCCGCGTAGTTTTGCCAGTGTGCGCAGCATCCGGGCTTTTGCCTTGTTAGGCAAGGATTGCTTTTCCATCGCCCTCACCTCTTTCCTGGACTCGAAACCTTGGCGTTCCGGAAGTGTGAAGGGTCCGGTCCGGCTTCGATAAGGCCATCCTCGAATCTGCCTGACCGCGAACGTCCAGGAGTGACAGAGGATCGTAATGTGCGCAGAATGGTATTGGGTTTCCCTGCTGTCGATGAAGATTTCTGGATCATCCCCGCATGCGCGGGGAAGACCGGGACGTCTGGGAGTCCACGGCCATGGACCTGGGATCACCCCCGCATGCGCGGGGAAGACGCGGATTTGTAGGTCAACGTGATGAAAACTCGGAGGATCACCCCCGCATGCGCGGGGAAGACCTTCCTCCCTTATGTCTACTAGTTTAGTAGATCGGATCACCCCCGCATGCGCGGGGAAGACTTGAACGCCAATCAGTTTATGGCGCTATGGAACGGATCACCCCCGCATGCGTGGGGAAGACTAGAAGGGAAATGGGAACGATGGGGAAGAACTCGGATCACCCCCGCATGCGCGGGGAAGACTGGCTCGACCTGGCCAGCCCCGCGCACGTCTCGGGATCACCCCCGCATGCGCGGGGAAGACCAATCCGCTCACTGGCGGCTTCTGGTCGAGTTCGGATCACCCCCGCATGCGCGGGGAAGACAACGCGTCCGCAAGGCGGCGCATCCCGGCGAGAGGATCACCCCCGCATGCGCGGGGAATACCCGCCGACGACGGCGACGGACCCCTCGACCTTCGGATCACCCCCGCATGCGCGGGGAATACCCCACCCACTCAGACAAGCAAACCCGGGACGTGGGATCACCCCGCATGCGCGGGGAAGACCGCGTGACTCGACCACGGCCAGGCCGTAGCGGTGGGATCACCCCCGCATGCGCGGGGAAGACGGAAATTTGACTCACACAACCTTAAGCGTACGGGGATCACCCCCGCATGCGCGGGGAAGACTTCGCGGCGAGCTGGGCCGTCATCGACTGAATGGGATCACCCCCGCATGCGCGGGGAAGACAAGGAAAGGAAAAGTAACATGACCTTTATCGCCGGATCACCCCCGCATGCGCGGGGAAGACCCACGATGTCGGCATGGCCCGGGCGGGTAATTCGGATCACCCCCGCATGCGCGGGGAAGACTCACCGCTGATTCCGCGAGCCTCAGACAAGGCCGGATCACCCCCGCATGCGCGGGGAAGACTGCAAGCCATGATGGGCATTCGCGGCGGGTGCAGGATCACCCCGGCATGCGCGGGGAAGACTCAAGCGGGACGTGTGCATTGTCGCAGATGCCCGGATCACCCCCGCATGCGCGGGGAAGACGTCAACAGTCAATTTTACCATCTCCTAAAAACGGGATCACCCCCGCATGCGCGGGGAAGACGGGTGTGTGTCGGTTGCGTCAGCGTCGCCGTCAGGATCACCCCCGCATGCGCGGGGAAGACCCCGACATGTTCGACGCCTGAGGAATCTTCAAAGGATCACCCCCGCATGCGCGGGGAAGACCCTACCCTCACGTAGTCGAAGGCAGCGTCGGCCGGATCACCCCCGCATGCGCGGGGAAGACAGGACCGAGACGGCGAGCCGCACCGCCTCACGCGGATCACCCCCGCATGCGCGGGGAAGACCTTCAACTTCGACGTCACAGACTCTTTCTTCGAGGATCACCCCCGCATGCGCGGGGAAGACGATGATGTGCGTGATGCCCTGTCTCGTGTCGAGGGATCACCCCCGCATGCGCGGGGAAGACTCTGAGGATCACGCTAAGGCCCCTGTGGGCGGCGGGATCACCCCCGCATGCGCGGGGAAGACCGCCGTCTCTGCCTGTTCGGGCCATGTGGCAGGGGATCACCCCCGCATGCGCGGGGAAGACTGGATGGCCTCGCGCGCCGGCAAATTCGGGTACGGATCACCCCCGCATGCGCGGGGAAGACAGGGAAGGTGAAAACCCGTGAAGATCAGTGCTCGGATCACCCCCGCATGCGCGGGGAAGACACGGTTGCGTGTTTGGGTTTGTTGTGTTTTTTGGGATCACCCCCGCATGCGCGGGGAAGACCGCCGCCTCAGTCTTGCTGACCCATGCGTCTTGGGATCACCCCCGCATGCGCGGGGAAGACCTGGGTTCACGCCGACGGCGTGCTTGGCCTGCGGGATCACCCCCGCATGCGCGGGGAAGACCACAATGGTCGAGCCGAAGGCGATTTCCATCTCGGATCACCCCCGCATGCGCGGGGAAGACTCCTCTTTAGAAGTGTCCAGTTCGTATCTAAGCAAATCACCCCCGCATGCGCGGGGAAGACTCGGGCTTGACGTCGAGCTGAAGAAAATACGGGGGATCACCCCCGCATGCGCGGGGAAGACCGTCAGGTACTGGTTCGGGTCAAAGGTCTGCACGGATCACCCCCGCATGCGCGGGGAAGACTGCAAGCCATGATGGGCATTCGCGGCGGGTGCAGGATCACCCCGGCATGCGCGGGGAAGACGTCACCTTGTCGGTGTAGTTAAGCGGGACGTTGGGATCACCCCCGCATGCGCGGGGAAGACGTCCCCGGCGACGAGCGCTTCGTCTACAAATACGGATCACCCCCGCATGCGCGGGGAAGACCCGATTCTGCCGCGCAATGGGCGGATCAGCCGCGGATCACCCCCGCATGCGCGGGGAAGACGTCGGCTCCGTCGTCAACCAGACGAAGCTCAAGGGATCACCCCCGCATGCGCGGGGAAGACCAAATACCTTGCATACCCCTTTTCGACGATGAAGGATCACCCCCGCATGCGCGGGGAAGACACCAGTTGACTAAGGTCGAGGCGCAGAAGGCTAGGATCACCCCCGCATGCGCGGGGAAGACGGCAGGCGTGACTTTTGGATCGCGCGTGACTTGTGGATCACCCCCGCATGCGCGGGGAAGACCTGAAAACGACGCAAGACGCCCGGCCGCTGGAGGGATCACGGATCACCCCCGCATGCGCGGGGAAGACACCCACGCCCCGACAGGGATGCAGCCGGCCTCCGGATCACCCCCGCATGCGCGGGGAAGACGCCCTCAATGACGGGGGCGTCGATGGCGGCGTCGGATCACCCCCGCATGCGCGGGGAAGACCTGACATACCTCAGCTCGGGGTCCGCCGTGAGAGGATCACCCCCGCATGCGCGGGGAAGACAAGACGAAAAGGAACAAGGCCCAAGGGTATGCGGGATCACCCCCGCATGCGCGGGGAAGACGGTCATGGCTTCATTCCACAAGCGACCGCGCGCGGATCACCCCCGCATGCGCGGGGAAGACTGCTGGCAGTGGTACCAAAAATTCCCGAGCGACGGATCACCCCCGCATGCGCGGGGAAGACGGGGTTGCGCCTTCCTTGGCGATCTGCTTCCGCGGATCACCCCCGCATGCGCGGGGAAGACCATGGCTTCCTCTACCGAAGTCCCAGCTTTGACGGATCACCCCCGCATGCGCGGGGAAGACTTCAGGATACCAAGAGGTATCCGCAATAAGCTCGGATCACCCCCGCATGCGCGGGGAAGACGACGGCGAGCTCGAGCGCGAGATTTTTGCATCTCGGATCACCCCCGCATGCGCGGGGAAGACGTTTCGTACTACAATGCAGAGGCGTTTACTATGGGATCACCCCCGCATGCGCGGGGAAGACTCCGTCACGCTTACCGTGGCGGCTTCACTTATGGGATCACCCCCGCATGCGCGGGGAAGACAGGGCAGGCGTCTGATAATGGAAAACCCAACCCGGATCACCCCCGCATGCGCGGGGAAGACCGCCACTGATCGTCGAACCTGCAATTCCTCCAAGGATCACCCCCGCATGCGCGGGGAAGACCTAGCCAACGTTGCAGAATTCGTCGAATCAGTCGGATCACCCCCGCATGCGCGGGGAAGACGTGGCAATAAAAGCCGGTGAGGGCATCGATCCGGGATCACCCCCGCATGCGCGGGGAAGACGTGCTGCCAGTCTCAGCCATATTGAACGATTTAGGATCACCCCCGCATGCGCGGGGAAGACCCGCTTCGCGCTCTTAAGAAGGGGAGTATGGAAGGATCACCCCCGCATGCGCGGGGAAGACGGGCCGTTCGCGGCCGACATGCACGATGTGCCCAGGATCACCCCCGCATGCGCGGGGAAGACGCAAACGCCGTGCGAATTACCAACCCTTACTTCGGATCACCCCCGCATGCGCGGGGAAGACGAGTTTCAATGGCATTATATAATACGGGGTCAAGGATCACCCCCGCATGCGCGGGGAAGACTTAGGCTCTGCCACGGTGTGGACGGTTCGGAGGGGATCACCCCCGCATGCGCGGGGAAGACGGCGCAATGCAAATTGTCGGACGGCGGCAAATGGGATCACCCCCGCATGCGCGGGGAAGACGTCGGCGAATTCGACGAGGTGCGCCAGTTGCCCCGGATCACCCCCGCATGCGCGGGGAAGACAGTACGCGACGGCTTCGTCGAGCAACATTTACCGGATCACCCCCGCATGCGCGGGGAAGACGTAAGTTTACCGAAGATGAACTTATTGACCATCGGATCACCCCCGCATGCGCGGGGAAGACGGGATCACCCCCGCATGCGCGGGGAAGACCTGGGGGATCACCCCCGCATGCGCGGGGAAGACCGCTTGTGATCCCTCGGCTTGACCCGCTTCGAGGGATCACCCCCGCATGCGCGGGGAAGACCGAACAACACCCCACCACGCGTCATACCCGACGGGATCACCCCCGCATGCGCGGGGAAGACCCAGGAAGACCGTTGAGGACCCGAGGGCGTTCGGGGATCACCCCCGCATGCGCGGGGAAGACAGTTAGATTCCCCCGGGAATCCGGCAAAGTCGTCTTCCAGCCTACCAGTTTTCCTTCACTCCCAACCTAATCCTTTAAAACGATTCCTTCGCCGGGTTTTAGGACTATGATTGACCTCGTGGAAACAACGCTGATGTTGAGTTCTAAGTCACGCTCTGTCTGGGCCAAGTCGAAATACGACAACGATTCACCTGGCTTGGCTTGGTGGTTGCCTCTGTGGTTGCACCTTGCCGACGCAGCTGAGGTTGCACGTCACCTGGCAGCGAACTGGCTTGCTCCTTCCATTCCCGATCTGATCGAAAGGGAGTTCGCGGGATCTGCTTCTGGGCTCCTCCCGGCAGACGAATTCAAAGCGTTGGCGTCGTGGTTGGCCGGCATTCACGATATCGGCAAAGCCACTCCGGCTTTCAGCACTAAAGTCGGTGCTTTGGACGATTGCATGCGAGAAGCTGGGCTTCGCCACGAGCTGATCGATGCGAGCGAACGCCGCCAAGCGCCCCACGGTCTGGCAGGCCAGATGATCGTGGAAAAATGGCTTAGGAAGACGATGCGTTGGGGCATTCAATCGGCCCGTGCGCTTGCTTCCGTCGTCGGTGCGCACCACGGCATTCCCGCTACAACAAAAATGGTCCTCAACATGCACGGGCGCGACCATCTTCTCGGAGACAGCGAATGGAGTGCGGTCCGCTCCGAACTTCTCGAGATGGCGATCAACCGTGCCGGCGTCGCCGATTTGCTTGACGAATGGTCGCATAGAAGTTGGTCCGAGCCTTTTCTTGTCGAGATCTGCGGACTTGTAATCGTGTCGGATTGGCTTGCTTCAACGGAAGCTTATTTTCCGCTTTGCCGCCTAGAGGACGACGGCAGCGAGTTTCTTGATGCTAAACAGCATCAAGAACGAGTCGAAAGCGGACTTGCGAAAATAGAGCTTCCCTCGCCTTGGCGTCCGCGGGACGACGGTGAAGACGCTGACAGCCTCGTTCAGACGCGATTCGATTTGCCCGACGGTGCCAAAGCCACGGCGGCCCAGCGCGCGGCCGTGGAGGCTGCACGTTCGATGGAACTTCCTGGACTCATGATTGTTCAGGAGGCCACTGGTTCGGGGAAGACGGAGGCGGCCCTCTTGGCGGCCGAGGTCTTGGCTGCTCGAACTGGACGCTCGGGGGTTTTGTTTGCGCTTCCAACACAAACGACGACGGACGCTATGTTCTCGAGAGAATTGGACTGGCTGGGTCATATTGAGGAGAGCTATCGCGATGCTGGAGCGCCCTCTGCGTTCGCCGTTCAGCTCCAGCATGGACGCGCTAAGCTCAACGAGGAAGCCCGAGCATTGCGAAAAACAGGATATGCGATCCGCGATCGTCTTCTCGGGAGCCTGGGCGGCGATGGCGATCCGGCTACGGATCCCCTGTCCTCGTCGCTTCCGGTGCCTCGACAGATCGGCTTGGACGAAGAAGACGGCTTGGGCACGCGTACAAGCCCGGGCGGGAAAGGGGCGCGAAGAAACCAGGACGGGGAAAGAAAGGGAACTTGCCTTCGTGACGAGGGCACAGACGCCGATCTCGCGATCATGGCCTGGTTTTCGGGCCGGAAGAAGTCTATGCTTGCGGATTTCGTTGTGACCACGATTGACCATCTCCTCTTCGCCTCGCTTTCTGCGCCACACCTCATGCTTCGGCATTTGGGGCTTAGCCGGAAGGTCGTTATCGTCGACGAAGTTCACTCTTACTCGACCTACATGAACTCTTACCTCGATAGATCCCTGACTTGGCTGGCCGCATATGGAGTTCCCGTCATTCTTCTCTCCGCCACTCTTTCCGAGGCGCGATGTTCGGCGCTCGCCGATGCCTATGATCGAGGGCTGCAGTTAGTCTCGGACAGTGATTCGTGCAAAGAGAAGCAGGATGAAGTACCCGACGAGACCCGGAAAAGCGTGTGCGAAAAGAGACGAGATAAAGTGCCCGGGGAAACCCAAACCCGGGAAGAGGCACGAGAAGCGCATATGCCTTTTCCGTGTCTCGTGACGTCCGGGGAAGGCGGTACGAAGGTCGTCGCCGTTGAGGCTGCGGGCCGCCGCAGCTCGGTTGAGATCAGACGGATGGACGAGGGGACCGACGTCGTCGCCCTGCTCAAAGACAATTTGTCCGACGGCGGGTGCGCCCTCGTCGTCCGCAACACCGTGCGTCGCGCGCAAGAAACGTATGACGAACTGCGCAAGGTCTTTGGCGACGACGTCAGCCTCAATCATTCGCGATTCACCATTTCCGACAGGCTGAGTAAAGACGCCGACCTGCTTCGGCGGTTCGGTCCTCCTCGTAAGAGCCCCAAGCGCCCTAAACGCGCGATCGTCGTTGCCACCCAAGTCGTAGAGCAGTCGCTGGACGTCGATTTCGACGTGTTGGTGACCGATCTTGCGCCAATCGATCTTGTTCTCCAACGTATGGGGCGTCTGCACAGGCACGAACGGCGTCGTTCTGGGAAATTGAAGCGACCGGTCTGTTACGTCGACTGTCTTCCGTTGGCCTCGGACGATGAGCCTGAGATCGACAGGGGTGCGAAGCACATCTACGGTGAGAGAGACTTGCTCTTAACGGCTGCGGCACTGAATAAGATCGCAGCAGAAGGCGGAGTGGTCCGTGTGCCGGACGACGTGCGCGAACTAATTGAGGCAGTGTACGGGATGAACCCCGATGTTCCAGCGCAATGGAATCAAGCGGTGGCAGAGGCCTGTGATAAAGCGGAGGAAGCCGAACGAAAGAAAGGGGATGCCGCCAAGGGCTATCAGCTGTCCGAGCCGAAGAATGACAACCGCGTTTCTCTCATCGATTGGCTGCGCACGCTCGCCGATGACAGCGAAGAAAAGGCAAGAGCGCATGTGCGCGACGGCGAAGACTCCCTCGAGGTGATCCTTCTCGAAGTGTGCAAAGAAGGAAGCCAAAAGAGCTTGCGAACCCTCCCGAGCGCCCAAGGCTTTCCCAGTATTGAGATTCCTACGGGTCGCGAACCTGATCGCGCTTTGGCACGAGCCATGGCGATGTCGGCCGTCAGGCTCCCACCCAGATTCTCGAATCAGTCGGCGATCGATCGCGTGATCGGCGAGCTTGAAGGGTTCTATGTCGATTCGTGGCAAACGAACCTCGATCTGCGCGGGCAGCTATTTCTTTTGTTAAACAACGGACGCGCCGAACTGGATGGCGCTACCATTGAATACACGTCAACAACCGGGCTAATGGAGGTCCAGGATTAATGGCCGACAGTTTCAATCTTCTCGACGAACCATGGATTCGAGTCACGCGTTTGAGCGGAGAACCTGATGAGGTGTCCCTCGTTACGGCATTCGAAGAGGCATCTGACATTTCTGGGATTCACGGCGAGATCGCGTCGCAAGATGCTGCTATTCTGCGCTTGCTTCTGGCAATTGCGCATCGGGCAATGGGAGGCCCGAAGGACGTTGAAACGTGGGAAACATATTGGAACGATCCCGAACTTCTGGCTGTTGATACGGTTGCGTATCTTGAACGATTTAGGGAGCGATTTGATGTGCGCGATCCTGTGGCGCCCTTCTTCCAAGTGGCCGGTATCCATGCAAAATCGGGCAAGATATCGGATCTCGAGTCGCTAATCATCGACGTTCCCAACGGAGCGCCCTTCTTTACCACCAGAATCGGCCCGGGCCTCGATCGGATTGATTGGTCCGAAGCTGCTCGATGGCTCGTTCATGTTCACGCCTTTGACCCTTCAGGCATCCGCTCCGGTGCCGTAGGGGATCCAGAGGTCAAGGGAGGCAAGGGCTACCCAATCGGCCCCGGATGGAGCGGTCAAATCGGCGTCGTGATGATCGAAGGAAATAACCTGGCCGAGACGATACTTCTCAATACGGTCGTGGTGGGCGTCGTCGATTCTCTCAAGGAAAAAGTCGACGCGGATAAGGATCTGCCACCGTGGGAATGCGAACCCGGCGGCCCCGCAGGCAACCGAGACCTGGACCCGACGGGCCCTGTTTCTTGCTACACCTGGCAAACCAGACGCGTACTGCTCCACGGCGACGACTCTGGTGTGACGGGACTTTTCCTTGGAAATGGCGACAAGGCGACTCCACAGAACCGTTATCTTTACGAACCCATGACAGCCTGGCGGTACTCCGATCCTCAAACAAAGAAGTTTAAGTTCGATGTTTTCATGCCGTACAAGTTCCCCAAAGATCGAGCGATGTGGAGGGGCTTGTCCACCTTGGTCTCCGAGCTCAGCAAAACCGTCGTTCGAATGGACGGCAAGAAGGAAACAAGGTACAAGGCGGCTGGAGTCATCGACTTCTACCAGCAGCTGTTGTTTGACGAAATAGTTCCCAACGACGGCTTGATTCCCGTTCATTGCGTCGGAATTGAGTACGGGGCCCAAGAAGCAGTTGTCGACGAGCTTATCGACGACGTCCTCAAGGTTCCCGCCAAGCTGTTGGAAAAGGACAATTCCCGTTATCTCGCGATTGTCCGAGACGCCATGAAAGAGACGGACAGAGTTGCCTCGTTGCTGCGGGACCTCGGCGGAAATCTTGCAAAGGCACAGGGCGCCGATCTCGACAGGGTGTAGGCTGCACGGGAACAAGCTGCGACTGCTTTCTATTTGGTCGTTGACGAGGAATTCCCGCGATGGCTCGCATCACTAGCCGGTGAGGAGGCCCCCGACGAAGCGAAGTGGCGGTGGCGCGAGAGGCTTCGCAAAACCGCCACTGGGCAACGCGACAGACTCGTCGAGTCGGTGGCGCCGTCGGCGTATGCAGGCCGCGTGGACCGGAATAACCATATCGACGTCGGAATCTCGCTTGCCTGGTTTGAGGCATCAATCCGTGAGACTCTACCTGCCCGCCCTGATTCGCAACCTGAATCTAAAAAGGACTGACAATGAATGCCATAGAAACTCAACCCGCGAAAAATGTGTCTCCCTCTAGGAGGCGATACTTGAGCAAGACTGCTGTTGCCGTCGGCCGCCGCATTGAAGACTTGCAAAAAGGCGTCTTGACCGACAAAGCGTCGGCTCGCGCAGCTCTCGCGAAATTGCGCCGAGGAGTAAACGCGGATCCAGGCGAGATCGCCGACATCTGGGACTATACGCATGTGAATGATGTTCCCGACAGCGCTTCCGACGCTCCGACGCCGGAAGAGACGGCCGTTCATATCGCCATGACTCTGTACGCGATTCACCAGCAATCGCGGTCCGGCCCGATGCATAAGCCAGGCTTCGGATTTGGAAGAGCTGCCCGCGAGTTGATCGGAACGGAAAATGAGAACCCTTCCGCTCGCAGTCGCTTCAACGCTTTGGTCACCGCTTCGACTGTTGACGAGCTGCGCAGCCACCTCCGTTCTTTCGTCCAGCTCCTTCGATCGAAAGACATCGGTTTTGACTACGCTGCCTTTGCCGACGACCTCGTGATGTTCCGGCGTTCTGGCGGTGACAAGAAAGTCAGACGCAGATGGTCGCGTGACTTCTACAATCTTCGGAAACCAGATGGCAACGAGGCCGAGTCCGTCGACGTCGAAGCTTCTGCTAGCTCCAGCCCGTCCTCGGATGCCAAATAAAACTCGGGCGTTAAAAACGCCACAAAACAACCTAAAATAGGGGAAGAAAATGAGCACTTACATCGATGTTCACATTGTCCAGAACATCCCGCCCAGCTGCGTCAATCGCGACGACACAGGATCGCCGAAGTCCGCGATGTACGGCGGCGTGAAGCGCCTGAGGGTCTCGAGCCAGGCGTGGAAACACGTCACACGGAGCTATTTCGACGCGCACCTCGACAAAGAGGATCTGGGCATGCGGACCAAACGCGTTGTCAGCATTCTCGCCAAAGAAATAGGCCGTCAGGCGGAAGACCTTGAAAACGATGCTCAGGGGTTGGCCGAAGAGGTCTTCAAAGCCGCCAAAATCAATCTGAGCGAGCCGAGGGCGAAGAAGAGCGAGGAAGCATCAAAGAAGGCTAAGGAATCCAGCTATCTTCTGTTCCTCTCCAACAGACAAATAGCACAGCTTGCGGAACTGGCCGTGGAGAGTGCCCGTTCTGGCGAAGAGTTGGACAAGAAGGAAGTTAAGAAGGTCTTCAAGTCCGAGAACTCGATTGACGTTGCCCTCTTCGGCCGCATGGTCGCTGATGACGCCGACCTCAATGTCGATGCCGCCTGTCAAGTGGCCCACGCGATCTCGACGCATGCGGCCGAGAACGAGTTCGATTTCTTCACCGCCGTTGACGACGACAAATCTCGCGCCGAAGAAAGAGAGGACGCTGGCGCAGGAATGATGGGAGCCATCGAGTTCTCATCCGCAACGATGTACCGGTACGCCACGGTCAATCTCGACTTGCTGCATGAGAATCTGGGTGATGCTGAGGCGACGCTTCGAGCGCTGACCTCCTTCATCGAAGCCTTTGTCAAGACGATGCCGACGGGCAAGCAGAACACCTTCGCCAATCGGACGCTGCCCAGCATGGTGGCTGTTCAGGTGCGCGACGACCAGCCTGTTTCACTCGTTGGCGCCTTTGAAAGACCGGTCCTCAAAAGCGACACCGAGGGATTCGTGGCAAAGTCTGTACGCAAACTCGTTGAACATGAGAAGCAATTGGAGGAAGCCTTTGGCGTTAAGCCGCGGCGCGCCTTTGTGGTGAGCCTCGGGGACTATGAAGGGGCGGAGTCTCTCGGGGAGCAAGTCGCTTTCAACGACCTCACAGGCAAAGTGCGCGACGTCGTCGAGTCACGCCTTCCAGCCTCGGAGTGAGCGATGGCGGTACTGCTCTTGCGGCTCGCGGGCCCGTTGCAGGCCTGGGGCGTCAAATCCCGATTCACGGTGCGCGCTACAGAACTCGCCCCCTCAAAAAGCGGAATTCTCGGCATGCTGGCCGCCGCTGCCGGCAGGCGGCGCACTGACCCAATCGAGGACCTGTTGACGCTGCGTTTTGGCGTGCGAAAGGACCAACCGGGAACCGTGGTGCGCGACTTTCATACGGCGCACACGCTCGACGGTTCCAAATCGATGCCGCTGTCCAACCGCTACCACCTTTCCGATGCGGTTTTTTTGGCAGGAATAGAGGGGGAGAGCGCGGTGATCGAGCGGCTCGACCACTTTGTGCGGCACCCTTCTTTCCCTCTCTATCTTGGACGGCGTTCGTGCCCGCCGGCTCTTCCCGTTTCGCTTGGTCTGCGCGATGCGGATCTTCTCGAGGCTCTCAAAGATGAGCCCTGGCTGGCTTCGTATTGGTACCGAAAACGCAATCCCGACATCGGGGAGGTCGAGATTCTCCTTGACAAAGACGCTGTGCCCGAAGGAGAGCACACAAACGACCTTCGGGGCAGTCGCGATGTTCCACTTTCCTTTGATCCGCGACGACGTGAGTATTCCTTCCGGGATATCGAGCGGCACATGTTGAGAGTGAAAGACGAAGCCTTGCAGGGAGGCTCGGCGACGCGCTCTGGGCAGGGCGAAGACCATCATGACCCGATGGCGGAACTAGACGTTGTACCAGGGCGTGATTCCGAAGTCGGCTTGGACATGGGCCTTGGCGATGCGTCTGGGGAAACCGAGCCCGACCATCATAATCCGATGGCGGAGCTGTCTGAGGAGAATTAGCCATGCGAGGTGGAAGATGTATCTGACGAAGATAGAACTCGATCCGCGGCGTCGGTTCGCGAGAAGGCTGCTCGGCTCGCCGCAGGTGATGCACGCGGTCGTCATGAAGGCGTGCGATCTCGGCCGGAGCTTCGACGGCGACCGGGGAGATCCGGCCGGAAGCATGTCGGAGGATTTGCCTGCACATGCCGAAACTCCGACGTCGATTGGTGTTGAAGCGTCGTCGGCCCGCGCAGAAACTTCTGCGGCTGGACGTGTGCTGTGGCGGGTCGACCAGGGGGGCTTCGGCGTCGCCCTGTACGTGCTCTCGCCCATGCGTCCGGACATGTCGCAAATTGAGGCGGACGCGACTTCGTCGCAGCTGGCTCGCACGCTCGATTATGAAGGTTTCCTTTCCCGGCTCGCCGAAGGTCAAACGTGGGCATTCAGGCTCGCGGCGAATCCCGTTCACAACGAGAACAGGGGGCCGGACAAGCGGGGCAAACGGTACGGACACGTGACTGCGAGGCAGCAGAGAGACTGGCTGCTCAGGCGCGCTGAGAAGCAGGGGTTCTCGATCCCGATGGCGCCCGCCGGGCCGGGGCTCACGAGGCACAGCGGGGATGGCCGGGCCGAGCGCGTCGAATTGGGGGAGAACGGCAAACTGGGAGGCGCCGCTGCACGCGAGCAAAACGTCGCTGCTGCCGAGGCGCTCGAAGGGTCAGCCGAGCAAGACGATGATCCGAATGATCGCGCCTCGCTCTTGGTTATCCGGCGCGAAAAACCTGTGTTCGACAGGAAGGATCGCGAGACCCAGAAGTCAGGCAGGGTTACGATTGGACGCGTCGTCTACGAAGGCATTCTCCGAATCGAGGACGTCAGGGCCTTTCGCCAGATGCTCATCAACGGGCTCGGCCCGTCGAAGGCATACGGCTGCGGTCTCATGACCTTGGCGCGCCCGAGGGAGTAAAGCGATGGCGCGCCTGCTTCCCGTTCCCGTCACGGCGCTTCCTCGCGCAGCCGACCGGATGTCCTTTCTCTACTTGGAGCATTGCGTCGTCCATCGTGAGGACGGCGCTGTGACGGCGCGCGACGACAAGGGCTTGGTTCGCGTTCCGGCTGCGTCGCTTTTGGCGGTGCTGCTGGGCCCGGGGACCTCGGTGAGCCACCAGGCGATGTGCCTTTTGGGCGAGTGCGGCACCACCGCAGTGTGGGTCGGCGAGCGCGGGGTTCGCTACTACGCTCACGGCAGGTCCCTGGCGACGTCGAGCAGGCTGCTCGTGGAGCAAGCGGCTCGTGTCTCCTCTCCGCAAAAGCGGCTGGCGGTTGCGAGGAAAATGTACACGATGCGTTTTGCAGGCGAGGACGTTGACGGATTGACAATGCAACAGCTGCGGGGACGGGAAGGCGCCCGCATTCGTTCCGTCTACCGTGAGAACTCGAAGCGTACAGGGGTGCCGTGGAAGCGCCGCGAGTACGAGTACGACGATTTCGACGCCTCAGATCCGATCAATCAGGCGCTGTCTGCCGCGCACGCCGCACTATACGGGGTGATCCACGCCGTCGTCGTTTCACTGGGATGCTCGCCGGGGCTGGGATTCGTTCACACAGGTCACGAGCGTTCCTTCGTCTACGACGTCGCCGATCTCTACAAGGCGGACGTGACGATACCGATCGCCTTCGACGTCGTCGCCGAAGACATGAGCGACATTGCCGCGACAACCCGACGCCGGGTCCGCGACCGAATATTCGAACTGAAGGTCATCGAGCGGTCGGTGCGCGACATCCACAAGCTTTTCGAGGTCGACGAGGAGGAAGACCTCCAGGTGAACGTCGTCTCTCTGTGGGACTACCAGCGCAAGGTCATCGCGGGCGGCATGAACCACGCGCTTGCCTTGGAGTCTTTGGACGACGAAGAGTAAGGTTGGGCAGCCGCATGGTCGTAATCATCCTTTCTGCGGCGCCCGCCGGGCTTCGCGGCGCGTTGACCCGGTGGCTGCTCGAAGTCTCGACAGGCGTATTCGTGGGGCATCTTTCGGGGCGCGTCAGGGATCAGGTGTGGGAGCTCATCGCAGAGAATCTCGGCCAAGGCAGAGCGTTGATGATCTATCCGGTCAGGTCGGAACAGCGATGTGCGATTCTCTCGCTTGGGCACGACCGCACGCCGCTCGACGTCGAAGGAATGCTCGTCATGCAAAGCCCTTGGAAGGCAGTCGAAGGCGGCGGGCGCAACGGCAAAGGGGCGCAGAGCTTCTCCGCGCCGGGCGTTTCGTCGGCCCCGAAAGAGTCATGGTCGATCGCCGCGCGAAGGCGTCGTTTCGGAGGCTCTCGACGACGATAGGACCGCATTTTAGTAAGAGAAGAGTTTGTGCTATCCGCGACAGTCGGTACCGCAGGATGCTTTGAGGCGTTTAGACGTCGAAGTGCACGATTCACAGCGGTTTCGGCGTCGCCGAGACCTTTGATTGTCAATGGTTTTCGCTTATGAGCAAAACAAACTTGAGGCGTTTCGCACCGTGGACGTGGGTGGCGGCGGGTGGGGGAGGGCGTGGGACAATGGCATCGTCGTTTCACGCACCACAGGAGTGTTGCTCATGTCCAAAAGATTCAACCCACCGCCGAACTGGCCGCCGGCGCCCGACGGGTGGACCCCTCCTGCTGGTTGGAGGCCCGATCCCGCTTGGGGCCCGGCCCCCGCTGGCTGGAACTTCTGGGTGGAGGACATCGACGTCGATGCCACCCTTCTTCCTTCGGCCTCGTCGCCGGCCGATTCGTCCGATTCGCCGTACGCGCCCGAGTCTTCATACGCATCCGACGACACTCGTTTCCCCGACGATTCGAACTCCTCCACGTCGCCTTCCCGGGGAGGTTCACTTTCCGCCGGAGATTCCGGCGACTTTGACCGGAGCACGAACTCTGCCGACGAAACCATTTCCCGCTTGCCGAGGCGTGCCTCGAGGAGAAGGAACGGCTCTGGCGCGCACGCAGCGCCGCCCGAGCAGCCGAGTTCGCAGCAGCGGACTCCGGATCATTCCGGGCAGGCGAATGCCGCGCCCGGCCCCGCTTTCAAGGCCGGCGCCGCGCCAGAGTCTTCGCGCCCGAGGTTCGCGTCCGCGGGCTCTGCCGGAGGCGGACAGCCTTTCGTCCCCGGAGGGCGAAACGTCCCGGCCGGGGGCCAAGCCCCCTCAGACAGCGGTTCCGCCCCGGGTGCCTTCTCGACGCCGTCGGCCTACTCGGCGCCAAGCTCGGAACGTCCCGCTTCCGCGCCTGGCTCACGGCAATTCGAATCTGGCGGCGCGCAGCCGACGTCTGCTTCGGGGCAAGCGGGCTCTGACTCCGAGCAGTCTCCGGGGCAATCCGCCTTCCGCCCGGGGCGGCCTCCGTTCCATCCGGGACCGGCAGGCTCCGGGCAGCCAATCCCCGGTGGCGGTCAGTCGGAGTCACGTTCGACTCAGCCGGCGCCTGGCTTAGGCCGGTCGGCGCCTGGTTCGGCGCAGTCGGCGCCCGGTGCAGGGCAAGCCGCGCCCGCGCGGCCTCCGTTCGGCGCACCCGCGCCGGGTCCTTCACAGGCTGGGCCGGCGCCGTCGGCTTCGTCGTCCTCTGCTCAAAGTTCCGGTTATCAACCCACCGAGCGATACAGCTTCGCCGACCAGCCGGGTTTCCAGCAGCCGGGTTCGTCAGGCCAGCCGGGTTTCCAGCAGTCAGGTGCGTCAGGCCAGCCGGGGTTCCCTCCATCGGTTTCTTCGGCTCCATCGGGTTTTGGGGGTTCGGGCTCGTCAGGCCAGTCGAGGCTCCAAGGGCCCCCAAGCCAGCAGGGGCTCGAGGGCTCCTCGGGGCAGCCGGCATTTACGCCGTCGGCCGGCCCGCAAGCGGGATTCGCCTCGCAAGCCGGGATCGGGCAGTCCGCGGAACCTGGAACTTCGGCCCCCGAAAGCCAAATGGCGGGAGGGGCGTTGTCAAGTTCGGGAGTCGATTACTCCGCTCAGGGCCAGGGCCCGAGCCAGCCGACCTACGGAGCCTCGTCGGACTTCGGTACCGGTATGCCTTTCGGCCTTGACGGCACGCCTCGGAAGTCCTTCCTCACAAGCAAAGCCGGTTTGGCGGTCATATCGGTGGTGGCCGTCATCGCCATCGCCGCCGCGATCATCTTCTTGCCAAAACTGATGAAGGACGACAAGGAGGAATCCACCGGCAAGTCTTCGCCGTCCACATCCACGACGACGTCGCCCCGAAGCAAGAGTCCCGACCCCCATAAGCCGACGGACGACGAAAGCACTCCGGCGAGCACGGTCGCCCCCTCCAAACCGACCCGGCCTGCGCTCACCGGCACGTTCAAGGAGTACCAGGGCGACGGTCCTCAAACGATAGACATCCAAAAGCCCCAGGGAAGCCGGCCTGTTCTTCTTTACTTTGAAGTCAATCCGACGTCGAACTACGGACTCTTCCTTTTTGAGGCTGAGGACGCCGGCGGATCGGAAACGGAGCGTTTTGGCGGAATGGTCAAGGACGAGAAGGCGACGGGCACCTTCCCGCTCGACGCCTTCGCCAACGGGAAACAGACGTCGAAGATCAAGGTGACGGCCCCCGGCCCGTGGATGATCCGCGTTTATCCGATCTCTTCTATTCCAACGGTTTCGCAGGGTGCGACTATAGCCGGAAACTCATATGAGACCTTCTTGTATCGCGGGGGCGAGGCATCGGCGACCTTCAAGTACGTTGGCAACACCTCCAAAGGGCGAATCACCGGCACTCTGTGGCCCACCGACGGCAGCTCCAAGGCGAATTCTTTCATCAAAGAACAAAAGGCAGCCGTTGAAAAGGATGTCACTATCCCGGCAAAGACCAGCGAAAGTTTGATTTTGATCGACACCACGGGAGGCAATTGGTCCCTGGAGATCCCCTAAGCTTGGGGATCGCCTGAACCTGGAGATCCCGCAAATCTCGAAAGCCCACGGAACGGCGTTTCTACGGGCCACCTGCGTGGCTCCTAAAGCCCGTTGTCGATGCGAGCCCGCCAAGGCCGGGCTCGCATCCCGTTCGCCTTGGCTTCGAACGCAAGCAGACCCGACGCGCAGACCGTCCGAATCGTGAGATGAGAATCCCGTATTTTGAACAGCCGATATCCTAGATCCATGACGTCCATAGACCTCGCAGTGATTCCCGGCGACGGAATCGGCCCTGAAGTTGTGGCGGAAGGCCTGAAGGTTCTCGATGCGGTGTGCGAAGCCCTCGGCGGGCCGGAAATCGCAACCCACACATACGACCTTGGCGCACGCCGGTACCTCGCAACGGGCGAGACCCTCACGGACGCGGACCTCGAAGACATCAAGGGGCGCGATGCGATCCTCTTGGGGGCGATAGGCGATCCCCGAGTCCCCTCGGGCGTGCTGGAGCGCGGCCTCCTCCTCAAGCTGCGTTTTGCGCTCGACCATTACGTCAACCTCCGGCCAAACAGGCACTATCCGGGAGTGCCGACGCCGCTGGCCGACCCGGGCGGCATCGACTTCCTCGTGGTTCGCGAAGGGACCGAGGGGCTTTACTGCGGCAACGGCGGCGTCGTCCGGCAGGGAACTCCCCACGAAATAGCGACCGAAGTGTCAGTCAACACCGCCTACGGCGTAGAGCGCGTGGTGCGATACGCCTTCGCCAAAGCTCAGGCGCGTCCCCGCAAGAAGCTCACATACGTGCACAAGCACAACGTTCTGGTCAACGCCGGCGGACTGTGGCGGCGCGTCGTCGAGGAGGTCGGCACGGAATATCCCGACGTCGCAGTCGACTACATGCACGTGGACGCCGCGACGATCTTCCTAGTCACCGATCCCGCCCGATTCGACGTGATCGCGACGGACAACCTGTTCGGCGACATCCTCACCGACGAAGCCGGCGCGATAACCGGCGGGATAGGGCTTGCCGCCTCCGGGAACATCAACCCCGAGAAGGCCTTCCCGTCCATGTTCGAGCCGATCCACGGATCGGCCCCCGACATCGCGGGCAAGCAGATCGCCGACCCTACGGCGACAATCGCCTCGGTCGCTCTCATGTTCGACCACCTCGGGCTCGACGAGCACGCCCGGGCGATCGAGGACGCGATCGAATCCGACATGGCCGCAAGGGCTTCCGCAGCCGAGGCGGGCGCACCTTTGAAACGTTCGACGTCGGACGTCGGAAACGCCGTTGCGGCTCTAGTCCGCGGCTGAGATACGAGCCTTGCTGCACGCTGAAACGGGCGTGCCGCAAACCGTGCGGCACGTGGATCGCCGAGGCGATCGGAATCGCCCGGCGCCGATCTGGCACTAGAATCGACTCATTGCCCCGAGAAAGAAGTGATCTTATGAGTTACACGGATCTTGAACTGGCGTCGATGGAGGCCGTGCCCGCCGCCGACGACCTTGTCGGCACGTGGGATGTCAGGCCCAACCCGCATCCGGCGAGCGACGCCGAGCGCGAAGGAGTGCTTGCCGCCCCGGGATTCGGAAAGCGGTTCTCCGATCACATGGCCCACGCCGTGTGGACGCCGGACAAAGGGTGGCACGACTTCAGGATCGAAGCATACGGCCCGCTTTCCTTGGACCCCGCCGGCGCGGTGCTGCACTACGGCCAAGAAACGTTCGAGGGGCTGAAGGCCTACCGCCACGAAGACGGTTCGATCTGGACGTTTAGGCCCACGTACAACGCGGCCCGCCTCAACCATTCCAATCGGCGGTTGGCAATACCCGAGCTCGAACACGAGGCCTTCATCGGATCGCTCGTCAACCTCGTGCGCCAAGACGCCGCGTGGGTTCCCAACGCGCCCGGCTCCTCCCTCTACCTCAGGCCGTTCATCTTCGCCTCCGAAGCGTTTCTGGGCGTCCGCGCCGCCGAACGCTACGAGTACTTGGCAGTCGCCTCGCCCTCGGGCGCGTACTTCACCAACGGCTTCCAACCGATCGACGTGTGGGTGGAACGCGAATTCCACCGCGCCGGCCCTGGAGGAATGGGCGACGCGAAGACCGGAGGCAATTACGCCTCCTCCCTCTTGCCCAAGACGATCGCGCACGAGGGCGGATACGACGAGGTCATGTTCCTCGACGCCGCCACCGACACGAACATCGACGAGCTCGGCGGCATGAACGTCTTCGTCGTGATGTCCGACGGGTCGATCCGCACCCCGAAGCTCACCGGCAACATTTTGGCGGGCTGCACCCGCTCGTCGATTCTCCGGCTTCTGCGCGACGACGGCGCGGACGTCCGCGAAGAGACCCTTGCCTTGGCCGATGTGCTGGCCGGAATCGAGAGCGGCGCCGTCGCCGAGATGTTCGCCTGCGGAACGGCTGCGGTCATCACGTCCATCGGCTCCCTCTCCGGCAAGGATTTCCGAGTGGAGATCCCCGGAAACAAAGTGACGAGAACGATTTACGACCGAATCACGGGAATCCAGCTTGGAAAGGTCGAAGACCGCCACGGTTGGCTCTATCGGCTCGCTTAGTCGAGCGGCAGAGCCTGGCGTCGCCCACATTTCGAGGCCCGGCGCCGACCGCTTTTCGAAAGCCGGCGTCGCCCGCCTTCCGGAGGCCGACGGCGCCGCCGGCCTCCCCTCCCGATTCGACCTGCTCGAATCGCGCCCTCTTTCGGTCGCTTTGAACTTGGCGCTTGACCACGCCGTCGCAGAGAGCGTCGCAGGCGGCGTGCGCCCGGCGGCTGTTCGCCTCTGGAATTGGAGTGAAACGGCGGCGGTGATCGGCTCCTCGCAGTCGTTGAGCAACGAGATCGACGTCGAAGCGGCGAAAAAACGCGGAATCGCACTGGCGCGGCGGGCAAGCGGGGGAGGGACGATGTATATGGACCCCGCCCGGGCGGTCGCCTACTCGGTGATCGTGCCAAGCGCGGCCCTTTCAGGCCTGAGCCTGCGCGAATCCTATGCCCTGTGCGATTCGTGGGTTCTGCGTGCCCTGAAGGAAATGGGGGTGCCGGCCTTCTACATGCCGATCAACGACATCGCCACCCTCGACGGAAAGATCGGCGGCGCCGCCCAACGCAGACTCGCCGGGGGAGCGACGATCCATCACGCCGTCATGAGCTGGGAGATCGAAACCGAGCAGCTGCTGGCCGTCACCCGGCTCTTCCGGCCGGACACCGGCGCGCGCGGCACGAAAAGCGCGCAGAAGAAGGTGGTGGGAATCCGCTCCTACGTCGACGCGGCACGCGAGGACGTCATCGACGCGCTTCGCCAATCGCTGGCGCGCGGGCGCACGGTGAGAAGAGCAAAGTACCGCCCCGACGAGCTGATCGCCGCCGAGAGCCTCGCCAAGGCCAAATTCGCCGACCCGGCCTGGCTGGCGCGCATTCCGTAGTGCCCTTAGGCCGGCAGCTGACGATACTTCATGGCGAAGCGTGCCTTCTTCATGGCGTTGTCTTGCTTCACCGCGAGCGGGTTTGTTTCATTGCGAGCGGGTTTGCTTCATGACGGGACGCGGCCCAAACACGGCCGTGCCGACTCGAACCTCCGTCGAGCCTTCGGCAATGGCGATTTCCATGTCGCCCGTCATGCCCATCGACAATTCTGTGCAGCTGGCGACGCCGGCGGCCTGAACGGCATCCCGCAGCTCGCGCACGCGCGCATGGGAGGCGGCCACCGCGGCAACGTCGTCGGTGTTCGCGCCGATGAGCATGAGCCCGACGAGGCGCAGGTTCGGCAAGTCCGCAACGGCGCCGGCGAGGTCGACGACGCCGCTCGGATCCACGCCGTGCTGAGATTCGGAGCCCGCAGAGTTGACCTGGATCATGACGTCGAAGGGGCCGAGGGGGCTGCCGTCCTTTCGGAGCTCGCCCGCTGAGATGCGTTCGCCTTGCAGCCGGTCGAGGCGCGCAGCGAGCTTGGGCGAATCGACGGTTTCGATGCAGTCGGCTGCCCGGATTGCCTTGCCTGCCTTGTTCGCCTGCACGTGGCCGATGACGTGGACTCGGTGGAAGGGCGCGCCCAGCTCGGTCAGAGCCCTTTCGCCCTCCTCCAACTGCTGGATGTAGTTGTGGCCTATCAGGCTGCCTCCGGCACGCAAGGCTGCGGCGACCCGTTCGGGCTCCTGGAACTTGGCTGCCAGCAGAATCGAGACGGCGTTCTCCTCGCGCCCCGCGCGCGACGCCGCTGCGGCCACTTTGTCGCGCAGACTCTCCCAGCGCCCCGCGATCTCGCTTACATCCGGCCGAGAGATGCCCTCGAAGCTGGTCTCCTGGCCGGACCAGTTGACGCCGTTCGTCTCGACGCCGCCTGCCCGGCCGCCGTTTGCGTCGACTCGGCTCGTCTCGACGCCGCCGGTGCCTTTGCCGCCGTTTTCGTTCATCTATACCATCCCTTTCGACCCTTGAATTCTAGCGGGCGCCCCTACCCGGCAGGTGCGCAAAGTCTTGAACGGGCCGGAGCCTCTAGCCCTCGTCTGCGGGCGAGAGCCGGATTGCGCAAGGAATCCAGACGATTACGGAGCATGCAGCCCTCGTCTGCGGGCGAGAGCGCGTGGTGCGGTCGCCAAGGTTGCGACGTTCGATCCCCTGCAGCCCTCGTCTGCGGAGAGCGCGTCGGCGCACCGAGTTCCGTGGGCGCGTCCGGATCTGATAGCGCACTCGGGCTCGACCGGGGGTCACAGCTCGCCGACGTGGACGACCCGAAGCTTCGCCGCACCCAGCTCGTCGCATTCGTCGAGGTCGACGAATGCGCGGAAGCCCCAGCCGCCGTCGCCTTCGCCGTCGTCGAAAACCTGCGTGACGATCCACAGGCGGTCGGGTTGCTTTCCCTCGACGAGGGCTTCGGCGACCTCGCGGGGCACGCCCGCCTCGGCGAGGTCTGCGGCGTCGACCTGTTCTTGCACTCGGAAGAACTCGTTTCCGCGGGCGTGGGGGTCGATCCCGACGCTCTCGTAGACGTCGAAGTACGGATCGGTGGCGTCCATCCAGGCGTCGCCGTCCCATACGGGCCCCGCTTCGCGGTTTGCGGGCGTCGCCCGGCTTCCTTCGTCCCCTGCTTCGCTGCGTGCGTCTCGTGCTTCGCTGCGTGCGTCTCGTGCTTCGCTGCGTGTGGCCCCGGCCTCGCCGCTCTCGTCCCCGACTTGGCTGCCGGCGTCCCCGAACCGGCTGGATTCCGTCCACGCGGGCTCGCCGTCGAGGCGGTCCAAGGATTCGAGGTCCTCGAATTGAACGGCCTCGACCCTGCGAAACGCTGCGTTGCGGACCGCGGCTTTGAAGGCGTGGCGGTTGCGGGTAAAGGCAGCGGCGCCGTTCTCGTCCGCCCCGAAGGCGACCTCGTCGAGCCCGCCTTCGGCCTCGCCGGACATGCGCGCGGCCTCCTCAGGCGTCACCCTGCCGTCTGCTAGGGCCTCCCATTCGTCGAGGAGCGAGGAGTCGACCGAGCGCACGAGAGTCCCCAGCCACTGCGTGATCTCGTCGACCTCGTCCGTGCGGGCCTCGAGCGGCACGGTCTGCCGCAGGGCCTTGTAGACGTCCGAGAGATAGCGCAAAAGCACGCCCTCGCTGCGCGCCAGGTCGTAGCGTGAGACGAACTCGGAGAACGTCTCGGCGTGCTCCACCATTTCCCGCACGATCGATTTCGGCGTGAGGTCGTAGCCGTCCACCCATGGATTCGTCTGACGGTAGACGGCCAACGCCCCCTCCAAAAGCTCCGCGAGGGGCCGCGGCCACGTGATGGAGTCCGCCTCGGCCATCCGCTCCTCGTAGCCCATTCCGGCGGCCTTCATCCGCCCGATCGCCTCGCCGCGCGCTGCGCGCTCCTGCGCATAGAGCACCTGCATCGGATTCTCTTGGACGGCCTCTACCACCGAGACGACGTCGAGCGGATAGTCGGGGGACTCGCGTTCGAGCAGGTCGAGGGCCGCGAGTGCGAAGGGGGCCAAAGGCGAGTTGAGGGCGAAGTCGCTCGGAACCTCGCGGGCGAAGTCGACTGCTGACTCGCCGGGGTGGGCGGCTTGCCATTGGACGCCGTGGTGGACGAGGACCCCCGCCGAACGGAGCGTTTCGTAGATTTCGACCGCCCTTCTGAGCAGGGGGTTCGACTCGGTTTTGGGCTCGTGGTTGTCCGTCAGCAGACGGACGGCGGCGGCCACCGAATCCCCGGGGCGTTGCAGAAGGTTGAGGATCATGGCGTGGTTGACGCGCATCTGCGAGGCCAGCTTCTCCGGCGCCGCGTTCTGCAGGTGCGCGAGCGTCTTCTCTCCCCACAGCACCACGCCTTCGGGGGCTTTCTTTCGAACGAGTTTCTTGAGCTTCTTGGGGTCCCCGGCGGCTTTTTCCAGGGCTTTCGCGTTTTCGATCTCGTACTCGGGGGCTTGGACGACGACGTCGCCCGCCGTGTCGAACCCGGCCCTGCCCGCCCGGCCCGCGATCTGGTGGAACTCGCGGGCCGAAAGGTGGCGTGAACGAATTCCGTCGAACTTCGACAGCGACGTCAGGAGCACGGTTCGAATGGGGACGTTGATCCCGACGCCGAGGGTGTCCGTGCCGCAGACGACCTTGAGCCGTCCGGCTTGCGTGAGCCTTTCGACGAGCCGGCGGTAGCGGGGGAGCAGCCCCGCGTGATGGACGCCGATGCCGGATCGCAGCAGTTTGGACAGCGTTTTTCCGAAGCCGGGGCCGAAGCGGAAATCGCCGATCTCCTTGGCTATGAGCTCGCGTTCGGCCTTCGTCGTCAGGTTGATCGGAAGCAGGGCTTGCGCTTGGCTGACGGCCTCCTTTTGCGAGAAGTGGACCACGTAGACGGGGGCGCGGTGGGTGTGGACGAGTTCGAGCACGACTTCGCCGAGGGGCTCGCGCGAGTAGGAGAACGCGAGGGGGACGGGGCGCTCGGCGCGGTCGACGACGGATGTGTTCCTGCCGGTGCGTTTGCTCAGGTCTTCCGCGAGGAAGGACGTGTCGCCGAGAGTGGCGGAGAGGAGGACGTGCTGGGTCGAGGCGAGCTCCAGGAGGGGGACCTGCCATGCCCACCCGCGCTGGGGATCGCCGTAGAAGTGGAACTCGTCGGCGATGAGCACGCCGATGTCCGCGGCGTCGCCCTCGCGCAACGCGATGTTCGCGACGATTTCCGCCGTTGCGCACACGATCGGCACCCCGGCGTTGATGGACGAGTCACCCGTGACCATGCCCACGTTGTGCGCGCCGAAGACCGCGATGAGCTCGAAGAACTTTTCCGAGACGAGGGCTTTGAGCGGCGCCGTGTAGTAGGCGCTCCGCCCGTGTGCGAGGGCGGTGAAGATCGCCGCGAGCGCGACCATCGACTTGCCCGATCCCGTCGGCGTGGAAACGATCAGGTTGTCGCCTGAAACGGCAGCCAGAAGAGCCTCTTCCTGGTGGGGGTAGAGGGGGCGTCCCGTCGATTCGGCCCAGTTCGAGAACTCCTCGTAGACGGCGTCGCCGTCGGGCGTGAATCCGAAGGCGTCTTCGAGCCTGTCAAGCGCAAGGTTGAGGGCTGGGGCGTCGGGCTTTTCGTTCGTCACCCCACAAGATTGCCACAAGGACGGCATCGGAACGGCGACGTCGGTTTCCCGCGGCTCCTGCGGCGCCGGCGTCGGAAGGGCGAGTGCGGCGACGGTGTCGCGCGCCACGGGATCGGCGTTTGCCTGCGCCGCGATCGGCGGGTAAAGTTGGAATCCGCACCGCTAGCTCAATGGTAGAGCAACTGACTCTTAATCAGTGGGTTCTGGGTTCGAGTCCCAGGCGGTGTACGGGTCAGGCCCGCAGTCGAAAGACTGCGGGCCTTTCGATTTTCTTCGGGCCTTGTTCGGTCACGAGCCTTCCGAGACGTGAAGGACTTCGTAGACGGTCCGGCCTGCGGCGCTCTGTTCGGCGTGTGCGGCGCTCAGCTCGACCAAGACGAGGTTCCATGCGGTCACGTCGACGGCGGCGACTCGTGCGACGGTCTCGCCGTCCTCTTCCGAGAGGAATGCGGCCGAGAGGTTTTCGACGCAGGCGGAGGGGGCGACGTCGTCCGGAAGCGAAACGGTCTGAAAGGACAGGCTGCGTGCGCTCGCGTAGGAAGACGGGCCGCGAGCGATCTTGTGCACGGTCCAGTCTTGAATGGAATGGCGCCCGAAGTCCCGGACGATCGACGAGTAGCCGGGCTCGCCCCAGCAGAAACTGCGCATGCCGGCGGTGTCTCGCCACACATAAAAGGGGGCGTAGGCGTTCCGCGGCGCGCCCTCGGCCTTTTCTTGTACGAGGTAAGCCTTGAACTCCAGTCCGGGAAACCCGTCCATGAGACGGCCCGTCGCTCGGACCCTCTTGCGAATGACGTCCATGTCGTAGTCGGCGGGCAAAGCGATCTGGTATTGCATTGCATACATCGGTTCTGTTCCTTCGATGCTTGTGTTTCGGTCAATTGCGAGCCGACGCCGGCGAGGCGGCGCCCGAGGCTCAGCCGCCGGCCTGTTGGCGTATGAGCGACGCCGCGCCGGCGACTGCGGCGTCGAAGGCTGCTGGATTCTGGTGGGCCCGCGCGAGCACATATCCGCCTTGGACGGTCGCGACGACCATCGAGGCGAGTTGCTCGGGATCTGTCTCGTGCCGGAATTCCCCGGCTTCGATCCCCTGACGGACGACGTCGGCGAGAGCGCCTACGATCCACCCGAGAGTCTCGGCGACCGGGCGGAGAAGCTCCGGGGTTGCCAGCACGTCGGCGTCGTACGTCATACGTCCCATGCGGCAGCCCCGCAGCGAGTCTCGCTGCCGTTCGAGGTAGGAGATCACGCGCTCGACGGCCGTTCCGTCTGCGGCCAGAAGGGCCTCGGCCTCGGCGCGCATCGCCGCGGCGCTCTGTTCCAAGGCCGCGGCAGCCAGGTCTCGCTTGCCCGAGAAGTGGTGGTACATACTTCCCTGGCCCACGTTGGCGCGGTTGAGGATTTCTTTGGAGCTGGTCGCCGCGTACCCGCGTTCCCACAGGAGGTCTTGCGCGACGTTCACCAGCCGGGTTCGTGTGTCCATGCCAAGATTGTACATAGTGGTCGGTACAGAAGGCGAACTGCGAAAGGAACGAGGAGGGGCGCCGTGCGGGTCTGATCGAGAGGTATTCAGGCAGCCGGGCGGACGGGCATATTGAGTCAACGGCGTCACGGACTTTTCGTCTGCGGCCAAGGCCGCCTCGGGGCGGCGCGGTGGAGCTAGATCACACGAGGCCGGCTTGCGCGGCGGCGGGCGCCTGAGTAATCTAGCTTTGCAAGCACTGCTAGCTCAATTGGCAGAGCAACTGACTCTTAATCAGTGGGTTCTGGGTTCGAGTCCCAGGCGGTGTACGAACAGGGCTTCGCGGCCGCAAGGCTGCGGGGCTTTTCGTTTTCCGGGACGACGTCGGATGCGACGAAGTGCGGCCCGCGATGCGATTCGCCCGGCCCCGAGGCGTCGCAGCCCTCGGGGCCGCTTGGGCACGCGTTTCGGATGCCGCGTATGCGATTGGGCCGAATCCGTGCGGGTTTCGCCCGAGTTCGCATTTGATCGACTTGAGCTTGGGCGTGATCCGCGCAATCGCCATCGGGTAAAGTTGGCTGCGTGTCTGATCCGATCGTGACCTTGGCGACGTGCGCCGAATTGCCAGACCTTGACGCCGACGAGCAGGCCCTTCCCGACGCTTTGCGGGAGCGCGGGCTCGAACCGAGGATCTCCGTGTGGAACGACCCCGACGTCGACTGGTCGCAGGCGGGAACCGTGGTCGTCCGCTCCGTGCGCGATTATGCGGCCCAGCGCAAGGAGTTCCGTGCCTGGGCGCGTTCTATTCCGCGGATCCTCAACCAGGCGCAGGTCATGGACTGGAATTCGGACAAGCACTACCTGCGCGAGCTGGAGGCCCGCGGTCTGCCGGTCATTCCGACGGTGTGGCTCGAGCCCGAGCAGAATCTGACGAAGCATCAGCTGCACACTCGGTTCCCCGCGTACGGGGATTTCGTGGTCAAGCCGGCCATTTCCTCGGGCGGGCGCGGGACCGGGAGGTATACGGCGATCGACCCGAACTCCCGCGGCGAGGCCATACGCCATGCGATGAGCGAGCTCGAAAGCGGCCGCCCCGTCATGGTGCAGCGCTACCTCGACCAGATCGACCGATCGGGGGAGACCTCGCTCATCTACCTCAACGGGCTGGCTTCGTACCAGGTCGAGAAGGATCCGATGCTGCACCCCAGCTTCCGCTCCACCGAGGAGTTCCACGAGGAAGTGGTCCGCTCGGACGCGACCAACTCCCAGGAGTGGCGTTGGGGCGAGCAGATTCGCGAGATCGTGCACGGATACATCGTCGACACATGCGGCCGCGACGAGCTGCTCCTGTACAACCGCGTCGACATCGTCCGCGGCGGCCCCAAAGACGCCCACGAGTTCTACGTCCTCGAGGTCTCTCTCATCGACGGATCGCTCTACCTTTCGCAGAACCCTACGCACCTGAAGAAGTTCGCCGACGCCATAGCCATGCGCGTGCATTGGTGACGGTGCATGCCAGCGCATCGCCCTCGTGAGACGTGAAGAAGCGGCTCTCGTGCGAGGTGGAGCGGCCTTCGAGCGACGTGAAGCGCGGCGCCGTCGTCGGACAGTTTGTTGCGCTGCGGTGGTGCGGATCACCCGGGGGCGTTTCGTCACGACGCAGAAGCTAGGCTACACTTGAACGGTGCCCCAGGCGAGCGACCCTGCCTGGGGCACGTACGGTGGTTGTAGCTCAGTCGGTAGAGCACCTGGTTGTGGTCCAGGGGGTCGCGGGTTCGAGCCCCGTCATCCACCCCAGTTCAAGAGATTCTACTTTCCGAACTTTCATCACACTGCGCTCACGTTTACATGTACTTATCCATATTTTATGCCGATAGAGAATCTTTCTATTTTCTGCACGGCATGCATGATTTTTGCGACATGTGTAATCTTATTGATTAGTAAATCAAGGGAAGGGAATGTATGGCCAACACATTGGAGCTAGGTTCGGAGCGGGTGGGCAATCTTATTGACTTCAATCCAAACACTCCTGAGATTGAAGTTGTTCTCAAACATTCGGAGCGTGGGATTGAAATTACAGTACCATGGTCCGATTGGAATAGCCCCTATGCGTTATGGTTTCTGTCAGATCTTAACGTTCCCCAAGTTCCTGTAAATTTTTCTCTCCCGAAGAGAGTTTTGTTTCAAGATCATAAGGGTTCTGTACTTCTTATTGGGTGCCGACAAGGACCGTATCACACTATTCCAAATGGTATGGGTAGCGGAACGCTGTTCGCTAGGGCAGCAATAATTGGAGTTGACAAAGATGTTGAATTCGATAGGCCGCAAGGTTTGCAGGTGGACGTTTCTGGCCTTCGAGCATGGCTTGGGAAGACGTCTTGGGTGCAAGACGAGGATCCTGTTGGGGGTGTGACCCTACGGACACAGAAGGTGCCTGAGATCCCGATCGGCACGTATGACGACACGCAATTGTCACTGCGGTTTGGTCGAAAGATCGAATGCAGAGACAGGGGGGATCGAATTGTTCTCTCTACCTATGCTCGCTGTGTAAGTCGTAGCAACGAGGGCAAGAAATGGGAGGGGCATTTGAAACTCCATCGCGCTGTTCGTGACTTACTTGCGCTCTCACAGTGGTGCGATGAATCATTCGCCGAAGTTCGTGTTCTTCATTCCGATGCTCCGCTTTCAGCTGTAAGCGGTAAGAAAATTGGTGAAGGCTGGAGAGAAGTCGTTGTTCCCGCATCTCTGCAATCAACGTCCGTCAAAGGCGATCTGCAACATTTGATTAGGTTTGAGGATCTAGGTCCCGAAGGTCTTTTGAGTTGGATTCGCTTGCGTGATGAATTTGCCCGCGCTCTTGATCCCGTCATTAGTAGTCTGAGGTTGCGTGAAGGAACTCCGCACACTCTTCTTGCCCACACTGGGCCTGGACTTGAAGCGTTGGGCTACCTTTTAATGTGTCGTGATGGGGTCAAGAAAGAAAATGCCGCCCGCACCCCGTTTCGAGAACGTTTAAAGCGGATTTTACGAGATTTGGGGGAATGTTTACCGTTTGACGGTGAAGCATGGTCTAAATCTGCTCCAGGTTACTACAACAGTATCAAACATGTTAACCGTGAGGAGTGTGCAGGTATAGATATTCTCAATGCGTGGCGCGAGTCCATTCTTGTGGCCAGGGCGTGGGTTGCAGTCGAACTTGGGGTGTCAAAGGATGAGTTGAAGCAACGTCTTTCGATTGATCCACAAAGACATCCTTATCAGGAGAGTCCTTGGTTTTTCTAACCTGGTTGGTTTTAAGCAATGTGCAGAGGAACTGAATTTGGCGGATTCCGGGTGAAAGCCCCGTCATTCGACGTCGGCGATGACTCCGGTTCTTGCCCACCGCCAAAGGGTGAAGGACTCTTGCGAGGAACACAGCCGTTTAATCGACCCGCGAGGGCCGTCGTCCCACACGCCCAGGCGAGACGTGAACTCGAAGGTTTCGTCCCGCCCGTTCGCGTGGCGCAGGACGAACGTGGTCTTGGCGTCTCCGTTCTTATACGAGGGCCACTCCTTGAACTCCGTGCACACCACGCCGGTCTCACCTTGCGGGCCCGCCTGCAGATCCAGCGCCAGTTCGACGTCGTTGGCGGCCGCCTGCAACAAGAACATTAAGCCGAGGGCAGCGCCCAGGATCGCCGCCTTTTTCCCGAACAAGGGAGCGCGGTTCATCAGACGGCGCAGCCACGTCTGCCGCGGATCCTTGCGGCTTGCCCACGCCCACGTCAACGCCAGACACATGAGCCCCAGCCAGGGCCACACGTTCCACAAAAGCGTCCGAGCCCACATCTCCGTCGCGCCGAGCGGCTGCCCCCAATAGAACAGGTAGAGAGTGGTTGCCAAGAGGTAAAAGATGAAGCCGAGAGGGACCACGCGCGTCGTGGCGGCGTCGATCAGCGGAACCCAGTCCCGCCTCGGAGCGCCGACTCCCGCCCCTGCCCTTGCCGCCGCTCTCACCCCAGTTCGCGTTCCCTCGCCCCTTTTGCTCTTTGCCCATGCGGTGCTCGCGCTGGCCCCGGCCCAGGCGCCCTTGATCGCGGTGTCCGTGGCCATGGTGTCCGTCTCCTCCTTGGCCTCCCTTCCGAAGCGGGCGCGGCGGGCAGACCGGCCCGGTTGAGAGCGGTTCCTCTCCATGGCTTTCCCTTCCTTGCGTGCTCCTCGCATATGTCCTGCCGTCTTCGTAGAGAACCGACGCCTCCGTCGTGGTGGCTTGCGTGTACGCCGTGACGGGTTGAGAATATCGGCGCAATCGCTTCCTTTTCCATTGAAAACGTGGGGACCGCTCATCGATTTGTCCTTCGGCCCGCGATTTTCGAGGGCGGCGCGTTGCCGGGGCAGACGCGCCGACGGCGGGCGAAGGGCCGACGTCGGCCGTTTCCGCCGGACGATTCCCTGTTATGCCCGACGTCTCGGCTTCCCCTCTGGACTTCTCGAGTTCTGTGCCAATAGTGTACATTTTGTACATGTACAGAACGTACATTTAAGGTGTGCGCAGAAGGCGTTCCCGAACCGCGGGGAGATAGCTTCCAAGGGATGGAGGGGGCTCTCCGAAAGAACGGGAAGCCTTCCTTGAAAGGCCGTGCGTTCGCCTAAAACAAGGCGTTCGTTCGAAGGATGAGAGGTGTGGGCCGATGAAGGGAAACGGTCAGCCGCGATCCGCGCGGGCTCAACCTTCCAAAGCGGAAGGCGAGGCGCCGGAAGCGGAAGGCGAGGCGCCGGAGGCGGGAGGCAAGGGGAAACGCGAGTTCGCCCAGGAGGAAAGCTCCGCGAAAGAGCGAGGGCCTGTGGGGGAGCGGCCCGATCGACTCTGCTCGCTCACGTCGCGAAAGCGCGACCCCGAGGCGCGGCGCCGCGCAATTCTCAACGCCGCCATCGACGTGATAGTCGAGAAGGGCGCCGCCGCGCTCACCCACCGGGCCGTCGCTGCCCGCGCGGGCGTTTCCCTGGGATCGACCACCAAGTACTTCTCATCCATCGAGGACCTGCGAGAAAACGCGATGGATGCTCTGGTCAGGGAGATGGACGCCGGCGTCGACGCTTTCGAATCGGAGCTTGAAGCATGCGACGACGTTGAAAGCTACTGCATCGGGCTCGCTTACGAGTATTTGCGGGACGTTCGGCAGGTCAGGGCCGATGTCGCCCTGCTCAACGCCGGCGCCCGGGACGACGGGCTGCGCGAGATCGCGCTGCGCAACCCAGACCGGCTCATCGCCGCCCTCGCCCCTCATTTCGGCGCGGAGCGCGCAATGGCCCTCGAGCTGTGCCTCGAAGGCGCCGTCGTCCACTCGGCGCTGAGAAGCACGCCCATAGACAAAGAGGTGATCGAGCGAATCTTCCGGGCGATCATATCCGCGCCGTGGCCCGGACAAACAGAGGCGCGCGAACGGCGGGCGCTCTGAATGCGGCAAACGAACGGCAAATTGGAACGAAGGCCGTGAAGGAGAAACGAACAATGACAGAAAAAGTTGAGCGATTGCAGTCAACGACCGACGAAGGCATCCGGTCGGCGGGATCCGAGGGCGCGCGGCCGAAGGCGGGCCCCGTGCCGACACAGTCGCTGTCCACGGCTCGCCGGTGGATGGCCACGGTCGTGCTCAGCGCGAGCGTTCTGGTCATAACCATGGACATGACGATCTTGAACATCGCGCTTCCCGACCTGGCCAAGGACCTCAAGCCGAGCGCCACCCAGCAGTTGTGGATCGTCGACGTCTACTCGCTGGTGCTCGCCGGCCTTCTCATATCCTGGGCGGCAGTCGGAGACCGTTGGGGCCGCAAACGCATGCTCATGCTCGGTTACGCCATTTTCGGCGTGGCCTCCCTCCTGGTCTTCTTCGCCGACTCTCCGGGCATTGTGATCGCCGTGCGAGCCTTCCTCGGCGTGGGCGGCGCGATGATCATGCCCACCACGCTGTCGCTCATCCGCGTCATCTTCACGAACTCGAAAGAGCGGGCGACGGCGCTGAGCATCTGGGCGGCCGTCTCCGGTTTGGGGTCGGCCATCGGCCCCCTGCTGGGAGGGTACCTGCTCGAACACTTCTCGTGGCATTCAGCCTTCCTCGTCAACGTGCCGCTCATGGCCGCCGCCGTGATCGCGGGGATGCTTCTGCTTCCCGAATCTCGCGTTGAAAAACCGGGGAAGCTCGATCCGCTGGCGGTCGTCCTCTCGCTCGTCGGCATGACGCTGCTGGTGTGGTCGATCAAAGAGTTCGGCGACAAAGCCAGCCTGCTCCTGCCCGCGCCGTGGATCGCCTTCGCGATCGCCGCCGTCGCCCTCGGCGCGTTCGCCCGCCGATGCCTCCGAAGCGACGAGCCCCTCCTCGACCTCGCCCTCTTCCGCAATCGGCAGTTTTCCGCCGGCATCCTCGCGGCGCTGGGCACCACGTTCTCGCTGCTGGCCGCGATCCTCCTCATCTCGCAGTGGCTTCAGCTGGTGCAGGGAGACACCCCGGTGCAGGCGGGGATCCATCTTATCCCCGCGGCCGTGGCGGGGGCGGTGGCGTCTATCGCGGCACCGCCGCTCAGCAGGGTGTTCGGGGCACGGGCCGTTCTCGCCGGCGGGCTTGCCGTGGCGGGCCTCGGCATGGTCTACGTGGGCCTTCGGGGAGCGGACCTCAGCATGGCTGCGGTGATGGCGGCCCTCGTCCTCGTCGGCTCCGGAACGGGGACCCTCGCCATCGCGTCCGCCATGGTCATGGGCGGCTCGCCAGAAGACCGAGCGGGCAACGCCGGGGCCCTCGAAGAGACCTCCTATGAGCTTGGCGGCGTCATGGGCGTGGCCGTTCTGGGCAGCGTCTCGGCTCTCGTGTACAAGGCCGAGATCGTCGCCGACCCGCTTTTCTCCCAACTTCGGGAATACAGCGCCGACGTCGCAAACCAAGCCAAAGAGTCGCTCGGGGCGGCGGTGATGATAGCGAACGAGACCAATATTCCCGAGCTCGCCGAGCGGGCGGGGGCAGCCTTCACGCGGTCCTTCGAAGTGACGGGGGCCGTGGGCGGAGCGCTGATGATCGCCGTCGCCGCCGCGGTCTTCTTCCTCACACCGAAAGGAACGAAGATCACGGGAAGCCATTGACCGCACGCGGGAGGCCGCTGGCTGTACGCGGGAGACCGCTGATTGCACGCGGAAGGCCGCTGACCGGACGCCCGTGCCAAAGATGAAGGGCGGCACATCTGCGAGGTTGCGCAACGGCGCGGTTGACTCGTCAACTGGTGGAAGTTCCTCGCAGAATAGAGGAGAAGCCGTTGCAAAGATGAAAATCCGAGGGTGCGGAAGGCGACATGGCTCACGTAGGGCCCTCCCGCACTCGCTTGTGGTGCCTCCGCACCGCTGGCACACTACGAATAGGGGTTCAAAACCTGTAGATTTATACTGTCACGTGTCGAGAACCTGGAGGGTACATGCGTCGGCTTGGAAGCAGATACATCCTCGATGAGCGCATTGGGAAGGGCGCCCAAGGAGAGGTGTGGATCGGTCGTGCTTCCAGCGAGGGCTCTCAAGACACCGTGCCCGAGGTTTACGCCTTCAAAATCCTTCGGACCGACCTCGCCGAGGAGCCCGGTTTCGTCGAGCGTTTCATCAAGGAGCGGTCGACCCTTTTGCGCGTGTCCTCGCCTTACGTCATCGGCGTTCACGACTTCGTCGTCGAAGGGACGACGCTCGCATTGGTCATGGACTACGTCCCCGGCGGCGACCTGCGCGGCTACCTCAAGGAGTCGGGGCCGCTGCCGCCCGCGGAAGCCGCTCAACTTGGCGCTTCGGTGGCCGAGGGGCTGAGCGCCGTCCACAACGCAGGCATCCTTCACCGCGACGTCAAGCCCGCCAACATCCTGCTCGACTTTTCGACGACGCCGATGACCCCGCGCGTCGTCGACTTCGGCATCGCCCGCATCATCGACGTCGCGGGCGCGAGCCACCTCACGGGCGTCATCGGCACCCCGCTGTACATGTCTCCGGAAGTCCTCTCGGGCGAGGTCCCGGGAACGCAGGCCGACGTCTACTCCCTCGGCATCGTGCTATATGAAGTCGTTTGCGGCGTGACGCCCTTCGTCGGCAGCATTTCGGAGCTGCTTGGACAGCATATGCATCGCGCGCCCGGGCGTCCTGGGGGCGTGCCCGACCGAATGTGGGGCCTCATCGCCTCCATGCTCGTCAAGACCCCGGACAAGAGGCCGACGGCGACCGACGTCGCGCGCGAGCTCCGCGCAATGGCCTCCGAGCTGGAAAACGTCCCGGCAGCGACGAAGCTCGCGAAGCCTCCGCCGTCGACCCCTTCGACGGAGCTTGCCGACATGGGCGTCTCTCCGGCGGCGGGGCACTACCCGCAGGCGGCCTTCGCCTCCGCATCGCCGCATTTTTCGGCTTCCAGCCCTGCTTCCTACATTCCCAATCGCTCCTCTCAATCGGCGCCCGAGGCGGCCTCCTCCTACGCGGGGCCCTATACCGTTCCGTACTCGCGCACGCAGACGGGGGCATACGGCTCGCAGACTCAGACGGGCGCTTACGGATCGCAGACTTTCCCATTCACTCCGCAGACAGCTGGGGACGCCCGCGGTCCAGGGCGCTCGCGCCGGCGCAAAAAGCGGAGCAAAAAGACGATCGCCCTCGTGTCCCTGCTTTCCGTCGCCTTGGTCGGCGCGGGCGTGTGGGGCATTCGCATGCTGACGCACGAGGAAAAGACGCCGGAGTGGTACGTCGCGAATTTGCCTGCGGGCAAGAAGTTCGTAGAAGAGCACCGTATCTCTAGGGCTTACAAGGTGGCGGTCTCTCCCAACCGAAGTTTGGTCGCCGCCAACGCCGTGAGCGATTGGACGCTTTACAGCCTCAGCGGAACGGGAACTTCGAAGATCGCAAAGAAGGACTGTTACGACAACAAGTCGGGGTTCTGGAACAATTCTTCGTTCCTCTGCCACACGGGAAACTCGGCGACGGTCATTCGTTCCAACGGAAACATCTACAAGCCGCCGGGCCCGAGTTCTCACAACCTCGTCGGCACGGACGGCGAGATCACGGTCATGATCTCCGACGACAACTCGGGAGACCTCGTCGGCATCGACTCCTCTGGGAAGGAAGTCTGGCGCGCGCTGGGAAAGTACAGCGAGGCCATCGTTCAGAACGGCTTCATTCTCTCCTACGACACCGAAAAGAAATCCTTGCGCATACTTTCCGTCGCCTCGGGCGAAGTGTTGAAATCTAAGGACGCCGAAGACGATTTCGAGTCGCTCAGCGACAATCCGCATCCGCTTGGCTTCGGAATCGATGCTGGAACCAAGGCGTTTTACCAGGTCGAAAGCGGTTCCTACACGATCTGGGACGAGAAGGGCGAGCGTAAATTCGGAGGCAAAGCGAAGGTGACCACGAACAACTGGGTCATATCCTCCCCAAACGTCTCGCCCGAAGACCTGAAGGATCTGTTCGAGGCGTCGCCCGCCACCGAGGCGGTCAACATCCGGGGTGAAAGCGACATCAGGGTGGCGAGGGTGGACGGCGCCAACTGCCGGGTCGAGATCGACGGCGTCCGTTTCAAGGTCCCGAAGGTGAACGATCAGAGCAGATGCTACGTCGACATTCTGGGGCTCAGCGGCGACGATGACACGTTGTTGCTGGAGTCCTCCAACGCCTCCGACGAGAGAAGGCATTGGAAAACCGGAACGGTCGCCCGCGATAACGAGGGGAAGGGCAAGGTAGTCGCCTACTCTCTTTCCAGCGGAAACGAGCTGTGGAGGGCGGACGGCTCCTTTGTCGCCCTGCTCGGCGGGAATCGCATGGCCATCCGACCGAACAGCGACGAGATCATCCTTGGCACCGTCAGGGACGAATGACGTCCGAGGAGCCGGGGCCTGCTGAACTCGTTCTAGGGTTATCGTCAAGCGGGAAGCGCAGTTCCGCCTGGGTCGAAAGCGCCTAGACGGGCGCGGAGGCGGCCGGGCTTGGAATGTCCAGAGGCCGAACGGAGCTTAGGCCAATTCGTCGTGGAGCAGCCAACAGCTAAACCGATCACGAGTAGTTAGCTAGACTTACTATTGGTGGATAGGTAGACTAACTAGTATGGATGTGAAAACTCAACAATGGCTGCATGGCTTTTTAGATTTCTGCCTGCTCGGCCTCATTGACGCCCAACGAGATTACGGGCGCGGCCTAGCCGAGCGGCTTGCGCGATCCGGTTTCGGCGAGATTCCTGGAGGCACCCTTTACCCCGCGCTCGTTCGCATGGAGCGCCAGGGTCTCATAGCGGCTTCGAAGGAGCCGTCCGCGGCCGGGCCTCCCAGAAAGTACTACGAGACGACGGCGAAAGGCCGCGAGGCTTTTCACGAGCTCGTGGAGACGTGGGAGCAATTCAAGGCGGCGGTCGAAGCGACCGTCGACGGTAAAGCGATTCCTCGGGAGGCGATTGCCCGACAGGCGACGATTCGCGGGGATGAGGCGACTGGCCGGGAAGAGGCTTGCCGAGACGAGCCGATTGGCCGGGAAGGAGACTGGCGATGAGCGAGGATCGGGCCCTTGAAACGGAGGGCTGGGCCCTTCGATTGGAACGTGGGCTGGCAGGCGCGGGAATCGACGGCCGCCGCGCTCGCAGACTTGCGGAAGAGGCCGTTGCCGAAGCCAACGACTACGCCCTGCCGCCGGAGGAGGTCTATGGGCCGGCCGAGGCGTATGCGCGGGAACTGGCGAGGGCCGCGCGCGCTGCCGTCAGAGAAGAGCGGCGTCCGGACGAGTCGCGTTCGGGTGCGCCGGTTCTGCGGCTGCGGGACGTAAGCAAACGGTACGGGAGGAAGACGGTTGTGCGGGACGTGAGCCTGGAGCTCAGGTCGGGTCAAATCGGCGCGATCGTAGGCGCCAACGGCTCTGGCAAATCGACGCTGCTCAAGATATGCGCGGGGCTCGTGCGTGCGACGTCGGGAAGCGTCGAGCGAGTCGAAAACGTCGGCTACGTCCCGCAAGCCGGGGGCCTCTCGCCTCTGCTGACCGCCTCCGAGCACTTCCGGCTTTTCGGTTCGCTCGACGGGAAGAATGAGCGAGAATCCCTCGTCGCGGGAACGCGCTTGGCCCAAAGCCTGGGGTGGCGGCCCAACCGCAAGCTCGGTGCGGCTCGCCTTTCGGGCGGCACACAGCAGAAGCTCAACGTGGTGCTCGGCGGCATCAATCGCCCCCGGCTCATCCTGCTCGACGAGCCGTATCAGGGATTCGACCAGGGGACGTACACGGACTTTTGGGAGCAGCTGTTTTCCTGGCGCGAGGCTGGAGCCGGCGTGCTCGTCGTCACCCATATCCTTCACGACCTCGACGGCGTTGACTGGGCGTGTGAGCTGCATCCTCAGGAGGAATCATGAACGTATTTACAATTGCAAAGATCGGCGTCAAAGAGACCCTGCGGCGTCCTCTCGCCGTCTTCTTCGTCTTCCTGTTGCCCATGCTCTTCTATCTTGTTCGGATCGATGTGCAGTGGCAGGCGATACGGCTGCTCGCTATCGGCGTGGGCTGGGCGGTTGCGACTCTCTCGCTCTTCAGCGGCGTCGTAAGCGGCCAACTCGACAGGCGGCTGTGCGTCATGGGGGCCAGGCCGTCCGTGCTTTTCGCCGGGCGGCACATCGCCCAGGTGGCCATCGGCTTGACGGTTTCAGGCGTGTACTTCGTGGTTGTGGCGGTGACCCAGGACGTCGTGCACCTGTCCGCAGTAGGCCTTCTCCTCGTGACGACTGTGCTCATATCCGTTCCGCTGGGAGCTCTCATGAGCTTCGCGGTGGCCAAGGAGCTCGAAGGGGCGCTTGCTCTTCTTTCGGTCATGGCCCTCCAGCTCCTGGTCGACCCCGACGGCTCGAAGGCGAAGCTTTTGCCCCTGTGGTCGACGCGCAAGATCTCGGCCTACGCGATCGGAGCGGAGGACGCCGGGGCGCTGAGAGAGGGAATGCTGCACTTCCTCTTCGTCTTTGCGCTGTGTGCGCTGGCGGCGTGGGGAGCGAGCGTGATGAGGCTCGGGATCGTGCGAGCGTCTGGGCTTCCCGCGGCTGCACAGGAAAGCTAGGCAGCTGCGGGGCGACGTCGGAAGGCTGGGACGCAGCGAGAGAAAGTTCCAACTGAACGGCTAGGGAAGCCTTGGCCGCCGGGCGGCGAGGCGACGTCCGGCGGCCGGCGTCAAAGATGTGTGGCGCCGAGCGAAGGGACGACGTCCGGCGGCCGGCGGCAAAGATGTGTGGCGCGAACGAAAAAGATGTGTACAGCGCCGAACGAAGGGGCGGGCACGTATGTGCCCGCCCCTTCGTCAATAGGATTCGACGTCAGGAAGCCAATTTCGGATCGGACTTGACGACGTCGGCCACTTCGGTCGCGGACGGCGCGTATGCGCCGGCCTTGCTCACGGTCAGGCCGGACGTCACCGTTCCGCGGTGCAAAGCGGGGAGAATCTCGCTCCACCTGGCCTCGCGCAGCCTGGCCTTGGCCTCGATCGAGCCGAGGAATCCGGCGTCGAGAAGCCCCGACAGCAGGCCGCCCATGAACGAATCCCCGGCGCCCACGGTGTCTACTACGTCGATCGTCAGCGGATCGACGACGAGCATGTCGCGTTCGGCTGCCAGACGCGCGTAGGAACCCCACGGCCCGCGCGTCACCACCACGAGTCCGGGGCCGAGCTTCGACCAGCGCCTCATGACCTCCTCGACGGGGGTCTCTTCGCCGTAGAGCCAAGCGAGGTCTTCGTCGGACGCTTTGACGACGTCGGAGAGCGCGACGATCTCCTCGATGCGGCCGATGACCTTTTCCGGGGACTCCATGATCGCTGGCCTGGCGTTCGGGTCGTAGGAGACCGTCCCTTGAGCGGCGAAGTCCTTGACGGCTTGAAGCACCGCCGAGCCGCCCGGCTCAAGGGTCGCAGCGAGGCTTCCCGTGTGCAGGTGGGCGATGTCGCCGGGATGCGGCAGCGGCGGGACTTCCCACGTCAGATCGAATTCGTACCTGGCGCGGCCGAGCTCATCCAGCAGGGCGTAGGCCAGGGACGTTTTGAAGGCGCCGTTGCTGCCGGGGACGACCCCTACCTTGTGCTCGGCGGCGAAGTCCTCGATCAGCTTCCCGTGGCGGTCCTTGCCCCACCACGCGCCAATGAGCGCGGGCCTGTCCAGATTGGCCAGCACGCTGGCCACGTTCAGCGGGCTTCCTCCCACGTGTTCCGCGGACTCCTCGCCCCTGATGACGACGTCAATGAGGGCCTCTCCGAGGCAGAGAACTGGTTTGTTTGCTGTGGTCACGTTGTTTCCTTCGGTCGGAGCGTCGCTGCTACTTCAAGCCTAGCTTGGATTCCATCTCTTCGAGCGGGACCCCCTTGGTCTCGGGCATCATCTTGAGGACCCAGAAGAGCTGGCCGCACATGCAGACGAAGAAGATGAGGAAGGCGAATCCGCCGCCCCAGCTGCCGATGACCGTCGGGAAGGCAAAGGTTGTGATCGCCGCGAACACCCAGTGTGTGAGGGAGCCGAAAGATTGGCCCAATCCACGGACCTTGTTCGGGAAGATCTCCGATATGAAGACCCAAATGACCGAGCCCTGGCCGAAGGCGTGGGCCGCAATGAAGAAGAGCAGGCCGACGAGCACCAGCATGGACGACGTCGAATCGAAATGCCCCTCGTACATGAACATGACGCCCGTGAGGAAGCCCAAAGACAGCAGGTAGCCGATCGAACCGACGATCATGAGCGATCGGCGCCCGATCTTGTCGATGACCGTCAGGGCGGCCATGGTGGCGATGAGGTTCATGACGCCGACGGCCACTGACATGAGGTATCGTTGGTCTTCGCTTGCCCCTGCCTTTTCTAGAACCTTGGGGGCATAATAGAGGATCGCGTTGATGCCTGAGAGCTGGTTGCACATCGCGATGATGAAAGCAAAGAAGACGACCTTGCGATAGCGCCGCGAGAAAAAGTCGGACAGGCTTCCTTTCGTGCGGTCCGCTGCCAGCTGCTGGCGGATCTCTGCGATCTGCTCCTCGGATTCGGCCCGGGTGCTGCACAGCCGACGGCTGATTTCGACAGCCTCTTTGTCGCGCCCGCGGGACATAAGCCATCGCGGAGTCTCGGGCACCGAGAACAAAAGGAGGAGGAAAATGGCGGACGGCACGACCATGACTCCCAACATCCACCGCCAGGCTTCCATCGGATCGGTGATGGTCTGCTGGATGATGTAGTTGGACAGGTACGCCAGCAAAATGCCCAAAACGATGTTGAACTGCACAAGGCCGACCAGTCGCCCGCGTATGCGTGCCGGGGCGATTTCGGCGGTGTAGATGGGGGCGCATACGGAGGAAAGGCCGACTCCGATGCCTCCGACGAACCTGAAAGCCAATAGGACTGCGTGAGTCCAGGCAACGGCAGTTCCCAGAGAGCCCAGAACGTAGAGGATGCCGATGGCGAACAGAAGGTTCTTCCGTCCGTATCGGTCTGCCAGGCGCCCTCCGATGAGGGCACCGAAAATGGTGCCGACCGTTGCGATGGCGACGGTTAGCCCGATTCCAAAATCATCAAGTTTGAATCTGTCTTCCAGGGCATCGTTGGCGCCGGATATGACGGCGGTGTCAAAGCCGAAGATCAGACCGCCGATGGCGGCCACGACGGCGCTTCTGATAACGAGGGCATTCACCCTCTCCCGAGGTGCTGATATAGGCCTACTCGACATCGAGGGACTCCTTGTGGAAAAACGCACGCCACGCCCGTTGGAAACAGGGCGACGAAGGTCGGCGGGGGCGACCTACCGTCACTCTACGTCCTCCTCAGAACGGCGCAAATCCGTCCCACAATGTGGGCACTTCAGCTTCTCGAATGCTGGGCAGCCCGCTTGTTTTCAAGCATCTGCCTCGTCAAGGAGTCCACGGACGAGGCGAACTCGTCGGGATGGCTGAGCATGACCTGGTGCCCTGCCCCACGGATGATCCTTTCGGGCGGATTGCCCAGATTCTGGCGGGTTCGCACGAGGTACCCGCCGGAGACGTCCTCCGATCCCCAAATGATGGAGCTCGGAACGGAGATTGACTGAATTTGTTTAGGCGTCAAATGGAGGATCGTGAACTTTTTCATAGTGTCGGAAATGGTGCGTTCGGCGCTCCTCGATGTGAGAGGCCGAGTTATTCGCTTAGTGAAGCCCTTTCCCTTTTCCCCATCGAACATCGTGCACGTAGATCCGCAAGAGCGCTTGAATATCTTTTGATCGAGCCAGGTCCACCGTGAGCCGATCCGGTACAGGCTGGTTATGTACGGAGATTTCGCCATCCATCCGGGGATGCGCCTTGGAACCTGGATGTCGAGTCCGTCGCCGTCGGCGAAGATTACCCCGCCCGTGGACTGCGGGTGCCACAATCCGACGCCTCCGGCCACGGAGGCGCCCATCGAGTGCCCCACGACGATCGGACGGTCAAGCCCCATTTTCTTCGAAAAGCCCGCGACGAGATCCGCTTGCCTGCGAATGTCGCGGGCGTCGCCGCCGCGCGTGTAGCCGAATCCCGGCAGGTCGACCGCGTAAACGGCGTATCCTTTGGCCGCGAGCTTGGGACCGGCGTAGTCGTAGGCGACGGACGATCCGGCGAAGCCCGGAAGCAAGACGACCGCTTGGCCTGTGCCGCCCCACTTTTCGTAATGGACGTCCGCGGATCCGACCTTGACCGTGTGGCCGGTTGTCGCCTCGAGATACTCGGGAGGTTGCGAAACGGCGTTGAATATGAGGCTTGCGGCCGTGACCGCGACGAAGGAACGGAGGAGGAACACCCCCGTTCCCCGAAGGACCCGATACGGGCGGCTGCGCGTCTTGATGCGTTCGCGTTTGCGGGCGCGGCGCTCTTTGCGGCTTGTTCTGAGGTCGCGAAGACGGTCGATGGCCGGGTTGAGGGAAAGTCTCACTTATTCTGTTCTTTCGATTGTCAGGATGCTCTTTGTTGCGTCAGTACCTCGCTTAGAGACAGAGGCGCGCGGCCGGTGATCTTTTCGACTGAGTCGGTGACGACGTCAAGCTGGCCCGCGCGTATCGCGGTGTACGTGGTGATCCACGCGGCCACCTCCCATTGGGGGACCCCGTAGGGCTCGCGCGAGGCCCAGGCCTGCTCGATCGTCTCGTCGATGTATTCGACCGGGTTCCCGGAGGCCTCGGTTCCAATGCGCGCGGCCTCGGCCATCGTGAATGCCTCCGGCCCTGTCAGATCGTAGGTCTTGCCCGCATGGGCGCCGGGGTCGGCGAGAACGGCGGCGGCGACGCGGGCGACGTCGGACCTGGAGACCCCGGCGCATGCGCCGTCTCCAGCGGGGCCGCGGATCTCGCCAGAAGCCATGAGCGCGGCGAAGAACTCGAGGTAGAACGAATCGCGCAGAAAGGTCCAGTCGATGCCGGATGCCTTGATGTGCTCCTCAGTGAAGAAATGGTCGCGGGCGTGAGTGAAAATGGCCTCGGGGGCGGCGCCCAGGAAGGACGTGTAGACGATGGAGCCAACGCGCGCCCGCGAAGCGGCGTCGATGAAGGCCCTGTGATCGGCGACGCGGCGGGGGCTCTCCTTGGCCGAGACCATCAGCAGCGCGTCGACGCCCTTGAGCGCGGCCAGCGCGGCCTCGTCGTCGGCATACGTGCAAACTGCGTAGGGAAGTCCTTTGAGTTCGTCGGGTATCTTGGCGGCGGATCGCACAAGCAGCCGCACGTCGTCAACCCCCGAATCGATGAGTGAGAGCGCGGTCGCCCGGCCGATGTTGCCGGTGGCGCCGGCGATTGCGATGGTCATGATTGCTCCTTACGAGGATTCGATTGTCCCCGTCGCAGTGCGGGCGGCAGATCCACCGAGCCGAGTCGCAGGCTGCGAGAACGGCGACTTCGCCCGACAAGCACGGGAGACGATTGCCACACTTGACCTTGTCGATACGTGCAGCCATTATTCCAGGAAAATCGCGGAACTTCAGCGTAAATGCGCGGTGAGAGGAAAAACCGTTTTCTTCGCCGTCCGCGACGTTCGATTAACGGTCGCCGGTCCAAAGCGTGCTAACGTCTTGCCCATGACCAACGACAACACGTGCCGAATGTGTCCGCTCCCCGCGGGCATTCGCTGTTGTCGCCTTTGAAACTCCGGTAGAAATTCCCGGATTGCGCGCCGACGTGAGCCCGCGGGAGGCTCCGAGGCGCATTCCGCCGCGACGCCGTAGCCGCGCCTCTCAGTCTCTCTAGTTTCACGTTTTCTCTAGTTCCACGCTTCTCCAACGAGAGTGAGAAAAACCATGTCAAATAACTCAGACAACAAGAATTCCGACGTTTCAGGCGGCAAGGATTCCGAAGCGGTCGACGAGCCCCAGGCCGAAGAGAAGTCTCGCGACATCGACGAGCTGGTGGCCAAGGCCTCCTCCCGTTCGGGCAAGGGGCTGAAGGTTGCCGGCCTCGCGCTTCTCGCCGTGCTCGTCTTCGTTCTGGCGTACTTCGGCGCTCGGAGCCTGACGTCGAAGGACGCGTCGGACGACGCCTCGGGCGGAACCTCGGAAGGGACGAAGGGGGCCGGCGGATCCTCCGTCAAGCCCGTGGGGGCGCGAACTCCCGAGCAGATCAAGGCCGCGGGAACCGTTCGCATCGGCGTTTTCGGCGACAAGGCGCCATTCGGGTACACCGATTCGGATGGGACGAACGTCGGCTACGACGTCGAATACGCCAAGAGAATCGCGAAGGATCTGGGCGTCAAGCTCGAGCTTGTGCCCGTCGTGGCAGATTCGCGGGTCGAGTACCTGACCTCCGGCAAGGTCGACGTCATCTTGGCCAATTTCACGGTCACGCCCGAACGCGCGGAAAAGGTCGATTTCGCAAAGCCCTACATGAAGGTTTCGCTCGGCGCCGTCTCGCGCAAAGACGCCCCGATCACGTCCGAGAGCCAGCTCTCCGGCAAGAAGATCCTGGTGGTCAAAGGAACCACTGCGGACTCCTACATTCAGGCGAAGCACCCCGATTGGAAGCCCGCCAAGTACGACCAGTACTCCGACGTCTACAACGCGCTCGCCGACGGCCGCGGGGACGTGTGGGTCACCGACAACACCGAGGCCTTGGCCTTCTCCAGGCAGGGTGAGAACAAGGACAAGTTCGTCACAGGCATTACGCAGCTCGGCCCCGTGGACACCATCGCGGGAGCCGTCCAGAAGGGCAACGCCCCCCTTCGCAGTTGGCTGAACAAAGAGCTTGAAACCCTCGGCAAGGAGAAGTTCTTCCACAAGGCTTACGAGAAGACGCTCGCGCCCGTCTACGGAGACTCGGCCAAGCCCGACGAGCTCGTCGTCGAGGGCGGCGAGGTCGACGGCGCAGGCAAGGGCGAAGAGTCCGGCAAGGGCCAAGAATCGGCCAGCCCCGAGGCGTCGGCGGGAGCCGCCGGCTCCGAAGCGCCCGATTCGGCGGCCGAGTCCCAGGCGGCCGGCAAGTGACCTCGGAGGGCGGGGCGCAGCCTCAGGCGCGGCTTCCCGCCCTCGGCCACGGCGTCGGCGAAACCGTCGGCGCGCAGTATGTGCGGCTGCAGACTCAACGGTCCAGGCCGCCCCAAAGAAAGGTCACGCGAAGGTGAATTCCCAGGTCTTGCGCGAGTACCTGCCCTACTTCCTGGAGGGGGCGCTCGTCACGGTGCGGGTGGCCGCCGTCGGAATCGCGGCGTCGCTCGCCATCGGGCTTGTGTGTGCGATCATCCGGTATCTCGACGTTCCCGTCGCCAAACGCGCGGTGGGCCTCTACATCGAGCTCTCGCGCAACACTCCGCTCATCGTCCAGCTCTTTTTTATCTACTACGGCCTGCCGAAGGCGGGCGTCGTCCTTTCCTCCGAAGCCTCCGCGATCATCGGGCTGAGCTTTCTCGGAGGGGGATACATGGCCGAGGCCTTCCGGTCCGGTTTCGACTCCGTCGGGACGATCCAGTGGGAATCCGCCCGGTCTCTGGGCATGACGCGGGTCAACGCGATGGTCTACGTGATCGTCCCGCAGGCTCTTTCGCGATCGGTGGCGGCTCTCGTCGCCAACGTCATCTTCCTCGTCAAAGAGACGTCCGTTGTCTCCGTCGTCGCCCTCAACGATTTGGTGTATGTGGCTCGGGAGAAGATAGGAAACGACTACGACACGACCGAGGCGCTCTTCCTCCTGGTCGCCTTCTACATCGCCATCATTCTGCCGGTCTCCCTCGCCGGCGCCTACCTCGAAAGGAGGGCGCGCCGTGCAGAATTCGGGAATTGAGGTTCTGTGGCAGGGAAGAAACTTTCTTCGGCTCCTCGAAGGCCTGTGGACCAGCGTGTCCATCGCTCTGCTTGCCCTGGCGATCTCCATTTTCTTCGGGCTCTTCGTCGGAATTGCGATGACGAGCAAGAAGCGTTTCCTGCGTTTCCTGACGCGGGCATACCTGGAATTCGTCCGCTTCATGCCGCAACTGGTCCTTCTTTTCGTCGTCTACTTCAGTCTGGCGACGCACACCGGCGTCAACCTCGGCGGATTCACGACCGCGGTCATCGTCTTCTCTGTGTGGGGAAGCGCCGAGATGGGCGACCTCGTTCGAAGCGCCGTGCAGTCGATCCCCGCCCATCAGTACGCCAGCGGCTTCGCTTTGGGAATGACGAAGGCGCAGGTCAACCTCAACGTCATTCTTCCCCAGACTGTCAGGCGGCTCCTGCCTCTGACGATCAACCTGGCCAACCGCATGATCATGACCACCTCGCTGGTGGTGCTCATCGGCGTGACCGAAGTGCTCAAGGTGGGCCAGCAGATCATCGACGCGAACCGCTTTGCCTACCCGAAGGCCGCGCTGTGGGTGTACGGAGCGATTTTCCTGCTCTACTTCGCGGTCTGCTATGTCATCTCTCAGTTCTCCAAATACCTCGAACGGAAGTGGAACAAGTGACCGATTCGACCATCGCCCCTCGCAGCGGGGCCGACCGCCATGCCGACGCGTCTTCTCCCGGCAGCGCTTCTCCCGCCGACGTCGCCCGCGCCGAAGCAGCCTCAGCCGACAAAGGCGAAGCGGCGCGGACCCCGGCCCTGTCCGTGCGCGACGTCGTCAAGGTCTACGACGGCGATTTCACGGCCCTCGACGGGGTGTCGTTCGACGTCGCCCGCGGCGAAGTGATCGTCGTCGTCGGGCCGTCCGGTTGCGGCAAGTCGACGCTTCTGCGCACGCTCAACGGCCTGGAGCCGATCCAGGGCGGCGTCATTGAGTTCAACGGCGAGAAAGTCCCGAGCAAGTCCCTGCCGTGGAATCTTTTGCGGCAAAGGATCGGGATGGTGTTCCAAAGCTACGAGCTCTTCCCGCATCTGAACGTGCTGGAGAACCTCCTGCTGGGCCCGTCGAAGGTTCTGGGCGAGAAGCGGGCCGAATCCGCCAGGCGCGCCGGCGAGCTGCTCAAACGAGTGGGCCTGCTGGACAAGGCGGAGTCCTTCCCCCGCCAGCTTTCGGGCGGACAGAAGCAGCGCGTGGCCATCGTTCGGGCGCTCATGATGAAGCCCGAGATCCTTCTTCTCGACGAGGTCACCGCCTCGCTCGACCCCGAGATGGTGCGCGAGGTCCTCGACGTCGTTCTGGAATTGGCGCGCGACGGCATGACGATGGTGATCGTCACCCACGAAATGGGCTTCGCCCGGGCCATCGCCGACAGGGTGATCTTCATGGACGCCGGCAAGATCGTGGAAGAGAGCGCTCCGAAGGAGTTCTTCAGCCATCCGGCCACCGAGCGGGCCAAAAAGTTCCTCGACATCTTCTCCTACGAGGAGATCGCAGGGGAGTGGTGCTCCAGCCTCTAGCCGCGCGGGGGCGGTTCTCGGCAGGAGCTCCTGCGAGCCGTAGTCCGTCGCCAGCCTCTAGCCGCGCGGGGAGCCGGCGGCGTTCGCCTTGGCGACGAGGCGCGCCGTCGTTCCCGCGTAGCGCGTGCCGAGCGACCGCGCCTCGTCGGTCGTCAGGCCGTCGCCGGCGGGCATGAGCGCGTCGCGATAGTAGTGGAGCTCGTCGATCGAATCATAGATGTCTCCCAGGGCGCGATGGTTGCCCGTCTTTTCAGGCGCCGCGAAGTACGTGCGCGGGTACCAGCGCTTGGCGAGCTCCTTGAGGGAGGAGACGTCGATGAGGCGATAGTGGAGGTGGGCGACGACGTCGGGCATGTACTTTTCGAGGAAAGCCTTGTCCGTTCCCACGGAGTTGCCGCCGAGCGGGGCCTTCTGGGCCTCGGGGATGTGCCTTCGGATGTAGGCGAGCACCTGCTCGCGCGCCTCTTCGAGCGTGAGGCCGTTCTTCCATTCCTCGATGAGCCCCGAGGCGGTGTGCATCTGGCGCACGAAGTCCCCCATGTGTTCGACGGCGGCGTCGCTGGGCCGGATGAGGACGTCTATCCCTTCGTCGACGGGATTCAGCTCGGAATCGGTTATGACGACGGCGACTTCGACGAGTTCGTCGACGTTCAGATCGAGACCGGTCATTTCGCAATCGATCCAGACGATGGGGTTGTTCATATCACGGTAGCTCACACGGGTATCCTACTCGCTGCGCGAGCAAGCGCTATCGGCTTTTGGTACCCATGGATGTCACGCGTGCGTCGGACGCCTCCGACGCCGTCGACGGACCCGGGGACTTAGTGCCCCCATCCGGACTCGAACCGGAAACCTGCGGATTAGAAGGCCGTTGCTCTATCCATTGAGCTATGGAGGCTTGCGCGCCAAGCATGGAGGCTTGCGCACCAAATGTACCGGACGCCGGGGGAGGCTCGCATGCCGTGCCCGCTGTGTGGGGTGAAGCTCATGGGCCGCGCGGGGCGAAGTTCGCGCGGCGGGTGAGGCAAAGCTCATGAATTGCGTCGAGAGCCTCCCCTCGGCAGCTCGCGGAGGAGTTCTTGGTTGAAAAGGTCAACTGTTGGGCGAGTGACTTCTACTCGCGTCTAATGATGGTCGATAATGAACGGGTGAAGACACCGCAGAACCGAAGCGACCTTGCCGACCTCATCGCTCGCACGATCTCGGCGCTGGACAACGCGCGTTTGCCGCTCGATCTTCCCGGATCGATGCAGTTGAACGACGCGCGCAAACGGCTGCGCACACAGTTGGCCGCGAGGATCCTTCCGCACCTGAGAACCGACGGGCTTCCCACCGTCACGGTTCTAGGCGGATCCTCCGGCGCTGGGAAGTCGACGATATTCAACTCGCTGCTGGGCGAGGACATCTCTCCGGCGTCGGTCATCCGTCCGACGACGCGCACACCGGTCATATCGGTCCATCCGAAGGACACGAAGGTCATGGAGGACCACGCGATCGCCGAGATGGGCCGCGTCGTCGTCACCGACAAGGCGATTCCCGGACTCATTCTCGTCGATGCCCCCGACCTGGACTCCGTCGACGCGAACAACCGCGAAATCTCGCGGCGATTGCTTGACGCCGCCGACTTCTGGCTCTTCGTCACAACCGCCTCGCGGTACGGAGACGCCCTCGCGTGGCAGACCCTCGTGGATGCGAACGAGCGCGGCATGAGCACCGCCATAGTGCTCAACCGGGTCTCGCTCGAGGCCCTGCCGAAGATCCGAGCGGACCTCACGGAGAGGCTCGACGCCGTCGACATGGGCGAGGTTCCGCTCCTCATTGTGCCCGACGCGGGGCCGCGCGATTCGCGCCTCGACCCCGACGACGTCACAGAGATCCGCGACTGGCTCCACGTCATCGCCTCCACGAGAGTCGGCGAAGTCCTCGTCGAGAAGATGAGCGACGCGATGCTGCCCGATCTGCGCCGCCAGCTCATCGAGTTGTCGGAGGCCGTCGAGATGCAGGCGAACTCGGTGCAGAGCCTCGCCGACAGGGCCAAGGCGGAGGCCGAGCAGCCGATGTCGAAACTCGCTTCGAACGCCCGCTCGGGCAGGTACGGCCAGGGCGCGCCGACGACGTCGTGGCTGACCTTCGCCTCGACGGGCGGCGTGCTGGACTCCCTCGTGGCCGGGGAGAAGCCGCGGGTTTCGGACGGGCGCAAAAAGTCTCAGCGCGACGCCGCCGCCAAGACGGTGTTCGAAGGCGTCCGCGGCGCCATAGAGGTAGGCTTCAGCCAGGCCGTCGTCACATTGCAGGGCAAAATCGACAAGAGCTGGCGGGAGGACATGGTCAACACCGAAGAGTATCGCGACGAGGCGGCCAAGAGGATCGATACGTCGGAGATCACCAAGGACGTCGTCGAGCAATGGCTGGAGGATCTTGCGAAGGCGGTGGCGGCGGTGCCCGAAAACCCCTGGTTCACGCGCGAGGGGACGGCCGCTTTGCTCGGCTCTGCAGCCGGCGGAGTGAACGGCGCCGAGACGGCTCTGCGCACCGTGGGACTCGGCGAGGCGCTTCGTCCGGCCAGGGAATCCCTCGCCGTCCGCCTGGAGGATGGCATATCTCGGGTCGTTGACGCATACACTTCGGTACTAGACGAGATTCCGGTGGGCAACGGACGACAGCTTCGCCTTCGGGCGAGCGAGTACCGCGATCGGGTGTAATAAGGAGACGAATGAACGATCACGCACAGGACTCCGCGGGCGCCACGCAGCCCGACGGCGTTTTCGAGGAGACCCCTGCCTACGGGCAGAGCCCTCTTTCACGAGAGCCCGCCATGCGGGGGGTGGCCGAGAGGATCGCGAAGCTGCGCGAGGCGATCGACGCCGGAGGCGACGCCTTCGACCCCTGGGTGGCGGCGCGCGCCAACGAGGAGCTGCAGGCCGTTGAGGCCCGCGCATGGGCCGGCTTCGGGGTGACCGTGGCCGCTCTGGCGGGCGGAACGGGAGGCGGCAAGTCGACGCTCTTCAACGCGATAACGGGACTGAACTTCGCCGATCCCGGCGAGCTGCGCCCGACCACGGAAGAGGCTTCCGCCTGCGTGTGGAACGCCGACGCCGACGCCGTGCTGGACATGATAGGCGTCCGCCCCTCGCGCAGGATCGACTACCATTCGATCCTCACGACCGGCAAGCACGACCTCGATTCCCTCGTGCTCCTCGATCTGCCCGACCACGATTCCGTGCAGATCGGAAACTCGGTCCTCGTCGATCAGGTTCTTCCGCAGGTCGACGTGCTCATTTGGGTTCTCGATCCGCAGAAGTACGCCGATCACCTCATCCATGAAAGCTATCTCGCGGCAATGCGCGAGCGGCGCGACCACATGATCGTCATCCTCAACCAGGTGGACACCATTCCCGAATCCGTTGTCGATACCCTGTTGGCCGACGTCAAAGTCTTGCTCGACCGCGACGGGCTGGGGAACGTGCCGGTCTATCCGACGTCGGCGCTTTACCGCATCGGCCTGGAGCCCATTCGGGCGAAGTTGCGCGAGGCCGTCGAAGGGACCGAGGCCGTCGTCGCCACCGCGCAGGCCGAGCTGGACGCCATCAGGCGGCGCCTGTCGGTGAGCGTCGGCACGCGCGAGCCGGACGTCCGGGGCGAGGCCCTCAGGCGCGTCAACCGCTCGCTGTATGAGGCGACCGGCGCGCCCGCCGTCGTCCAATCCCTCCGCCAGGCCGGCTACAGCCTGGGGCAGACGGCCATTGCAAACGCCGATCAGCCCGCGGCGTCCATGGTGGTGGCGACGCGCGACGCCTGGATCGCCCACGTCAGATCCGGCCTGCCCGACCGCTGGCAGGAGGCCGTCACCGAGGTCATTCCTGAACCGGAGAGGATTCGACGCACCATCGGCGCGACGATTCGCAAGGTCGAGACCCCCAAGGTCCCGCGGTTCGGCGCCCTTGCCCTCGTTGCCCTCGGCTTCATTCTGGGAGTGGCGGGGATCGTGTGCGCCGCGCTGGGCATCCCGGTCGGGGCGCCCGCCGCGCGGATAGCGTTCGGCGTGGCCGGCGTGGTCTGCGCGGCTGCCGGATGGTTTTTCGGAAGGCGGGCTCATATAAGCGCGGCGGAGAAGGCCGCGTTGGCCTACGGGGACATCGCCATGGCCGCCCTTTACGACTCGGCGAAGAAGCTGCTGGTGGACCCCGTGGCCAAAGTTCTCGAGCGGCATCGCGAGGTGCGCGAGTCCCTTCAGGTCTAGACCTTCGAGGCCGGGGCCGCGCGGGCTGGATTTGCGCGTCCGAGGCAGCTGCCCTCGGCCCGTGGCCTCGGGCACTATTCGTTTGAAATCCGGCGGTCCACAGGTTGCGCTCGCGTCCGTTTCCTCCACAAACGATGTTTGCGCTGCGCGGGATCCGCGTCCCGTGGGCGAAGCTGGCTCCATGCCGGATGGTCCGGCGGAAAGGAGCAAGCAATGTCCAACGAAACCTACATCACCGTCAGAGGTTACGCGGGGGCCGATCCCGTTGCCTACGACAACGGCAATGGCCTGACCACCGTGGTGGCGAGGGTCGGGGTGACCGCTCGAATCCGCGACCGCGAGACGCATCGTTATCGCGACGGGACGACGTCGTGGTACTCGGTGCGTTGTTACGGAGACCTCGGTCTGAACGTCAGCCGTTCGGTGCGCCGCGGAACGCCGGTGCTCGTGCGCGGACGCTTGGTGGAGAGGGCGTGGACCGCCAAAGACGGGGCGGAGCGCACCGACCTGTCCATTATCGCCGACGCCCTCGGCGTCGAGCTCTCCTCGGGGGTCGCCACCTTCGTCAAGGTGCGTCACACGAGCGTTGATTCGAACGGCCGCCTCGTTCCGGAGGCCAGACCAGAAGGCATGAGCGGCGGGGCCGCGGCGGCCGCGGCCCCAAAAATCGCCGCCGAGGGGCAGGCTCCCGGCACGTCGACCGTTGTGCGGGGCGGCTTTTCCGCCGCCGGGAAAAGCGACCCGGAATCCCCCTTCGACGGAGTCGAACAGGCGCCTTCTTTCGCCGGGTGCAGCGGCGGCGCCGAACGCGACCCGTACGATTCTGCGCCGAGCCCGTGTGACGCCGAACAGTTCGCAGCCTCCGCCGATCCGGCCGGCGTCCTCGAAAAGGTGGCGTCGTGATGCCGCATAACGGACGGCGGCGAAACGGACGCGGCGGGAGCCGGCGTCCGCAGTGAGACACAGGGCGCACCGCCGGTCTCGCGGCGGGCTGGCGGACAGCGCAGGCACAAGCTGTATCCTTGGTGCGGGGCCGGCCGCACACCCGCGCCGGCGACGTACGCACAAGCGGATGGAGCCTCGTGGCTGAGTATATTTATCAGATGATCCACGCCTACAAACGCGTGGGAGACAAAACGATTCTCGACGACGTCACCATGGCGTTCTACCCGGGGGCCAAGATCGGCATGGTCGGCCCGAACGGCGCAGGAAAGTCGACGATTCTCAAGATTATGGCGGGGCTCGACGAGCCTTCGAACGGCGAGGCGCGCCTGTCCCCGGGCTACTCGGTGGGAATTCTGCTTCAGGAGCCCCCTCTCGACGACGACAAGACGGTTCTCGAGAACGTCGAGTTGGGGCGGGCGGACATGATCGGCAAACTCCGGCGGTTCAACGAGATCGGCGAAGAGATGGCCGATCCCGACGCCGATTTCGACACGCTCATGGAGGAGATGGGCAAGCTCCAAACGGAGATCGACGCCGCAGGAGCCTGGGATCTGGACGCCCAATTGCAGCAGGCGATGGACGCCCTGAGGTGTCCGCCGCCCGATGCGCCCGTCAACGTGCTGTCGGGAGGCGAGCGCCGCCGCGTGGCCCTGTGCCGCCTGCTTCTCGAGCAGCCCGACCTGCTCCTGCTCGACGAGCCGACGAACCACCTTGACGCGGAGTCGGTGTTGTGGCTGGAGCAGCATTTGGCCCAATACCCGGGCGCCGTGATCGCGGTGACCCACGACCGCTACTTCCTTGACCACGTTGCCAGCTGGATTGCAGAAGTCGATCGCGGAAGGCTCTACCCCTATGAGGGCAACTACTCGACTTACCTTGAGACGAAGGAAAAGCGGCTCGAGGTCCAAGGCAAGAAAGACGCCAAGCTCGCCAAGCGGTTGAAGGACGAGCTCGAATGGGTGCGCTCCTCAGCCAAGGGCCGCCAGGCCAAGTCCAAGGCCCGCCTGGAGCGCTACGAGGAGATGGCGGCCGAAGCCGAGCGCACGCGCAAGCTTGATTTCGAGGAGATTCAGATTCCGCCCGGGCCGCGCCTTGGCAGCATCGTCCTCGAAGCGACGAAGCTGAAGAAGGGCTTCGACGGAAGGGTCCTCATCGACGGCCTGTCGTTCTCCCTCCCTCGCAACGGCATCGTGGGGGTCATCGGCCCCAACGGGGTCGGAAAGACGACCCTTTTCAAGACTGTTGTGGGTTTGGAGCCGCTCGACGCTGGCGACCTCAAAATCGGCGAAACGGTGCAGATCTCGTATGTCGATCAGACGAGGGGCGGCATCGACCCCGAAAAGACCGTGTGGCAAGTGGTCTCTGACGGGCTCGACTACATCCAGGTCGGCAACGTCGAAATGCCGTCGCGCGCCTACGTCTCGGCCTTCGGCTTCAAGGGACCAGACCAGCAAAAGAAGGCGGGCGTGCTCTCGGGCGGCGAACGCAATCGCCTCAACCTCGCGTTGACCCTCAAGCAGGGCGGAAACCTGCTCCTGCTTGACGAGCCGACGAACGACCTCGACGTCGAAACGCTGTCGTCCCTTGAGAACGCCCTGTTGCAGTTCCCCGGATGCGCGGTGGTCATCACCCACGACCGTTGGTTCCTTGATCGCGTTGCCACGCACATTCTGGCCTACGAGGGAACCGACGAGGATCCCGCAGCGTGGTACTGGTTCGAGGGGAACTTCGAATCCTACGAGAAGAACAAGATCGAGCGTTTGGGGCCCGAGGCTGCGCGCCCGCACGCCGTGACTTACAGAAAGCTCACACGCGACTGAGCGCTGGCGACCCGCGGGGGCTTGCACGCCGCCTGAGGAAGGTTTGCCCGCGCTTGAGCCTCAAGGCGTTTGGGCGGGGCCGTCGCATGGGAAACGGCCCCGCTTATTCTTCCGTGTGGGTGACGTTCCGCAGGCGGACCATGCCTTCTTGGGACATCGTGGCTATGTGCTTGCCGCCCTGGAAGAACTTTGCGATGGTCAAGCCGCGCCCGTTCTGTGCAGACGGGCTGACCAGCTCCGCAAGGATCCAATCGGACAGGTCGAAGTTTCTGTGCCACCAGATGGAGTGGTCGAGGGTGGCCATGGAGGCTTCGGGATGCGCCCAGTAAATGCCGGTGGCGCGCATGACCGGTTCGAGCATAAACTGATCGGCCGCGTAGCCGAGCATCGCCCGCTGGAGCAGCTTGGAGGAGCCCTTCGGCATCGCCGAGCGCGACTTGAACCAGATAAGATGCCGGTTCGTCCTCTCCTTCGCGGGGGCGGTAAAGATAAATCCGCCCACATGGCGCATGTCCAGCGAGTTCGTCGTCGAAACGATGTGCCCCCAAGGGTTGTTCATCGCGGCGAAGAAATCGACGGAAGATTCCAAGGTCTCAGGGGCCGGGGCGTCCGGCTGCTCCTCGCCGAAGGAAGGGCCGGGCTGGTGGAGCTGCGCCGAGATGCGGGCCGTGAAAATAATGTGATCGTCTTGCAGAGCGTTGACGTTGCGCGTGGAGAAGGAGCGGCCGTCGTTCAGCTCGGTCACTTCGAAGAACAACGGTTGGTCGATCCTTCCCGGGCGAAGAAACGCGGCCGTGATGGAGTGGGCGAGGCGATCGTCGTCGGCCGGAAGGGTGTCGGCCGCCACCATCGTCGCCTGCGCGAGAACCTGGCCTCCATAGATCCGCTTCGACATTTGAGGCAGGCTCTCGCCCCTGTAACTTTTGCCGCCCAAGCGCTGCAGCCGCAGAGTGCCGAGCACCTTAGCCAATGGTTCGACGTCGGTTTCGGGAATGCTGAGGAAGCTTGCCATCGACTCGCCTTCGTTGACTCGTAGTTGTTCTCCACAGCAATGGTATCCGCCGAGGAAGGTTTTTCAGCAGTCAATTTCCTGGCCCGCGCATCACACCTCTTTCACCCGAGCGCCGCGTCTGTCTGGCCCAGGCGCCGCGTCTGTCTGGCCTGCATATCACATCACGAAAATTCTGCAACCGATTGCATATTCTGGCAGACTTGTTTCCTAGTGGCTCGGGCCTTTCCCAGCTGGAATCTCAACGGGTTTCTCAGCGGGCCGGCGCCGATCGTCGAGCAGCGTAGGAGAAACCATGACCGACAACGCGCCAGACCGTTCCCTGCTGTGCGAGCTCGCCGAGGCGCTGGGAGTGGCGACTGAATATTGGGGATACGACGGCAACCTCAAGGCCGTCTCCGACGACACGCTCATCAAGGTCTTCGCCGCGCTCGGAGTCGACGCAGGAAGCACCGACCTTGCCTGGCGGGCCCTTGCAGATATTCGTTTGCGGCCTTGGCGGGAGGTCGTTCCCGCCTGCTCCGTCGTCCGAGCGGGGGTCGAAGGCAAGGTCGCCGTCCACGTGCCCCACGGGGAGTCTGCGACCGCCGAGGTCGAACTCGAAGACGGCAGGATTCGCGCGCTCGCTCAAGCCGAGGACTTCACCGAGCCGCGAGAGGTGGACGGGACCCTCATCGGACAGGCCTCCTTCGTCGTGCCGCCCGACCTTCCTCTGGGCTACCACATCTTGCGAGCCCGAGTCGGGGACGCGGACTCCGTGGGCTCGCTTCACTCGGCGCCGCTTGTCGTCGCTCCGCAGCGCCTGGATTCGCCCGCAGAGCGGGGAATGACCGGGTGGGGGGTCATGACGCAGCTGTACTCGGTGCGCTCGCGAGACTCGTGGGGGATAGGCGACACCGCCGACCTGAAGGAGATGTGCTCGCTCTTCGGCGACCTCGGGGGCGACTTCGTCCTCATCAACCCGCTTCACTCGGCCGAGCCGGTGGGACACATGACTCCCTCGCCGTACCTTCCCGTCACCCGACGCTTCTTCAATCCGATATACATCCGCCCCGAGGACATCCACGAAGTCGGCTACATGCCGGGGGCCCGCCGCGCGCTCGTGGAGCTTGCCGGCGAGAAGGTAAAGGAATCCTCTACAAAGGACGAGACGATTGACCGCGACGCCTCCTGGGCGGCCAAGCTTCAGGCCTTGGAGGTCATCTACTCCTTCGGCCGGTCCGAGGCGCGCCAGCGCGCTTTTGAGCGCTTCCGCGCCGCCGAAGGCCAAGGGCTGGAGGACTTCGCATTCTGGTGCGCGCTCAGGGAGAAGTACGGCGAGGCCTTTCCGGAGGAATTCGCCCACCCCGACACTCCTCAGGCGTCCCGTGAGCGCCGCGAGCTGTCCGGAAGGGTCGATTTTTACGCGTGGCTTCAATGGATCATCGACGCGCAGTTGAGCGAAGCCCAGCGCGACGCCGTCGAATCCGGAATGGGACTCGGCATCTTCCACGATCTCGCCGTCGGAGTCCATCGAATGGGATCCGACGTGTGGTCCCTGCCCCGAGCCTTTGCCCAGGGGGTGGCCGTGGGCGCGCCGCCGGACATGTACAACCAGCACGGACAGGACTGGTCGCAGCCTCCGTGGCGCCCCGACGCTTTGCGCGACATGGCTTTTGCCCCCTTGCGGGACATGGTGCGAACGGTCCTCAGGCACGCCGGCGGCCTTCGGGTCGACCACGTCATGGGCCTCTTTCGCCTGTGGTGGATTCCCGAAGGCAACGATCCGGCCAATGGCACGTACGTGCGATTCGACCACGAGGCGATGGTCGGCATCCTCATGCTCGAGGCGTATCGGGCGGGCGCCGTCGTCGTCGGCGAAGACCTCGGAAACGTCGAACCGTGGGTGCGCGGATACCTGGCTGAACGGGGCATTCTCGGAACCTCCGTTCTCTGGTTCGAAACATACGGGGACGGGACGTTCAAACAGCCGTGGGACCTGCGCCGTGAAACCCTCGTCACCGTCGACACTCACGACCTTCCACCCGCCGCCGGTTATTTGGCGCTCGAACACGTCGACCTGCGTTCGCGCTTGGGCGTGCTTACCGAGCCGGTTGACAAGGTGAGGGACGATGCCGAACGGGAACGCGAACGGATGCTCGCCCGGCTCCGCGAGCACGGGCTCATCGGCGAGGAGGCGACGGAGCAGGAAATCGTCGAGGCGATGCACCGTTACATTGCGAAAAGCCCGGGCGAGCTGCTGGCGATCGCGCTCGTGGACGCGGTCGGGGAACGGCGCGCCCAGAACGTTCCCGGAACGAACAACGAGTATTCCAATTGGCGCGTGCCTTTGGCCGACGGCGCAAACGAGGTCGTTCTCATCGAGGACCTTTCCGGCAATTCTCGTCTGAATTCGCTCATCGACGCTTTCACGACGCAGCTGTACGAGAGCCGGGGGCGGCCCGAACCCCGTTCGTGAGGGGCTCCGCCGAGGGACGCGACGGCTCCGTCCGCGCGTTTCGCGGACGCTGCAACGACTCTCTTTTTGCGCTCAGGGATGCAATGGCGGCCTTCTCAGCGCGTTTGTGGCGCAATAGCGGGCGCATCGGGAGGCGAAATCTGCGCTCAAGGTGTACGATCTCCCGCGGGCACAGTAGGCTTAACCTGAGACTCGCGACACACGCGAGGAAAGGATCGGAGGAATATGAGCGAGAAAGCCGAGGCCATTTTGGCCGGAATCGGCGGCAAAGGCAACGTCAAGGACATTGAGGCGTGCATTACGCGCATCCGTGTCGAGGTTGCCGATCCCGCGCAAGTCGACGAGGCGGCTTTGCGTGAGGCGGGAGCTTTTGGCGTGGTGCTTCAAGACTCCGTCGTGCAGGTCGTCGTCGGCCCGGAAGCCGACCAGCTGAGCGAGACGTTGGAGTCGCTGCGCAAGTAGTCCATGTCGATTGCTGTCTACGCGCCGGTGTCGGGAACTGTCGCCGCTTTGACTACGGTTCCCGATCCGGTTTTTTCCGCTGGGATCGTCGGGCCGGGGTGGGCTGTCGACCCTTTTCCCGGCGGTCTCACGGTTCTTTCGCCTTGCACCGGCGTCGTGAAGAAGGCGACGCCGCACGCCTACATCATCGCGACCCCAGAAGGCCACAACGTTCTCGTCCATCTGGGGGTCGACACCGTCAAGCTGAAGGGGCAGGGTTTCCTTTCGCTCGTGGGCGACGGACGCGAAATTTCCGCCGGTCAGCCCATTGCCGTGTGGAACACGTCCGTGGCGCAGAAGGCGGAGCTGAGCATCTGCACCCCTGTCGTATGCATGGGAAAAATGCTGCCGACGCGGCTTTCTTTGCAGGCCGAGGCAAAAATCGAGGCAGGAAAGCCTCTTTTCACGATCGACTGAGGCGGGCGCGTTTCACCTCCGTTTCGATTGCGTCTGCGACGTCGCCGGGATCTTCGTGTTCCCAGAAGCGCAGAACCGTCCACCCTGCGTCAGCCAGCCGCTCATTGGCGTCGGCGTCGCGTCTGCGGTTCTTTCCGATCTTCTCCTGCCAGTATTCCGCGTGCGCCTTGGGGGCGGTGAAGTGAGTGGGGCAGCCGTGCCAGAAGCACCCGTCGATGAACACGGCCACCTTGATTCTGGTGAAGACGATGTCCGCTTTTCTGCGGATGGAGGAATCTGGTCGCATATCGACTCTGTAACGCATGCCTCGCATGTGCAGGAGCTGCCGAACGGCCAGCTCCGGCCCCGTGTCACGCGATCGATTTGCCTGCATCGACCTGCGGGTTTGCTCGCTGGATGCCCAGGAGTCCGCTGGCACACAATCTGTCGGCACATAAAGAGTCTATTCTCATAGCGCGGCAGAGGAAAAGGCGGCGTCTGCGGCCAGCTGGCCGCGCAGAAGGGGCAGCAGATAGTTCTCTGCGAGCCACGTGACCGCGGGCACCGCCACTGCGTCACCGAAGCCGAACAAAGCTTGATTGGTGCGGGCTTTGCTCAAATCATAGTTTTCGGCACCCATAAGCCTGGCGTACTCCAACGGAGTCATCCACCGGATTTGTACGCGTCCGTCGCCTAGCTTGACCGCAGCTTGTTTGGAAGAGCCTCCGCGGGCGGTTCTGAGGCATCCTGAAATATCATCGGGACGCATCTCCCACACCGGAATTCCTCCTCTAGTTCTTCGATAGGCGGTGCGGTACTTTGTACCTTTTTCTGATTTAAGAACATCCAATCGTTCGCGTTGAACCGGTGATAGCGAAGCCACGAAGGACTTCCTGCGTTGGTCGCTCCACCACCGGTCGTCGTCTGTGGGAAGGACTTCGACTGAACGATGCAGTCCGTCGATTCGGGGAGCCGGGGGAAGCGGAAGGGGAGCGCGGTGCGTTTGCAAGCTGCTGTCGTCGTAGATCCACTGAAGCCAATCGGGCCGCAACTCAAAATCACGTTCCGGGGAGTCAGCCGGGGGGGGGTTCTGCGCGCCGACGAGGAACAGCCTTGGGCGCGACTGGGGCAGGAATCGACGCGCGTCGATGGCAAGCGCGTCGACCGAGTAGCCGAGGCGGTTGAACGCTTTAATCGCGGCTATCAAATCATCGCCGCCGTGCGAGGTTGCAAGCCCGGTGACGTTCTCAAGAACCGCGATCTGAGGCCGGCCGTCCTCCAGTTCTTCAAGCAAACGGACGAAATGCCAGAACGTTACCGACTGGTTGCCTGCTAGGCCTGCGCGCCCACCGGCGAGCGACAGGTCCGTGCACGGCGACGAGGCCCAGGCCAGCGCGGCGTCTCTCGGGAGCTCGTCGGCCGTGATCTTTCCGATGTCCCCTAGGGCGAAGACGTGATCGCCCGCGTCTTCGAACTGGGCTTCGTACATCGCCTTCTTGTCTGGATCGAAGTCATTCGCCCAAGTCACACGGAACCCAGCGGCCTCCAAACCGATGCGCGCCAGGCCGATCCCCGCGAAGAACTCCAAGGCGCCGGGCGTGGCGCTGTCGATTGAGCCCACTCTTTCCATGGACGGGATCGTACCCGGTGGCTCCGACACACTTCACTTTCGGCATTCCTGCAGAGCAACCCCGGACGGGGCGGACGCCGCTCGTGTCCGCCCCGTTTCGCCTGTCAGCTTCCTTCACTGGCCAGATCGAGTCTCATTCGCCGACGTCGGCGAGTGACGACGTCGGTCCAAAATCGCCGGAGTCGGCGCCTACTTTCCGGCGTCGACGGCCTGCGCACGCACCGCGCGCTGGGCCGAGTCGACCGACTCGGAAACCAGGCGGACGCACGCGGGGGCGGCGTCCTTGTTGTCCTCCAGCCACCTTTCGCCCAAGGCGACGATGTCCACGCCCAGATCCGTGCGCCCGGCAAGGACGATCGGGAAGGCGTACTCCAGCATGTTGCGTGCGATTTCCACGGAATGGTTATCCCACTGGGCGCGCGCGTCCTCGTAGTAGCGCGCCCCGTAGGGGACGAGCGACTCCGGCGTCGCGCGCCGGGAGCCGAGCGCGAGATTGCGCTGGACGGTGTTGGATTCGAAGTCTCCCGTGATCTCCTTCCACACCTTCTCGCGGACGGCGGGATCGGGCAGGGCGCCGCGCGCTTGAGCCGAGAAGATCTGACCGTAGGAGGTCGAATCCTTGGCGTACTCCTCGGCGATTTCGGCCTCGCCGATGCGGCCCGCGGCGGCCAACGCTATGACGATTCCCCAGCGGACCTCGGCGTCGACCACGTATCCCTCGGGCAAGCCCTCGCCCTCCAGCCATCCGGCGATGCGATCGAGCTGCTCCTCCGTCTTCGCCAGGCGCATGGCGGCCGAAGCCACCTGAAGCTGGTTGTCGGAGCCGGGCTCGGCACCCTCTAGAATCTCGAAGATGCGCGAGGCGACGGCGTTGTGAAGGGTCTCGCGATTGGCGGGGTCGGAGTAGACGGTCACCGCCGTCGCGAGCTGGCCGAGAATGAAGCGCAAGACGGTGCCGTCCGTTTCGTCGGGCAGCGCCTTGAGGACGATGTTGGCATAGTCGGTGGCGCTCATGAGGCCGTCGCGACACATATCCCAAGCGGCGAAAACCACGCTGGTCCGTGCCAGGCGATCCTCGAAAGCGTCGAGATGCTCGACGGCGGTGGCCAGCGACTTCTCGTCCAGGCGAATCTTTGCGTACGCCAAATCCTCGTCGTTGACCAAGATTAGCGCAGGCCGCTTGGCGCCCGCGAGTTCGGGCACTTCCGTGAGGCCGCCGTCGATGTCCAGCTCGGCGGAGAAGGTGCGGGTGAGCTTCCCGTCGATTACGTCGAAGCCGCCCACGCCGATGCGGTGGGGGCGCAGGGAGGAGCGCCCGTCGGACTCCTGGCGGATCGCGAAGGATTCGACGCCGCCGCCCTTCTCGACGATCTCGGGGGAGAGGACGTTGGCGCCCGCCTCTTGGAGCCACACCTTCGTCCAGCGCGAAAGGTCGCGGCCCGACGTCGCCTCCAACTCGGCCAAAAGATCGGCCAGCGTGGCGTTGCCCCACGCGTACTTGGCGATGTAGGAGCGCACCCCGGCGAGGAACTCCTCCAGCCCCACCCACGCCACGAGCTGCTTGAGCACGGAGGCGCCCTTGCCGTAGGTGATCTGATCGAAGTTGACCAGCACGTCCTCGATGTCGCGGATGTCGGCTGCCACAGGGTGCGTGGAGGGGAGGAGGTCCTGCTGAATGGCCCCCGACTTCTCCGAGGCCAGGAAGGTCACCCAGGCGTCCTTCCACCGCGTGTTCTTCACTGCGGCCAGGTGGCTCATGAACTCGGCGAAGGACTCGTTGAGCCACAGATCGTCCCACCACTTCATCGTCACCAGGTCGCCGAACCACATGTGCGCCTGCTCGTGGAGGATTGTGATGACCCGGCGGTCGATGAGCGCACCGGTCGGCTTCGTGCGGAAGATGTAGGACTCGACCAACGTCACGTTGCCGGGATGCTCCATCGCGCCCGCGTTGTACTCCGGGCAGAAGATCTGATCGTACTTGCGGAACGGGTAGGGGAACCCGTAGTTGGCCTCGTAGAATTCGAAGCCCTGCTTCGTGACTTCGTAGATCTCACCGGCGTCGACGTACTCGACGAGCGACTTGCGTGCCCAAATGCCCAGAGGGATCTCGCGACCGTCCACCGAATGATAGACGTCGCCTTTCACGCTCGCGTAGGGGCCGGCGATGATCGATACGAGGTAGGTGGATATGCGCTCGGTGGGCGTGAACGGCCAGGTGAAAATGCCTTCGCGTGTGGCAACCGGCTCGGGCGAAGGGGAATTGGACAACACGGTCCAAGAATCGGGCGCGTCGACCGTCAAAGAGAAATCCGCTTTGAGGTCAGGCTGCTCGAAGCAGGCGAAGACGCGCCTGGCGTCGGCCACCTCGAATTGCGAGTAAAGGTAAACCTCGCCGTCGGCCGGATCGACGTAGCGGTGCAGGCCCTCGCCGGTGCGCGAATAGTTCATCGTCGCCTCTATGCGAACGGTGTTGTTCGGCGCGAGGTCTTCGAGTGGGAAGCGGGAGTCGGCAAAGGCGTTGACGTCGAGCACGTTCCCGTTGAGAACTGCCTTGTTCACTGATTCGGCCACGATGTCGAGGAACGTCGAAGCCCCCGCTTCCGCGGTGAAGTCGATTTCTGTGATCGAGACGAAGGTCGTTTCCGACCCCGTCGCCAAATCGAGGTAGATGCGATACGAGTCCGTCTGGATCTGGCTAGAGCGCTTTGCTGCTTCGTCGCGGGTGAGGTTGGTCCCTGGCATGAATGTCCTTTCGAGTAGTCAGTCTGATCGAACGGTCGGTCCGACGCCAAGTTAGTCGGTCCGACGCCGAGTCTCGGGCAGGTTGTCCGTTACAAGGGTACGCGTTTTGTGCGAAGAGAAAAGCGGGGTATCGCGCACTTGGCGCGCGGGCCCCGCCTTCCCCGTCGTTCTTCTCCTCGTCGGCTTCGCCTACTCCTTCGTCTCGGCGTCTGCTTCTTTGATCTGCCGCCGGTTGCTTCGGCCCGGCGCCTACTTCTTCGACCCGGCGTCGGGCTTGCCGCTCGCCGCGGACATTTCGTTGGGGACGACCTTGAGATCGAAGGACGTCACGACCTCGCCCGTCGAGATCTGCACGAGGTGGATCTTTTTCGAAGCGGGCTCCGAAACGTAGGCGTAGTCCCCGATCGCCGTGACGTTCGGGCCGGGCTCCTGCCAATCGTCCTTCTCGCGCCATTCCTTGACGACCTTGACCTTCTTTTTCACCTCGCCGGAAGCCGGATCGAGAATGGCAAGATTCCCGTCGTAGGTGAGGACCAGTCCCTCGCCGTTCGGGCCGCGCGCGAAAGAGCGGAACCAGTAGGGCGATCCGAGGTCGACCTTCTTCACCGTGCCGTTCGCCGTGTCGATGACTCCCGCCGACGTCGGCCTTTCGGTCACGCCTTCCGCGCCTTCGGCCGGCTTGACCGTCTTGTAGTCGGCGAGCACATAGGGCGAGGAGGGGGAGCCGAATTGGTTGCCGGATCGCTGGTAGGCCTCGGGGACGGGGACCTTGTGGAAGGCCCCGTCCCGGTAGACGACCGGGCCGTTTGTGCAGCCGAAGGAGACGACGTCGCCGTTTGCGTTGGACTGGGCCGCCGCCTCCCCGTGGACTCCCGGGCAATCCGTTGTTTCCGCCACGACCTTGCCGCTCGGATCGACCTCCTGGATCGTGTGACGCTCCTTCTCGGTTCCCTTCGTCGTCAGCATGTTGCCGTTGGACAGCGGCACGGCGACCCCGTGGTGGGCGTCCCCTCCTTTGAACGCCTTGATTTCCGAAGGATCGAGCTTCCCGTCCTTGAGGGCGTCTGCTGCGAACGTCTGGACTGTGCCGTCGCCGTCGGAGAACAGGGACGTGCGCCCGGCGTGGTTGACGACGTGCCCGGCTTTGGGCGCTTTGATTCGCGCGGACGTGAGCCTGGGGGAGGCGACGTAGTAGTGGTAGTGGTCCTCGTGCCGCTGCGCAATGAGGCCGACGTCGAAGAGCCGGAAGACGTCGCCGTCCGAGACGACGACATGGCGGCCGTCGCCCGCAGGGTTCAGACGGAGGAAGCCGCCCTTTTTGACGTCCGCCAGAACCTTGCCCGTTGCGCCGTCGAGGGTGAGAAGCCCGCCGTCGTAGGAGACGACAAGGCGCGGCTTGAGCGAAGAGACTTCCTTGCGTTGCGCTTTTTCGCCGCCGCTGTTGCCTTCCTTGCCGTCGTTCGTGCCCGCGGCTGTCGATTGAGCTCCGGCCTTGCCCGGCGAATTGGAGCATCCCGTCAGCGCGAGAGTGGCGACCGCGACGAGGGAGGCAAGCGTTCGTATAGGCGAATGTGTCATGTCGATAACAATAATGAAAATCATTATCAAGTTCAATGTGGGCCCCGGCGCGTTGGCCGCGTTCACGAGAAACGCAGGCGGTCAACGGAAGCGCACTCACCGGAGGCGGGCGCGCCATCAGAGGCGGTCGCCCCTACCAGATGCGCACGCGTTCCTCGGGCGGCAGGTAGAGGGCGTCGCCGGGTTGGAGGCCAAAGGCTTCGGCGAAGGCGTCGATGTTCTTAACCACTCCGTTGGTGCGGAATTCCTGAGGCGAATGAGGGTCGGTGGCCAGTTGCGTCTCCGCTCTTTCCACCCGGCTCTTGGATCGCCACGCCCGCGCCCAAGAGAGAAAGAATCTCTGGGCGGCCGTGTGTCCGTCGATGACGTCGGCGTCGTCGAGGGTTTTTCCTTCCCGTTCGAGGGCGATTTCGTAGGCTTTGAGGGCGATGGACAGGCCGCCGAGGTCGCCGATGTTTTCGCCCAGGGTCAGGCGTCCGTTGACGTGCGGCCCGTCGGGGCCGAGCTCGGCCGGGATGTAGGCGTCGTATTGGGCGACCAGGGCGCGAGTGTGTTCCTCGAAGGCGGCGCGGTCGGCGTCGGTCCACCAATTGCGGATGGCGCCGTCGGCGTCGAACCTCGATCCTCGATCGTCGAATCCGTGGCCGATCTCGTGGCCGATGACCGCCCCGATCGCGCCGTAGTTCAAAGCAGCGTCGCGTTCGGGGTCGAAGAAGGGAAATTGGAGGATGGCGGCTGGGAAGACGATCTCGTTCCACACGGGATAGTAGTAGGCGTTGACGGTCTGCGGAAACATCAGCCATTCGGAGCGGTCCATCGGCTTGCCGAGCTTGGCAAAGTCCCTTGCGTTTTCCCACCTGTTTGCGGCGCGAATGTTGTCGACGAGGTCCTCGCCGACCTTTAGCTCCGAGTAATCCCGCCACTCGTCGGGGTATCCGATCTTGAGCGAGAAAGCGTCCACTTTCGCCAGGGCTCTGGCCTTGGTTTCTTCGCCCATCCAGTCGAGGGCAGAGATTGATCGGCGGTAGGCCTCTAGCAGGTCGCCGACCAACTGGAGCATCTTTTCCTTGTGTTCGGGAGGGAAATGCCGGGCGACGTACTCTCTTCCCAGGGCCTCGCCGAGCGCGTCCTCGACGACGGCGACCCCGCGCTTCCACCGCTCGCGCTGCTCGGTGGACCCCGCCAGCACTCTGCCGTAGAAGTCGAAGTTCGCCCGATCGATCTCCTCGGTGAGGAACGTGGCCCTCGCACGGAGAATGCGCCAGCGAGTGTAAGCCTTGAGGTCGGCGAGGTCGGTGCGCGCCCATATCGCCGCCGACGTTGTGAGCGTGCGCGGGGTTGAGACAAGCAAGGAGTCGATCGTCTCCATGGGGGCGCCCGCGGCCCTCAGCGCCTTCTCCCATGCGAAGCCGGGCGCCGATTCGACGAAGTCGGGCCATGCGAAGGGATTGTTGTATTTCTCGGGATCGCGCCGCTCGACGAGCGTCATGTGCGTCGAGGCGAATTCCGCCTCTAGGCGCAACGCGGCGGCGGCGTCCGACGCGGCGGAAGCGGCTGGGCGGATCCCGCTGAGCTCCAGGAGGCTCGGAACGAAATCTGTGTACTTGGCGAGGGTTTCGGCATGCTGTTCCTCGCGGTAGTAGGCCTCGTCGGGGAGGCCGAGGCCGGACTGCCCCAGGAATGTCACGTACCGGCTGGGGTCGTTGATGTCGGTGCCGACGCCTACGGAGAAGAACGATGCAACGCCGGTGGCCATGAGCGAGCCGACGGCTTCGGCGAGTTCGTCGTGGCTCGAGGCAGCCTCGACGAGCTCAAGGTCTTTGCCCAACGGAGCCACGCCCAGCCGGTTGAGCGTGTTCGTGTCCATCCAGGAAGAGAAGAGGTCGGATATCTTCTTGGCGTCCCCTTCCTGCTCGCCTGACGCGAGGTCCTCGATGATTGCCCGCACATTCGCTTCCGATTCGAGCCGAAGCTTGACGAAGGAGCCGTAGGATGCGAGGTCGGCAGGTATCTCCTTGTCTCGTATCCACGTGCCGTTCACCGCGCGGAACAGGTCGTCTTGCATTCGGACAGCGGGGTCCGCGCCGTCGAGGACGCGGGCGAGGGTTTCGTTGGACATGAGAGTAGTGTCCCAGAGCCCGTCTGCCCAGGCGAATTCGCCGCGCGGACATTGCGCAATGCGCGCGGTGTTTTCCACTAATTGTCATGCGCAGTGTTCCGCTAAGTTGTCACGCGCACGGCGTCTGCCGTCAAGGTGGGGCGCAGCGTCCGCCGCCTGGGCCGGGTTGCAGCGCTTACCAGATGCGCACGCGCTCCTCGGGCGGCAGGTAGAGGGCGTCGCCGGGTTGGAGGCCGAAGGCTTCGGCGAAGGCGTCGATGTTCTTAACCACCCCGTTGGCGCGAAACTCGCTCGGCGGATGCTCGTCTGTCGCCACGGTCGTTTCGAGGAACTCTCGCCTCATTTTCTCCCGCCAGGACCGGGCGTAGGAGAGGAAGAAGCGCTGGGCGGCCGTGTGTCCGTCGAGGACCTCGGCGTCGTCGAGGGTTTTTCCTTCGCGTTCGAGGGCGATTTCGTAGGCTTTGAGGGCGATGGACAGGCCGCCGAGGTCGCCGATGTTTTCGCCCAGGGTCAGGCGTCCGTTGACGTGCGGCCCGTCGGGGCCGAGCTCGGCCGGGATGTAGGCGTCGTATTGGGCGACGAGCGCGCCGGTGCGTTCTTCGAAGGCGGCGCGGTCGGCGTCGGTCCACCAATTGCTCATCCGCCCGTCGGCGTCGAATTTTGAACCCTGGTCGTCGAATCCGTGGCCTATTTCGTGGCCGATGATCGCTCCGATCGCGCCGTAGTTGAGGGCCGCGTCGCGTTCGGGGTCGAAGAAGGGGAATTGGAGGATGGCGGCTGGGAAGACGATCTCGTTCCACACAGGGTAGTAGTAGGCGTTGACGGTCTGCGGAGTCATGCGCCATTCGGAGCGGTCCATCGGCTTGCCGAGTTTGGCGAAGTCGAAGGCCGTGTTGAATCGCTCGGAGGCGCGCACGTTCTCCACGAGATCGTCGCCGACGGCGAGGCCCGAGTAATCCCGCCACTCGTCGGGGTATCCGATCTTGGCGACGAACGAGGAGACCTTCTCCAGCGCGCGGACCTTGGTTCCTTCGCCCATCCAATCGAGGGCAGAGATCGATCGGCGGTAGGCCTCCAGCAGGTCGCCGACCAACTGGAGCATCTTTTCCTTGTGTTCAGGCGGGAAATGCCGGGCGACGTACTCTCTTCCCAGGGCCTCGCCGAGCGCGTCCTCGACGACGGCGACCCCGCGCTTCCACCGCTCGCGCTGCTGGGCGGTTCCGCGCAGCACTCTGCCGTAGAAGTCGAAGTTCGCGCGATCGATCTCCTCGGTGAGCAGGCTCGCCCGCGAGCGCAAAATACACCAGCGCGTGTAAGCCTTGAGGTCGGCAAGCGGGGTTTCTGCCCACAGGCGCGCGGCTTCGCGCAAAGCGTGCGGCTGCATGACGATCACGTCGGAGGAGCCGTCCAACGGCATCTTGGCGCCCGCCAACGCGGCGTTCCAGGCGAATCCAGGCGCGGAATCGACGAAATCGGCCCAGACGAACGGATTGTTGAGTTTGTCGGCGTCGCGCGCGTCGACGACGTTCATGTGGGCGGAGGCGATCGCGGTTTCCAAGCGAAGGACGACGTCGGCCTGGGCTCGCGCCGCCTCCTCGCTCAGGCCGTAGCCGAGGGCTAGGAGCTTCGGCACGAAATCCGAGTACTTGGCCAAGGTTTCGGCATGCTGTTCCTCGCGGTAGTACGCCTCGTCGGGAAGGCCGAGGCCGGATTGTTCGAAGAAGGCGACGTATCTGTCGGGGTCCGCCAGATCGGCGTCGATGTCCCAGTTGAAGAAGGTCGGCACTCCCGCGGCCCGGAGTTCGCCGACGACGTGCGCGAGGCCCTCGCGGTCCGTTGCGGCCTCGACCGGGGCGAGGTCGGCCCGCAAAGGAGCGGTTCCCTTGGCGTTCAGAGCGTCGACGTTCATCCACGAGGAGAAGAGGGCCCCGATTTTGTGTGCGTCTTTGTGCGTTTCGCCGCTTTGCTTGGCATTTTCATTCGTCTGAACGGCGCCGTCGCGCTGGGCGTGCGTGCCCGGATGCGCGTCGGTTTCCTCAGTCTTCGCGAGGTCCTCAATGATCTCCCTCACGTGCTTTTCCGCTTGAAGGACCAGTTCGACGAAGCTGCCAATCCACGGAAGGTCTTCGGGAATCTCGGTCGTTTCCATCCATCCGCCGTTGACGGCGCGAAAGAGGTCGTCTTGAACTCGCGTCTTCGGATCGTTGCCGTCAAATATCGGTGTTCGCTCACTGTATGCCATGGGGCAATCCTAGCTGCTGGCCCCAATCCTAGCTGTTGGCCCGCGGGCGCGTATTGTCCGCGTCTGCCGGGCTTCGGTGGAGCCGGCGCTGACCGGCTGAACAGCGGGCGCGTATTCTCGGCTTATCAGTGACCGGTATCATGTTTGCATGCGGATACACATTGCAACGGACCATGCGGGGTTCGAACTGAAAGAATACATTGCGGGCAAGCTCCGCGAGGGGGGCCACGAGGTGATCGACCACGGCGCCCATTCATATGATCCGATGGACGATTACCCGCCCATGTGCATCGCCTGCGGCGAGGCCGTGGTGGCCGACCCCGGCAGCCTGGGGATCGTCATCGGAGGCTCTGGAAACGGCGAGCAAATAGCGGCGAACAAGGTCAGGGGAGTGCGGGCGGCCCTCGCGTGGAACCTTGAGACCGCGAGGCTCGGGCGGGAGCACAACGACGCGAACGTCGTCGCGATAGGCGCGCGCCAGCACGGCCACGAGGAGGCGCTTTCGTTCGTCGAGCTGTTCATCGGCACGCCCTTCAGCGGAGACGAACGGCATCAGCGGCGCATCGACCTCGTGGCGCAGTACGAGTCCTCGGAGCGCTGACGGGTTTCAAAGAGCGCCGGCGGTCCTCAGATCCAGATCGCCGGATCGATGTAGAAGGCGTCTTCCCGCTTTCTGCTGCGGGACGTGGCGGGAACGCCGACGGCCGTCGAATCGTCCGGCACGTCTTTGATGACAACGGCATTGGCTCCGACGTGGGAGCCGTTGCCCACGGTCACCGGACCCAGTATTTTGGCCCCGGCGCCGATGACGACGCCGTCGCCCAACGTCGGGTGCCGCTTCTTGTCCACGAGTGCCGTCCCGCCCAGGGTCACGCCGTGGTAGAGCATGCAGTCGTCTCCCACCTCGGCAGTTTCGCCGATGACGACGCCCATTCCGTGGTCGATGAAAAAGCGCCGCCCGATGGTCGCGCCGGGGTGAATTTCGATCCCGGTCAACGCGCGCACCGCCTGCGAGACGAGCCGGGCCGGCACGCGGAGCTTTGGCGATTTCTTCCACATGGCGTGGGCGAGGCGGTGGCCCCAAATCGCGTGAATTCCAGGGTAGGAGAGCACTACCTCGACGTTCGATTTCGCGGCGGGGTCGTGTTCGCGGACGGCCTGAATGTCTTCGCGGGCGGTTTGGAGGAAGCGGGGCAGGCGCATCGAGCTGGTCCTTTCTTGTGAGGGCCCGCGTTTGCAGGCGGACGGTCTCCTGTGAGGGCGTGGGCGGCGCCTCAGCGCCGCCCACGTTGTTCGTCAATCGACCAAGCCCTCGAAGAGCGCCGTCGAAACATAGCGCTCACCGAAGTCAGGGATGATAACGACGATCGTCTTGCCCGCGGCCTCGGGCCGCTTGGCGATCTCGACGGCGGCGGCGAGGGCCGCGCCGGAGGAAATGCCCACGAGCAGGCCCTCGTCGGTGGCGGCCCGCCGCGCCTGCGCGATGGCCTCGTCGGAGGAGACCGTGACAACCTCGTCGTAAAGGTCGGTGTCGAGGACGTCGGGAACGAAGTTCGCTCCGAGCCCTTGGATCTTGTGGGGGCCGGCCTTGCCGCCCGAAAGGAGCGGGGATTCGGCGGGTTCGACGGCGATGAGCTTGATCTGCGGGTTGTGGCGGCGCAGCGCGCGGCCGGCGCCCGTGATTGTGCCTCCCGTGCCGATGCCGGAGACGAGGTAGTCGACTTTGCCGTCGGTGTCTTCCCAGATCTCTTCGCCGGTCGTTTTCTCGTGGACGGCGGGGTTCGCCTCGTTCGCGAACTGCGAGGCGAGAATGGCGCCGTCAGTCGAGGCTACGATCTCCTTCGCTTTGTCGACGGCCCCGCGCATTCCCAGCGCGGGCTCGGTCAGAACGAGCTCCGCCCCGAAGGCGCGCAGCAGCGCGCGCCGCTCTTTGGACATCGAGGAGGGCATCGTGAGAATAACCTTGTATCCGCGGGCCGCTCCAACCCAGGCGAGACCGATTCCCGTGTTGCCGGAGGTTCCCTCGACGATCGTCCCTCCCTCGGGGAGCTTGCCCGCGGCGACTGCGGCGTCGATGATGGCGACCGCGATGCGGTCCTTCACCGAATTCGCGGGATTGTAGAATTCGAGCTTCGCGAGGACGGTCGCATCGGCGCCGTCGGCGAGCCTGTTGATGCGGACGAGGGGCGTGCGGCCAACGAGTTCCGTTGCGTTGGAGTAGATTTTCGACATGTTTTTCCTTGGGTTCGACGTGAATGGATGAAAAATGCGCTGTTTCGTCGGGAGCGCAGTGTGCGTGGGCCGTAGCCGCCCACAAACCGTCGTGAGCGCCGAGAGCGTGCGCGTCCGCGCACCTATAAAGCTCGACGCCCTATAGACACATACAGCACATGCACGGAACCGAGGTGGGAGCGATGGTGAAGACCATGGCCTCGTCCTTTCCGTCATGTCGTTTACTCGCGTTACTTTTTCACACCGAGGGCGCAATGTCCAGTCGATTCGCCGCAGTGCGGCGTTTGTCTCGGTCCAGCGGATCCGCGTCTGTATGCGGTTGAGCTCCCCTTGGCGATCGGCTTGCGCGGCGGGACGTCCGTCTCTCGGCGCGGCGCGGGCCATCGTCTCTCGGCGGGCCAGCCTTTCGCTCAGCCGTTTCCCTCAGCGTTTCGCCGAGCCGTTCCGGATCGCGCCCGCTGGAGCCTCGATGGTCCTCGTCCCCTCCGGTTTGGGCCGGATGCTTCCCGAGGACAGCCGGGCGAAAAGGCTGGCGACGGCGTCGGCGTCGGGGTGGGCGACGACGACGCGGACCCCGACCGCCTCGTATGCGGGCTCGACGCTCGCGCCGATTCCGGCCAGCTCGGAAAGGTAGCGGCCGGCGTCGGCGTGGGGGAGGGCCGCGGACCACGCGGGCACGCGATCGCGGACGACGACGGGCGCGCCTTCGAGGCATTCGCGCACGGAATCGGAGTAGGCGCGCACCAAGCCGCCCGTGCCGAGCAGGGTTCCGCCGAAATATCGCGTGACGACTGCTACGACGTCGACTAGTCTCGAACCGGCGAGCACGTCGAGCATCGGACGCCCGGCCGTTCCCGAGGGTTCGCCGTCGTCCGAAGAATGGGAGACCGGCTGGGCGTCGCCGGCCGAGACGACGAAGGCGGCGCAGTGGTGGCGGGCATCGGGCATGGCTGCTTTCCTCTCGTTCACGACCTCGCGGGCTTCGGCGGGCGTGGAGACCCTGGCGACGAGGGTGAGAAAACGGGATTTCTTCACCTCGATCTCATGAGAGAGCCGTGCGGACGGAGTAAGGAGGAATTCGCTCACGATTCCATTGTCCGCCCTGAAGGATGGTCAGCCTTGAAGCCGCTGCGGGCGCTGCCTGCCGCAGCGGGCGGCGACCGCGCCCGTTTTCCGTTCGCGCCGCGGGGCCTGGCCGTATAAGCTCGCTCGGGCGGCGTTTCGCCGCTGGAGGGCGCGGATGTGAGCAAATCCTCCTCGTGGAGGCTGGAGAGGCCTTTGGACAGATGGCGTCGGCTGCGCTTCGTGGAGTAACATATCCATTCGTGCGTGTTGGGCACACCGCCCGCTCGCGACAGACCACGTGCCGCACGAGGCGGCCATTAAGAGAGAGGAGCGGTGCACATGGCAGTTCCCAAGCGCAAGATGTCCCGCAGCAACACTCGCTCTCGCCGTTCCCAGTGGAAGGCTGAGCTCACGGAGCTTCAGTCGGTCCGCGTGCGGGGCCGTGAGGTGCGCATTCCCCGTAGGCTCGCCCGGGCTTACAAGGACGGTCTGCTGTCGGAGGACTGACGCGGAAGAACTTAGGAAGAAGGCTCGCCTCGGCGGGCCTTCTTTCATGCGCAGTAAGTTTCGGATTTTTGGTTATGTCGACTATTTCGGTGATTTTCATTCCGCGCCGCGTGGGAAAACGATAGGGTTGCGTTGTCAATGCAGCGAAAGGGATTCGAGCAATGGTTGAACTGACGCACGTTACTCGTTTTGCACGATTGATGGCGACGTCCGTGAGAAAATCGGTGAGTCGAGTCGATTTCCCCGAACGAGAAGAGATCGCGGGAGAGGCCGAAGCCGCATATTTGCCTGACAAGGCGCCCGAAAGCCTTGAGGATTTCTTGAAATCCGGCGTGGACGAAGCCGAGAATGCGCAAGACGAGCTCGAAGGATTGCGAAGCGGTCGCGAAGGATTGCGAGGCGAAAGCGCTTACGCCACGCCGAGCCAGCTGCGCGCGCTGTGTTTCGCGCCGTCGGTCAAGGCGCTCAGCGCGCCTGAAATTCCCGTTCCCATGGCTGGGCTCGTCGTGGCCGAATCGTCGTGGACGCTTGCGGCGCCGATTCTCCTCGGCGGCAAGGTGGAGGTCGGCGCCACCGTCGCTTCGATCCGCCGCAGCGAGCGGGGCACCGAGGTGACGGTTCGAGGGGTGGTCTTCGACGACGGCGGGCTCGTCTATGCCGAAGAGACCCTCTACATCGCGAAAAAACTCACGGGAGAGCCGCGCGAGTGGGGCGAACGGCTGCCTTTCGGAGGCTTCGACCTGAGGCGCCGACGCGGAGTCAACTCTTTGGGCCGCCTCGACGTCGGCAATCGGCCCGCCGTCGCGGAGCGGGAATTCACCGTGGCGGATTCCCGACTGTGGGCGCGCTACACGGGCGACGTCAACCCTATCCACATGTCGAGCGCTGCGGCGAAGGTTTTCGGCTTCCGTCGTGCGATTCTCCACGGAGCCGCGGTCGAGGCGTGGGCGATGAACCGGCTGGGCCTAGACGGGACGGCGCGGTGCTGGGGCCAAGCGAAGTTCCGCGCGCCCGCGCTCCTCCCCGCGCGCTTGGAGCTGATCGACATGGGGCGCGCCTCCTCCGATTCCCGCGCTTCCTCCGATTCGCGCGATTTCGCCGTTCTCGACGGCAAAAGCGGCCGCGACCTCGTCCATTTGTCATACGGCGGCGTCGGCCTGGAACGGTACTGCAAGGAGGGCGATCGCCCGTCCGGCCGGATCGTTCTGCCTCGGCAAAACGGGCGCACAAGTTCGAGCGTCCTCGCTCGGGGAATGGCGCTGGCTGCGGCCACCGCCGACCCACGCCTGGCCGAGAGGGTAAAAAGCGCCGAGCCGTGGCGCGAAGGCTATCGCGCCGCGATGACGGACCTCAGCAGGGTCGACGCCCCTTCTCGCGGGAGCGAGGCGGCCCGAGCCGGCCTCGCCTGGCTGACGAAGAGCCTGCATTTCGCCGACGGGCGCAAAATAGGCGAGGCCCGCGCCGTCGAAGTCCGCGGCGGCCCTTGGAAGGTGAGCGGGAGCCGAGAGCCTCGACGCGAGCTGTCCCTGGAGCTCGACGGACGCGATTACAGGGGGCGGAGTCTCCTGGCCTTGCTCGATGCCTGGCGCCGCCGCGGATTCATACGTCGCGGCGCGTATGACGCTCTGGCCGAGGTCATCGACGATCCGGGGATCCTTGACCTCGAGGGATGGACGTTCGCGTGCCTGGGAGCGTCCGCCGCGCTTTCTCCCGCGCCTTCGCTTCTGGCGTGGGGCGCCGACGTCGCCGCGCCCGTCCGCGCGGGCCAGGAGAAGAACTCCGCGCTCATCGACGCAGCGAAGTCCGGGGCAGGAACCCTCATTCTTCCTCCCGCCCCGCTCGACGTCGCCCGCGCACCGGAGGCCGTCGCGGGATGGATCGCCGCTCTGGACGGGCGCATCGCGATAGTCGACACCCTGTACGCCCCCGGGGCGAAGTTCCTCTTGGCGGAGGCCGGCGCCGACGTCGTCGAGAGCCTTGTCACGCGTGCCCGCCCCGACACCGCGCTCGCCTGGTATGGAAGCCCCACGGACGCCTACGTGCTGTCGGAGCCTCCGAAGGCGCATTTTGGACGGGGCCCGGCCGCCTCGGCGCTGGCGGCCTACGCGAAGGCACGGGGCCTCGGCCCCTCGCGCGTCGACGGCGTCTATCCCGGATACATCGCGGTTCAAGGCCCCAATTACGCCGCCGCGAAGCGGATCGGCAGATGGCGGGCAACCGTCGAACGCGAAGCGGGCCGGACGGTCTCCTACAACGTCGGCCCGCTGTCGACGACCCGCTCCGTCCTTGTCTCGCGGCCTTTGCGGGCGGCCTACGGCGGCCTTCGGCGCCTGGGAATAGAACCCCTGCCCGCCGCTGCCTCGGCCGGGCTCATGGCTGCGCTCCTCGCTTGGGACCTCAAGAATCCGCGAGCCGCCGCCGAATCTGATACCTTCCTCACGGACAAGGCAATCGACTGCGGCCTGTTCTCCTGCCCGTATGAGCCAAACGGCCTCATGGCCTTCGCCGTCGCGCTCGGCGCGGACAAGGCGCTCAAACGGGCCTGGGTGCCAAAGCGGGGTTAGGCGTTCAAGTGGGCGGCAGACGCCCGCCCGAGTTCGCTTCACACGGCCGCGGCCTGCGCCAGCTCCCTTCTGATGGCGTTCACCGACGTGGCCCTCCTCCTCTTGACGCCCACAATTGAGAGTCCGAAAGCCACTGCGGCCCACGCGCCGAGGATGACCGCCGCCGCCGAGGGGGATGAGGGTCCGCCCGTGATCAGCCCATGAAGGGCCGAAGCCGCCCTCGGCAGAGGCGTCGATCCATTGACCGCGCCGAAGAACCCGGTGTGGCTCGCGGAGGGGAGGACGATGTCGAGGCTGAGGATTTGCACCGCCAAAAGGGTCAATGAGGCGGTGACCCCGCCGCGGCGGGCGAAGACGGCCATAAGCGCGTCATTGACGATCGTGAAGGTGACCGACGCGAACAGCATCATGGCGAACGCCCCTGGTTTGTCGGCGACGTCGACGTCCCACGCCCACATAGCCGCGGCCGTCGCGACGCATTGGCCCAGAGACATGATCAGGGACGGCTTCAGCGACTCCCATGCCAGCCGGAGCGGCGTGGCCGCCTCGAATATGCGGTCCCGCTTCATCTTGCCCAGGGCGAGCACGGACATGAGCGACCCGATCCACAGGGCCGCGGCGATCGCCCCTGGGGCGAGCGAGGCGGTCGTCGAAACGTCGCCGCCGGACGAGGCGACGCCGACGGGGCTGGAAAGCGCGCGGGCGTGAGCCGCGGGGTTCGGATCGGCGGGGATGCGCGAGTATGCGTCGCTCAGGCCGCTGTGCAGAGAATTCGCCCCATTGTTCAATTGCTGGGCGCCGCTGCTGAGCCGGGCGGCGCCTTGGCCGAGCTGATCGGCTCCTCCGGCTGCCGTGGCGGCGTTCTTGTTGACGGCAGACGCGCCCTCGGCGACTTTGCCCGCTCCCTGGTTCAAAGTCGAAGAGTTGCCCGAGAGAGCCGCCAGGCCTCCGGCCAGATTCTTGTTCCCCTCGGCGACCTGGTTCGCGCCCGCGACGAGGCTGTTCCCATTGGCGCCGGCCAGGTTCGTGCCCATCGCCCCCGCGACTTGGTCGAGGCCCTGTGAAACCGACTGCGCCCCCTGCGCGAGCTGGCTGACCGAAGCCTTGAGCCCGTTGAGTTGCCGAATCATTCCGAGGGAGCCGGAGCCTCCCGTCCCGATGCGCGAGAAGACGGAAGCGGCAGCCTGCTTGACCTGGAGCGTGGCCTGCTCGGCTGCGGCGCACGCCTGCGCGTTCCCGGCGCCGCACGCCCTGATGAGGGCGACCGTTCGATCGGCCCCTGACGAAACGGAGCCCATCGTCGAGGAAAGCTGAGTCAAATTTCCTTCGATCTGCGTCAGCGAGGACAGATCGACGTTTTGCACGAAGGAATTGAGCCTCTGGAGCCCGCCAGAGACCTGCGCCGCGCCGCCGACGAGGCTCCGCGGGCCGTTCCCGGCGATTGCGGCGTACATCTGGTTCACGCCGGCCGTGTACCGAGAGACGTTCGCGCTCAGGGTCTGAGAGCCGGCCGACAGCTGTTGGGCGCCCGCGGCGGCCTGGTCGACCTTCGAGGTGTAGGTCGAAACGCCTCCGGCGAGGTTTGAGGCGCCCGACGACAATTCGCCGGCTCCTCCCTGGAGAGTGTGGAGGCCGGAGGCGAGCTTTCCCGTGCCGTCGGCGAGCTCCTGGCTGCCTTGGGCGGCGTTGTGCTGCCCGTCGGCGAGCTTTTTCGCGCTGTCGGCCGCCTTGCCTATGCCGGATTTCATCGCGTTGGTTGCCTTGAGACTCCCGTCGATGTAGGCGACCGTCAGGCTCGTGCCCAAGTCCTTCGCCGCGGCTTCCGTGACCGCCGTCGAAATCCTTTTCGTCACCGGGTTGCTGCCCGACGACTCGATCGAGACCCGGGGGACGCCCGTGCGCCCTTTCTCAAGAACCGCCGCGGCCTGCCGCGAGAAGTCCTTGGGTATCGTGACCACGGCTTCGTATTTTCCACTTTTCAGGCCGTCCCGCGCGGTCTCCAGGCTGACGACGTCCCAGGCGATGCGGCGCGCATGGGAGGATTTCGACGCCGCGTCCTTCGTGAGGCTCGCGATCATCTGGCGTCCCGCGGGCAGGGTTTTGCCCGAGCTGAGTTTGGCGGGCTCGTCGAGGTTGACGACGGCGGCCTTGGCAGGATTGTCGCCGTCGACGGTCGAGGACGTGCTCGCCAAGGCGAGGAGGCCGATAACCGCCGGGAGGATGAGGACGAGGCTGAAGAACAGGGAGCGTGCTTTTTTCACGGTTTTCTCCTTATCGGATCGCAGCGCCGACGCGGTTAGACGGAGAGGCGTCCACGCGGTTTGACGGAGGGAGGATCGTAGCTTGCGCGGAAACGCAAAGATCGGGAGGGACAGTCATGGACGCCGGCCCCGTTGCCAGGACGGTCCGCCCCTGGTTGAGCAGTTGGCGGACGCGCTCCCAGCGGCGTTTGCCAGGATCGTCGACCACCACGACCGAGGCTCTGGCCGAGACCGGACCGTCCCAGCTGCGCAGGGCGGTGGTCATGCCCTGGACTTGCGAGCGCCCGTCGGGCAGCGTGTGGGAGCCGATAACCGCGATTCCCGCGTCCGGCAGCAGCCTTCCCTCGACGACGGCGGAAAGAGCCCGCCGCGCCACGGCGTCCTCGCCCCTGACGACGGCCAACTGGCCGGGCCCCGCGGCGAGGCTGAAGGAGTCGACGAGCGGCTCGTCGCCGTCCAGAATGGTGAGGCCTTCGAGGCGCACGGCGCTCTCGCCGTGGTCGGCGACCCACGCTTCGTGTTCGAGGGAGCGGGCGAGCCCGTCGCCTTCGACATCGACCGCGGGAAGGGCGGCGTCCAGCCAGCGCGGAATCCACCACGCCTTCCTGCCCAAAAGAGCCATGATCGCGGGAATGAAGGTCATTCGGACGAGGAACGCGTCGGCGGCTATCCCCGCCGTCAGGGCGATGGCGATCGGCTTGATCTCGACGGAGCCGTGCGGGATGAACGCCGCAAATACCCCCGTCATGATGACAGCCGCGGCCGTCACCACTTTCGCCGATCCCACGAAGCCCTCCCGGGTGGCTAGGCCGGCGTCGCCCGTGCGGATCCACTCCTCGCGCATTCGCGAGACGAGGAACACCTGATAGTCCATCGCGAGCCCGAAGAGGATGCCGATGACCAGGATCGGCATGAAGGATATGACGGGACCGGTTTTCGTGACGTTGAGGGCGTCCGCGAGCCACCCGTAGCCGTAGACGGCTCCGACGGCCCCCATGCCCGCGGCCAGGGACAGAAGGAACCCGAGGGTCGCCGTCAGCGGCACAGCGATCGAACGGAAGACGACCAGGAGGATGGCGAGCGACAGTCCCACGACGACGATCCCGAAAGGGAGAAGGGCCTGGCCGAGTTTGTCCGAAATGTCGATGGCGACCGCCGTCTTGCCCGTCACCATGACGTTGGAGATCCCGTACTGCTTCTCCCAGGAGGGCGCCAGGCCTCTGATCTCTTTGACGAGGTCGGCTGTGGCCTTGCTCGTCTGGCCCCCCGTCGGGATGATCTGGACGAAGGCGAGCGAACCGTCCCGGTTGGGCGTGGCGAGGGCGACTCGCTCCACGCCGTCGAGCTTGCCGATCTTCTCGCTCAAGGTCTTGACCAGACCGATGGGATCCTGGCTCTGCACGATGTCGGCGAGCACCGCGATCGGCGCGTTGTAGCCCTCGCCGTAGGCCTTGGCCACCGCATCGTATGTGTCTCTTTCGACGGTTCCCCGGGCCGCCTGCCCGCTGTCGGGCAGAGCGGTGGCCAGATCCAACGCTGGAACCGCCGCGACTCCCAGAGTCCCCAAGACGACGGCGACGGTTGCGGCCGGACGCCGCGTGACGGCACGCACCCACGCGCGGGCAATCCTGCCGCTGCGCCGCTCCTTGCGGGGCTTCGGCGAGAGTCGGTGGCCCAAAAGCCCGAGAAGCGCGGGAACGGCGGTCACCGCGACGAGGACGGCCACCGCGACCACCGCGGCTGAGGCCGCCCCCATGACCGCCAGGAAATGCAGACCCGTGACAGAGAGGCCGCACAGCGCGACGATGACGGTCCCTCCCGCGAAGACCACGGCCGATCCCGCGGTGGCCGTCGCCCGGCTCGCCGCCGACCTGGGATCGATTCCTTCGGCCAGATACTCGCGTGCCCGCGACATGATGAACAGCGCGTAGTCGATGCCGACGGCCAGTCCAATCATGACGGCGAGCACCGGTGTGACGGAGCTGACCTCCACGAAGGATGCAGCGACGACGATTCCGAGAAGCCCGGTCCCCACCCCGATGATCGCCGAGACGATCGGCGATCCTGCTGCGAGCAGGGAGCCGAAAGTGACAAAAAGGACGATCGCGGCGATGAGCACGCCGACGATCTCCGTTGCCGACAGGGCGATCTCCGTTTTGTGCCCGACGGCCCCGCTGCGTTGGACGGTCAAGGAGGCGTCCGCGGCGCGCGCCTGTGCGACGAGCGAATTGAGCTTCGCCGAAATGGCCGCGGCCTTTGGCCCGACGTCGCCCTTGGCGTCCCCGGCGCTCTTGTCCGTCTGAACGGCCGCCAACGCGTGCTTCCCGTCGGAGGAAACGCTGCCGGTCGCGGCGGCGAAGGGGTCGGAGACGTTCGTGACGCCGCCGATCTTCTTCGCCTCGTCCACGAAGGCTTTGATCGTCTCCTTGTGGGACTTGATTGAATCGTCGGAAGAAAAAAGGACGGATTCGCTCACGCCGGAAGCCTGGGGCAGGCGCTCGGACAGAACGTCGACGCCCTCGATCGACTCCAATCCGTCGATCTTGTAGCTGCTGGAGAGGTTGATTCCCGTCTGCGCCACGACGACGCCGAGAAACGCAATGAGGAACAGCCATGCGGCCAGAACGCGTTTGGCGTGGGCGGCGCAGAAGTTCCCGAGCCGGTAGAGCGAAGAAGACATAGGCGATCCCGCAATCTCAATTCATTTGTAAATCGAATACGATACAGAAGTGTACTGGAATCTCGGGCCGAGGAACCGCCGTCGCTGTGTGAACGTGGACACTTCGCGCGCGGCGGCTTTGGGCTCGCGAGTCTGTCCCGAAACGGCGCGAGGCGATAAGCTGGACAGAGGCAGGGCTTGGAAAGTTGAGCTTAGAGGGAAATGCTCGGAAGGGGATGCTCTTGTGCGCTGAAAGGCCGCTTCGCAAACGCGAGAATACGCGTGCGCGCCTCATTGAGGCAGCGACCTCCGTTTTCGTCGAGAAAGGATTTGCGGGCGCGAAAATTGACGACGTCGTCCGCGCCGCCGGCTTCACCCGAGGGGCCTTCTATTCAAATTACTCCTCGATGGAAGACCTGCTGGGGGAGGCGGTGATCGCCTACGGGCGCCGCATACTGGCCCGTTTTCGCGAGACCATCGATTCGTCTTGGGACCCTTCCGTCGACGGGCTCATGGAGGTCCTGGAAGCCATGCGCGCCGACGGACGGACGATGTACATTCTCACCTCGGAGCTCAATCTCTACGCGATGCGTCACCCTGAGACGTACAGCAAGTTCGATGACTATCACGTCGGACTGAATCGGGAAGTGTACAAGTTGGTCGAGAGCGTCTTGGCCAAGATCGGCCGCGAACCGACAACGGACATCGACAGGGTGTCGAATGCGCTCGTCTCGGCGTTCCTCGACGGCGTCTCGTACGACTTCATGCGCTGCACGGAATCTGAGGATTCGACGGTTCTGCACTCCCTCATCGAGGCGATCCTGTACGGCATGAGCAGGCCGATCGACGGGTCTGCCGAACCAATTTCGAAGGAGTGAATATGACGGGGGCGATGAGTCAATCCGATGTAACTGGTTTTCGCGAGCACGTCGCTCGCGGGGGCGATCTCGTGCCCGGCGAGTGGCCTTACCGATTCATGCACGAACGGGCCGTACAGGTCCGTCTCTTATGCCAGAAGCTCAACTGATGAACACACCGCCAGAGCTGAGCCGCTCGTGGAGCTCGCCAAGATAGGCCCGAGCCAGTTCCCGCCGAAGAGGCCCGTTCTGCGTCTTGGCCGTCAAGCAGAGTGACAAACTGGATTGTTAGGGACAGGGCGGGCACGCCAGCGGGATCCAAATCGAATGCGGCGAGGAAATGGAGCGAGTGACGGGAATCGAACCCGCGTAGCCTGCTTGGAAGGCAGGGGCTCTACCATTGAGCTACACTCGCGTGCTCAATGAGGATAGCAGGTTGCGCGGGGCAGTGCCACGCATCGAAGTGCGCCGTGCCGCCAGGGCGGTCTTTTCGCGCATGCGCGGGGCGTTGTTCGCGTCCGCCTCGTCGATCGAAAACGGCAGCGGCCTTTTCGCGCATGCGCCGGGGTTTGGTGCGGGTTTTGCCGCGTCGGCGCGCCTTCGGCTTCGCACGCATGCGCGGCGGCTTCCGTTGCATTAAGATGGGGCGAGTCCGGCAGGGCATCGGGGTATGGCGCAGTTGGTAGCGCGCCCGCTTTGGGAGCGGGAGGCCGTGGGTTCAAGTCCCGCTACCCCGACAGGCGGTTGGGCGACGGCGGTCGCCATTCGTCCTCGTTCTTTTTGCCCACCTTTCTCCCCGGGATCCGCCGGGGATGTTCGACGGCGGCTGATAGCATGCACGCATGGCCGTAGACGTCGAACCTTTCTCGCTTGTCGATCCGAGCGGGTGGGAGGAGTTTGTTCGCTTCATGACGGCGAACGCATTTCCCTTCCACATGAACCCGTCGCCCACCCGCGAGGGCCTTGACTCGCGCAGGGAGGAAGGGGATTTCGACGGCCCTGACAACGAGGTTCTCGCCGCCCGAGTTCAAGGCGAGCTCATCGGCTTCGTCGTCGTCGAAGACCTTGAAAGCATCGCGCCGCTATTCGATATTCGCCTCGCGAACGGAGCGCGCGGAAAGGGGTTGGGAACGGAGACTGTCCGGGAGCTCGTGCGCTATTTGTTCCAGAACTACCCGAACATCGTGCGGATCGAAGGGCAGACGCGCGAGGACAACGTGGCCATGCGCAGGGCGTTCCTCCGCAGCGGCTTCGTCAAGGAGGCGCACTATCGAAAGGCATGGCCGACGGCGGAAGGGCCGCTGCGCGACGCCGTCGCCTATGGTTTGCTTCGTTCGGATTTCGAAACCGGTCAGACGACTCCGCTCGTGTGGGACGAGCTCTGACGCGCAGCTCCCGCGGGCCTCTGGATTTGCACGCCCTGTCGGTGGCGGGACATTTTTGACGCGTCGGGCCCGCAGGTTTCCAAGGGTGGGAAGGCCGTAGGAACGAGAGGTCTGCGCAGGCTCTGATGCGCGGGGCGGGTCCTTGTCGATGGGGCCGCGGTCTTGGCCAAAGCCATCTCGCGGTTGGGAGCGGTCCGTGGGAACATGCTCGTCGCCATTGGGGAACAGGAAAGTTGGCGCGTTTCGGGCGTGCGCACGTTCGCGCAGTGGAATGAGAAAGCTTCGGGGCAATCCCCTTCTGCCGCGATGAAAGAGATCAAACGGGCGCAGGCTCTCGGGGCGGACCTGCAGCACATGTCCGCTGCGTTGAAGGACGGCGAGCTGTTCGCCGAGCATGTCGATATCGTTCGTCGCATATTTTCGACTCCGATGTTGAAAGGCAAGCTGAGCGCGGTCCTCGAGGGTGAATTTGTCGCTTGGGCGCGTGAGTGCGCGCCGCGTCAGTTCGAACGGCGCGTCAAGGCTCGGGCCTTTCAAGAGGATCCCGCTTTCGGAGTCGAGAATGAGAAGGCGGAGGCGAGAAAGGAGAACGTGGCTTTCGCCAAAGCCGGGTCCGGCGTGCGAGTCACCGGTTGGCTGTCGGACGAGTCTTCGACGCTGGTCGATGCCGCCCTTTCGGCGGCCATGGGGCGCAAAAGCGCCGACGATTCCAGAACTTTGCCAGAGCGTCGAGCAGAAGCGCTCGTCGAACTGATCGGCGCAAAGCCCGAGGGGGAAAGCTCTGCGATCGGGACGAGAGTGCGAACGCACCTGTCTGTGCACGTCCCGTTGGCGACCCTCGTCGGCGTCGAAGAGTCACTTGGCTGCCCCGTTGTCGCCGACGACGCCGAAAAAGCGGTCGGTCGGGAGTCGCGAAGCGGATCTCTGACCGGAGCCGGGAGGGTCGGCGAGCCGAGCGGCGGCGTCAGGCGGATGCGTGAGCACAGTGAAGCCGGGTTGGGCGGTGAACGCGACGACATCGGGTCAGGCTGTGGTCGCGTCGAAAATCCAACTCGTTGCCCATGCCCAGAAAGAGGAGGAGGCCAGGGCCGTCTCGGCCGGTGTCTAGACGTCGTCGCGGGGCAGAAAAGAGACATCGGCAAAGTCCTGGGATGGATTCCCGCGCTTTCGAACGTCGATGCTTTTTCTGGGCTCGAACCGGCGACCCTGGACGACGGATCGCCACTGTCGGCCAGCCAGTTGGCCAGGCTCTTATGCGACTCGACGCTTTCCCGCGTCGTCCTCTCGGCAAGCGGGGAAGTCCTCGACGTCGGAAGAAATAAACGCCTTTTCACCCCCGGTCAACGGCGGGCCGTGATCGCCAGAGACCGGACGTGCCGATATCCAGGGTGCAACGACACGATAGCCCACGGACAGATCCACCACGCCATGCCTTGGCAAGCCGGTGGGCGCACAACCCTCGCAAACGCCGTCCTGCTGTGCTGGCACCATCACGCCATGGTCCACCGGGAGGCGATCGCAATCTCCCACCACGACGGAGGCTTCGTCTTCACCTCGCCCGACGGCACGGTAATAGGGGTGCGGAGGCACGGAATGTGAGAACCGGCATCCCGAGAGGCTTTCAGAGAAATTTCAGTCCTCTTCAGTCCTCCGATTTGCGAGAGTCGTCTTCCTCTGCCTGCGGCTGATAGGAGGAATCGTGGAAGGGCGGCTCGGGCAGGGCCAGGGAATCGGGCCTCGTCAGGTCTTCCTCGGGCCGATCCGAATCGCCCTTGAAGTTGTAGCGGGCATCCGCCTCGGCTTCCGCAACCGCTTGGGCTTCCGCCACGGCGATCGCCTGGGCCTCGGCCTGCACTTGGTATGCCTCCCACTCCTGGGGGAAGGTTTCGTTCAGATACTCGAAGAACTGTGTGCCGGTGGAGATCGCGCAGGCAATGTGCTGGCTGATCTGGGCGTCGGTGACCCCGTGTTCGTAATCCACGGAATGCTCGGTCATGATGACCACTTCGTTGACGTCGTTGGCCACCGCGTAAGTCTTGGGCCAAATCGTGTGGATGTTCCACTCGTTGCAGGCCTGAATGGCCTCTCCCAGGCGGTCCGTCGACAACGAGGCGTACCAGCGGCCCTGGACGCGCAGGTACTCGTCCGACTCGCCTCCGATGAGGAAGAAGAACCCGCCATGCTCCCAGCCCGCGGCCAGGTCGTTGTCCGAATCGTAGGCGTAGATGATCTTGTCGCGTTCCAGCGCGGCAACGATGCGTTCCTGGGAAAGGGGCGCGAGCGTCGCCGCGCCGTCGTTGTCGACGAAGGCCATGATGCTGTCTCCTTTAAGACGATGCTGAGTTCTACTCGACATCGTACGTCCGGGGGACGCCCCGAGGCGAGTGCCGTCTCACTCTCGCGGCTCCGGGTGTTCGCTTTCACGGCTTCGGGTGCCCCCTCTCGCGGCTGCGCGCGGCTCGCTCTTGGAGCGCAGGCAACCCGCGAAAATCCATCGCTGGGGAGCGGTTCCCATTTTCCTATTATGGACACTGAGTTGTGTTAGCGTGGAGGGCATAAAGAGCCGTTCTGCAAGAAGGCCAAGCCGTTGTCATCTCAGTAGTTGCCGCGAGGATGTCACGCACAATTCCCCGCGCTTGCCGTCGATGAGGGCTTGGACCGAGACGGCTAGGATCCTAAAAGGAGATACAGTCATGCGTAAATCACGCTATATTGCGGCAATTATGGCGGTGTGTGCGAGCTTCACGCTCGTGTCATGCAGCAGCGACGCGTCCAACGAGAGCGACGCGTCCAACGAAAAGGCCGCGAAAACCAATTCACAGGTCGAGAAGGCCAAATCCGAAGCGGTCGACAATGCGGGGGAACAGCCCGTCTCCTCGAACGCGAAACTCCCCGTCATCGCCTCGCGCAACGCCGGAGACGGCTTGCGAATCGATCTCAACGAGGTGACGACCTCCAGCGCGGCGACGACAGTCGTTTTCACGGCGGTCAACACGAATAAGTCCGGCGAGGAGCTATCCGTCGGGGGGCGTTTCGACGACGGCACGCACCAGGTGCCGGTGAACGACAAGGGGCGTACCAAGGACGGAGGGTATCACCTGTGGTACACGACCGACGGCGTGAAACTCATCGAAGGAAAACACGCGAAGGTCTACCGCGCCGCTTATGACACCTCGGGGGAGTGCCTGTGTTCCACGGACCTTGGCGCACTGTCGATCAAGGGCGGTGAGTCCGTCGTTCTCCAGACGATCTTCGCGGGGCTTCCGAAGGATGTGACGACCGTCGACGTGACGATCCCCGAGGCGGGAGTGTTCAAGAAGGTCAAGGTGTCGCGATGAGCGCCCGACGGTCGGCAGCGTGCAGCGCCCTCCTCGCGATCGGGCTTGCCGCGGCGGGCTCATTCGGGGCCCGCGCCGCGGCAGACCCGAGCTCGGAATCCTCTGCGAGCCCGTCCGCGAGCGGTCCTAAACAGATGATCGTTCCCCTCGGAGGAAAGAGTTTCAAGAACATGGCGGCGCCGGCCCTCGGCGCGGATGAGCTGAATGCGCCGGTTCTCGATTATTACGCACCGATCGGATCGGCCGACGGCGCGGAGACGACGGTCGAAGGCCAGGGGAAGACGACCACCACGCTCTCCTCCGACGTGAACTTCGAGGTCGATTCCGCGAACCTGACCCCGCGGGCGCGCGAGGTGCTTGACGGCCTCGTGTCCAAGTGGCGGAAGAAGAAGCCGAAGGAGATCTCGATCACCGGCCACACCGATTCCGTCGCCGACGACGACCACAACCAGAAGTTGTCCGAGGATCGCGCCAAGGCGGTGCGCAGCTACGTTGCGCCGAAAGTCTCCGGCGTCTCCATCGAGGTTGAAGGAAAGGGGGAGAAGGAGCCCGCCGCCTCCGAAACCAACGAGGACGGATCTCCGAACGAGGCCGGCAAAGCGGCGAATCGCCGCGTAGTCATCGTCTCCAAGTGAGGGGATATTCTAATCGAGCATCCCTCCCCTCGCAAAGGGGAGGGACATCCCTTCACAATGGACTCATGAAGAGAGATCATTAAACCAAGGTGGTGGTGAGGGAGTCGAAGCACGCATCTCGACCCTTTTCCCAACGCCGTATATGTCCATACGACGAAGGAGAAACATCGATGAAGAAAAGGCACCTGACACTGGCCGCGGCGCTGTGCGCTGCGTCCATGGTGTTCCCAGGTGGGCCCGCGAACGCGAGCTCGCCCGCAGGCGACGGCCATTCCGACGGGTCTGGCACGTGGGGGAGCCTGCTGGAGACCCTTCCCACAAGGGAAAACTTCGACGGCGCGCGCACCTTCGAGTGGGCAGGCCAGAAATGGTATGCACGCGACACCAGTTGGAAGCCCGGCGGTCCGATCAAGAGCGGCGAGTGGAATAAAGACCAGGCCCACGTCGAAGGCGGCAGCCTCTACCTGTCCGCGAGGTACAACAACAAAAGTAAGAAGATGGCGGGCTCCGAAGCCGTCAGTTCGCAGACGGTGGGCTACGGCGATTACCACTTCGCCTTCGAGACGGGGACCACCGGCTTCGACGAGCACGCCATTTTCGGCGCATTCACCTATGACTGGGGTGAGCAGGCAAAGGAGGGATTCACCGAAATCGACCTGATTGAAGCCTCGAGGTGGAGCGAAAAGGGCGCCAAGATCCACAACAAGTTCACCTATTATCAGGACAACGGCGGCCGCAAGCACAACATTGGCGATTACGTTGTCGCTCAAGAGGGAATCTACAAGTTCCAGGTGGACGTCAAGTGGGAAAAGGGAAAGATCACCTGGAAGCTGTGGGACGGCAACCGCAGCAGGCTCCTCCACAGCGGCAGCCTCACCGAGGGCGTGCCCGTGCCCACAAAGACCACGCGCATGCACATGAACGCCTGGTGCCACGGGCTCAAGGCCGAGAACGAAAAGTCTAAGAACTTCTCCGTCAAGGTCAGCGACTACAAGTACACGCCTGCTAAGTAGCTTCGCGACGACGTCGCGAACGGAAAACGTCGGGAATGGAAAAGCATGCGGCGGACCCGCGCTGGAAGGGCGCGGGTCCGCCGTTTCGGTCGAAAGGGACTCGCCGCCTTCACGGGAGCTCGACGTTGCGCTCGGGGTGACGATGGAGTCGCCTTCGGGGCGGCAATCGCAGCGGCAATGGCGTATTATTAGCGGGTATGCGTGCACGCGTCGTAGCGGGTTGCGGACGGGACGGACGACGTCGGCGCCGCGCCCCCGCCGACGTGCAGTCCACAGCCATGTGGAATCGGCGTTCCGCGCCGGTTCCAAGAATCGCCCGGGCGGCCGCGGCCGCCCCTTACGCTTGGAGAATTAGTGAAGAGCTCCGTCGAGAATCTCGATCCCACCAAGGTCAAGCTGACCGTTGAGGTGCCGTTCGAGGAGTTCAAACCCGCCATCGATGCGGCAGCCAAGGAGATCGGCAAGCAGGTCAACATCCCCGGCTTCCGGCGCGGCCACATTCCCGCCCGCGTCATTGAAGCCCAGTTCGGACGCGGCGTCATCGTCGAGGAGGCGGTCAACAGCTCGCTCGACCGCTATTACGGCGCCGCGGTCGAAGAGAATTCGCTTCACCCCATGTCCCGTCCGGAGGTCGATGTCACCGCCGTTCCCGCGGAGAAAGGCTCCACTGAGGATCTCGTCTTCACGGTGACCGTCGAGGTGCGTCCCGAGATCGCCATTCCGGAGCCGTCTACGTTCACGATCGTCGTCGATCCCGCGGAGGTCACCGAGGACGACGTCGAGGAGCGCCTCACGGCCTTGCGCGAGCGTTTTGGCACTCTCAAGGCAGTTGAGCGCGCAGCGAAGGACGGCGATTACGTCACGGTCGACATGGTCGCGAAGATCGACGACGAGGAGGTCGACTCGGTCTCCGGAGTCTCCTACAAGATCGGCTCGGGAACGATGGTCGATGGCATCGACGGCGCCCTCACCGGCTTGAAGGCAGGGGAATCGGCGACGTTCACGACCGAGCTGGCCGGCGGCGAGCACGAGGGCGAGGAAGCCGAAGTGACCGTTGTCGCCAACGACGTCAAGGAATCCGAGCTTCCGGAGGCCGACGACGATTTCGCCCAGCTCGCTTCCGAGTTCGACACGATCGAGGAGCTGCGCGAGGATTTGCGCGGCGAAGCTGAGAAGGCCAAAGCCTCCGCCCAGGTTTACGCGGCGCGCGACCTTTTGAGCGAGAAACTGCGCGACGCGGTCGACTTCCCGCTGCCCAAGGAGGCGCTCGAGGAAGAGGTCGTCCGCCACCTCGAGATGGAGGGCAAGGAGCTCGGCGACGAGCACGAACCCGAGGCGCGCGCCGAGTCCGAGCGTCTCATGCGCGACCAGTTGCTTCTCGACGTCCTCGCCGAGGCCTTCGCCGTCGACATCGAGCAGAACGAGCTCTTCAACTTCATGGTTCAGCAAGCGCAGGCTTACGGCATGGATCCCAATGAGTTCATCCAGGCCGCCGCTCAGGCGAACCAGGTCAGCTCGTTCGCGGCCGAGCTCGCGCGCGGCAAGGCGCTGATCGCCTATCTCCGCCTCGTCAACGTCGTCGATTCCAACGGCGAGGCGGTCGACGTCGCCGCCGTCGTCGGCGAAGCCCCCGAGGACCAGCCGACCCCCGCGTTCGGCGAGAAAGCCTCCAAGGCCCCGGAGCCTTTCGACCCGGCATCGGCGAAAATCGATGACGTGCTCGCCTACGTAGCAACGGCCGACGACGCGGAGAAGGCGCGCATCATCGAGGCCGAGAAGGCGGGCAAGGCGCGCAAGACGCTGCTTGAAAAGCTCGAAGGCTGACTCTCCGGGGACGGGGCTCAGGCTCCGTCCCTCAAGACCATGCGCCTACAGCGAAAAGTCCCCATCCGGCGGTGAACCGAGGGCCGCGACCGGCTATCGTCGAGGGGTAACAACGGCCGGGAACCACCCGGATGAGGAAGGACGACGCGTGAGCACTACGCCCGCTATGAAGGGACAGACGCCGCAGCACGGCATGCTGGAGGAGTCGGTCTACACCCGGCTCCTCAAGGAGCGAATCATCTGGCTTGGAGAGGAAGTCCGCGAGGACAACGCGAACATCATCTGCGCCCAGATGCTGCTTTTGGCCGCCGAGGACCCGGAGAGGGACATTTACCTTTACATCAATTCGCCCGGCGGCTCGGTGACCGCAGGCATGGCGATCTACGACACGATGCAGTTCATCCAGCCGGACGTGGTGACGGTGGGCATGGGCATGGCGGCGTCGATGGGGCAGTTCCTGCTGTCGGCGGGGGCGAAGGGGAAGCGGTACATCACCCCCCACGCCCGTGTGCTCCTGCATCAGCCGCTCGGAGGCGCCGGCGGAACGGCCACGGACATTCGCATCAACGCCGATCTCATCTTGCAGATGAAGAGGGAGCTCGCCGAAATCACCGCCGAGGCCACGGGAAAGACGCCCGAGCAGGTCATCGAAGACGGCGATCGCGACCATTGGTTCAACGCGCAAGAGGCGCTCGAATACGGTTTCGTCGACCGCATAGTTTCCAGCGCCAACGCCATCGGCGGATCGAACGAGGAATGAGAGTCCAGCGAGGAATGAGGATCGACGGAGGAATGAGCAATATGAACTCTCCACACTTTTCGGGCTTGGCGCCGGCCATGCCGTCCGCCCGTTACGTCCTGCCCAACTTCGAGGAGCGCACGCCCTACGGGTACAAGAGGCAGGATCCGTACGCCAAGCTTTTCGAGGACCGAATCATCTTTCTCGGCGTCCAAGTCGACGACGCGTCCGCCGACGACATCATGGCTCAGCTTCTCGTCCTTGAGTCCCAAGACCCGGATTCGCCCATCACGATGTACATCAATTCGCCCGGCGGATCTTTCACGGCGCTGACCGCGATCTACGACACAATGCAGTACATCAAGCCGCAGATACAGACGGTGTGCCTGGGCCAGGCGGCGTCGGCCGCGGCCGTTCTGCTCGCAGCGGGCTCGCCCGGGCGGCGTCTCGCCCTGCCGAATGCGCGCGTCCTCATTCACGAGCCAGCCATGGAGGGAATGCAGGGGCAGGCATCGGACATCGCGATCGTCGCCGACGAGCTCGAGCGGATGAACGATTGGCTGTGCGACACGCTGTCGCATCATTCGGGCAAGCCCGCCGACGAGATCAAAAACGACATCAAGCGAGACAAGATTCTCACCGCCAACGACGCCAAAGAGTACGGACTGGTCGATCAGGTCCTGACCTCTCGCAAGGCGCCGTCGGGAAGCTGACTGTTTCCAAATCCTCGCCGAGAAGCGAGAGGGCTCGAACTTCCGCCCTTCGCTTCTCGGCGTATCCTTTCCACACGTCCGCGATCCCGTGATAGCCTCACCTAGCGAGGTATCACGATAGCCTCGACACATATGGAGGAGTTTGGATGGCACGCACCGTAGACGCGGCGGACACTCTCAAGTGCTCGTTCTGTCAGAAAAGTCAGCGGCAGGTGAGGAAGCTCATCACGGGATCCGGCGTCTATATATGCAATGAATGCGTCGATCTGTGCAACGACATCATCGCCGAGGAACTCGCACAGGACGAAAGCTCGGATTTTTCGCTTGACGCGCTGCCAAAGCCCAGGGAGATTTACGAGTTTCTCAACGAGTACGTCATCGGGCAGGATACAGCTAAGCGAACGCTCGCCGTCGCGGTGTACAACCACTACAAGCGTATCCGCGCCCAGGGCGGGCCGAAGCGCTCTCAAGACGAAGAGGTACAGATCGGGAAATCCAATATTCTGCTTCTCGGCCCGACAGGCACCGGAAAAACGTATCTGGCTCAGTCCCTCGCCCGAATGCTCGACGTTCCGTTCGCCATTGCCGACGCCACGGCGCTGACCGAGGCCGGGTACGTGGGAGAGGACGTCGAGAATATACTCCTCAAACTCATTCAGGCCGCCGACGACGACGTCAAGCGGGCCGAGGTCGGCATCATCTACATCGACGAGATCGACAAAATTTCACGCAAATCCGAGAATCCCTCGATCACCCGGGACGTTTCGGGCGAGGGCGTGCAGCAGGCCCTTCTCAAAATCATTGAGGGAACCGTCGCCTCGGTGCCCCCGCAGGGAGGGCGGAAGCACCCGCAGCAGGAGTACCTGCAACTCGACACGTCGAATATCCTCTTCATCTGCGCGGGCGCCTTTGCGGGGATGGAAGAGATCATCTCCTCTCGCACCGGCAGGCGCGGGATCGGCTTCGGTTCGGAGCTGCACGTCGCCGACAACGGCGCCGAGGTGCTGAGCGAGGCCACGCCGGAGGACCTCCACAAGTTCGGGCTGATTCCCGAGCTTGTGGGGCGCCTTCCGGTCGTCGCGGCCACAGAGGAGCTGACAGAAGGCGATCTCATCCGCATTCTCACCGAGCCGAAGAACGCCCTCGTACGCCAGTATGAGCGCATGTTCGAGCTCGACGGGGTCCGGCTTCAGATCGACGGCGAAGCTCTGCACGAGATCGCACGCGAAGCCATCGCGCGGGGGACGGGCGCGCGCGGCCTTCGCTCTATTATGGAAAGCCTGCTCAAAGAAGCGATGTTCGAAGTCCCCTCGCGCAGCGACGTCGAGAAGATCGTTTTCGACGCGGCCGCAGTCAAGGACGGCGGAGAACCCACGCTTGTGCTCAAGAAGGCGAAGAGCGCCTGATGGAGATCTCAGGCGACGAGGCGCGTAGACTCCTGGAGGAACATCGCCGAACGATTGACAACCTCGACGCCGCCCTCATCCACATTCTCGCCGAGCGCTTCCGCTGCACGCAACAAGTCGGCAGGCTCAAGGCCGCGAACTCGATGCCGCCGTCGGATCCCGAGCGTGAGGAGCGGCAGATCCGCCGCCTGCGAAAGCTGGCTGCGGACGCCGGGCTCGACCCGGTTTTCGCCGAGAAGTTTCTCCGCTTCATCGTCTCCGAGGTGATCCGCCACCACGAGCGGATAGCCGACGAATTCTCCCACTAGCCCGCCGCGTAGATCCTCTCGATCTCCTCGTTGAAGTCTCGAATCACCGACGCGCGCTTGACCTTCATCGAGGGCGTCATATACCCGTTGGCGACCGTGAAGTCGATGGGAAGGATCCTGAACTTGCGGATCGACTCAGCCCGGGAGACCGAATCGTTCGCGCGTTTGATCGCCCTGTCGATAGCGGCGAGAACCTGAGGATCCTCGGATGCCTCGCTCGCGCTCATCTCTGGAAGCCCGTGATTTCTCAGCCAACCGGGCAGCATTTCGGAGTCCAACGTGACGAGGGCTCCGATGAAGGGTTTCTGGTCGCCGACGACGACCACTTGGGAAATGAGCGGATGGCCCCGCAGCCTGTCCTCGAGGACGGCGGGGGCGACGTTCTTGCCGCCGGCTGTGACGATCAGCTCCTTCTTGCGGCCGGTGATGAAGATGAATCCGTCGTCGTCGATCTCACCCAAATCGCCGGTGCGGAACCACCCGTCTTCCGTGAAAGCGGCGGCCGTCGCCTCGGGGTTGTTGTTGTATCCGACGAAGATGTGGTCGCCTTTGCCGAGGATTTCGCCGTCGTCGTCCACGGACACATAGCAGCCGGGGTATGCGGGGCCCACCGAGCCGATTCGCATGAAATGCGGAGTGTTGACGGAGGTCGGTGCGGAGGTTTCGGTCAACCCGTAGCCTTCGTAGACATTGATGCCGACGCCGCGGAAGAAGTGGCCGAGGCGCGCTCCCAGCGGCGCGCCTCCCGAAATGCTGTTGCGCAGATTCCCCCCGAGGATCGAGCGGATCGAGGAATAGACCAGGCGCTCGCCCAGGCGGTGCTCGGCCTTGAGGGCAAGCGAAGGCCCGCCGGGTTTGTCGAGCGCGCGCGAGTATTCGATCGCGACCTTGGCGAAATGCCTGAAGAGCTTGAGTTTGAGGCCCCTGCCGGCTTTGGCGTCCGCCGCGTTGTAGATCTTCTCAAAAATCCGCGGAACGGCGAGGATATAGGTCGGACGGAAGCTCTGGACGTCGGAGACAAGGTTCTTGGCGTCAGGTGCGAACCCCGTGACGTTGCCCGAGTACATCGACATGAGGCAAATGAAGCGCGCGAAGACGTGGGCCATGGGAAGGGCCAGGAGGCTGCGCTGCATTCCGCCGATGATCCGCGAAAGGCCGTCGTCCAGGGGGCCGTTGATGGCCACGTGAAGGAGGTTGCGATGGGTCAGACGTGCGCCTTTGGGAAGGCCGGTGGTGCCGGATGTGTAGATGATTGTGGCGAGGTCGTCGGCTGTCGTCGCATCGATCCTCCGGTCGATTTCGGGGTCGAGCGCGAGGGAGCCCTTTGCCGAGATTTTCTCGACGGCGTTTTCCTCGACGACGTGGATCGCCTCGAAATGGTCCAGCTCCGAGAGCAGGGGTGCGAGGACGTCGCGGATCTGGGGAGTCTCCGCAATCGCCATTCGGCACTGGGAGTCTTTGACGATCCATCTGGCCTGATCGGTCGAATCGGTTTCGTATATGGGAATGAGCTGCGCGCCCACGGCCCACGTCGCCTGATCGAAAAGCGCAAACTCGTAGCGTGAATGGCTCATGATCGCGATGCGGTCGTTGGGTTCGACGCCGAGGGCGAGGAGGCCTCGCGCCAGCGCGCGAACTTCGGCGTAAAACTGGCGCCACGTCACGGGAACCCAGGTGTTGATGGAAGATTTGCGCTCAAATACGATCTGTTCGGCGCGATCGTGCGCGTGATTGCGCATGACCCACGGAATGGACATCGATTCGGTGATCGTGATCTTTCCGGCGCGATAGGCGGCCCGCCGGCCGTCGATTTCGACAACGTTGCTCATAGCATCCTTTCTACCCCTCAGTAGGATAGCGGACTGTCGGGAAGTTTGCTTCCAGCCTAACGAAGATGAGGCTTTTTCGGGCACTGCAACTGCAAGCGGATCAGTGGGAGGCGATGCCGCCGCGCGGTCCACGCTGCCGATTTGTCCGTGTATGCAAAGGCGACGCCTTTGAGGGGGCGGCTTGGCGAGGTGTAAGGCGGTTAACAAGGCGCAGTTTCTCAAAACGGGCGTCGGAGCCGCGAATCGTCGCTTTGCGGCTCCGACGCCCGTTTGCGATGCCCCTGCTTAATGTGCCGAGGCGGGCTTTTTAGGCTCGGGCGGGTCCAGCTCGTAGGAGGCGACCGCCACCGGCGCCTCGCCCGCCACCGAACTGGCGTTGAGATCGCCGCGGACGTGCGCGGCCCGCACGAGATCGGCGTGCACCGCGTCGAGCCGTGCGCGGTCGGCTTCGGCTACCTCGATGGAGACCGCAGCGTACGTCGTGCGCTGGGAGACCTTGTTCTCCGACTTCACCTTCCGCAGCGCGGTCAAAGCCTCGCCCGCCACCCGGAGGATCTCGGCGTCCGCGCCCGCGGCCGCGGCGCGCAAGGGCTCCGAGCTCGGCCAGGCGGCGCGATGGACCGAACCCGTGCGGAACCAGCTCCACACTTCTTCCGTTGCGTATGGGATGAACGGTGCAAGGAGCCGCAGGAAAACGTCCACAGCGACGTTGAGGGCCACTCGGGCGGACCGCGAGGAAGGCTCGTCCGAGTAGGCGCGGTCCTTGACGAGCTCCAGATAGTCGTCGCAGAAGGACCAGAAGCAAGACTCGGCAAGTTCGAGCGCGCGGGTGTGGTCGTAGGCGTCGAAGGAGGCGGTCGCCTCATCGACGACGTCGGCGAGGCCCGCGAGGACCGCGCGGTCCGCCGGCTCGGTCACGGCGGCGACGTCGACGTCCGCAGGCGCCCCCTCGCCGCCCATCGACAGGGCGAATTTCGAGGCATTGAGCACCTTCATCGCCAGACGGCGCCCGATCTTCATCTGCTGTTCGTCGAAGGTCGCGTCCACGCCGAGCCTGGCGCTCGCGGCCCAGTAGCGCACCGCGTCCGACCCGTGCTTTTCTAGCAGGGCCATCGGGGTGACCACGTTGCCCTTGGATTTGGACATCTTCTTCCGGTCCGGATCCAGGATCCACCCGGAGATTGCGGCGTGCCTCCACGGGTTCTCCCCGAATTCCAGGTGGGCGCGCACCATCGAGGAGAAAAGCCACGTGCGGATGATGTCTTGGCCCTGCGGGCGCACGTCCATCGGGTAGACGCGCGAGAAGAGGTCCTCGTCGGTCAGCCAGTCGCCCGCGATCTGGGGGCTGAGAGAGGACGTGGCCCACGTGTCCATGATGTCGATCTCGCCGACGAAGCCTCCCGGCTCGCCGCGCTGATCCTCGCTGAAGCCTTCGGGGACGTCCGACGAGGGGTCGACGGGAAGGCGCTCGACGCCGGGCACGATGACGTCGTCGTAGTCGACCTCGCCGGACTCGCGCACCCGATACCACAGCGGGATCGGCACGCCGAAGAAGCGCTGGCGGGAGATGAGCCAATCTGTGTTGAGGCCTCCGACCCAGTTGTCGTAGCGCACGTGCATGAAATCGGGGTGGAAGGCGAGCTCGTTTCCGGCAGCGATCAGGTTCTCGCGCAGCTGCCTGCCGTTGGCCTCGATGTGGTCGCGCCCGCCGTTGCGGATGTACCACTGGCGCGACGTGACGATCTCCAGCGGCTTGTCGCCCTTCTCGAAGAAGTTCGTCATGCGGGACGTGGGCTTGGGCTCGCCGAGCATCTCGCCGCTGTCGGTCAGCGCCTCGACGAGCGCCTTTCGGGCGGAGAAAGCCGTTTTCCCGGCCATGGCCTCGTAGGCGGCGACGCCGCGTTCGGACGCAATCCACTCCGGCGTCTGCGCGAGGATGCGGCCGTCTTTGCCGAGCACCGAGCGCATGGGCAGGTCCAGTTCGCGCCACCACACGACGTCGGTCAGGTCGCCGAAGGTGCAGCACATGGCGATTCCCGCGCCCTTCTCGACCTCCGCCGCGGGGTGGGCGAGGACGGGAAGCTCGACGTCGAAGATCGGGGACGTCACGGTTGTGCCGAAGAGGTGGCTGTAGCGTTCGTCGTCGGGGTGCGCAATGAGCGCGACGCAGGCGGGAAGCAGCTCCGGGCGCGTGGTTTCGATGACGACGTCGCCGCCCTCGCCGTGGAACGCGAGCGAGTGATAGGCCCCGGGGTACTCGCGGGCCTCCAGCTCTGCCTGGGCGACGGCCGTTTGGAAGGTCACGTCCCACAGCCCGGGAGCCTGAGCCTGGTATGCCTCGCCGCGTTCGAGGTTCCGCAGGAACCCAGCCTGGGCGATCTTCTGAGCCTTCGGCCCGATCGTCTGATAGTGCTGGCTCCAATCGACCGAGAGTCCCAGGTAGCGCCAGAGCGCCTCGAACTGCGCCTCGTCCTCCTCGGTCAGCTTCCAGCACAGCTCGATGAAATTGCGCCGCGAGATCGGCATCTGGTCGGCGTATTTGATCGACTTGCCGTCGCCGCCGTCGTGGGGAGGGACGAAATCGGGGTCGTAGGACAGCGACGGGTCGCAGCGCACGCCGTAGTAGTTCTGCACGCGCCGCTCGGTGGGCAGGCCGTTGTCGTCCCAGCCCATAGGGTAGAAGACCGACTTACCGCGCATGCGCTGGTAGCGCGCCATCGCGTCGGTGTGCGTGTAGGAGAAGACGTGGCCCACGTGCAGGGAGCCGGACACGGTGGGCGGAGGAGTGTCGATCGAATAGACGTTCTCGCGGGTCGCGGTGCGGTCGAAGGCGTACGTGCCGTCCTCTTGCCAGCGCTCGCCCCAGCGGTTTTCGAGGCCCTCGAGGCTTGCCTTGCCGGGAACCTCCACGCGCTCGCGAAGCTCGCCCCCGAAACTGGCCGCCTTGAATTCGTCTGTCGATTTCGTCATAGGCTCTATTCTTCCATGAACGGTTGAACTTGGCGCATGTGAGGGCTCCTGCGGGCGCGCGTTGTTCGCCACGTCGCGCGAGTTTCGAAAGGGCGAGGTCGGTCTGCCTGTTCAGAATTCCCCGCCGGTCGCCAGAATCGCCGCCGCGAAGACCGCGTAGAACAGGACGATCGAGACGAGGTAGGCACGCTCGGGCAGCCCGAAGCACCTGTTGCGAAAGCGCGGCAGAATCGCGCACATCAGCGCAACGAGGGAAACGAGCGCCGCGTAATAGAGCCCGTTGGCCGCCGCGGCCACAATGCCGCCTTCGGGCGCGATGAGCCGCCGAATATTTCCCGCCAGGCTGAAGGCGATCGCGAACCATCCGATCGCAAGGGCGTAGTGCGCCGCGCCTATTGGCGTGAGCCGCTGCCCCTCCAACGTCGTCGGGAACGCCGGGAGAATCGCGAAGATTGCGGCGAGAATCAGCAAAAGGACGGTTGCGACGCCGCTGTAGTCCCAGCCGCGAAGGCCGTGCGCGGCGCCGGCCAATGCAAGCCAGGTCGCGGACGTCAGCCGCGTCGTGGCCGTTGCGAGTCTGCGCGTGGGGCCGACGGCGTAGTCGCTGACGGCGTGCCGAACAGGGCTGTAGGGGCTTTCGACCGTATGAAGGCGGATGAAGAGGGCGAATCGAATGGCCGTGAGAATGAGTGCGAGGGAAGACAATGCGGTTGCCATGGTCCGCTCCTGAGTTATCCGTTTTTGAGTTCGTTGTGTATTGATCGAATGGTTTGCGCGAGGCGAAGCGGGTCGAAGCCGAGCCTTCGCACGACGTCGTCGAAGGCCCCGCCCAGCGCGTGCGACGCCTTTCCCCGCAGCAGCTCCCCGTTTTCCGTGAGTTGGAGTCGGCGCACGTTTCCGCTGCCTTTTTTCGCTAGGTCCGCCGCGAGGCCGTCGGCGATAAGGCGGCGGACGAGGGCTGAGCAGGAGGCCTCGGTTATGCCAAGTGCCCGAGCCAGCTGGGCGCCGGAAGCCCCCGGGTGCTCGCCGACGATCTCCAAAGCCAGGTATCTGTTGTACGTGAGGTTGAACGGGCGGAGCATGCGCTCCGCCTGCCGATCAAGGGTTCGCACCAGGTCGTGAAGTTCGTAGGCGAGGTCCATAACCAGTATCTTAGGCTCCTAAGTTAGTTGCAGGCAAGCGCGGTTGCGGAAGGAATTTCATGCGCATAGTTGCGGGATCGACCCGGGTCCTGGCGGCAAACATGCCTCAAAGGCGAACGGATCTTCGCAACGAACGTGCCCTTGCGACGGATTGGGTTCAGCGATGGAATTGGGGTTCGGCGGCGAACACGCGCCCGCAAAAATGCAAGAAAAGGACGGCCGCTGCAGCGTTCTGCGTCTTTTGACCGCCTGCGCCCTAGCCGAGCAGTTCCTTGTCGCGGTCGATGGACGCCTGGACGCCCCGCACCACCGCGGCCCCGAAGCCGGCCTGCTCCAGCTCCACCACGCCCGCGACGGTGGTTCCGCCGGGGGATTGCACGGCGTCGGCGAGAGAGGCGGCGCTCGCTCCGTCGTCGAGCTTCGCGAGCAAAAGCCTCGCGGCTCCGTACACGGCCTGGGCTGCAATGCGGGTAGCGGACGCCTTGGGCAGCCCGTTCTTCACGGCAGCCCTCGCCATGGCGTCGATGTAACCGAAGGTGAAGGCCGGCGAGCATCCCGCGATGGCGCTGAACGCCGAAAAGTCATTCTCGGCCATCGGTTCGGCGATGCCGATCGAGGCGAGGACATCTGCGACGTCGTCAGCGCGCGGCGCGGCGGCTGGATTGCAAGAGTAGGCGGTGACGGAAGCGCCGACGGCGGCGGCCATATTCGGCATCGTCCGCACGACAGGCTGGCCCGGCTCCAGACGGGACTCGAGGAATTCGATTGGCGTTCCTGCCGCCACGGAGACGATGACGCTTCCGCGCTTCGCGGCGGCCTTTCGGATCTCGTCGAGCACGCCGCCGACCGCAAAAGGCTTGACGGCCACAACGACGATCGCGCCGTCGCCCGCCCGCTCAACCAGATCGACGTTTGAATATGCCAGCTTCGCGCCGGTTTCATGCACGAATCGGGCGTTGGCCTCGACGTTCGCAGAATAGACGACTAACTCGCCCGGCGCGGCGCCCGCCGCGATGAGCCCGCGGGCGATCGCTCCGCCCATGGCGCCGATGCCGATGATGCCGATCATGAATGTCCCTCCGCCGGTTGTCCTGTTTCTGTCAATCCTATTGCAATGCGGCTATTCCGTGCCGCTTAGCCTGGTCGGGTGCATTCGTGCCGTCCGGCTCGGTTGCCCGTATTCGTGCCGCACGGCCTGGCGCGGTCTGGCCCGGCCGTCCGATACCGTTCCGCACGGCCTGGCACCGTTCGGCCCAGTTATCCGCATCCATTCCGCCCGGCGCGACGGAGGCCTGGAAAGGAAGGACGCGCTGGAGGTCGGCCCAAAGGCCGGTGCGAAATGCCGCGCATAGCGGGGAAGCCCGATGTGAGACGCTGGGATTGCCGGGTGCGAGACAATGGACTTGCCCGGAAAGCGGGCAGAAACTTCGAAGAGAAAGGGGAGACATGGCACGCGGAATGACAACGGCACGGGGAAAAACAATCGTGACGGGAGCGTCCACCGGCATCGGCGAGGCGACGGTTCGCAGGCTCGTCGCCGAGGGGTTCGACGTCCTCGCCACGGCGCGGCGCGAGGAACGCCTTCGCGAGCTCTCGCGCCAAACGGGATGCGACTGTCACGCGGCCGACCTGACCGACGAGGCCGACGTCGAACGCCTCGTCGAATACGCGGCTTCGCAAGGAGCTGTGACCGGGCTCGTCAACAACGCGGGCGGGGCGATCGGCGTCGATTCGGTCGCCGACGGCGATCCCGCCGCCTGGCTCGGAATGTATGAGAAGAACGTGCTGGCGACCCTCAGGCTGACAAAGGGGCTCTTGCCGCACCTGCGCGAGGCGGGCGGCGACGTCGTCTTCGTGACGTCAATGGCGGCCTTCGAAATCTATCCCGGCGGGGCTGGCTACGTGGCCGCCAAGCACGCCGAACGGGTGCTGGCCAGAACCCTTCGCCTCGAACTCCTGGGCGAGCCGGTCCGCGTCGTCGAGGTGGCCCCCGGGCTCGTGAAAACGGAGGAGTTCTCACTCAACCGCCTTGGCGACGCGAAGCGGGCGCAAGCCGTCTACGCGGGCGTCGAGGGGCCCCTCGTGGCCGACGACGTCGCCGACGTCATCGCCTGGGCCTTGACCCGCCCGCCTCACGTCAACATCGACCTGGTGCGGGTGATGCCGCGCAACCAGTCAGACGCGCGGACGCTCGTGCGCGATTCCGACGCCGACGGCGCATTGCCCGTTTCGTCGCTCCAAGTCGATTCGTCGGGCGAAGAGCCGCCCGGCGAAACGCTCTGATCCGAGCGCGCCGCTCCACTGCGCCTGATCCGAAGGCGCTCGCCTCGGGGCAGGGCAGTGCGGCGCGCCCAATCTAACGGCGTCGGCAGCCCAGCGGCCTCGGCAGCGGAAGCCTCATCCACTCGGCCAAGGCTGACCTGTCCTCGAAAAACGGCAGGGCGGCAAAGGGCCCCGTCCATTTAGGACGGGGCCCGAGGCGATGAATCGTTAGACGCCGGCTCGAATGTCGGACGTCCGCTGTTGTGTGGCTGACTTGCCTGTCAGATCTTGTTCAGAAGATTCTTGAGCGTCGGCCACATCTGGGCGTTGCGGGTGACGGCGTCCTCGTAGAAGTACCACCAGAAGTAGCCTCCGACGTACCTGCTGCCCACGGCCTCAGCCAGCTCGTTGTGCATGCCGTAGTAGCGCTTGGCGATGCGCTTCTTGGTCGCGAGGTCGGATTCGGCCTTCTCGTCGTCCGGGCCGTTGGCGGCGATCTCGCCGATTCCAAGCTTCGCCGACGGGAAGGTCTTGCCCAGGCTCTTCAGCGCCTCAGCAAGGTCGCTGGAGCTTGGCTGTTGCGCGGGGGTGCAGGAGAACTCGTAGACGGACAGGAACATGTAGTCGACCTGATGCAGCTTCTCCGGCATGGTGCCGACGTAGGAGTCGAGGTCCTCCCAAGACTTCTCGTAGCATCCCCTGTGAGACCAGTAGTTGAGGGTGATCGCCGTCCGCCCTCCGTGGCGCTTGACCACGTCGTACGTCGCCTCGACCTTCTGGTTGATTTCCTGCGGGGAGTTGCCGAGCCACGAACCGTTGAGCTCGTTGCCGACCTCCCAGATGTCGACCTTGTCGCCAAAGGCTTCGATCGCTTCCTCGGTGAGGTTGCTGAGCGACTCGGCGCTTGCGGGCGCCCAGTTGTTGGCGTCGAGGATCTCAACCATGATGTAGGCGTGCGGGCGGAGAGCCTCGATGGCCTGCTTGTACTCGTCCATGCTGACGTTGGGCCGGATCACCACGCGCACGGTCAGCTTCTTCTCGCTCGAGCGAATCACGGACAGGGTCTGGTCGATGTCCTTGATCGAGGTGATGGTGATCCCGCGCAGCGGAGCCTGAGGGGCGCTGGCTTGATGCTGCTCGTTGCCCGAATTGTCGGCGTCGGAATTGTCTCCGTTCTCGTCGAAGTCGTTCCCGTCGTCGTCAGATTCCTCATCGTCGGAATCGTCGTCGCCCTTGGAAAGAACGTTCGCAGAAGCGAGCTTCTGAAGCGAATTCGAAGTGGAAGAGGCTTCAGCAAGCAAAGAGGCTTCATTTGTCTTGTTTTGATTGCCAGCAGAATCTTGTGCCACAGAGAAACCCGTGCAAAGAGGTATAGCCAGTGCAAGGGTTGCAAGTGCGGCGTGTAAGCGTGCTTTTTTGTGTTGCATACTGCGATTGTGTAGCATCATTCGATTAAGTCAAAGGCCAAGAGGCGGTGTCTTTCTACCCATGCCCTCGGCATAAGGTTGGAATAGCGGGGATATGTCCCCGTTTTCCCGAACTGTGGTCTTCGTCCAGTATTTACAAAAACGGAACTGTCTGCTACGGAAAAGTAATATGGCATTCTCGGGTCGGCCTTCGATGAGGGCTCGGTTCGGTTGGATATCCCGCCCGATCCCTGCTATCATCTTTACCATCCCAAGCGGAATTTCACGCCTCCCTTGGGTATCCTCTCCGTGGCTGGAATTTCACGCCTCCCTTTCCACGCCACGGGCGCGCAACCAACACTCGCGGTGGCAGTTGGCGACGAGGAAGTCGGCGCGCCCGCACGGTTGCGAGCGGTGCGCGCCGTCGTCGCCTGTGGAGCCTTCGGGCGATGCCGAATAGCGGGAGTCGGCCTTCTTGTGGCGGTCTTCGCCTTGACGAGCAACCTCGCCTTGACAAGCAGATCCTCACCCTAGCGGGCGACGCGCGTGCATCAACGGTGCAGGCCTCGCGGGTCTGCGGCTCGAATGGATTTTGCTTCATCGGATTCTGGGCAGTCGGCGTCACAGATCTCCCGGACGGCGCGGTCCCCCTGAGGGCTGATCAGCCCTCGGCTTGCCCAAATGCGCGCCCGCGGGCTGCGCTTCGCCGCAGACGGCCAAAATGCGGGGCGGACAGGGGCGCGTCTCGGTTAGTTTCAACGGGTGGGACTACGACTTCCCCTTCATTCTCAGGTTGTATGTTTGCGCCGAAAATCCTGGAAATGCGGTGTTATCGTGTCTGGGTAATTTACCGACCGGACCCGCTGAGACGCACGGGCCCGGGCTTTTCAGCGAAAGGCAAAGAAAAGAATGGGCACAAAGAAAAAGGGGAGACTCGCTGCCCCTGCCCGAGCGTTGGGTGTGGTTGTCGCGTCCGCCCTCTCCCTGGGCGCGCTCGTCATTCCCGGCGTGGACTCGGCGCATGCGGACCCCGCCACCGGCAATGAAACAACCGGGGGAACAGGAGATTCACAGCGGACCGTTTCCATAGGCGGCATCGCTTCTTCGGGCCTTGGCAGCATAGTCGCCCCCGGGGGCTCCGGCGCAAAGGCGACGCCTTCGGCCAAGCAGAGCGCTGCGGGGAAGAAGGCGGGAACTGCAACCCCGGCCGCTTCAAAGGCCGCCGCCGGCGCAAGGCCCGTCGCATCTGCAGGCACGACGGCGCCCGCCCAGGCCAAAGCGTCCGCGAAAGCGGCGGCCACGTCGGCCCCGATCGCTGCTGCGCAGGCGGCTTCCGGGAACCGTCCCGCGGCGACCGCAAAGGACAAGCCCGCTGAAGCGACCGGCGAATTCACCGTCGTCAAGAACGTATACTCGCCGCCGAACTTCGTGGCGCCCTCGACTTTCACCGTCAATTACGTCTGTCGCAATGCGGCAGGGGCGACGACGAAGGAAGCCGCTCTCACGTTGACGCCGGGCACTCCTGTGAGAGTCGCCGACGTCCCCGAGGGAACCTGCACGGTGACCGAGCAGGACGCTTCCGTTCCGAACGCTTACTGGCGCTACGATATCGTCGCGTCCACCAGCCCCGCCCCGCCGCCTCCCGGCGGCCGCAGCCCCCAGTCCGTCCCGCAGGCCGGTCAAAGCAACAAGGCTCAGCAATCGACCGATTTCGCGATTGTCGCGAACCGTCCGGTGGGAGTGCGAGTCAATAACTTCTATCGCCCGTACAGCGGCGTCGTGTCTATCTCCAAAGAGGTCCTCGGAGATGGGGCGAAGCTCGCCCCCGCGACTTTCGAGTATGAGTATTCGTGCACGGACGACGACGGCAAGGTCCTTTCCAGCGGCACGGTGAAGGTCGAGCCCGGCAAGGAAGTCAAGATCGACAAGCTCGGCGGCGATCGCTGCAAGGTGACTGAGAAAGACGCCAGCGTAACCGGAGCGACGCTCGCCGTGGAAATGTCCCAGGCGCGCGAGTGCCAAGGGCCTCCGCCCGGACAGTCGCCTCAGAGCCGTCCGGCGTCGGTCGCGAAGACGGCTTCCTCCGCCGCAGCAAAGAAAGCGTCCACTTCCAAGGCCGCATCCCGTGCGTCGTCGGCGAAAAAGGCCGCAGTGGACGTCGCAGCCCGCTCGATCGATTTCGACCTGCCCCGCGGGCCGATGCCGTGCGAAATCAAAGTCAAAGCAAAGAACACCTACACCATGGACTACGCCTCGTTCTCCGTGGCGAAGAAGATAGAAGCCCCCGCGGACGTCGACCTTTCCACGAAGAAGTTCGTCTTCGGCTACATCTGCAAGCCGGCCGGAGAAGACGAGGTCAAAGGCAAGATGGAGGTCTCCGGAGACGGAACCGCGACGCCCTTGGGCAAACAGCTTCCAGTGGGAACCTCCTGCACCGTGACCGAAGATGAAACTTCGGCGCAAAACGGCGATTACAAAGTCAAAATCGCCGAGCCTCAAACCTTCACCTTGGAGGAGAAGGACGCCGTCAAGGCCCTGACCTTCACGAACGTCTACACCAAGCCGACCCCCTCGCCGACGCCGTCGCCTTCGGAGACCCCGTCGCCGTCGGAGACCCCGACGCCGACGCCGTCCGTCACATCGACGCCTTCGGTCACGGCCACCCCCTCGGTGACGCCTTCGACCACCCCTTCGAAGCCGGTCGCCGATCCGTCGAAGCCGGTTCCGCCGATGTCGAATGCTGGAAAGCCCGTTCCTCCGAACGCCGCCAAGCCAATGGCGCCGAAAGTCGAGCAGAAGGCGGCCAATCGCGGCAGGTCCCTTCCCAACACCGGAGCCTCGGTCGCGGGAATGGCAGCCGTCGCACTGATTGCCGCAGCGGGAGGCATCCTCATCCTTCGTCGTAAGAAGGCATGATCCTCCTGTGAGAGCCGGAGCCGAAAAGCCGCGGCTTCGGAGACGGCTCCCGTAAAGCCCGTAAAACGGCCGGGAGCGTGAACCCTTCCTCTACGTCCCCCGAGGATCGACGGGCACAATAAGTCGGCCCTGTCGATTCTCGGGGGACGCCTTTGTCGTTTTCCGGGAAGGATCGACAAGCCTTCGTGGTTTCCTGGCGAAGTTTCTGGCCAGGGGAGAAGGTTTCCAACGTCACTTCTCTGCCTCTTTCGATCTGCCGAAAACATCGCTAGAATAAATTTTCGCGTTGACCCGGCTATCACCGGCGAGCTCCCGGAAGAACCGGAAGGAACATCGTCCTTCGAAATGAGATCTTCGAAGTTCAGTGTTTCCGTCCCAAGTAGAACCGGGCGGTTGGACCCGTCATCGTCCCAATGAGAGGCCACGCATCGCGCGGGGCAAGCGGGGTGGTACCGCGGCTTAAGGCAACCGCTGAGAGTCGTCCTCGCTCGGGCGATGTATGAGGAGCAACAATGGGTGCTAAAGGCCACTATCCCCTGGACCGTCAGGCGCGCGTCGAGGCGTCGCCGGACTTCCCGAAGATTGAGGAGGGCATTCTCGCCTTCTGGAAGAAGGACGGGACCTTTCAGGCGTCCATCGACAACCGGCCCGCGGGACCGAACGGCTCCAACGAGTTTGTCTTCTATGACGGCCCCCCTTTCGCAAACGGGCTGCCCCATTACGGCCACCTGTTGACGGGGTACATCAAGGACGTCGTCGGGCGTTATCGGACGATGAAGGGATGCCGCGTCGAACGCCGCTTCGGTTGGGACACCCATGGGCTTCCCGCCGAGCTCGAGGCTCAGCGCCTTCTGGGAATCGAGGACGTTTCGGAGATCACGCGCGAGGGAGGAATCGGAATCGAGGCCTTCAACGAGGCCTGCCGGTCCTCAGTGCTCCGCTACACCGACGAATGGCAGGAATACGTCACCTGCCAGGCGCGATGGGTCGACTTCGACAACGACTACAAGACCCTCGACCCCACCTACATGGAGTCCGTCATGTGGGCGTTCAAGACGCTCTACGACAAGGGCCTCGTCTACAAGGGCTACCGGGTCCTTCCATACTGCTGGAACGATCGCACCCCGTTGTCCAATCACGAGTTGAAGATGGACGACGAGGTATACCAGGACCGCCAGGATGAGACGGTCACCGTCGGCATGCGGCTGGTCGAGCCCGTCCGCGAGGGGGCGGAACGCCCCGAGTTGATCCTCATCTGGACGACCACGCCGTGGACCCTTCCGTCGAATCTCGCCGTCGCCGTCGGGCCGGACGTCGACTACGCCGTCGTCCGCGTCCCCGAAGCCCTCGACTCGCCTGTGGCGGGCGAGGACGTCATCGTCGCCGAGTCGCGTCTCAAGGCTTACGCGAAAGAGCTCGGGGAGGAGCCGGACGTGCTCGCTCGGATTCGAGGCAGCGAGCTCGCAGGCCGCAGGTACCATCCGATCTTCGACTACTTCAATGCGCCCGAATATCTCGAAGAGGGCGCGGATCCCGGGCCGAACGTATGGACCGTCGTCGGGACGGATTTCGTCACGACGGAGGACGGCACCGGTCTGGTCCACCTCGCGTCCTTCGGCGAGGACGACATGATCGCCTGCCAGGAGGCCGGAATCGGCACGGTCGCCCCGGTCGACGAAGGAGGCTGCTTCACCGCCGAAGTCCCCGATTACGAGGGCTTGCATGTCTTCGATGCCAACAAGCCGATCATCGCTGATTTGCGCGACTCGAGCGGGCCGCTGGCTGCGATCGAGCGCGACAGGCGAGCCGTGCTCGTCCAACGCAAGAGCTACGTCCACAGCTACCCGCATTGCTGGCGCTGCCGCAAGCCGCTCATTTACAAGCCCGTGTCTTCCTGGTTCGTCAAGGTGACGGCCATACGGGACCGCATGGTCGAGCTCAACCAGGAGATCACGTGGACGCCCGAGCACGTCAAAGACGGAATCTTCGGCAACTGGCTGGCCGGAGCGCGCGATTGGTCGATCTCGCGAAATCGCTACTGGGGCGCACCGATTCCCGTGTGGGCAAGCGACGATCCGGACTTCCCCCGCGTGGACGTCTACGGCTCCTTCGCCGAGCTGGAGAGGGACTTCGGCGTGGAGGTAACTGACCTCCACCGGCCGTTCATCGACACCCTGACCAGGCCCAATCCCGACGATCCGAGCGGGAAATCGACCATGCGCAGGGTGAGCGACGTCCTCGATTGCTGGTTCGAATCCGGCTCAATGCCCTTCGCCCAGGTGCATTATCCGTTCGAAAACAGGGAGTGGTTCGACAACCACTACCCCGGCGACTTCATCGTCGAGTACATCGGGCAGACCCGCGGCTGGTTCTACACCCTCCATGTCCTCGCCACTGCGCTTTTCGACCGGCCGGCTTTCCGCAACTGCGTCTCGCACGGCATCGTCCTGGGCGACGACGGGCGGAAGATGTCGAAGTCTCTTCGCAACTACCCTGACGTCTCCGAGGTCTTCGCCCGGCACGGCTCCGACGCCATGCGCTGGTTCCTCATGAGCTCGCCCGTGGTGCGAGGGGGCAATCTTGTGGTCAAGGAGGCCGCGATCCGCGACGCCGTGCGGCAGGTGCTTCTTCCGCTGTGGAACGCCTACTACTTCTTCACCCTCTATGCCGGGGCGGCCGACGGCGGCCAAGGCTATCTCGCCGAGAGCATCGACCTCGCCGAGCTCGACGTGCAGGACCGGTACGTCCTGGCGCATACGAAAAGGCTCGCCGACGCCGTGCGCGAAGACCTCGACGCCTTCGACATATCGTCGGCGTGCCAGAGCGTTCGCGATTACATCGACATGCTGACGAATTGGTACGTCCGCACTTCGCGCGACCGTTTCTGGAACGAGGATGAGAGGGCTTTCGACACGCTTTACACGGTGCTCGTCAACGTGTCGAAGACCGTAGCGCCGCTTCTGCCGCTTCTGGCGGAGGAGATGTACAAGGGGCTGACGGGCGAGCGCTCGGTGCACCTGACGGATTGGCCTGAGCTTCCCGAAACATGTGACGACCCCGAGCTGGTCGCTCAGATGGACGAAGTGCGCGAGATCGTCTCGGCCGGGCATTCGCTGCGCAAGGCGAACAAGCTCCGCGTCCGACTCCCGCTGAGGACTCTCTGGATCGTGTCGAATCAAGACCTCTCGGAGTTCTCCGACCTCGTCGCTTCGGAGGTCAATGTCAAGGAGGTTCGCCTCGAAAGCATCGAGACCTGCGGCATGACGGCAACCCGGGAGCTCGCCGTCCTTCCGCGCGAGCTCGAGCCCGAGCAGCGCAAGCTCACGTCGTCTCTTTTCAAGGCGGCCCGCGAGGGCGCCTGGGAGGAAGTCGACGGGGGAGCGGTGCTTTACACGGATCCTCCGATTCGCCTCAGGGAGGGCCAGTACACGGTGACGACGTCGGTCGTGGCCGACGACGGCGCCGTCGCGACGATCCTGCCCTCCGGCTCATACATCGCCCTCGACGTGAACGTCGACGACGATCTTGAAGCCGAAGGGTATGCGCGCGACGTCGTGCGGGCGGTGCAGGAGGCCCGCAGAGCCGCCGGCCTGCACGTCTCCGACAGGATCGCGCTCACGCTCGGCGTCCCTGAGCCGCGAATCGGCGCGGTCGAGGCGCACATCGACTTCATCGCGGGAGAGACGCTCGCCGTGCGCACCGACGTGCGGGCGGCTTCCGATCTCACAATCGATGTCGAAAAGGCTTGATTCGAAGCCGAAGCGAACAGACATGCGGGGAACGGCCAGATGACGACGAACGGAGGTCCGATGCAAGGCCAAGGCGGCCCCCTCGGGAACGGCCCTGACGACAAGGGTCCCGACGGGCGAGGCTTCGATGGGAGGGAGGGCGCCCGCGGCGAAATGCGGGGCTTTCCGGGTGAGGGCGAGCTTCAAGACGGAGAAGGAATGGGCTCCGCCTTGAAAAGGGAGCCAGATGAGCAGACTCGAGACGAGGAGGCCGCGCGCCTGGCGCGGGAGGCCGCGGAGGACGAGGAGTTCGACGCCGCCGTCAAAGCCATCGTCTCCTCGGGGCTTGTCGCGGGCCCCGATCCGAGCGTTGTTGCGGACGTCGTCGCGGACGATTCGAAACCCGGCCCTCCGCCGGACGCGGTCGCCGAGGCGGAGAGGATTGCTCTGGATGGTGCGGTCGACGCCGTCTACCGCTCGATCCTCACCCGCGCGCCCGAGCACAAGGTGCAGCCCTCGCTCGAACGCGTGCGCAAGGCTCTGGCGATGCTGGGCAATCCCGAGCGTGCGTTTCGGTCGATTCACATCACGGGAACCAACGGAAAGACCTCCACCGCCCGGATGATCGAAGCCCTTCTGCGCGAGCGCGGCCTGCGCACGGGCAGATTCACCTCGCCTCACCTGACGTCGGTCCGCGAACGCATGGCCATCGACGGCGCAGCGATTTCCCGCGAGGACTTTCTTGCCGTGTGGGAGGAAGTCAATCCCGTCGTCGAACTGGTCGACCGCGAATCGACGGCTGCGGGCGGGCCGCGGATGAGCTTCTTCGAGGTCTTCACCGTCATGGCTTACGCGGCCTTCGCAAATGCGCCCGTTGATGTGGCCGTCGTCGAAGTCGGAATGGGCGGGCTGTGGGACGCGACAAACGTCATCGAGGCCGACGTCGCCGTCATCCTTCCCGTCGCCATGGACCACGAGCGGTGGCTCGGCCACACGATCGAGGAGATCGCGCGGGAAAAGGTCGGAATCGTCAAGCCCGGCTCGTTCGTCGTCTCGGCGGAGCAGGAGGACTCCGTCGCGCAGATCGTGATGGACGCGGCGCGCGAGGCGAAGGCCCGCCTCGTCGCGGAGGGCCCCTCGCTGCACCTCGTCTCGCGCGAAACTGCCGTCGGCGGCCAGCTCGTCACCCTTCAAACCCCGGCGGCCCGCTACGAAGACGTCCCGCTCGCGCTCAAGGGGGAGCATCAGGCCCGCAACGCCGCCATCGCCCTCGCAGCGGCGGAGGCCTTCTTCGGGGGCGGCGTCTTTGCGGCCGACGTCGTCGAGCACGCCTTCATGTCGGTTTCGTCTCCGGGGCGTCTGGAGATCGTTCGAAGCTCGCCGACGGTCGTGGTGGACGCCGCGCACAATCCACACGGCGCGCAGGCGACGGCCGACGCTCTGCGCGAGTACTTCCCGGGCAGGCTCGTCGGCGTCGTTGGGATGATGGCGGACAAGGACGTCGAGGGCTTCCTCGGGGTCCTCGAGCCCGTCTTGGACGCAGTCGTCGTCACGGACATCGCGTCGGATCGGGCGATGGACGCCGACGAACTCGCAGACATTGCGGGCGGCGTTTTCGGAGACGGACGAGTTTTCGTCGAGCGAAACCTGGCCGAAGCGATCGACCGCGCCGCTGGTCTGGCCGAGTCCGACGACGGCGCGCCGATGGCCTCGCCTGCCGTGGTCGTCCTCGGCTCCATTCAGCTGGCCGCCGCCGCCCGCACGCTCATGGGAAAGCCGGGGGCGGACGGAGCCTAGTGCCTGCGTGCGTCCGCACGCAGCGTTCGCATGCGGTATCCGGCGGCGCCCGCGTGCACCCCGGGCGCCGCCGAACGCCGGTGAGACGGCGGCAGAACGCGGCCGACGCCCAACGCCGAGGCCTCTAGAAGCAGCCTCGAGAGCGGCCCCAGCGAGCCTTCTGAGCCCGGTATTCTCGGGACGATGGGCGTGCCTTCCATCCCGCTTCCATGAAACAATTAGCCCATGGATTCCCAGCGCATCTTCATTCTGGTCAAGCCCGACGGCGTCGAGCGGGGGCTCGTCGGCGAGATTCTCGGGCGCATCGAGGCCAAAGGATACAAGCTCGAAGACCTCAGATTCATGCGGGCGAAGGAAGAGGTTCTCCGAGTGCACTACGCGCATCTCGCCGATAAGCCGTTCTTCCCCGAAATCGTCCGATACATGACTCGCGGCCCCGTAGTCGCCGCCATTTTCAGTGGCGCGAACGTCATCGAAGGCGTACGGGCGCTGGCGGGCGCCACGAACCCGACCCAAGCTGTTCCCGGTTCCATCCGCGGCGATCTGGCCCGTGAATGGGGTCACGGAAACATCGAGAACCTCATCCACGCCTCCGATTCCGACGAGAACGCGGAGAAGGAAATCTCACTCTGGTTCAACTGATTCGAAAGGAAACCACATATGTCAGACAAGAGCACGGGGTATTCGCGAGAGGTCGTTGTCACCGACGACGGCGGCCTTCACGTCAGGTCCGCAGCTCAGCTTGCCCAGCTTGTGAAAACTCTGGGCGGGAACGTTTTCATCGACGGCGTTTCGGCGGATTCGGCCACGGAGCTCATGGCAGCCGGTTTCCGCGAGGGCCAAAAGGTGACCGTCTCCAGCCCGAACCCGGACAGGCGCGAGGCGGTCGACGCGATCGCGGACCGCATCGCCGGGGGCTTGGCCAACGCCAGGTGGGAGTGAGCCGAACGGTCGGCTAGCCGTCGGCCGTTTGGGCAGGCATTGCCGAGGCGCCCGGACGAGAGTCTGGACGCACAAATCCGGAAGCATAAGAGGACACATAAATGGGGGGCAGCGGAAAGCGCGCTGCCCCCCATTTATGTGCCTCAGGCTTCTCCTTGCGGCGTACGCGTGACGTCGGCGCCCGCAATGCTCACTTTCTGGTGATGAACCCCTTGGAAACCAGCCAATCGCGGGCGACCTTCGAGGGATCCTGGCCTTCGACGTCGACCTTGAGATTCATCTCCCGCATCTCGTCGTCCGTCAGCAGCGGCGCCATCTGATCGAAGTATGCGCGGAGCTTCGGGAACTTCTTGACGAGTGACGTCGCGTATATGGGAGAGACGTTGTAAGCCGGGAAGAAACCGAGATCGTCTTTGAGCACCCGCAAATTGAGCGACTTGATGCGCCCGTCGGTCGAAAAGACCTCGCCGAAGTTACACGATCCTCTGTCGGTTGCCGTGTAAATCGTTCCCGTGTCCATGACGGAAACGTTCTGCTCCGGCACGCCGTTGGAGCTTCCGCGTGGAATTCCGTACTTGCTGAGCAGCGGATTGAGGCCGTCGGTGCGGGAATTGAACTCTGCGTCAACGCACAGAGTCCGATCGGCAGGAGGAAGCTTCGCGATGTCCGAGAGTTTCTCAATCCCCTTTTCCTTCGCGTATTCCTCGCGCACCGCCAATGCGTAAGTGTTGTTGAGCTTCGAGGGTTTGCCCCAGGTGATTCCGTTGGACCGATCCTGGTCGCTCACTGCCTTCCACTGCGCCTTCTGGTCTGCCATTCCGCGTGTGTGGCCCATATAGGTGAGCCATGCGGTTCCGGTATACTCCCAGCCCAGATTCGTCTTGCCGTTGACCATGAGCTGACGGGCGGGCTGAGAGCCCGGGACGCTCGTCATGTCGACGACGTCGAAACCGGAGGCCTCGGCGGTGTAGACTGCAATTTTGCCGAGGATCAGCTGCTCCGTGAAAGCCTTCGACCCCACGGTGACTTTCGTGCCCTTGGCCCCGGGAATCGGCTTGATCTTGCCGGGGCCGACGGGCTTGATGCCGGAAGTCGACGGCTGGAGCCCGCACGCCGTCAGGCTCATCAGGCAGGCAGTCAGCAGCGCGAGTGCGCCTTTTCGTTTCGCTCTCATATTCACAGCCCCTTCGGGTAGAAGACGAATTCGACGACGCGTGCCGCCCAATCGACGGCGAGTGCCAGAACGGCGACAAGCAAGGAGCCGAACACGAGCACTCGGGTCAGGCTGAGGTTGACCCCCGTCGTGATGAGGAGGCCGAGGCCGCCGCCCTTGACGAATGTGGCCAGCGTGGCGCTTCCTACCAGGAGGACGAGCGCCGTGCGGATGCCCGCGAGCATGACCGGAACGGCGAGAGGAAGCTCAACCTTGGCGAGAATGGCAGGGCTTGACATTCCCATGCCCCGGGCTGCCTCGACGAGCTTCGGGTCGACCGCCCGCAGGCCCACCATCGTGTTCTTCAGTACTGGCAGGAACGCGTAGACCACCAGGCTCGCGAGCGCCGCTTTGTATCCGAAGTCGAGCCAGAATGCGAAAAGGACGACGAGGCCCACCGTCGGAGCGGCCTGTCCGATGTTCGCGAGCACCATGACGGGTGTGGACAGGCGTCGGAACGGCTTTCTCGTAAGGATGATACCTATTGGAATGGCCAACGCGAGCACGATCACCGCTGACACAACTGTCAGATTGAGGTGCTCCAAAGTCAGCTTTTGCAGCTGGGCGGGGGCGAGGGTGACTCTTTCTGTTTCGCTCAAATCCGCGGTATTCCGCCATGTCAACATGACGATGAGGATGATGAGCAGGGCAATGGGCTGGACGAGCAGGCTCCTCCACGTCAATCCATTGACCTTTTTCCTTGCCTTGGTCATACGCTCTCACCGCTGTTCTCGAGGGTCGCGTCTGCCTCGGGCGCCTCGGCGGCCGGGGAGCTCCCGGAAGCTTGCGATTCGTCCTCGGAATCGGCGTCCTCGGAATCGGCGTCCTCTGTGGAGGCTCCCGCGTTGTGCCCCATCGGCGCGTCAGGAGTGTCTTCCGGATTCTTCGAGGAGATCTCTTCCATGGCTCGAATGACGGTGTTGACTGTGATGAGTCCGAGGAACCGGCCCCGTTTGCCGTGGACGAGCGCTTCGGTCGATCCTGCAACCAACATGGCGTCAAGGGCGTCGTCGAGTGACGAGCTGGCGCCCACCAGCGGGAATTCGTCGGAGTACTTGGTCTTCACCCGGTCTGTGCGCAAAAGCTGCTTGGGCGTGACCCATCCCACCGGGCGTTCTTTGAGATCGAGAACCACCGCGTGGCGCACTTTGGCGTCCCTGATCCGCTTCGCGACCTCGCGTGTGTCTTCGCCGGGGCGGGCGCGAACGGCTTCCTTGAGCTGAACCGCGCTGACCCTCGCGAGGCCGAGCTGGCGCAGACCCGCGCCCGAGCCGATGAAGTCTTCGACAAATTCATTTGCGGGGTTCGCCAAGATCTGGTCGGGGGTGTCGTACTGCATGATTTGGCCGCCGACGTTGAAGATGACGATCCAGTCGCCGAGTTTGATGGCCTCGTCGAAGTCGTGCGTGACGAAGACGACCGTCTTGTGGAGTTCGGACTGGATATGGATGAGCTCGTCTTGGAGACGCTGGCGGGTGATGGGATCCACGGCGCCGAATGGCTCGTCCATGAGGAGGACCGGCGGGTCCGCGGCGAGGGCGCGTGCCACGCCGACGCGCTGCTGCTGGCCTCCTGAGAGCTCCTTGGGGTAACGGCTGCGATATTCGCTGGGTTCGAGCGAAACGAGGTCCAAAAGTTCGTCGACGCGTTCGGATATCCGCTTCTTGTCCCATCCGAGGAGTTTGGGGACGATGGCGATGTTTTCAGCGACCGTCATATGCGGGAGGAGGCCTCCTGCCTGGATGACGTAGCCGATGTGGCGGCGCAGTTTGTCGCCGTTCATCTGCGTGACGTCGTCGCCGTTGATGACGATGCGGCCGGATGTGGGCTCGATGAGCCGGTTGATCATCTTCAGCGTCGTCGTTTTGCCGCACCCCGACGGGCCGACGAACATGACTGTTTGGCCGGCGGGGATTTCAAGCGTGAGATGGTCTACTGCGGGCTGAGCGCCGCCGTAGTCCTTCGTCACCTCCTCCAAGATGATCGTGGCGCCGGTGATTGAAGGGTCGTCGGTCGCGGAATCGGTCCCGAGGATCGGGTTGGCAGAATTGTTCTCAGACATTGATACCTCGTGAAATCGTCAGACGGCCGAGCAGAACGAGGAGACCGTCAAGTATGAACGCCAGCAAAATGATGGCCACGACGCCGGTGAGGACGGACTCGAAGGAGTTCGCCCCGCCGAGGCGCGAAAGGCCGGAGAAGATGTATCCTCCGAGCCCGGGGCCGAGCACGTACGCGGAGATCGCCGCGATGCCCATGGACATTTGCGCCGAAACCCGCATTCCCGCCAATATAACGGGCCAAGCGAGCGGAAGCTCGACCTTGAGGAAGGTCGCGGACTTCGACATCCCTTGGCCCCTGGCGGCTTCCACTGTGTTGCGGTCGACGCCGGAAAAGCCGACGAGGGCATTGCGCAGAATTGGCAAGGCCGCGTAGAACGTCACGACGACGACCGCGGGCAAAACGCCGAAGCCTGCTGGCGCAATAAGCAAGCCAATGAGGGCAAACGACGGTATCGTCAACCCTATGGCGGAAACATTGTTTGTAAGGGATGTAAACAGACTGCTCCGATAGCTCAGCGCCGCAACGACCGTTCCGATGACGGTTGCCAACAGCAAGCACTGCGTGACTAGCGAAAAGTGCTGCCAGGCGGCGAAGAGTATCTGATCCCTTCTTTCTAAGATAAAACTAACCATTGGGTATTCTCACTCCCCGTGTAGTGGCACGACTTTTGGGGATTGTCTCGTACGGTGACATATCATTCCTCATTTTATCCGATAGGTCAAGGGGTGTGCTCACACTTGACATATAGCTTTTCGACGGGTATGGCACCGTTAAATTCCGCGAAAAATGAGGGATATGTTATAGCCTGCGGGCCAGAAAGATCACGTAATTTGCCTATGTGTCTTATTGTGTGTACGTGCACCTGAAGTCTTTGACGCTCCGAGGGTTCAAATCCTTCGCGACCGCCACCACTCTGAGATTCGAGCCGGGAATCAACTGCGTCGTAGGCCCGAACGGATCCGGCAAGTCGAACGTCGTCGACGCGTTGGCTTGGGTGATGGGCGAACAAGGCGCAAAGAATCTTCGCGGAGGCAACATGGCCGACGTCATCTTTGCGGGAACTTCCAAGCGCCCCGCCCTCGGCCGGGCGGAGGTCTCGCTCACGATCGACAACTCCGACGGGGTTTTGCCGATCGACTACACGGAAGTGACGATTTCCCGAACGCTTTTCCGCAGCGGGGGATCCGAGTACGCGATCAACGGCACATCCTGCAGGCTGCTCGACATTCAGGAGCTCCTTTCGGACACGGGCATGGGGCGGGAGATGCACGTCATCATCGGCCAGGGCAAGCTCGATGAAGTGCTCAAAGCCGGCGCGGAGGACCGAAGGGGGTTCATCGAGGAGGCGGCAGGAGTCCTCAAGCATCGGCGGCGGAAAGAGAAGGCTTTGCGCAAACTCGAATCGATGAGCGGGTCTTTGGCGAGGATTGAGGATCTTTCGGCCGAATTGCGCAGGCAGCTCGGGCCCTTGGCGAGGCAGGCGGAAGCCGCCCGCAAGGCCCAGGTGATGCAGGCCGAGGCCCGCGACGCCAGGGCGCGGCTGCTGGCCGACGATCTCGCGCAGCAGCAGGCGAGGGTCGAATCGCACGAGGTCGACGAATCGAAGCTCTCGGAACGGCGAGCGGCCGAAAGGGCGCGAGTGGGCGACGCCCAAGCGCGGCTCGCCCGGCTCGAGGCCGAGGCCGCCGCAGCGAGCCCCGAGCTGGCGGCGCTCGTCGAAAGGTGGGAGAAAGCGGCCTCTCTCGAAGAGCGCTTCCGTTCCTTGAGACAGCTCGCCGGTGAAAGGCAGCGCTCCCTTGCGTCTGCGGCGAGGCCCTTCCATGGGGAGAGGCCCGAGGACATCGTGCGGCGGGCCGGTCGGGCGCGCACCGAAGAGGACGAGCTGAGGGCGCGCGCCGCGACGGCGCAAGACGCCCTCACGGCAGCGATATCCGAACGTGAAGAGGCGGAGGACGCCGAGCATCGGGCCGAACGCGGGCGCGCCGCCCTCGCCAAGGCCGCCGCCGACAAGCGCGAGGACGCTGCGAGGATGGCCGGGCAGATCTCCGCTGCGTCAAGCCGGGTCGAAGCCCTCGAAGCCGAGAAGCGCAGGGCGGGCGAAAGCCTGGAGGCGGCGAAACGGCGGGCCGATCAGGCAAAGGCCGAAGTGGCTCAGCTCGAGCAGGACATTGTGGCTGGAGCCCAAGCCGAAGACCCGCTGACCGAGCGGCACGAGGCGAACTCCGCGGAGCTCAGCGCCGCGGCGGCCGCGCTAGAGGCGGCCCGCTCCCGCTTGCTGGAGGCGAGATCCCAGACAGCTTCGTGGGAGGCGAAGGCGCAGGCGCTCAAGGAAGCCCTCGCCCCCGAAGACGCCACGGCGTGGGCATGGGGCAATTGCGCGGGAATAGACGGGCTCGTGCGCGAGAGCCTAGCCGTTGACGGGGGATGGGAGGCCGCTGTCGAAGCGGCCCTTGCGGGAGCCGCAGGAGGCCTCGCCGCCGAGAGCCTTGATTCCGCAGTTGACGCGTTGCGGGCGGCCCGCGAGGCGGAGGCCGGAAGGCTCCACCTCGTCCACCCCGGCGGAGCGAGGCGAGAAAGCGCGGAGCGCCTTGTGCATGAGGCCGTCGCAGCGGCGGGTTTGGGTCCGGATCGCGCGGTGGCCGCGGGCGACGTCGTCCGCGCAAGCGGCTCATCGGCCGATTCGATCGCGAGGTTCCTCGCAGAATACGCCCTTGCCCGGGACCTTGAGGACGCTCGTCTTTTGATTCAGGCGGGCGCTCCGGCCGCGGCAACGCTCGCGGGAGACGTGATCGATCGCGAATTCGCACGGGGCGGCGAGGTTTCGCGGGCTTCGACCTTGGCCCGCAGAGCGGCCTTCGAAAGCGCGGAGCGGGAAGCGGAGAAAGCCCGCCGGGAAGGTGAGACCGCCGAGGAAGGCGTGCGTCGCTGTCAGGAGCGTCTTGCCAGGGCTCGTTCGGAACACGAGAAAACCGGGGCGGAATTGGCCGCCCGGGATTCGCGCGAGGCTGCGGCGGCAGCGCGGCTTGGCGTTTTGAGGCAGTCCCTGTCGGCGTCGCGCAGCGAAGCCGAGTCAAACGCCTCGCGCCTGGACGCCCTCGACGTCGAGCTGCGCAACAAGCGCGAGGAACTCGAAATTCTGTCCGCCCGGCGCGACGCCGTGCAGGCGGACCCCGACGACCTCGCCGAACGGGTCGTCCGAGCCGCAGAATCCCAACGCGCCGCCCACGAACGCACGCGCGAATGCCGCCACCGCGAAACGGAGGCGCGGCTGGCTCTGCGAACGGGTGAGGAACGGCTGCGAGCTGTGGCCGGGCGCGCGGACGCCCTCATGAAAAGCGCGCAGGCGCTCGCGGAAAGGATCGAACGCGAAGAGCGTCAAGCCCGGCGCAGGGAGCGCGCGGCGGAGCTGGCGGGCCGTGTGGCCGAGTGGGCTTCCCGAGCGTTGGCGGTGGCGCAGCGGGTGCGCGAATCGGCCGAGAAGAGGCGAAAGAGCGGGGAAGAGGCGCGCGAGCTTCGCAATTCCGCCCTGAAGGCCGTTCGGCGGGAGCTTGAGGAGGCGAACGCCGCTTTGCGCGAGCTCGAAGACGCCGCGCACCGCCACGAACTGCTTCGGGCTGAAACCCGAATGCGATACGAGCAGCTTGCCTCCAAGTCCCTGGAGGAACTCGGAGTCGAAGCGCCTGTGCTCATCGAGGAGTTCGGACCGCACCGTCCGATTCCCCTCGACGAGGGAGTCGAGGTTCCCTATGTGCGCGAAGAGCAGGAAAAGCGCCTGAAGAAGGCCGAGTCCGGCATGGCCCGCCTCGGGAAGATCAATCCCCTCGCCCTCGAAGAGCATGCCGCCCTCGAGGAGCGGCAAAAGTACTTAGCGGGGCAGTTGGCGGATCTCAAGCGGACACGCGAGGACCTTCTTGGAATCGTCCGCACGATCGACAGGCGCGTGCAGGAGGTTATGGCGAGCGCGATAGAGGACGTGTCCGAGCGCTTCGCCGACGTCTTCGCGCGCCTCTTTCCGGGCGGGGAAGGCCGCCTAGTCCTTACCGACGACGACGTTCTCACCGCCGGCGTCGAAATAGAGGCGCGTCCTCCCGGCAAACGGGTCAAGCGGCTGTCCCTTCTTTCGGGAGGCGAGCGTTCGCTCACCGCCGTGGCATTCCTCGTTGCCATCTTCATGGCCCGGCCCTCTCCGTTCTACGTCATGGACGAGGTGGAGGCGGCGCTCGACGACGTCAATCTGTCCCGACTGATCGAGATATTCTCCGAGCTTCAAAGCTCGTCTCAGCTGCTGGTCGTCACCCACCAGAAACGGACGATGGAAACGGCAGACACGCTTTACGGCGTGACCATGCGGGAAGACGGCGTTTCCACTGTCGTTTCACAGCGCCTGCGCGACGTCTCGCCCGCCTGAAGCGCTTCGAACGGAGGTCCAAGCAAGCGAAGGCGCTCGAATGGACGCAAATGCGGCCGAACTTGCACGACGCCACCCGAACTGGAGAGAAGCGCTGTGAAAGCAAGCGAAAGCGTTCGAAATAACGCGAAGGCCTCGGAGCGGACGTGAAGGCCTTCCAACGGGTGTGAAGACCTCGGTAGGAACGACGGCGCCTCGGAGCAGATATCGGTGTACACAACGGCTACATGCGCCCGAAAGTTCCCGCGAAGTCATCCATTGATCATGGCTTTGACAGAATATAACAATGTGATATCATTTCCGGCTCTGTAATCGATTTCACTTTGTTTTTGGGCACTTGTTCTTAAAGATTCCCAGCTTTTCGGCTGATAATGAAGGCGTGTTCATTCTGATCCTCGTCGTAATAGCCATCCTCGCTGTAGTGGGCCTCCTCTACGGGATGATTCTTTCGTCGCGCCAGGAGGACGTCAGAGGCTGGGTCGCCGAGTCGGTTTCGAATTGGCGATCCGAGAACCTCGGAGTCGAAGACTTTGAGGTGCAGATGAATGACGCGTCGTTGGGAGAGCTTTTCGCAGCCTTCCCGGAAGACGAGACGGCCTACTACACGCCAGAGGACGTCAGTTCCCAGATAAACAGGGTCGTTGACGCTGAAAAAGGCGCCGTCGCCCAGGTCAAGCCGCGGCTTCCGAAGGTGAAGACCGCCAAGGCCACTCGTGCCAGGCGCGTGAAATCCGCATAGCGCGCAGGGCATGCGCGAGTGCGGATTTCACGCAGACCCGCAGTTTCAGCGCTCAGCCGCCCGGCATTCGAAAGGGGCCACCCTCACGAAGGGTGGCCCCTTTCCGTCTGCACGTCGTCCGGGCGCACCTCAGGGGTCGTGCGGGCGACCCTGTGGGACGGCCCGAAGCTTGCGTGCGTGTTTGCAGAGAAGCCCCTGGCGATCCCCTCTACACGTGGGCGATCCTCGGTGTCGTTGGTGTCGTTCGCCGACGTCGATACGGTTGTGGGATCCCCTCTGCACGTGGACGATCTCTTCTAGAACAGGACTCGTGAACTGCCTCCGCGCACGCCGACGAGGCGTCCGCATCAGACGAGGCGTCCGCATCAAGGGTCCGTTTGCACCTCGGCTGGCCGTGGATCGGATTACTCTTGGCTGCGTTCCGGTGCGATCGAGGCCGTAGTCTGGGAGACTGGCAGCGTGAACGATACGATCTACTACGTTGTTGGAGCCATAGTCCTGTTGTGCCTCGTCGCCGTGGCCGGACTGGCTATTAAGAAGCGAGGGGAGAGGCGACGCCCCGAGATTCCGACGACGCCGAAACCGCCGGCCATCGAGGGACCCGAGGGCGAAGCGGAGGAAGCTCACGCTCCGGATGCCGCCGGCGCCGTTCAAGCGGAAGTTCGCGAACCGGAGACCGGTGAAGCAGAGAGCGGCGAAGCGGACCTTGCAGAGGTCGAACCCGAGGAGATCACCGCAGCGCCTATAGAGGCGCCCGAATCTGTTCCCTCCCGCATGCAGCGCCTTCGCGCCCGCCTCGCGCGGTCCGGGGGCTTTGGAAACGCGCTCCTGAAGATCCTCTCCCGCGGAGATCTCTCGCCCGCCGATTGGGAGGAGATTGAGGACACGCTTCTCATGGCCGACGTCGGCCTGGAAGCCACCACGCAAATTATGGACAATCTGAAGAAGCGCACGAAGGTCGAGGGAACCCGCGACCCGGAGCGCGTGAAGGCGATTCTCCGCGAGGAACTCCTCGAGCTCATCGACCCCGCCGCGGACAGGAGCCTTCACCTCGAGCGGATCGACGGCGACCCGGCCTCAATTCTTATGGTCGGGGTGAACGGAACGGGGAAGACGACGACGGTCGGCAAGCTTGCACGGGTGCTCGTGGCCGAGGGCAGCCGCGTGCTGCTCGGGGCCGCAGACACCTTCCGCGCCGCGGCGGCAGACCAGCTCCAGACCTGGGGCGAGCGCGTCGGCGTAGACGTTGTGCGATCCGACCGCGAGGGCGCGGACCCCGCGTCCGTCGCCTTCGACGCCATCGACAAGGGGCGCGAGACCGACGTCGACGTGGTCCTCGTCGACACCGCCGGCCGTCTGCAGAACAAGTCGGGGCTCATGGACGAGCTCGGAAAGATCAAGCGGGTGATGTCCAAGCGCGTTCCCGTCAACGAGGTGCTCCTCGTCCTCGATGCCACGACCGGTCAAAACGGCATGCGCCAGGCTGAGGTGTTCGCCGAAGTCACGGGCATCACCGGCATCGTCCTGACCAAGCTCGACGGCACCGCCAAAGGCGGCATCGTCATTTCCGTGCAGCGCGAACTCGGGGTTCCAGTGAAGTTCGTGGGCTTGGGAGAGGGCGTAGACGACCTGGCGCCCTTCGACGCCGAGGGCTTCGTCGACGCGCTCACTGCCTGAAAAGCAGACGTCCGGTGCTTCGCCTGGGTCGTAGTTGCGCGGCAGCGCAGAGAGGGGCGCCTGAGGCCGACCACCCCGGAAACGACGAGTGTTTGACGCGACGGCACACAGGGGTCGCCCCCGCTGATATGGCGGGGGCGACCCCTTCCATGTGTCTGTTTCGAGCCTTGCCGCTCTGAATCCGAGACTTTGTTTCTTAAAGTCACGTGAGGCAAATCGGAGCGAGCATATGGTTACATCCGGCAAGCAAATGATTAAGACAAAAAGACTAAGGACAAAAGCAAGTTTCATGCCTAGGAAAAGTGTCTTAGTCGATCATCAGTTCCAAAACTTGACCGCGTTAAAGAACAAAGGTGCTTTTCATGGAAAACTGCAGAGGCTCGGCAGGCCGGTGAACACTCAGCAGGCCGGGGCGATCATCTGGGTCAAGGCCTCCCAAATCGTTGCTGAGCGCAGCGGCATGGCGATGAGCGCGTCCGGGTCCGATGCATGCGGCAGAAAGCCGAGAAATCCCCCTGGAGTCACGAGCACGACTAGCGCATCGCTTGTGCGCGGGGAGCTCTCGCGGAGCTCAGTGACTGCGACCGACCAGAGGAGCCAGTCGCCGTCTATGACGGCGCGCGACACATCGGGCGCAGCCTCATGGAGGGAATCGGCGAGCCTCTCATCTTCGCCTTCGACTTCGGCGTCGGCGAGCAATGATGTCACGGGGCGGCTCTTGACGGCGGCGACGTCTGCTTTGGCGAGCGGCAAGGGGCCGATCCTTAGAAAGGGCAGCAGAAGCATGGGAAACGCCCCGGGCCTGCATTCTTGAAAAATGAGGCCCTCGCCGTCGTCAATCATGATGGTTCCTGCCCTGGACTGGCCGAACCACGCTTGGCAGGCCTCCGTTTCGAATCGATTCCTTCTATGCACCGTGACTCGGCCGGTGCGCTCTGCAAATCCCTTGAAAAGACTGACGGCCTCGGCGGTCAAAGCGCCATTGCTCCAAAGGCCGAAAGGAGCCAGAGAACCGAGGATTCCGCAGTCGCCCGAACCGCCGGCCAAAACACGCTGGATCTCTTGCCACTCACGATTGTTCATGCGTGCTTTCACGGGATCGCCTCCAGCGACTGCGCACACTTTGCAAATGTCTCGCTGAGCCTGGAAAAATCAGCCGAACTGCACGTGAAAACGAGGATGACCCCCGATTCTTCGGTTAGGAGCAGATACTCGATCTGAGTGGTGCTGAACTCAAAGGTTCGGGTCGCCCAGATGACGTGGGCTGTAACGCCGCCCAGGTGAGTCTGAGCAACATCGATCAAGCGCAAGGAAGGAAAATCACGTTTGAGCTTGCTCAAGGCTTGCCGCGTCCAGTCCTCCAGCGATACACCAGGGTGGCTGATTTCTTCGAGAATGAGGTTTGGTTCAATCTTGAAAGCGCCGGGAGGGCCTACGGCTTTGCGCACTAGCCCTCCATCGATGGGTAGGCGGTTGCGCCATGACCATTGATCGGGCAATGTAAGGTGCACCATGCGTCAATCGGTCCAATCGAGCCAATCGGGTATCCCGATGGAGTTGATGCCAGACTCTACAACGCCTTCGGCGGAGTCGAGCAGTGGTTTTCCCTCTTGTTCCGTGACGGTTCCCAGGAGCAAGGATCCGAAAGGAGACAGCGCCTCCCCGCCGACGCCGGCGGCGACGTTGAGGACATGCGGTCCGGTTTCCCACGTCCCGCGGAGCGTGGCTTGCAGCGTGCGCTCCAAAGGCGAGTTTTCCGGGTTCTCCGATGCCATGGAGTATTGTTCCTGATAACCCGCAGAAAAAGCATCAATGCCCTGAAGCACGTTCACTCCGATGTCTAGGACGCCTGACAGCTTCCCGGCGCCCTTGAGCAATGTCTTCGCGACACCCCCTCCAGGTATGAATCCAAACACCTCGTCCGCTATCGATACCGCCTTTTCCGTCAATCCGAACCCTTTAGTCGCATTCGCTATATTTGGATGACTGTCTACGTCGTCAGGAATATCCGGCTGCACTTCATCAATTGCTCGCTTAAGCACACTCGGCGATCCTCCTATTTTTACACTTATTTCACTTTCGTAGTACTCCGCCAAGGGATCAATGGTTCCGCGCAGGACTAACTTACAATTTGCCTGGAATGAAGCGTGCGCTTGTGATTCTGTAGTTCGAATGTCTTTAGAACGATTTTTAAGCGAGTTAAATAGCTCTTTTTTATTTTCGTAGTCTGAGTCGCTCTTATCGTCACTATCTTCTCCAGGTTTCTCGGGTTCGGTTATTTTGAAGCCTGATATGTCTAGTTGACCATTCTGTGCGTCAGCTAAGATTGAATCAAGTTCCGACTTAACGGAAGTGAGCGAATCATAAAGATCACGGACGTAACCTTTGTACGTATTTATATCGTCTCGTGCGTCTTGGAGGTCTGAGGAGTAGTTGTAGACCTTCTTTTCGGCTTCGCTTGCGGTATCGCCCAAAAAAGAAATTTTTATGCGTTTTTGGACGCCGCCGATATCGTTGAAGCACTCATCAAGAGTGTTAGCGAGTTTTGCGAGATCATAGAGCCGCATCTCGATTCTCGCCAGATCCGCCTTGAATTCAGTGTCTATGCTAGCCATGAGTCACATATACCTTTCCCGATCGTTTCTTTCCCCTGGAGTCGAGGTCCAGTCGCCGCCTCGCTCTCCGGGATACGGCTCTGTTGGTTGCGGATGCATAGGATCGGGTTTGGAGCGGCTGCCAGGAGTCTCTTGCCAGGGAAAGCGATATTTCTGCCGTTCGCCCTCATCGGCGTTTTCGATGTCTTGAGCCCCTGTTTTCAAATTGATATTTAACTCGTTGAGGTCCTCGCATAGAATCCGAAGCATTTTATTGAAGACTCGGCTAACTTCAGAGTCATAATGCTGCGAACGATCAAATCCGCTCGAAAAAGGAAGTCTTAAACTACATACAGTTTCTTTTATGTCGTTCGATATAGAAACGGCATGATATATCTGCGGAAAGTCTATTTTTAGTAGATCGTGAGACATCGATCCTCCTAGCAGTTATTTTATGTGTAGAAGCACATTTTTGGGCCTTCGTAGAGTCCTTATGCCTCTATCCCTTTTGTATAGAAAATCTAACATTGCTTCGCGGAAGATGTCAATACACAAAAGCTGCACACAATAACTTTCTTTAACTGTAGTAGTACCAAACCTATGTGAATAGTGTCTTTTTAACGCTTATTTAATTTGTTTCGCTATTCTAATTTAAGTTGAAATTGAAGCGTGTTTCCACAATGTCGCGTTTCTGCTTCGTCGCTGACCCGTCGAAACGGGAGTTTTGCGGAGGCTGTCGCGCGAGAAGCCCAAAGAACCCTTCAGGACGTGTGGACAAGAGACTCTTCAGTTCCAAAGCGCGCCCCTGGGCAGTTTCACAAGCATTCTCAACAAGCGGCAAGCCCGCGTTCAATGCTCTTTCTTGTCGCACTGCCGAGGGTGCGAAAGCCTCCGGCGTAGAAAGAGCCTCTCGGTCCCTGACGTCGAGAAGACAATCTCGCTAAGCCGGATGCCGGCGAGAAAGACGGTTTGACTGGATGGGCTATTCAGCAGGCCGGGGCTATCATCTGGGTAAGAACCTCCCAGATCGTGGACGAGCGCAGCGGCACGACGGCAGCGATGCTCGCGTTTCTCCCGCCGGGAAGGACGCCGAGGGATCCGTGCGGGGTTGCAAGCACGACGAGGGCGTCGCCTGCGCTCCGGCGACCCTCGCGAACTCTTCCGGCTGTCACCGACCAGAGCCGCCAGTCCCCGTCCACGACGGCGCGCGACACTTCGGGAGCAGCCTCGCGGAGGGAGTCGGCGAGCCTCTCGTCGTCGCCTTCGAGTCCGCCGTTGTCTTCTTTCGCTTCCAAAAGCCTTGTCACGGTCTCGATTTCGATGACGGCGCCTTCGCTTTTGGCGAGCGGCAACGGGGCTATTCGCAGGAAACCACGGAGGAAAACGGGGAAGAATCCCGGGGCGCACTGTTGGAAGACTAGCGCTTCGCCGTCGTCGATCATGATGGTTCCGGCTCTTGACTGCGAAAACCAAGCTTGGCAGGCGACAAGCCCGGAACGGCTTCTCAGGCGCGCGGTCACACCGCCCCTGCGCTCGGCGAACCCCCGGAAAAGGCCAAGCGCCTCAAAGGTCAGCGCGCCGTCCGCCCACAATCCAAAAGGGGCGAGAGCGCCAAGGACGCCTGGCGCGCCCTTGACGCCTGCCAGGACTCGTTGGATTTCCCGCCACTCGGTCGCGTTAATCCGTGCTTTCAAGCTTCGGTCTCCAGAGATTGCGCGCACCGCGCGAACTCCTCGTTGAGGGCCGCGAAATCGGCGGAGCTGCATGTGAACAGAAGGATGATCCCGGAGCTTTCTGTCAGGGTCAAGTACTCGACTTGGGTTAAGTTGACGGCGAGGCTTCGGGTTGCCCAGATGACGTCCGCGGCGACGTCGCCCAATCGCGTCTGGGCGACGTCGATGACGTGCAGCGAAGGCAAGTCGCGCTCAATCTCTTTCAGCGTGTTGCGCAGCCACTTCCCGAGCGGGACGCCGGGGTGGCGCACCTCGTTGAGAATGAGGCTGGGCTCGACTCCGAAAGAGCCCGCAGGCCCCCCGTGCCTCCTTCACATCTTGGCCCGCGACGAATGGGCCGTTGCGCCACGACCATTTCTCCGGCAATGTCACGCAAGGCATGCGTCAATCGGTCCAATCCACGCAGTCGAGCACCCCGAAATGATTGATCACATTCTCAGCCGTGCTGTCAAAAAGCCAGTGAGATCCGCCGCCCGCCATCTCTGCAGCCTCTCCAAGCAAAAAGGAACCAAGAGGGCCTCCCGCATCTCCCACTAGGCCGGCAGCTGCGTTCAGGAAATTGGGGATCGCTTCCCAAGCGCCGCGCATTGTGCTCTGTATCTCGACCTCAAGCGGCGAGTTTTCAGGATTGTGTGACGAGGTCTCTTTCTGTTCTTGGTACGAGTGGACGAACGTGTCTAAGCCTTGAAGCGCATTTAGTCCAATATCGGCGAAGCCCGTTAGCTTGCCGAAGCCTTTGAGCACCTGTTCGCCCACGCCCCCGTCCGGTACGATGTCCGCGAACTGGTCCGCTATGGACACGACCTTTTCAGGCATGCCGATCGCTTTGGCGTAGTCTCCCAGTTTTGAAAATGTCTTTGGTTCGTCTCTGATCTCGGGCTCGGCTTGATCGACCGCTCGCGAAAGAATGCTGGGCGGGCCTCCCGTCATCAGCACCCCGGGGGTGCGGTAGTATTTTCCGCCATCGGATCGATTTCTGCCTTCAGGACGCCCTTGCAGCTGCTCTGAAAAGTCGAATGCGCGCTCGCCTCGTCGTCACGGGCCTTCTTGGAACGCTCCTTCAGACGATTGAAGACTCTTACCTTGAAGTCGTAGTCTTTCTTATCGCCGTTTGAAGCGCCGTTGCCGGGTTTCTCCGGCTCCTGGATGACGTTGTTCTTAATTTCCAGATCGTTGTCTTCCGCGTTTCCACGCATCGCCTCAAGCTCGTCCTTGACCGGGGTCAAAGCGTCGTACAAGCTTTGGACATAACCCTTGTAGGTCTTTATGTCGTTGCACGCATCTTCGAGGTCCGCAGCGTAGTTGTACATTTCGACGTCTGCTGCGTCAGCGGTCTTCCCCGAAGGCCAAGCGGAATTCACGCGCTTTCGCACCCCGCTGAAGTCGCTGACGCAGTCGTTGAGAGTCGTGGCCTTGCTGTCGAGATCGTTGATGTGCTGCTGAATGGAAGCCAAGTCGGATTTGAATTCCGTGTCGATGGTGACCATTGTCCTTTACCTCAACTTGTCGAAATCGATTTTGGGATCTTTGCTCGGAGCCGACCCGCCGTCGCCGCCCGAGCCTCCGTCTTTGCCTGGACTTCCGCCGCTTCCCAGGTCCTTGCCGTACTTCGGGCCCTCCTGCTCGTCAGTGTCTTTGACGTCGCGCGAGCCTTGGTCCAAGGAAACGTTGAGTTTGGCGACAGCTCCTCGGGACAACCGCCGCTGCCAGGGCGCCTCCTAATCCCATTGGACAGCGTCTATATTCTCCTCAACCTTGGAATCCACGGTCTTGTGCGCCACATCGACTAATATGCCTCCGATTTGACCGAGGGCGAAGGCTCCGGCTGGCGTGAGGGCCTCCCCGGCGGTGAGAGAGGCTATGTCGATCGAAATTTTGGCGCCGTACGGAGCAGCCTTCCACCGGCCACGGGCCAAACTCTGCACAAGACGCTCTTTGGGCGAAAGTTCGGGATTGTAGGCTCCCATTGCTCTTGGAACCCGGCCCAAAAAGCATCGACGCCCTTCACTGCATTCGTTCCGATGTCGATGGTTCCCATCGCTTTCCAGGGACCATTCGAGATAGATGCGCTTTTGCAGGCCCCGAGCGTCCTGTGAACGCTTCAACGGAGGCGTCGTCGAACGTCCTCGCCCGCAGTTGTGTGCGAGGTGCGCAAACCATGTTTATTTTGCCGGGCGGGCTGTCCCGCGCCCGGGTTGCGAAGAAGGGGCGTCTCGGCGGATCGCGTTAGGGATGCCGCACAAACCCGAGGGGCCTCCTCAAGGCGCATGGCGTAGAATTGCCACAGTTCCACAAGCGTCCCCAACAAGAGGTAGGCCCGTGTTCAACACTCTTTCCGACCGCATCACAGGATCGTTCAAGAGCCTCCGGTCCAAAGGGCGCCTTTCGGCTTCCGACGTCGAGGAGACGATTTCGCAGATACGCCGCGCGCTGCTCGACGCCGACGTCGCCCTGCCCGTCGTCCGCTCCTTCACCGCGGCAGTTCGCGAAAAGGCGACGGGGGCCGTCGCCTCGAAGGCTCTCAACCCCGGCCAGCAAGTGGTCAAGATCGTCAACGACGAGCTCGTCGAAATCCTCGGCGGCGAAACCCGCGAGCTCGACCTTTCCCGCAGGCCGGCCGTCATCATGCTCGCCGGCCTTCAGGGCGCGGGCAAGACGACGCTCGCCGGCAAACTCGGGCGATGGCTGCGAACCGAGCGCAACAGGAAGGTCTTGCTCGTCGCCTCCGACCTCCAGCGCCCCAACGCGGTCAACCAGCTCCAGGTGGTCGGCGGGCAGGCGGGGGTCGACGTGTGGGCGCCCGAGCCCGGCAACGGCGTCGGCGACCCGGTCGCGGTGGCGCGATCCGGCCTGGCTCGGGCCGAAGAGTACGGGTACGACGTCGTGGTGGTCGACACCGCCGGGCGCCTCGGCATCGACGAAGAAATGATGCGCCAGGCCATCGACATCCGGGCCGCCGTCAATCCCAATGAAGTGCTTTTCGTCATTGACGCGATGATCGGCCAGGACGCCGTCGCCACGGCCAACGCCTTCCAGGAGGGGGTCGGATTCACCGGCGTCGTCGTCTCCAAGCTCGACGGCGACACCCGAGGCGGCGCGGCCCTGTCCGTGCGGGGCGTGACGGGCGTCCCGATCATGTTCGCCTCCACCGGCGAGAAGCTCACGGATTTCGAGCAGTTCCACGCCGACCGCATGGCCTCGCGGATCCTCGACATGGGCGACGTCCTCACGCTCATCGAGCAGGCGGAGCGCACGTGGGACGAAAAGCAGCAGGCGGAGCTCGCGGAGAAAATGAGCGAGGGGTCGTTCACCCTCGACGATTTCCTCGTGCAGATGCGTCAGCTCAAACGCATGGGGTCGATGAAGAAGATCATGGGCATGCTGCCGGGGATGGGGCAGTACCGTGAGGCGCTCGAAGCGTTCGACGAAAGCTCCGTGGGCCGAATCGAGGCGATCGTCCAGTCGATGACCCCGGCGGAGCGGGCGGACGTGAAAATCCTCAACGGTTCGCGGCGTCAGCGCATCGCCCGCGGCTCGGGCACCACCGTTCAAGAGATCAACTCCCTGGTCGAGAGGTTCGAGCAGGCGCGCAAGATGATGCAGCAGGTCTCGCGCGGGGGAGGCGTTCCCGGGATGCCGGGGATGGGCGGGATGCCCGGAATCGGAGGCGGCGGCCGCAAGGCCAAGCGCGCCGCGAAGAAGAAGTCCGCGAACAAGAAGGGACGTTCCGGCAACCCAGCCAAGCGCGCCGCACAAGAGCGCGAGCAAAGCCAGCAGGGGCAGAAGGGCAAGGGTTCTTCGTTCGGCGTCGGCGCATCGCAGAGCGCCGGGCAGCCGGGAGGCAACCCGGACTTCGAAGACCTCGCGAGGTTCCTCAAGTGACCTCATATCGCCTGACGGGGCCTTTGCGAGGAACCGATCTGGCCGAGGTGTGGATCGTCGACGGCGCGATCCGCCACAGCGCGCCCGATAGCCCGGCGCAGACCGTAGCGGGCTGGGCCTATCCGGGCCTGGTCGATGCCCACGCGCACCCTGGCCTGTCCCATTCCGCCGAGCCCGTCGCCGACGCCGAGGTGATCCGACGGCTTGACGCGGCGCGTGCGGCCGGAGTGACGACGGTGCGCGAAATGGGTGCGCAGCTCGACGTCGCCCGCTTCGCGGCGCGAGGCAGAACGAAGGCAATCCGGTCCGGACGGCACATCGCCCGGCCCAAACGCTACATTCGGAACGTCGCGGCGGAGATCGAGCCGGGGGAGCTTCCGGACGAGGTCGTGCGCCAGGCCGCGCGCGGCGACGGCTGGGTCAAGCTCGTCGGCGATTGGATCGACCGAACGGAAGGGGCCGATTCGGATCTGCGCCCGCTTTGGCCGCGGGACGTGCTCGCCGACGCCGTCGCCGCCGCACACGAGGCCGGTGCGAAGGTCGCCGTCCACACTTTTGCGGTGGAAACCGTCGACGACGCGCTCGAAGCCGGAGTCGACTGCATAGAACACGGTTCGGGGATGAACGAAGACCAGCTTCGCGAGGCGGCGCGGCGCGGCGTGATTCTCGATCCGACGGTCTGTCAGATAGGCACGTTCGCCTCCATCGCGGAACGGGCGGGAAAATACCCCGTCTACCGTGAACGGATGCTCGCGATGTACCGGGGGAGATTCGACCATTTCGCGCTCATGGCGGACGTGGGCGCGCATTTCGTCATGGGCACGGACACCGAGGAAGAAGGAAAAGACAGGACGCTCGACGTCGAGCTTCGCGCCGCCGTCGACGCCGGACTCCCCGCGGGCCTCGTCATGGCCGCCGCGAGCCACTCCGGCCGTTCTCTGCTTGGCCTTCCTTCCTGGGAGGAGGGAGCTCCGGCCGACGTCGTCGTGTACGCGGAGGACCCGGAAAAGGACATCGCGGCCGTCTCGCGTCCGGCCGCGGTGTTCATCGACGGGGAACTGGTCGGCGGGACGCTCGCGACCGCATAGTCGAATGCGCGGAAGAGGCCGGCCCCGGCCCCCGGCAGCCAGACGGCGACGATTGTTTGAACGGACGCCGGCGGGTTGCTCGCGCCGGTTTGACCGCCGCTTGGAGACGCTGCGGCATTGGCGCGAGGGGCTCTGCGTCGGAAGGCGGTTGGCGAAAGGGCGTATTGGAAGACTGCCGGCGAAAGGCCGTATTGGTGGTGGAGGACTGCCGGCGAAAGACCCGCGTCAAACGTCAGGGGCCGCGTCGTCACAGGGCATTAGGCCTGGCCGCCCGCGGCTTTGGCCGCGGGGAGGTCGCCGTCGCCGACGCTGAGCGAACCGGTCGGTATGTCCTCGTAGGAGCGGGGGTCCTCGATCGGCTCGACGTGGATCTGGGAGTCGAGCCCCGGAACGGCTGCGGAAAGCGCCTCGGCGACGTTGTGGGCCAATTCGTGGCCGCGGCCGACCGTCCACGAACCGGGAACGAGCATGTGGACGTTCGCGAAGGAAGCTTGGCCCGCCGCGCGCGTTTGAAGCCCGTGGAATCGCACCGACTCCGTTGTGAATCTCGCGAGAACCTCAATAAGGGCCTGGTTCTGCTCGGCTGAGAGAGTGACGTCCATGAGGCCGCGTATCGATCCCCTGAGCAGACGCCAGCCGGTGACCAGGATGTTCACGCCGACGAGAAGTGCGACGACGGGATCGAGCACGTCCCATTCCGTGGCGACCACAAGGCCGACCCCCAGGACGACGCCGACAGACGTGATGACGTCGGTCCACAGGTGCCGCCCGTCTGCGACGAGCGCCGGCGAACGCCAGCGCCGCCCGGCCCGCACCAACGCCACTGCGACTATTCCATTGATGACCGAGGCGGCGACGGATATCGCCAGACCCGGTCCAAGATTGTCGATCGGGGCGGGGCGAATGATCCTTCCCACGGCGCTCACGACAATGAAACCTGCCGCGACGAAGATCATCGTCCCCTCGACGGTGGAGGAGAAATACTCGGCCTTCGATCTGCCGAAAGCAAACTGGGAGTCCGCGGGTTTGGCGGCCTGCTTGAGGGCAACGAGCGCTACGACGGCTGCCACGAGGTTGACCACGGATTCGGCCGCGTCCGAGAGCAGGCCCACCGAGCCCGTCACGAAGTAGGCTGCCGTCTTCATCGTGATGGTGGCCGCCGCGGCAACCACGGAAAGCCAGGCGTATCGGCTGAGGTCTTTGGCGTGAGGTTCGACTGTCACCAGAGTATTCTCCGAGTTTGCTCGGGGCCCGCGACAGAGGAACATGGAAAATGCGGTGCGATCCACGGCATTCGCCTTCCCGAAAACCGCCGAACGCGCGGTTATGACGAGACGCGCGGTTATGACGAGACGTATGCCCACGATGGGAAGCGTACTCATAATGAAATCGCCTAGGATTATGAGTAACTCAGTTACTCATAATCCTAGGAGGACGCATTATGGGCAAGGACGGTTGGCCGTCCGTCGGGAGTGAGGAGCAGCGGTGGGAGCCTACGGCGGGCAGGCAGGATTGTCGTTTCGAAACTATGGTGACGCGGAAGTACTGGAGTGCTGTGCCTCCCAAGATCGCAGGGCTGACGCCTGGCTTCGTCGGCATGTGTCTGACTGCACGTGCCCGGTTGTGGCTCCGATTGCCGGGCGAGCCGTGCATCTGGCAAACTAAGGCTTTGTACTCGGGCGAAAGAGGGCCCTCTCATCCTCTGGCTGCCTCAGTCTCGGGCCTTCTGCACCGCGACTCCCACCGCGATTGCGTCGGCCCAACCTAAAGTAGAACCAGGAGTGACCACACAAGTGGCAGTCAAGATCCGTCTCAAGCGCATGGGCAAGATCCGTGCGCCTCATTACCGCGTCGTCGTCGTCGATTCACGAAAGAAGCGCGACGGCCGCGTCATCGAGGAGATCGGCAAATATCATCCGACCGAGAATCCTTCGCTTATCGAAATCGATTCCGACCGCGTCCAGTACTGGCTTTCCGTCGGCGCACAGCCCACTGAACCCGTGCTCGCCCAGCTCAAGGTGACCGGCGACTGGCAGAAGTTCAAGGGGCTTCCGGGCGCCGAAGGCCGCCTTAAGGTCAAGGAGTCGGTCGACGTCGAAGGGGCCCGGAAAGCTGCGGTGGAATCGGTCCAGAACGAAGCCGAGAAGCGCCGCGCCGCTGCCGCCGAGGCGAAGATCGCGGCGGAGGCCGCCGCAGCCGAGGCCGTTGAGGAATCGGCCGAGGAGGCCTGATGATCGCCGATGCGCTCGAGCACCTTGTGCGTGGAATAGTCGATTCACCTGAGGACGTGGATGTGCGTGCTCGGAGCAACCGCCGTGGCGAGCTGCTTGAGGTTCGCGTCAATCCCGAGGATCTCGGGCGTGTTATCGGACGCAATGGCCGCACGGCCAAAGCTTTGCGCTTGGTCGTGGGCGCGCTTTCCCCCAAAGGGAATGTGCGAGTTGACGTGATCGAAACCGATCAGAGTTAAGTTCAACGGCGTTAAAGAAGGGTCGGCCAGCCTTGCGGTTTGGCCGACCCTCTTCGTGCGCTTCAACAGTTGTTCGCGTGCGACCGGTATCCTAGGAAGCGGATCGAGGCTCAGGTCAGCCATCGCGTTTCAAACCGTTCGTCGATCGAAGGAGAGATATTGCAGCTAACTGTCGCCGTCATCGGCGCCCCGCACGGCCTCAAGGGCGAGCTGCGCCTTGACGTGCGCACAGACCAGCCGGAGCGACGCCTCGGAATCGGAGCCATGCTCGAGACCGACCCTCAGGAGGCCGGCCCGCTCACCGTGGCGCGAACCCGCGAGTACAAGGGCGCAATATACGCGATGTTCTCCGAGTGCACGGATCGAACGATGGCCGAGCGGCTGAGAGGCGTCAAACTCACCGTCGAGACCGACGAAGACGACTATGTCGAGGAGGACGCCTTCTACGAGCACGAGCTCGTGGGCTTGGAAGTGCTCGATCCCGAAGGGTACGAGCTTGGAAGGATTATAGGGCTGGAGACCTTTCCCGCCCAAGACATGCTCGTGGTCCGCGAGCCGGACGGAGACGTCGCCAGGGTTCCCTTTGTGCGCGAGATCGTCACCGAGGTCGACCTGGACGACAATTGCGTCGTCGTTCGGGCGCCCCAGGGGCTTTTCTCCGCGGACGGCGAGGCGGATGGCGCCGATCTGGGCGAGAAGAGCGACGACCAGCGGGAAGAGGCCGCTGAGGAGGAATAATGCGAATTGACATCATCTCGGTGTTTCCGAGATTTTTCGACGTTCTAGAGCTCTCATTGCTGGGAAAGGCCCAAGAGAGGGGAATCCTCGACGTCGTCGCCCACGACCTTCGCGACTGGACGGACGATCCTCACAGAACGGTCGACGACACTCCGGCCGGCGGCGGCGCAGGAATGGTGATGCGGCCCGACGTATGGGGAAAGGCCCTCGACGAGGTCATTGGCGCCGATGCGGCGTCCGGCGACGTCGTCCTCGCCATCCCGACTCCCGCGGGAAAGCCTTTGACGCAGCGCGCATGCGAGGAGCTCGCGCGCGCCGAACGCATCGTCGTGGCCTGCGGACGATACGAGGGGATCGACGCGAGGGTGGCGAGCGAGTACGCCGAGAGGCCCGGCGTGCGCGTCTTCGAGTACTCCTTGGGGGATTACGTGCTCAACGGCGGCGAGGTCGCGGCCGTCGCCCTCGTCGAGGCGGTCGGGCGCCTGCTTCCCGGCATGGTCGGCAACCCCGAGTCGCTCCTCGAGGAGTCCCACGGCGTGGCAGGGCTGCTGGAATACCCTGTCTACACCCGGCCGGCAGTGTGGCGGGGTCGAGAGATCCCCGAGGTTCTGACCTCGGGCAACCACGGCGCCGTAGCCCGGTGGCGGCGCGATCGGGCGATCGAGAGAACCATTGAACGTCGCCCGGACATGATCGAGAAAATCAATGCCGCTTCCCTCGGCAAGAAAGAGCGGCGGGCGCTCGCCGCGCACGGATACCTGGCGCCTGCGAAGGCGGCGCATCCCGCGAGGGCCGAAGTCCGGCGGGCGGCGGCGGCGGACGTGCCCGAGCTGGCAAGCCTTGCAGCGAGGACCTTCCCGGACGCCTGCCCGAAGGGAATGCCCAAACAGGACATCGACGCCTTCATCGCCGAAAGCCTGGGCGAGGAGCATTTCGAACGCTACGTCGGTGACCCGGGCTGCCTCACGATGGCCCTGGAGGTCGGCGGCAAGCTTTTGGGGTACTCGTTGACCTACCTTCCCGAGGACGGCGGAGTCTCCGGCGCCGACAGGGGAGCGCCGGTCGACGCCGTCGTCGCCGGACGGCCCAGGCGCGGGCCGCTCGTCGAGCTATCAAAGTTCTACCTCGATCGAAGCCTGCGCGGACGAGGCGCAGGAAGCCTCCTGTGGGAGGCGACCAGGGCCGAGCTCGAAGAGTGGGCCGAGAACTGGCCGGAGCCGTACGTGTGGCTGGGGACCAATGAGAAGAACACCCGAGCCAGGCAGGCCTACCGCGGGCTCGGCTTCGAGTTCGTGGGCACCCGAGAATTCCTTGTGGGTGAGCAGAACAACGTCGACCGCGTTTTTGCGCGCCCCATTCGCGTGGCATAATTGTGAAGTTGTCTCGCTGTCACAATGCGCTGGACCTGCCGCAGGGGGTCGCGCACCGGCGAGTTTCCTGTAGGCAGGCGGTTTGACCGCCCCGACCACGCTTGTGGCCTGCGCGCACGGGCGGAAAGAGAAACGAATATGCACACTCTCGATTTTGTGGAGGAAAGCCAGCTCCGCAAGGACATTCCCGACTTCCGCCCCGGCGACACCGTTCGGGTCGACGTCCGAGTGGTCGAAGGCACCCGTACCCGCACCCAGGCCTTCCAGGGCGTGGTCTTGGGCCGTTCCGGCTCCGGCATTCGCGAGAGCTTCCTGGTTCGCAAAATATCCTTCGGCGTGGGCGTGGAGCGCTCGTTCCCGCTGCATTCTCCCTCTATTGAGGCGATAACCGTCGTCACCCGAGGCGACGTTCGCCGTGCCAAGCTCTACTACCTGCGCAAGCTGCACGGCAAGGCCGCCAAGATCAAGGAGCGTCGCGAGGACAATCGTCGGTGATTCGACGTCGTCGAAAGACTTGAAGGGGCTCGGCATCGCGTCGAGCCCCTTTTCGATTGAGCCGGCTTCGTTCATAAGCTCGAACTTCCGGCTTCGACAGGGGCCGCACGGTTGGGGAGGTCTTGGACCGATCTGAACGAAGGGAGGAAAAGAGCGTGAAATCGCCACTCTGTGCGGTGTGCGCGTCAAACTGTGAGCATAAGCGCCGTCCGTCATGGCGAGAATCCACAGGAAACTCCGATACCCTAGAGGAGGCCGTCGCCGCAGGATCGCGAGACACTGGGCGCAGGCCGGCGATTCACGGGGAGTATCCCCTTGGCATGTGGTGCTCTCGCGGGCGCCGGGGAGCGGAGAATGGACGATCAAAGGCAGTCTGAGGTTGCGGAGGAGATGCCGCCGTCGTACTTGCCGGAAAAGCTGGACGAGGATCCGAAGAGCGCGTCGGACGACGCAGCCGAATCCGAAGACGCCGGCGATGCCGACGACGACCGCAAACTGGACGCCGACGACGACCGCGAGCTGGAAGAAGGGGAAAAACGCAGGTCCGGCATTCGCGCGCTCCTGGAGACGCTCTCCATCGTCGCCGTCGCCCTTCTGGTGTCGGTTATCGTCAAAACGTTCTTCATGCAGGCCTTTTACGTGCCGTCCGGCTCGATGGAAAACACCCTCAGGCCAAACGACCGCATCGCGGTCAACAGAATGGCGGACACTGCCGACGAGATTCACAGGGGAGACATCGTCGTCTTCGTCGACCCCGGGAACTGGCTTCCTCCCAGCGTCGATAAATCCCCGGCTTGGAGGCGCGCACTGAGCAAAAGCCTGCAGACCGTCGGCCTGCTGCCTGAAGACGCGGGCAAGCACCTGGTCAAGCGAGTCATCGGAGTCGGCGGCGACAGGGTCGCATGCTGCACCGCCGCGGGCAAGCTGCGCGTGAACGGCAAGGAAATCACCGAGACGTACCTCAAACCCGGCGTGAACCCGTCGGAGATCTCCTTCGATGTGACCGTTCCCAAGGGCAAACTCTGGGTGATGGGCGACAACCGCTCCAACTCGCGAGATTCGCGCTACCACATCGGCGAAAGGAACGGAGGCTTCGTTCCCGTCGACAACGTGGCAGGACGGGCGTGGGCGATCTTCTACCCGTTCTCGAGGTTCGGGTCCATAGACGACGCATCGAAAGTCTTCGCAGGCGTCCCGTGACTGGCCGGACCGGCGGAGGCGGGCCCAAAAAAGAAGGCGAATCTGCGCCCGAAGGCGGGCGCGCGCGAATAGACAGCCGCGCGCGGAAAGGCACGGACGAGCCTCCGCAAAAGCGGACAGGCGGGTGTTTGCGGAAACCTACGGACGGGCGCGCGCCGAGCCGAGAGATCGAAATCGATGCCCTCCGCTCCCTGCCGCCTGGCGCATTGATAGCCGGAGTCGACGAGGTGGGGCGGGGATCCCTCGCGGGACCCGTGAGCGTCGGAATCGCGCTCATCGACGCCTCCACGGGAGATTTCCCCGAGGGGCTGCGGGACTCCAAGGCAATGAGCCCGGCTGCGCGCGAACGCATGGCGCCCCTGGTGAGGGAATGGGCGGTGGACGTCGCCGTCGGGCATGCGGGGCCGGACGTCATTGACGACGTCGGGATCGTCGCCGCGCTGCGCCACGCCGCCAAGGAGGCGCTGAACGGACTGTCGGCGACGCCGTCGGCCGTGCTGCTCGACGGCAAACACAATTGGTGGGCCGAGGATTCGCTGTTCGACGTCGATCCTCTCCTCCCGCAGATCCCGGTCCGGATGGAAGTGAAGGGCGACGCAAGGTGCGCCGTGATCGCCGCGGCGTCGGTCGCCGCGAAGGTGGAACGCGACGGACTTATGGTCGTTCTCGACGGGTGTTTTCCGGGCTACGATTGGGCGAGGAACAAAGGCTACGCGAGCCCTTCTCACATCGAGGGGTTGGCAAGGCTCGGACCGAGCGACCATCACAGGAAGTCGTGGCATCTGCCCGGCGTGAGGGAAGGACACCGATGAGCGAGATCGAGAACTACGAGGCCGACGCCGAGCTCGCGCTCTACCGTGAATACCGCGACGTCATCAACATCTTCCGGTACGTCGTGGAGACCGAGCGCCGCTTCTACCTCGCCAACGACGTCGATGTGCGCGTACGCGCGTCCTCCGGCGGGGAAGTGTTCTTCGAAGTCAACCTTTCCGACGCGTGGGTGTGGGACATCTACCGCACGAGCCGCTTCATCCGATCCGTGCGCATCGTGACCTTCAAGGACGTCAACGTCGAAGAGCTCAACAAGGCCGACATCACCCGCGAGCTAGACCTGCCGCACGGGTGACGCGCGGCAGGCTTGACGCACGGGCGGCCCGCGGGTTTGCCGCACGATTCGCGGGCGGCGGCGGGTTGCGCCGTCTGCGCTAAGTTCGCGGGCGGCAGGACGTCAGTTCGCGGGCGACGGTTGTGACGTTTGAGAATGGCAGAGTGTCGGCTGGCGTGCGGCAGCGATGATGGAGACGACGATTTGAGCCCCTGCGAGAACCGGCCGCTGGATGGCCGCTACTGGGAAGAGCATTGGCAGAGCCTCGGCGAGCACGCTCTCGGCGAGGCTGCGAACCCGTACGTCGTTGCCGAGACGAGCGGTTTGGGGCGCGGGACCGCGCTCGACGTCGGATGCGGCGCCGGGGCCGAAGCCGTACGGCTCGCAGAGCAAGGGTGGGACGTCACCGGCGCCGACATAAGCCCCACCGCCCTCGCCAAGGCGCGCAGACGGGCGGAGGCCGCCGGGCTGGGATCGACGGTGCGGTGGGTCGAAGCGGACCTCATGGCTTGGGAGCCCGGCGAACGCTGGGACCTTGTCATGACCTCGTACGCCCACCCGCCGGGCAGCCAAATCGACTTCTACCGAAGGATTTCCCGGTGGGTCGCCCCCGGCGGCACGCTGCTCGTCGTCGGGCACTTGCACGGATCCGGCGTGATGTCTGGAGACGAGGCTCCCGAGGGGACGACTGTCTCCTTGGAGCACGTCGCCGGGCTTTTCGACGGCGGCGATTGGACGATCGAGACGGCGCGCCAGAACGTGCGGACGGCGACCGCCCGCGACGGGAGTGCTGTGGAGATGCGCGACGTCGTCGTGCGGGCGAGGCGGCTTCGCCAAAGGGGCGGCTGCCCAGCTAGAGAGTAGTCGTCTCCGATGCGGACGTCGCATTTGGCGGATATTGCATTTGTGCCAACGCCGCATCTGAAGGTGGGTCTGCAATTGGACTGTTCCCCGTGCGTCGCCATTGTTGGTGAGCGCACTGGTCCACAGGCGGGGACGGCGTAGCCCGTATCCACAGATCGTCTGACAGCTGGGCGGCGCACAGCCGCCTTCGGCAAGACTGGACCCATGGATACGAGTATGAGCGCGACGGTGGATTTCGTCGCTCCGGAGATGGCGGAGCCTCTCGGGAACCAGGAACTCGGAAAATGGGGTGAGGAGCTCGCCAGGGGTGCGAGGTTGCCGATCTCATCGAGCGCGAGCAGGAGGCGTGGGTCGAGGCGTGCGCCGGGCGAGTGGGCGGTTTCGATGAGATATTCAATGAACGCTGCGACCAGTACGGCAGATGCCCCAGCACCAGCACCGGTGGCGAGCAGGTAGAGGGTCCCGGACTCGCGCAGGAAGGCCTAGGGATCGAATGGGGTCTCCCCATCGCGGGGCGTGACCGTGTCGAGGACACGGGGTCGGCCAGGGTGCCGAGGGCGACGCCTTACCAGATGGAGTCACGGGTCTTGGGGCCGGCGTCGATCATTGTCCCGAGCGAGTCGGCCCACCCGGCATTTGCATCAGAGTGGTTGATGAGGATCGCGACGGCTTCAGCTGCGGCGGCGGGGTCGAGAGTCCACCGGAATAGATCAGCCGGCTTTCGAGCGTCCAACGCGGTGGCGTGGAGGAGACAGGGGCGAAGGTGTTGCTGGTCGGCGACTATGCCCAGTTCCAGTCCGTGGGCGCCGGTGGCGTGTTCAGCTTGTTGATCCACGACCGGGACGATGCTCCCGAGCTGGTCGATGTTCACCGCTTCACCCACGCTGGGAGAAGACTGGGTCCCTGGAGTTGCGGCACGGCCGCGCCCGGTCACCGACACCTACCTCGACCACCATCGCATCAACGACGGCGACGCCGAGGCCATGACCGATGCCGCCTACGCTGCTTGGCATCGTGACCGTAAGGCGGGTTTGGCGTCGGTGTTGATCGCCGAAACCCGTGAGAACATCACCGCCCTCAACGTCCGTGCCCGTGCCGATCTCATCCTGGACGGCACGCTGAAGCCCCGCTCCGAAATCACCCTGTCCGACGGGTCCATGGCAGGGGTTGGGGACACGATCATCACCCGCCGTAAGGATTGGAGGTTGCGGAACCGGCACGGCTGGGTCCGCAACGGCCAAACCTGGACCATCGCCGCCGAGCATGACCGGTGGGAATCGATCACCCAACTTGTCGCCGAATACGAAACCATCGCCACCGCTGCCCAACACGACTGCTGGGCTGCTCTCATCAAGAGCAGCGGACTCACCTCCGACCAAGCGCAAGCTGTGATCGACTTCGACGTTTTCGGTGCATTGACTGCGGAACTGCGCTGGGCCGAAGCCAACCACCACAACATCGACAGCCTCCTGCCACGCCTCATCAAGGCTCGCGGGTTTGCCGACGCCGACGACATCGCCTCCGTCATCCACCACCGCCTCGCCCATGCCTCCGCACGCCCCGCTGGCTCCGGCCGCACCCGCTACGCGCCGCGTTTTATCGCCGGACTGATTCCCGAGGCCACTGGTGCCTTGACCCCCGACCTGCAGCGAGCCCTGAACGAGCGCCGCCAGCTCATCGAAACCCGATCCGCCGCAGTCCTCGACACTGCCCTCCAAAAGCAAGACCCCTGGACCAAGTTGCTCGGGGAGATCCCTGCTGGTGGGCAGGAGCGGCAGCAATGGTAACGCCGCGCTGTGGTAGTCGTCGCCTACTGTGACCGCTACCAGATCACCGACCCCGCACCCCTCGGAGTCCAATCGGAAGCCACCGCGCAGAAGATCGACCGCGCCCGGGCCGAAACAGCACTACCCGACCCGCCCGACCATCCACGACGAGCGTCAGCGCCCCGCAGCTCAGACGACGCGGCAACGCGTCCTGTAATGGCAGGGCAGTATATATGAGAAGGGGGTCTCGCACCTTCCAAAGGATGGTGCGAGACCCCACAATCCGCCAACCCGGCTACAGAGACCGCTCCGGCGGACCAGCCGCCGGTGCCATGCGCCATGCGAACTCCGCCGACAGCCCCTGACGAGTGGTCGCGCGGTCAGTGATGAGTCCTTCGATGTCGGCCGCGGACGTGACCAGGCGCGCGGGGCCAGTGCGGAGCAGCTCATGCGGATCATGGCTCGTGGCGTTGGTGACCGGCCCAGGCACCGCACCGACTTGGCGTCCGAGCTGGTGGGCTTCGGAAGCTACCCGCAGCGCCCCCGACCGAGCGCCAGCTTCCACGACCACCGTCGCCGTTGACATGGCCCCCAGCAGTCGGGAGCGGGCCAGGAACCGATGCCCCGTCGGCACCGATCTGGGAGGAAGCTCACTGACCAGCGGACCCACAACACCCACCCGGTCCAGCAAGTCCCGATGCCCGCTCGGGTAGGGGCAGTCCAGCGTCGACTATTTCTTTAGCGGTTTGAGCCCTCTGCGGGTCGATAGCAGCGCAACGTCTTTGCTGGGGTCGTTGGCGTGGAGACCGTGTAAGACAGCCTGTTGGGTCTCGGGCGACCAGTAGATGCATAGGTGTTTTCGGGCCCGGGTGATTGCCGTGTAGAAGATGTTGTGGGTGATGTCTTCTTCGTTGGCGTCGGTGATAACGATCTTTACTATGTCGTATTCAAGACCTTGTGCCTTATGGATGCCGACGGCATAGGCGACTTGGAAGGGGACGGTTGAAGTATCGTAGTCTTCGTCTTCGTCGCTGGAATTCAGGTCGTAGACCGAAAAGCGGACGGTGGAATCGGCGACCCATTTGAGCCCGTCGTAGCCTTCAACATCGAGCTCAGTGATGGGGCGTTCGAGATGAATATCGAACTCGATGCGTTCGTTGAATGCCCGGACGGCGACGATAGTGCCCTTCAAGTTGTTGTAAATGAGGCCGCGGAAGCGATCGTTATCGCCGAACAGCACTGGGTCGTTGACCTTGTAGACCGATGGGCCCCAAGCTACGGCGGGGTTGGGGTTGCTGGCTTGCAGGAAGCGATTGATGTTGTTGATGCCGTAGAGGCCGTCGTAGTTGAGCGCCAGGATGATGTCCTCGGGGGAGTGGTTCTCGAACAGGGTGGCGTTGAGCTTCGTGGAGTAGCGGTTCCGCGCAATCGTTTCGGGGACAGTCTCGTCGAGAGAGCGCACCTTCGCCCAAAAGTCGATGAGGGACTGCTCGGAGGTGCGAAATGGTGTCGTCAGCTCGAAGACCGAGGATGAGGGGATGTAGGAGCGGATGACATTGAACCAGTTACCGAACCGGATCGCTTCGATCTGGTAGACGTCGCCGACCAGCACCAGGAGTTTGAAGTCGGTCTCATTCAGGATCTTGAGCAAATCACTGTTGCTAACTGTTGAGCACTCGTCAATGACCAGCAGGTCGAAGCTGCCGCGGGGATTAGCGTTTTGGCTTGCGACAGTACGGAAGTCGGAGTTCGGAGCGGTCACGCGTCGCCGGAGGTTCTCGACCGCGGGGTTCGTGTTAGCGAGAAACAGTTTTTCTTTATCGGCAAAGTAGTTGGCGATGTGGTCGACCATCCTTGTCTTGCCGGTACCGGCGGCACCGTAGATCAGAGCGACGCGAGATTGGGCGAAGAGGGTGATGAGCGCGTCTCTCTTCGCTGGGTCGTCGACGTCATGACTGGTGTTACTCAGCCACTGGGTAACAGCTGCGGCGTAGCCAGCGATCCCTTGGGTGGCGCGAGACTGAAGCTCGGTGATGATGCTGTAGGTATCGTCTTCGTAACTCTGGATGAATACGTGGCCTTTGTCGAGGACAAGATTTCGGGCCGGACGGTGCTTGCAGTAGAGCGCATTGTTGTGCGTGGTGATGAGGGCGTTGACATCGCCAAAATCCGCGAGTTCGGACAGAGGGGTGTACAGGATCCCCCGATCTTCAACATTGCGTTGAACACGACGTGCGAGTAACTCATGGGTTCGTCCTGCAGAATCAAGACTGTTGATGAGATCCCAGAATCGCGGCGTGTGCTTCAGGGGCATTGAGCAGAAGGGCATGTCGTCGAAGGGGATGCAACCGTAGGCGAGGTTGAGGTTGGAGAGGCGCGTGTTTGGCTTCCAGTCGTACTGGGGCTTGATGTCCCGGTTCCTCATCCGCAGCAGCAAGTAGCGCAGGACGTTCTGCCCTGGTTTTCGACCGCGGATGATGCGGCGAGCTTTGTCCAACGCGGGGAAAATTTGGGGGTTGCTGGTCTTGGCGGTGCCTTGCGTCCGCATCATACGGTATCGGTCGTCTGGTGCATCGATCAGATCGAGCAGCGTGGAGCCGGTGGAGAGTTCTTGCATGACAAACTTGTACTCGGCGGAGTCGGTTCGCCCCTTTTGTATCTGCTGGCCGACTAGTCGGGCGAAATTCTGGATCTCGGCGGGGCGAATTGCTACTTCCCAGCTCCGGATAAGCGTGATTGGCATCGGCTTCCCGAACACTTCGATGGTGGTGTCTTGAAGGCCGAGGGTGGCTGCGTAGTTGTCGGCGATGTCGATGTCGGTGAACGCGATGATGCGTTGGGTCTTGTTGCTCCAGTTGACCGCATGATGAAAGGTCACTTCGTAGTAGATCCGACCGTTGGTGACGAAAGGGCGGGTCTTGTGAATGTAGTAGCGGTCGCGGCGGCTCGACGACGGTTGGCCCGACGTCTCGATCGCGAGGGCGATCTTGCCGTGGTACTCAGTCAGCGCGGGATCTTGGTTCAAAGGGAATGATTCGAGGTTGGCCAGGATATCGACGCCGGTCTTGTCGTGCAGGAGCGTGCGAAGACGCAGGAGGTACTCGTAGTAGCGGAGCATGAGTCGCTCGGAGGTGTCGCCGTCGAAGGTGTAATGCGAGGTCGTGGGCTGAAGAAGCTTGTGGAAGCGCGTGATGAAGTTGAGCTTGCCTTGAGTCGAGACCCATTCCAGAGCCGGTGTGATGGAGTTGCTGTAGTTGTAGTCGGTGTCGCCTCGTCCGGTGTGGACGTAGACGGCGACGCCTTCGACTAGGTTTCGCATCTGACTCAGAATGTTTTGCGATAACAAGTTCCGACGGTCCGCTAAGGTCGCGATGTTGGTGCAGATGGCGTTGTCTGCGCTTGCGATGTGCTCAGCGACTGTGACCATGATGTCCTCCGGGAGTGACGGCGCTTCAGTGCGCACCTCGACAATAACTGAGATACAGATTGTCTGACGTCGCGCCAGGGGCACGCGCGCTGACGTCCCATGGAGCTGCAGCCGCATCGTGGTGGAGTCAACGGCCCCTGCGGACTCGCGGCAGTTCCGGACGCGATCCCATTGACTGGCAGGAACCTTGCTCCCGAACTCGCCGCCTCTGCTCCTGATCTCAGATAGCCATGTTAACAGGTAACTACCTGGGCGTGCTTGCCATCTGGCGACGAGATCGGGGAATGGTATTCATACCGGGCTCGATCACCTTTGGGTCACAAGTGGGGGTGGCGTGGGTCGGACGGCTAGCAGTGGTCACTGGGGGAGCAGGGGGCGACTGGCCTTCTTTGCGGCGTCGACGGGGTCTGTCTGAGGGATCCACCGGGGCACTTCCTTCGTAGAAGGAAGTGCCTAGTACGAAGCTCCCGCGACAAGGGGCAAACTCGAAGAGTCGGACCTCTTCGGCTCGGAAGGCACGAAGCCCCCGCAACAAGGGCGCAACCAGCGCGGCGATGTCGGGGGACCGCCCGGTTTTGAGACGCAGTTCGAATCATGCCCTCGCCAGGCTAGGGTGGGCCACTCGCGATGTCCTGGCCTCCGTACTGACTTCAGCATGGTCACGTAGACAGGCGGATAGCGCCTTCTCCCCACATGCCAGTGTCGGCTTTAGTCGTGCCCCCGTGCCGGCGTCGGCGCGGGGGTGAGGAACGCCGTTCACCGAGCAGCTGCTCGATGCTGACATCACAGTACTGCTCTGAAGCCCAGCATCACACACGCCGAACTCGTCTGGATCGTCAGATTGTTGGAACACTGAGTGCATGGTTCGCCGCTATCCGCCTCTGTCCGACCGCCAGACAAAGGTACTGGCCTGGGTGGCTGATAGGTGTCCGGACGGAGTGTGGTCGGACTTCACTCACAAGCGCACGACGTATGCGTTGGCGGATCGCGGTCTGGTGACAGTGGACCGGCGTCGGCACTCATGGTCTGCCGCATTGACCGAGCCTGGAAGCTACTACCTCGAACACGGTAACTATCACCCTGAGGCAACCGACCGGGTACCGGACCGCCGCCCGCCGGGACAGCAGGCAGCGGGCGGGATCGCCCTGTCGTCCGAGGTGGGCGGGTGAGGGGCACCTTCTCGATGTCCCCGGAGGATCTGGTCGCTGAGTTGCAGAGCAGCGATGGCGTGCTGAACGTTCCCGACCCTGAGTCGGAGGTACGTGCCGGGTATCGCCGCGCGATCAGCAAAGCGATCACTGACGGACTGGTGCCTGACGGGTACGTATTGCGCCACAAGGGACGCGACCGCGGCGATCTGGTCGTCCGTCTGCTATCGCGTGATGAGTCCGCCCCTGCGCGAGAGCAGCTCCTTCTGATTCCGGTTCCTGAGTCGTTGGACGCGGCGTTTGACGCGGTGCTGAAGCTGCGCGATCACCGACCTGAGCTACTGGACATTGAGGCGTCCTCACGACAACGGGCGCTGTTGATCCTGCAAACCATTGCCGAGGAGTGCGACCGGCGAGGCTACGGGTTCAGCCCGGGTAGTGAGGGTCACTCGACCTCCCAGATCGGCGTGGGCGAGATCGTCTTCGCGTTTGCCATGTTTGAGGAGTCACACGTCGCGAGGCCCCCGACCCTGAGGAGCTCGCCACCGTCAAGTATGAGTGGCAGCGGGTGCGCTCTATCGTGTAGCGGGTCCGGTCGGGCAAGTTGGTAATCAGGTTGGGTGAACGGTACCCCTCGACCTCATGGGCGGACCGGAAACGCTGGGCTCTCGTCGACAAACTGTCCCGGCTCTTCGCTCACGTCGGACAGACTGCCAGCGGCATCGCTGAGCGCCGTGCCCGGGCCGAACGCGAACGCCAAGAGTGCCACCGAGCTTGGGAGGCCGCACTGGTTCAGGCAAAGCAGGATTACGTCACTGACTTCAACCGACGGCGTGTGGATCGCCAACTTGCTGATGTTGCGCGCGTTGAGGAGCTACGTCACTATGCGGCAAGGATCGACCAGCGCGGCGGGCGCGAGCACGACGTTGAGGCGGCAGGTCACGCGCGCGACTGGGCGGCGTGGATACGTACGTACCGAAGCCGACAGGATCGACCCGCTCCAACGACCAGAGCGCCTCTCGTGCGTGGAGCCTAAGCAAAGCGAGCTCCGCAACCTAGACCCGTTCATGCCCCGCGGCATGAACGCCCAGCATCCGCCGCCCTGAGTGTTGTGGGACGCCTTAGCTGCCGGTCTGGTCGACGCGGAGCACCTCCACGGGAGTGCCACTCTCGCTCCAGTTGCGAGGCTTGCGAGGCGTGACCTGCAGCGCGCAACGCCACCATCGCGCTCTGGGCGACATTCCCGACGCGCTTAATCTCCTTGCGCAACTCGACCAGCTCATCGAACCGCTCCACAGCCTCGACGCCACACCAGGACCGCAGCAACTCGCGCCCTGGCTTGAGATAGCCGTTATCGAACTCGATGCTGTGCTCGGGTGAGACATGCAATTCCTTGCCCCTAGACGTGGACAGATAGTGGCCATAGATCGCTTCATACCGTGCCTTCCGCTCACCTTCCCAAACACACTGCATGATCAGCTCAGGACTTCTCTCAGCAGCAGTCCGGACGACCAACTCTGTAATCTCCCACGGGGCGATCACGACCCCGTCCTCAACGAACGAGTCTGGGTGACCGGTCAACTGTTCGATCTGAAGGTCGAGTTGGTATGCCAGCACTTGGGGTTGCACGATCGAGATCGCTCCACCGTGGCGGTAGCCGATCGAGGCCACGTCGTCATCAACCAGGAGCTCAAGTACTTCTTCAGCAGCGCCCTCACGGGGACTATTGCGATCCAGGCCGGTGGCGTAGCCGGTTCCATCGCTCCTCGCGCGCTCGGTACTCCTCCACCTCGCTCCAGGGGACCTTCAGCCTGGCCGGCGGCACCCAGTCTTCCCGTCCCTCGAACTCATCGTCAACGAACCGAACGAGAACTCGCGCGGGCTTCTGCGCACCCAGGCGCACCACGGAGACATCCACCAGCGGATCGACCTGACGGGCTCGGTATGCCCGCGACTTCCCCGGTTTCATGATCCAAGCATCGCCTATCGGTGCCTGTCGCAGTTGCGGTCGGACTTGATCAAGGATGGGGCCTCGAAGAGTTGGTTGCCGGAGTTGAGGTTGGTGACGTCTGCAACCGCGTTCTGGGTTGGCTGGCTCGTGACGAGGAGGTGGCGTGCCGTTGATGCGTTCCGAGATACAGGATCCTGCAATGGGAGTCGTCTATTGCTTTGACGCAGAGGTCTTGTTGTCTCGTCTGGCGTCGACGAGGACGAGTTTGATCTTGATGCCCTTCTTCTTTGCGAGAGTGGCGATCGTGTCCTCGACATGCTTGATGCGCGTGGGCGCGAAGTCCTCGTCATAGTGTCCGACGCATAGGTACACGCCATAGCTGATCTGCTCGGTCTTCATGTATTGGGGTAACTGGGTCCGAGCGCCCTTGAAGAAGCCGCTGCTGCGGATCACTTTGACTTCGAGGAGGGCGCGATCTTCCCAGCCCTTGGAGAATTTGAAGTCGACCGGACCGCGGCCGCGGTTAACCTCCTGGCTGATGTCAACCTGTGCTGCACGGCAGGCTTCTGTCCACATCGCGCCGGCGATGGCCTGGATGACCTCTTCCTTCTGCGGGCTACCGGCGGCCCACAGCGCGCGCCACAGATCAGTATTCTCGACTGCATGCTGGAAACGTGTCGCGAGGAGTTCGACGAACGCCGGAAATTCCCGCTGCCGGGCAGGAACCTCGGCTGAAGTGATGGGTGAGGCCTTACCCACGGCCTCTCCGGTCTCCCGCCAGAAAACTAGACCTTTCGGGTCCATCTCCACGTCGTAGGGTAGGTGGGGCATCTGCGCTACCAGTCGCAGGTAGTCGGCTGCCTTGTCTGGGTACTTGCGGGCGAAGCGTCGTGCCAGGACGCGGCGGTCTGCCTGGTTGAGGCCCTGTGCGATCTCGTAGCTGAAGTCTTGTCGCAGAAGACGAGCTTCGTGGACCTCGGCCCACTTCCAGAACTCGTCCGGGGTCACCGTCGGGATTTCCTTCAAGAACCGCTCGGGTGCGACCAGAACTCCACCGCCACCGAACGGGGACTTTGGCAGTTTGATCTTGGTGTCGGGAAGCCACCTGGAGCGCTTCCGGTCCCAGTCGGGGTGCTTGACGGACACAGGCTCCATCGTGATGCCGAGCTTCTTAGACACCTTCTGGGTGTATCGGATGAACCGGTGCTTGAGAATGTTGCAGAGGATGTCGCTGATCCGATCCAGACCGATCCCGCTGGAGAAGAGGTTGAAGCCAGCGATAGACGCGAGGTCTTCGATGTGCCCGTATCGGCGTGCGAGATCAAGGATGTCTGCCATCTCGCGGGCGGCCTTGGGCCCCGTCCCAGAGCCGTGCGGAGCGCCCATGCTCAGGCCGAGACAGAACTCGTTGGGTTCGGGGAACCTCAGTAGTTCAAGCGCCTTCCGGTATGCGAGTGAGTTCTGGTTTCCCTTGGATTGCTCGATGAGACGTGCTGCGGCGTCGAAGAAATCCGTGACTTCCTGCTTGGCTCCCGCCCATAGGGACTTGTTGTCGTCGAACACCAGGAACGGGTCGACATACAGCGGCGTATCTTGGTCAAGCAGAGGGTTAAACCACGGACTCTTCTTGCCGTGGGCCACGCCGAAGGCGCTGCTGAACCTCATCTCGTGCTCCCCTCGACGTCGACCTTTGCCCCGCTGGTCGGCTGCGGCTTGGGAGTACGTTGTTGCACACTGTGCCCGTCCGAGGCACACACGTCCCGCATTGGTTCCCCCATCGGGGCTGAACCAGCGTGATCAGTCTTAAGGGGAAGGAGTCGCATCGGTTCTCCCGGGATTAGAGGTGGGCTCAGGGTGTGGGTTCGACGACAAGGCGCAGCCGGGGTTTGGTCTCGCTGCCGGCCGCGACGATGTCGTCGATCTGCTCGATGGTGAAGTGGCTTGCTCTTGCCAGGTCATCGGTTGTGGTTCCTGCTTGGTTGAGCAGATCGACGGCAGCACCGAGCAGATACGGGGACTCAGGGGGACCGAGCGGACCGGGTTCGGGGTAGCCCTGGCTGCGTAGGTGCTGGTTCGCGCGGCGGTAGCTGTGTTCGCCCCATAGGCCGATGGCGTGGCATCTGTAGATGAGAGCAGCCAGACTGATGCCCCACTTGGTCTTCGCCTGTAGTAGAGCATCCCAGTCGACCTTGCGTGGCAGGTCCGACTCTAGTTCTGATGTGGGTGCCAGGAACTCCGCAGCGAACTGATGTGCGTGAGTCTCGATGATCTTGGAGCCGGGCTCGACGTCTTGGTGCATCACGAGGTGGCCGAGTTCGTGGGCGGCGTCGAAGCGGCTTCGTGCGCGGTCATCCTTGAGCGGAGAGAGCAGCACCAGGGGTCGGTGGCCGGCTTCGGTGGAGAACGCGTCGACGCGGGGGTCGATCTCCGGTGGCAGCCGCAGGGTGATGATGCCGTGAGCCTCAAGGAGACGAGTAACATGTGGGACCGGCCCTGGTTCCACACCGAGACGGGAACGGGTATTGGCGGCGATGGAGGCGATCATGGTTGGGGACGGATCATCGTCGACCGGCTCGATGATGTCGGTGACCTGGGGGAGGTCGACGTACTGCTCGATGACCTCGATGACGGCCAGGGCGATTTCGGCGAAGGCAAGGGCCTGGTCACGGGAGATGGCCGGTGTGGCTCGCAGCGACCGGAAGTGAGCTTCACCCGTGGAGATCGTCGTCAAAGGGCGGCCTTGTCTGAAGAACTCAATTGGCATGCCCAGTGCCAGCGCTAGTTCCGCTGCGACGGTGTTCGTGGGCCGGCCCCCGCGCTCGTACTGGGTGATGGCCGCTGCCGTCACACTGGTCTGCGCCGCCAGAGCGGCACGCTGCATCCTGCGTAGGCGCCGCGCGACCGACAGGCGCTTGCCATCGAAGTCGACCAAGGCTCCGCTCGCGCGGCGACGACGTGCCCGTTGACGTGACTCGGACTCGAACGTCACAGTCTGTTGCCTCCTTCCTGCCGGCGTGGCTTGAGTGCCAAGGCGGGCACTGGGGCGGGCCTATCGCCGAAGGTCGATCCGTCGTAGGAACTGGGTCCTTCACCACTCGTAGCGCTGCCCTGGGTGGGCTGCTCGTCCCACCAGACGGGGGTCACCGCGATCCATCGCTGAGCGCTCGCTGTGGGCAGCCCCAGCCACCCCGCAGTCAATCCCGTCATCAGCTCCGCACCCCACACCAGGAACACCTCACGACAGTGAGTGACCGCGTCAGCAGCGTTCGGCAACGGAAACTCGAACAACGGCTCAGCCTGCGGGCTTCGCGACGGCGAGTTATACGCGGCATGGTTGCGCAGCGCCGCGGCCTGTCGGCCCTCGGAGTCAGACCAATCGAAGTCCGTCTCGAAATTAGGGCGACGCCCCGACCTGAAAGGTGCCTTGACCAAGCGCACGTCAGCTCGGGGAGTGTGCAGAACCGTCGAGCCGAGCTCCTTGCTGGCAACCACCCCAGACGCTCGGAGCACGGCACTGTCTGGCACCTCGGCGAGCAACCTGTTGGCCAGATTCCGCGAGGAGAGCACGCTCAAGGTGAAGGCGTCGTCGTGCGCCTCCACTGGTTCATGGCGCTCTCGGTTGATCCGCCACACCTCGGCGGCCGCAGTCTGAACGAAGTCGATCAACCCCGCCTCAGCGAAGCTGGTACGGAGAGAGTCCAGGTGGATTTGCCCGTATGGGTCCCATAACGTCATGACATAAGTTAAGCAGAACCTCCCGTTAGTCGTAGATTTGACACGCTGATTAGCAAGACCGCGAATCCCGTGTGGGAAAATCAAGCAGACGCGCGTTATATCGCTTCGCTGGCTGGTATACTGGTGCCAGCGGCGGATGTCGTACCCGCCTCCTTCCGAGAGATGAGGTCCCAGCATGGCCAAGAATCCTGCTAATGCCGGAAAGCCGTGGACAGCCGCCCATGACGCTCAGCTTCGCCGTGAGGCTGCGCAGAATACCCCGACCAGAGTCCTGGGCCTACACCTTGGCCGGACCGAAAACGCCGTGCGCAGCCGGGCCGGCGAGCTGGGCGTCTCGCTGAAGCCGACCAACCAGAGTCCCTACGGCACCCGCGGCAAGAAGCGCTAGGTAGCGGCACGGCCGACCTGTCAATGCGGGCATCATTGGCCACGGAGCCTCGTAGAGCGGCAGCGTCGGCGCGGAGCAGTTGACGACCACCCAGGTTGGAGGTCGTGGTCCGAGTCGTGCGGCATCGGAATCTTGTGTCATGCGCGGAGCGCTAGAACATCTGCCAGCCGCAGCGGGGGCGCAGGGCTATGTCGGTGCGCAGGACCCGTGCTCCTGCTCGCATGGCGGATGGGACGACAGGGTTGGTGGGAGGTGTCACGATCGCCATCAGGCTGTTGCGGTCCGGGGCTCCGACAGGGGCCATCTGAACGCAGCTCGCGGTAGAATTCCTGTACACACTGAGGTGTGCCTTCTATTCCTCGACGAAATGCCCGAGTTTTCCACCCACAGCCTCCAAACCCTGAGGGAGCCCATGGAAACCGGAAGGATCGAGATCCATCGGGCGCGGGCCGTCGTCACCTATCCGGCTCGTTTTCAGCTGATCGGGGCCGCCAACCCGTGCAAATGCGGCAACTACCTGGATGCGCCGGGCAAATGCACCTGTTCCGTGCGGGACCGCCGCGACTATTTCCGCCGAATCGGAGGGCCGATACTCGATCGCTTCGACATCAACGTCGTTGCCCCGAGGCTTTCTCGGGCCGATTTGGCGAAGGCCGGCGCGGGTGAGCCAAGCGCCGTCGTCGCCGAGCGGGTGGCCGAAGCCCGCTTGCGCCAGCGGGCCAGGCTTCGTTCGACCCCGTGGACCGCCAACGCCCAAGTGAGCGGCTCGTGGCTGCGGCGAAACACCCCGCTTTCCAGGGAAAGCGCAAGGGAGCTGGATTCCATGCTCGCTTCGGGGGAAACGTCGATGCGGGCGGTCGACAAGATCTTGCGGATTTCTTGGACCCTGGCCGACCTTTCGGGCAGGTCCTCCCCTTCGCGCGACGACGTCGATTGCGCTTTCACCCTGAGAGAAAGGAACGGCTTCCATGGCACGCACTGACCGCGGCGGAAATGCAGAGCTGGACGGGAAGCCGGGCCGCGGCGGAAAAGCCTGCGGCGACGAAGAGGTTTGCCGCGGCCAAGGCGAGGATCCGAACCGAATGGAGGGGCAGTGCGGAAATGAGCTGCCGGGCGGACACGAGGAGCGCGCAGCCGCAATGGCTTGGACGCGAATCGCGGAGGGGGAGGACGCGTACGCTGTGGCGCTCGTCCGGCAGATGGGCTACGCACGGGCGCTCAAATGGGTGGCGGAAGGCAGCATTGCGGAATCCCGAAACATTGCGCAAGCAGGAAAAGGCGTTGAGTCCGGAAGCGTCGCCGGGCTCGGGGGCTTCGCCGAGCATTGGACCGTCGCCGGATGCGGGGACGGCGCGGGACGCGGCTTGGCGAAGGCCAAGGCCCGATGGAAGACGCGACTTGCAGCCCTCGGCCCGGGCGTCGCCGAATCGGACGGCGCCATGGGCTTCGTCATGCCAGGTGACCCGCTGTGGCCCGCCGCCCTCGACGATCTAGGCGACACCCGGCCGCTCGGCTTGTGGTTCCGAGGCGACGGCAAGGTGCTCGCCAGGGCGGGCGCCGCCGTCGTCGGATCGCGGGATTCCTCCCCGTACGGCGTGAAAATCGCGACCGACGTCGCATACGAGCTTGCCGATTCGGGCGTCAACGTCGTTTCGGGAGGGGCGTTCGGCATCGACGTCGCCGCTCACAGGGGCGCGCTCGCCGCTGACGGATACACAGTCGCTGTTTCCGCCTGCGGCGTCGACAGGTACTATCCGGCCTCCCACGCTGACCTATACCTTGAGATTCTGCGGCGCGGAGGGGCAGTATGCTCCGAGGCGCCGCCGGGGGCCGCCCCGCACAAGCATCGTTTCCTTTCCCGCAATCGGATCATTGCGGCGCTCTCGCGAGCCGTAGTCGTCGTAGAAGCGCCCTTTCGATCCGGGGCGATATCCACGGCCCACCACGCCATGTCGATCGGACGCCCCGTCGGAGCGTTCCCGGGCCCGGTCACTTCCCCCAGATCCTCTGGATGCCACCGGCTGCTCAGAGAAGGGGCCGCCTGCGTGACGCAGACCCGCGAGGTCCTCGAACTCATGGGAATGGAAGCGAAGCTTGGCGGGCAACCCGGACCGGGAGAGCCGCCGACCCCGGGAGGATTGCAAACCGAGAGGCAGCTCGCCCTCGACGTGCTCGATCCGTTGGCGTCGCGCGTGTGCGAGGCGCTGCCGGTTTCCCGCGGGGCGCCTGCGGAAAAGATCGCGGCGGTGGCCGGAGTCTCCGTGACCGAGGCCCTGACAGGGCTGGGAAGGCTCGAAAGGCAGGGAATTGCCGCGCGCAACGCCGGGCTGTGGAAGCTGGCTCGAAAAGGCCGATAACTTACCCTTGACATGTGCGGATCGATGAAACGCTGGACGCCTACGAACGCGAGCTCAGGCTGCGCAGAGGGCTCTCGGAGAACACTGTCGCCGCCTACGTTCGCGAGGCGCGCTCCCTCCTGGAGTTCATATGGGAGATCGCAGGCGGCGACGTCGAAGAGCCCATGGACCTGCGCGGACTCGAACTCGCAGACGTCCGGGCATGGCTCGCCCGCAGCCAGGCGAAGGGGCGCTCGCGATCCACCCTAGCGCGACATTCGGCCTCAATCCGCACGTTTTGTCGATGGCTGCATCGAAAGGGCCACACCGACGTCGACGCCGCCGCCCGGCTCAAGGCCCCGCGCGCGGACAACGCTTTGCCGCGCGTGCTCAATCAGGAGCAGGCTCGCCGGCTCGCGGAGCACGCCGGGCGCCTGGCGGCCTCGGGCGATCCGCTCGCGCTTCGCGACCACGCCGCCGTCGAACTCCTGTACGCCTCGGGAATTCGCATCGGCGAACTGTGCTCATTGGACGTCGATTCGCTCGGCGCGGACTCGACGCTGCGAGTCATAGGCAAAGGGGACAAAGAAAGAATCGTTCCCTTCGGCGTCCCCGCCAGACGTGCACTCACCGCGTATCTTCCGGCGAGGGCGCAGCTCCTTGTGCGCCCCAACAGGGCGTTGTTCCTCGGCGCGCGGGGCGGGCGGCTCGATCCGCGCACGCTCCGCAAGACGATCCACCGGCTCGCAGCGAGCGCGGGGGTTCCCGACATATCGCCGCACGATCTACGGCATTCCGCGGCCACGCATCTTCTGGACGGCGGCTCGGATCTGCGCACCGTCCAGGAGATACTCGGCCACGCGTCGCTCGGAACCACCCAGCGATACACGCACGTCAGCTCCGAACGCCTACGGGCGGCCTTCACGCAGGCGCACCCTAGGGCTTGAGCCGCGTGCATCCGGAACCTGAGTCACGTGCGTCTTCGTGCATCGGGCCGTGCGCTGCCTGGCGCATGAGTTCGACGCCGGGAGAATTGACCGCCATGCGAACACTTGAAAGACTGGGAAAGCACGTACAAGTCGATCGATGAGGAGCGACACTATGACCCAGGTCTACATGGGTATCGACCTCGGCACGGGCGGATGCCGAGTGGGACTTTTTGATGATCGTGGAAGGCCGCTTGCTTTTCACAACACGCCTGTGACGGCGATTCATCCCCATCCGAGCTGGGTGGAGCAGGACGTCGACGAGTGGTGGCGGGCGCTGGTCGCCTCCACCCGAGCTGCTTTGGCGCGTTCTGGGATCGACCCAGCTCAGATCGCGGGCATCGGCTTTGACGCGACGTCGGCCACGCTTGTCGCCCTCGACGGCTCCGGAAAGCCCTTGAGAAACGCGATCATGTGGGCCGACGTGCGCGCCAGCGAACAGGCGGGCAGGGCCTCGGAGATCGACCACTGGGCGCGCCTGTACAACGGGGAAGGCAAAGATCCGGCGTCCGCCGAGTGGTTCGTTTTCAAGGCGATGTGGCTCAAGGAGAACGAGCCTGACGTGTGGGCGCGCTCCGCGTGGATACTCGACGCCCCCGATTGGATGGGGCTGCGGCTGACAGGGCGCCCAGCCGTCAACCTGTGTTCGGCCTCGCTGAAGATGTACCACAACAACGACCACGGAGGCTTCCCGGTCGACTTTTACGAGCGGCTGGGGGTGGGCGACCTCATGGACAAGATGCCCTCCCAGGTCAACGCAATGGGCGAGCCGCTGGGAACCCTCTCTCCCGAGGCCGCGGAGGAGCTAGGCCTCGTCGCGGGCACTCCCGTAGCCCAAGGAGGCATCGACGCCGAGGCGGGAATGATCGGAATGAACGTGCTCGCCCCCGGGCGCATGGCGCTCATCACCGGTTCGAGCAACTGCCTTCTCGCCCAGAGCGCCATTCCGCTCTACGGCGCGGGAATGTTCGGCGCGCACACGGACGCCCTCGTTCGGGGGCAGTACACGATCGAGGCCTCCCAGGCCTCGACGGGGTCGGTGATCCGCTGGTTCCTCGAGAACTCCGCGAAAGACCTCGTGGAGGCGGCCAAAACCGGAGGCCCCTCCCCGTACGAAGTGCTGAACGAGGCGTCCAAGGACATCCCTCCGGGGTCCGACGGCGTCCTCGTCCTCGAATACTTCCAGGGAAACCGCAGCCCCTACACCGACGCCAAGGCGCGCGGAACCATCACCGGGCTGACGCTCAGCCACAGACGCGAGCACATCTACCACGCGATTCAGGAAGCCACGTGCTACGGGCTCGAGCTCAATCTGCGGACGATGCGCGCCGCCGGCTACGAGCCCCGCGCCATCACGGCGTGCGGCGGAGCGCTCTCGAGCCCGGAATGGCTGAAAATGCACGCCGACGTCACCGGACTCGAGATCACAGTCACGGAGATTCAAGACGCCCCGACCCTGGGCTCGGCGATGATGGGCGCCTTGGCCGCCGGCAGGTTCGCCGACCTCCAAGAGGCGGCCGACGCAATGGTCCACTACAGCGCCGTGATCAAACCCGATCCCGCACGCCACGAAGAGTACCGGTACTGGGTCGACGAGTACGCCGCGTTGTTCCCCGCCGTTCGCGACATCCAGCACCGGACGGCCGAGCGCGCGGAGAAATCCCACAAGGCCGGAGCCGAGGAGCAAAGGGACGAGGCCAAGGCCCGGATCAGCGGAACCGTCGACGGCGACACCACGGGGCTGGCCGATTTCACCACAATGCTCGGCGACGGCGGCCTTTAGGCCGGAGGCGGGATTTGGGCAAAGGCCGCAATCGCCCGACAATGAAAGCCAAAGCAACGAAAGAGAGGAACGATGACCGCGGAACTCGTGGAAAAAGGGCTTGAGAATGCAAGCCACACCAAAACCGTCGAGGTTGGAAGGGGAGTCCTCGCATCCTCGGGGACGATCATTCGCGACGAGCTGCTCGAAGGGGGGCGCAAAGCGCTGCTCGTCGCCGACGAGCGCACGTGGAAAGCCGCCGGAGCCGACGTCGAAAGGTCGCTCCGCGAAGCGGGCGCCGACCTTGCCGAGCCGATGGTCTACCCCGGATCTCCCACCCTTTACGCCTCCTACGAGCACTGTGAGGAAATCCGGGAGAGGCTCCGCGAGACGGACGCGCTCGCGGTCGCAGTCGGCTCGGGAACCCTCAACGACCTGTCGAAGCTCGCCTCGGGCGAGCTGGATCGGCCCTACGCCGTCGTCGCAACCGCGGCCTCGATGGATGGATACACGGGATTCGGCGCGCCCATGACCAAGGACGGGGTGAAGATCACGATGCCGTGTCCCGCGCCGCGCGTCGTCGTTTTCGACCTCGACGTCGCTGCCGCGGCCCCGCGGCCCATGGCTTCTTCCGGGTACGGAGACCTCTCGGCGAAGATTCCCGCCGGCGCCGACTGGATGCTGGCGGACGCGGTCGGGGTCGATCCCATTCACCCCCTGGCGTGGGAGCTCGTTCAAACCGGTGTCCGCGGGGCGCTGTCGCGCCCGGCAGAGCTTGCAGCCGGAGTTCCGGAAGCCTATGAAGGCCTGTGCGAGGGCCTTGTCCTTTCCGGTTTGGCGATGCAGGTCGCACAGGGCACTCGCCCCGCATCCGGCGCGGAACACTACTTCAGCCACCTGTGGGAGCTCGACCATCTGGGGTCGGAACTCGACCCTCCGCTCAGCCACGGATTCAAAGTCGCGATAGGCACGCTGGCGATGGTGGGCTTCTACGAGAAATTCCTGGAGCGCGACGTCGCGGGCTTGGACATCGACGCGGTGGTTTCCCGGTGGCCCTCATGGGACGAGGTCGAGGATGACATTCGCCGTGTCATGTCCGGCCCGCTCATCGACAAGGGGATAAATGAAACGCGCGAAAAATACGTCGACGCCGCAGGAATCCGCGCTCGCATCGAGAAACTGGTTCAAGCCTGGCCGCAGCTTCGCGCGAAACTGGCGGGCCAGCTGATGCCCGCCAAGGAGCTCCAACTGGCGCTTGCTTCCGCCGGGGCGCCGAGCGTGCCGAGCGACATCGGGCTGACGCCAGAAGACGTCCGCGCTGCGTTCCCGCGTGCAATGTACTACCGTTCGCGTTACACGGTCCTCGACGTGGCCCGCGAACTGGGATGGTTTGAGGAAATCGTCGACGACGTCTTCGCTCCAGGAGGGCTGTGGCAGTAAAGGGCCGCGGCGGCAAATAATTGCGGCGGTGAACGGGCTCCTGCGGCGAGAGGGGCGCCTCGGTGAGACAGTCCCGCGCGTACACTCCCTTCGTCTGAGATGGCGAACGGCCGAGTCATTTGAGAAGGCGAATCGCAGGGTAAAGGAGGGAAAGGGGATCGATGTAGCGGTCTTTTCCGATGCGCGCTCCCCAGTGGAGGCAAGAGGCCGGGACACAGTGCCCGGCCTCGAGCACTCCTATTGGGTCTCCCGCTTTGACCTTGTCGCCGGCGGAGACGGAAGGGCGTACGGGTTCGTAGGTTGTTCGCAGGCCGCCGTGGTCGATCGACACGACGTCCTTGTCGGCAACCTTTCCGGCGAAAACGACGGTTCCCGCGCCCGCCGAGACGACCGTTCCGCCCTCGGGCGCATCGAGGTCGACCCCGCGATGGCCGCTCAGCCATTTGCGCGCGGGAGGGTCGAAAGGGCGCACAACCGTCGCCTTGACGCCCGTCGGCCACACGAATGAGCCCTTGACTGCGCCCCGGCGGAGACGGGAGGCCTCGCCGCTTCGAGGGCGGCCGCTTTCGCGGCTTGTCTCACGGCTGCGCGGCGTCGTTTGGCTGCGCTGCAGCGTCCGGGTGCGCGGAGGCGAAACTCGCCGGGCGGCCAGTTTGCGCGGCGCAGCCGACACGGGCGGACCGGTGAACTCGGCGAACGTCGCCGCGAAAGGCCGGGATTGCGCGGACTGGCCTTGAGGGTCCGAGGCTCCGAGGAGCCCTGAAAACGTCAGAGAAGCCACGCCGATGAGTGCTGATATCGCTTTCATGCCCTGAGTATCCGAGTTCAAAACGGAAAAGGGACGGGCGTCGATCGGGGCTGTGAACGGCGCCTGCGTCTGCCCCGCCTGTGGACCTGGCGACGCGTCCCGGCATGTGGACCGGCGAAGACTCCCCGTCTGCGCGCCGGCGAAGAGCCGCGCGTGCATGCCGTTCCCTCGACATCGCGAAGCTTCCGGTCCCTCGCCGCCGCGAAGCTTCCGGTCCCTCGCCGCCGCGAAGCTTCCGGTCCCTCGCCGTCGGGAAGCAAACGAGGCCGCGATTGACTACACTGGTGGGGTGCCCGGCGTCAGCTGGGCAAAATTCGCGCGCTCGCGCACAACGTCTCCGGGGCGGTGCCACACGTGGCTCCCGGCGCACGGCGAGCGCCAGGGCGGACCGCGATCCCGCGGCGAGCAAGAACCGAAACGCGCTTTTGCGCACTGAGAAAGGACGACCATGGCAGTCGTTAGCATGCGCCAGCTGCTTGAAGCCGGCGTCCACTTCGGGCACCAGACCCGCCGGTGGAACCCCAAGATGAAGCGCTACATCCTCACCGAGCGCAATTCGATCTACATCATTGACCTTCAGAAGACGCTCGTCGACATCGACCGCACCTTCGACTTCGTCAAGCAGACCGTCGCCCACGGCGGCACGATCCTCTTCATCGGCACTAAGAAGCAGGCGCAGGAGGCCGTCCGCGAGCAGGCCGAGCGCGTGGGCATGCCCTACGTCAACCAGCGTTGGCTCGGCGGCATGCTGACCAATTTCTCCACGGTGGCCAAGCGCCTCCAGCGTCTTCGCGAGCTCGAGCAGATCGACTTCGACGACGTCGCATCCTCCGGGCGCACAAAGAAAGAGCTCCTCATGATGCGCCGCGAGAAGGACAAGCTCGAGCGCACCCTCGGCGGCATCCGCGACATGGCTCGCGTGCCCTCCGCCGTCTGGGTCGTCGACACGAAGAAGGAGCACCTCGCCGTCGCAGAGGCCAAGAAGCTCGACATCCCCGTCGTCGCGATCCTCGACACGAATTGCGACCCCGACGAGGTGACTTACCCGATTCCCGGCAACGACGATTCCATCGGCTCCGTGGGCCTGCTCACCCGCGTAGTGGCCGACGCCGTCGCCGAAGGCCTTGTTTCCCGCGGTGGGGGCGCCTCCGGCGCCGAGGCCGCCGAGCCCATGCCCGAGTGGGAGCGTGAGATCCTCGCCGGCGCCGCGGAGGAAAAGCCCGAAGAGGCGAAGGCCGAATCTCCGGATTCGCCCGATTCCCCCGACTCTCCGGATTCGGCCCCGTCGGCCGATTCGGCGGACGAAGCCAAGCAGGACTGAGAAACAAGACTGAGAAAGAGGAACAAGAATGGCCAATTACGGCTCCGCAGACATCAAAGCTCTGCGTGAGAAGACCGGCGCCGGCATGATGGACGTCAAGAAGGCGCTCGAGGAGGCGGACGGAGACGCGGCCAAGGCCGAGGAGCTTCTTCGCGTCAAGGGCCTCAAGGCGGTCGCCAAGCGCGAGGGGCGCTCCGCGGTCAACGGCTTGGTGGCCTCCGCCGTGTACGACGCCGGGAAGGGCAAGCGAGGCGTGCTCATCGAGGTCAACGCCGAAACCGATTTCGTTGCGAAGAACGAGAAGTTCATCGCGATGGCCGACGAGATCCTCCAGGCGGCCGTCGAGGCGGGCGCCTCCGACGTCGAGTCGGTTCTCGCCGCCAAGCTGGGCAAGGAAACGGTCAAGGACCGCGTCGAGGGGCTCATCGCGGTCATCGGGGAGAAGATGGAGGTTTCCCACGTCGCCGTCGTCGAAGGCGAGCACGTCGAGGCCTACATGCATCGGACCAATCCGGACCTTCCTCCTCAGGTCGGCGTTCTGGTGGCCACCGACGCCGCGGGCGCATCGGTCGCCCACGACGTCGCCGTCCACATTGCGGCTCTCGATCCGACCTACCTCGACCGCGAGTCGGTTCCCGCCGACGTCGTCGAGGCCGAGGAGCGCATCGCGACCGAGACGACGATCGCCGAAGGAAAGCCGGAAAACGCCGTGCCGAAGATCGTCCAGGGCCGCATGAACGGCTTCTACAAGTCGGTCGTGCTTTTGGAGCAGGGCTTTGCCCGCGACCCCAAGGTCAGCGTGGGCAAGATCGTCTCCGACGCCGGCGGCAAGGTGACCGCTTTCGCGCGACTGCGCGTCGGCGCCTCCGCAGAGTGAGCCTGCGCACGAAACAAGTTCGTCTGTCGCATGTGCGTTTGCCGGGAGGATGGTCCTGGAGCCGCCTTGACGGAAAGCGCTTTTCGGCGGCTCCCTGTGGGTGGGCACGAAGGCGCTGAAGCGCATGAAGACATGAGAACAAAAGAATAAAACTCATGAGGGAGGGACCCGCCGGGCCCCTCCCTCGCTTGCAGGCCGGCGCCTGCCGACTGCGTCGTTTGCAGGCCGCTTGGCCCTCAGTTCTTGAAGCCGTGGACGGGGGCCGGCATGAGCCCCCCTCGGCCGATGAAGGCTTCGTTGGAGTACGGGCTGACCGGCATGACGGGCGCCCTGCCGAGAAGGCCTCCGAATTCGACGACGTCGCCCGGGGCCGTGCCCGGAGCGGGAATGATCCGCACCGCCGTCGTCTTGTGGTTCATGACGCCGATCGCCGCCTCGTCGGCGATCATTCCCGCGATCGTCGAGGAAGGGGTGTCGCCCGGAACAGCGACCATGTCGAGGCCCACCGAGCAGATCGCTGTCATCGCCTCCAGCTTTGCCAGCGAAATCGCGCCGGCCTCCGCGGCCTCGATCATGCCCTCGTCCTCGGACACTGGGATGAACGACCCCGAAAGGCCGCCGACCCGAGAGCACGCCATGAGGCCGCCCTTCTTCACCGCGTCGTTGAGCAGGGCCAGCGCCGCCGTCGTCCCGTGCGCGCCGACGCGCTCCAATCCCATCGCCTCGAGCGCGCGAGCCACCGAATCGCCGATTTCCGAGGTCGGCGCGAGGGACAGGTCGACGATTCCGAAGTCGACTCCGAGGCGCTCGGCGGCCATGCGCCCCACGAGCTCTCCCATGCGAGTGATCTTAAAGGCCGATTTCTTGACGGTCTCGGCGAGCGCGTCGAAGGGCTCGCCCGCGGCCGAGGCAATCGCCCGGGTGACGACGCCGGGGCCGGAGACTCCCACGGACACGACGCAATCGGGCATCTCGACGCCGTGGAAAGCGCCCGCCATGAACGGGTTGTCGCCCACGGAGTTGGCGAAGACGACGAGCTTGGCCGCTCCCAGCCCGTTTTCGGTGGCTCGGGCGGAGGCCGTGATCGCCTCGCCCATGGCCCGGACGGCGTCCATGTTGATTCCCGCGCGAGAGGATCCCACGTTGACCGATGAACACACGACCTTGGTCGAGGACAGAGCCTCGGGGATTGAATCGATGAGGGCGAGGTCGCTCGCCGTCGCCCCTTTTTCGACGAGAGCCGAGAATCCGCCGATGAAGTCGACGCCGACGGCGGCCGCTGCTTCGTCGAGCATCTGAGCCCAGGGCGTCAGGTCGGATTCGCGCGAGGCGGCGGCCACGAGGGCAATAGGAGTGACGGAGACGCGCTTGTTGATGATCGGTATGCCGAGTTCCGCCTCGATCGCCTCGCACACCGACACCAGATCGGCGGCGCGCTTGACGATGCGTTCGCAGCAGCGCCTTCTGGCCCGCCTCCCGTCAGAGTCGGCGCAATCGAGGAGCGAGATCCCCATCGTCACGGTCCGAATGTCGAGACGGTCTTCCGAGATCATCTCGATCGTTTCGAGGATGTTGCTTGCTGTGTCCATTGTTCCGCTTGTGCCTGCCCGCTTGCGCCCCGTGCCTACAGCTTGTGCATGGCGTCGAAGATCGCCTCGGATTGGATCCGAATCTCCAGGCCCTCGGCCTTTCCGACGTCCGTCATGGTTCGCTGAAGGTCGACGAGCGGAAGGACGTCGTCGTCGAAGTCGATCTGAAGGATCATGGTGAAGTAATTTCCCATGAGCGTCTGCGAAACGTTCGTGATGTTGACGTCCCGCTCGGCTAAAGCCCCCGAGACCGCGGCGATGATTCCCGTGTGGTCGAGTCCCGTGACTGTCATGATGGCGCGCATGCACACAATTGTGTCACGCTCCGGGGCGGCGGGCCCCGTCATCGGGCGCCGAGCGTTTTGCGCCGCCGCGCGAACTTGCGCCGCCGCGCAGAATGAAATGAGTCGGTGGTCCACAGGCATCGGCGACGTAGGGTCTTTCCACAGACCGCTGTTTGGAGACGCCGGAGGCATTCTTCCCGCTCTAAGGTGGAGGACATGAACGAGCAGGAGCGAAGAACGGCCGAGGAAGGGCGCGGCAGCGAAAAGAACAGCGCCGGAAGATCCGCCGGGGAAGAGGCGTCGTCGGCAACAAACGAGGCCTTGACGAAGATTCCCCGATGGGCGGCCGCGGACCCGCTGTTGGCGGCGTACCACGCGGAGGAATGGGGCATGCCCGTGCGCACGGAGGCCGGCATCTACGAGAGACTGTGCCTCGAAGCTTTCCAGGCAGGCCTCTCGTGGTTGACGGTGTTGCGCAAAAGGGAGGCTTTCAGGGAGGCGTTCGCAAAATTCGACCCCGAGGCGGTGGCCGAGTTCGGCGAAAAGGACGTTGAACGGCTCCTGGCAAACTCAGCCATCATTCGAAACCGAGTGAAAATCGAGGCGACGATACACAATGCCCGGGCGACCCTTGCGCTGCGTGAATCCGGAGGGCTTCCGTCCTTCGTTTGGTCGTTTCAACCCGAGGTCAACATCTTCCCCGAACGGTCGGAGGACATTCCCCAGCACACGCCCGAATCTTCGGCGATGGCGGCCGCCCTGCGCGGGCGCGGATTTCGCTTCGTCGGCCCGACGACGTGCTTCGCCCTCATGCTGGCGATAGGAATGGTCGACGGACACCTCGTGGGTTCGCGCGAGCGCGGAAGGTCCGGCGTGTGGGAGGGTGAGTGGCCCGACGGGCCGGAGACGTATCCCGGAGTGGAGCCGCTCGAATACCACGAAGCGTGGGGCAGGCTGAAGGCCGTCTGACTCGCTGCAAGACTCCCACCCGGGTCCGGGTTCCCCTTCAGCCCGAACCCGGGCGGGCCGCGTTGCTTTGCTTCGCCGGCATTCTCGGGCGCTGCTACTCTTGAACCTGGCATTGAACCCATCTATTTGAAAGAGGGAAGGACACGAGGTGGCGGAAGCGATTCATTCTGGCCCCGACGGCAAACGCAGGAGAAGGGTCCTTCTCAAGCTGTCCGGGGAAATGTTCGGCGGAGGGGCGGTCGGGCTGGACGCCGACGTGCTCACCCGAGTGGCGGCGGAGATCGCCGAGGCGGTCCGCGACGGCGTGCAGGTGGCCATCGTCGTCGGCGGAGGCAACTTTTTCCGCGGCGCCGAACTGCAGGCGCGGGGAATGGACCGTGCCCGCGCGGATTACATGGGCATGCTCGGCACCGTCATGAACGCCATCGCCCTTCAAGACTTCGTTGAGCGCGCCGGAATTCCCTGCCGGGTTCAAACCGCCATCACAATGACCCAGGTGGCCGAGCCGTACATTCCGCTGCGGGCCGTCCGCCACCTCGAAAAGGGGAGGGTCGTTGTGTTCGGGGCGGGTGCGGGAATGCCCTACTTCTCAACCGACACAGTGGCTGCGCAACGTGCGGCCGAGCTTCGCTGCGACGAGATCCTCGTCGGGAAGAACGGCGTCGACGGGGTCTACACCGCGGACCCGAAGATGAACCCCGATGCGGTCAAGCTGGATTTCATCACCTACGAACAGGCGATTTCCCAAGGTTTGAGGGTGGTCGACGCCGCGGCCTTCTCGCTGTGCCAGGACAACGACGTGGCCATGCGGGTGTTCGGAATGGGCGAATCCACCAACGTTACGCGCGCACTGCGAGGCGAAAAGATCGGTACGCTTGTATCGGCATCCAGATAGCGCTTGGCCAGCTTTCGAGCAGAAAAGGACAACCATGATTGACGAGACGCTCCTCGAAGCCGAGGAAAAAATGGAAAAGACCGTCGAGGTCGCGCGCAACGAGTTCAGCGGCATCCGCTCGGGCAGAGCCAACGCCGCGATGTTCAACGCGATCCTCGTCGACTACTACGGCGCGCCGACCCCCTTGCAACAGCTGGGAACCATTGCGATTCCCGAGGCGCGCACAGTTTTGATCACTCCTTTCGACCGGTCGGCCATGGCGTCTATCGACAAGGCCCTGCGCGAGTCCGATCTAGGAGTCAACCCGACCGACGACGGCAACCTGATCCGCGTCGTCCTTCCCGCCCTGACGGAGGAGCGACGCCGCGATTACGTCAAGCTCGCCAGGAACAAAGCCGAGGAGGCGCGCGTGGCCGTTCGCGGGATTCGCCGCAAGGCCAAGGAAGCCCTCGACAAGATCAAGAAGGACGGCGAAGCAGGCGAAGACGACGTCAAGCGCGCCGAGGAAAAGCTCGACGGGTTGACGAAGCGCCACGTCGAGCAGGTGGACAAAGTGCTCGAAGGCAAGGAAAAGGAACTCCTCGAGGTCTGAGACGGCGATGGGCGAGTTGCGCAATCTGACGTCTCGGCTGGCGCCCCACCCGCCCAAGCCGCCCGAGCCGTCGGCGTCTAAAGCGGGAAGGAACCTCAAAGCGGCGGTACCCGTCGCCTTCGGGCTTTTGGGCCTCGTTGCTCTCAGCGTCCTGTGGCGCATGGAGGTCTTCGTCGTACTCGTGGCCGCCGCCTTGTGCGTGGCCCTGTGGGAGGTCGCCGGGGCATTCCTCAACAAGGGGCGCCACATTCCCCTGCTGCCGCTGTGGTGCGGGATCCTCGCGATGGTCGGTGCGACGTGGGCGAGAGGCCCGCTCGCCGGGCTTGCGGCCTACTGCGTGGCCGCCGTCGCAGTCGTTCTCTGGCGCTGGGCGGAAAGGCGGAGGCATCCGAGCCCCTGGTCCGGCGACGCCGCAGCAGCCGTTTTCGCCTTGGGATGGATCGGCCTGCTCGGCTCTTTCGCGGTAGCGCTCGCCGGCCTTCCGCGAGCCGAGTGGATGGTGGCGCTGCTTATCCTCATGCCAGCCTTCTCCGACACAGGCGGTTGGGCCTTCGGCGTGCTGTGGGGCCGCCATCCGATGAGCCCTTCCGTCTCGCCCAAGAAATCCTGGGAAGGCTTTGCCGGCTCTCTCGTTGCGGCCGTCGCGCTCTCCTTAGCTCTGGTCGGCTCGGCGTTGGATCGCCCATGGCCGGTCGCCTTGCTCGTAGGGATCGCAGCCGTGCTCTGCTCGACCGTCGGCGACCTGTCCGAGTCGCTTCTCAAACGCGATTTGGATGTCAAAGACATGGGATCCATCTTCCCCGGCCACGGAGGAATGCTCGACCGCATCGACTCGATCCTCATGTGGGCGCCGGTCTGTTACGCGATGATGACCGCGCCGTTTGCGACTTGACGCCGTTGACTCGCCATGCCCTTGACCTGCCATGCCCTTGATCCGCGGACCCTTGCATTTGCCTCGGGCTCGGCCTGCCTGCCGGGCAGGCCATCCGGCGTCGAAATGCCTGTGCTCTGCAGCAAGGCACATTTCCTGCGGTTCGGCAAGCCAATCTCTTGTGGGAAACAATACGACGATCAGGTAATATAACGATCTCGTAATCTGATATGCTCTGTTCCGTCGGCGGGTTGGAGACGCCGACGAAACAACCTCATACAGTACTCAATCCCCATATAGTACGTAATCCCCATACGGCAGACGGTCCAGCCCTTCGCAAGCCTCGCTCACCGGCGGAAGGGCGCGCAATTTTCCGTTGCACCCGCCTGCACAGAATCTTGATTCGTTCTACGCAACGTGCCTCATTCGACAGCCGAGCCGTTGCGAACGAACGAGCCTACCGTGAGAGAATGGGCGAGTTATGACGCCACCACCATCCCAGGCTCAATCGAGCCAAAACGCGCCTGGCCGCGGCGGCCGCCAAGTCATGCCCGCCGTCGAATCGGGGCCGCGTCCGCTGCTCTCGTTCGCGGAGGCGCGCAGGGGCAAGCCGCCCGAACACTTGGCGGACCTTGACGTCGCCGAGAGGAAAGACAGGGTGGCAAAGGCGGACTTTTCGGCTTTTCGAGCCGATCAGCTGTCGAGACACTACTTCGAGCACTTCGACGTCGACCCGGAGCGCATGACCGACCTTCCCGCGCGGGGGCGCGAGGAGCTCGTGTCAACGTTTCTTCCTCCGTTGCTGACGAAAGTCCGCGACCTGACCGCGGACCGGGGTCTCACGATCAAATCGCTTTGGCGGATGTTCGACGGCGCAATGGTCGAAACGGTGCTCATGAAATACCCCGACAGGGCAACTCTGTGCATTTCCTCCCAGGCCGGATGCGGGATGGCGTGTCCGTTCTGCGCAACGGGTCAAGGAGGGCTCACGCGCAACCTGTCCGCGGGGGAGATCGTCGAACAGGTCCGCTGCGGAATGCTCGCCGCCGCGCGAGGCGACCTCGGCGAACCGTGCCGCCTGACCAACGTCGTGTTCATGGGCATGGGCGAGCCCCTTGCGAATTGGAAACAGGTGCTCAAAGCCCTCCGGCGGATCATTGAGCCTTCGCCCGCCGGCTTCGGCCTGTCTGCCCGCAACGTCACGGTTTCAACCGTGGGAATGGCGCCGCTCATCGAGAAGCTCGCCGAGCAGGGCATGCCCGTGACGTTGGCGATCTCCCTCCACGCGCCCGACGACGAGCTTCGCGACCCCCTGATTCCCATCAACTCGCGATTCAACGTGGGTCGACTGCTCGACGCCGCCCGTTCCTATTTCGCCAAGACGGGCCGCCGCGTCTCCGTCGAATACGCCCTCATCCGGGACATGAACGACCACAAGTGGCGCGCGCAGCTGTTGGCCGACGAGCTCAACCGTCGCGGCCGGGGTTGGGCGCACGTCAACCCCATTCCCCTCAATCCGACTCCCGGCTCCATTTGGACTGCGAGCACCCCTGAGGCCCAGAATACTTTTGTACAGACTTTGCTGGACGCGGGCATCCCGACGACGATACGTGACACGCGCGGATCGGACATTGACGGCGCCTGCGGACAGTTGGCAGCTGAAGTCACGCGATCTTCTGCAAGGGCGGCCAAGGCCGCCGAGGCCGCCGAGCTCGTCAGGCGCGGGTCGGGGGCGGACGGACCGAAGGGGGTTTTGCGATGAAGGACAGACCGTTTCGCACGGTTGGTATCTTCGACAAGGGATACGACATCGAGGAAGTCGATGATTTCCTCCGCAGGGCGAAGGATGCCTACAACGGGCCGCTGACTCCGGCTTTCGACGAGAACACCGTGCGAAACGCCGCCTTCAGCAGGGCGCGCGGCGGATACGTGCCCGCTGAGATCGACGACGCGCTCGACAGGCTGGAGGCCGCCTTCGTCCAAAAGCGGAGGGCCTTGGTCGTTGCGGACCGGGGCGAGAAAGCCTGGCTGAACACCACATATCAGGACGCCAAGAGCCTCTACCCGCGTCTTTTGCGCCCGGTGGGCCGCAGATTCCGCGAGGCAGACGGGTGGGGCTACTCGAAGATCGAGGTCGACGAACTCATCGACAGGCTCTCCGACTACTTCGACGGAAAAACCGATCTGTCGGCGCGCGAGGTGCGCGAAGCGGTCTTCGGCTCCGCGAAGGACAATCACGCTTACGACGAGTCGGTCGTCGACGTCTACCTCGAACGCGCCGCGAGCGTTCTCCTGTCAGTCGAGTGATGGCGGGTTCACAGCGCGGGGTGGTTCTTTTGGGGTCCACCGGTTCCATCGGTACGCAGGCGCTCGACGTCGTCGCGCGGAACCCGGAGGATTTCCGCATTCTCGCACTCGGAGCGGGCGGAGGAAACGTCGATCTGCTTGCCCGCCAGGCCGTGCAATTCGGTGCGAAGGCCGTGGCGGTCGCCGATCCGGCCGCGGAGGCAGCCCTCGCAAAGGCGCTTTCGGCCTATGCCTCCGCCGGAAGCTGGTCCGACGCGTGCGGTGCAGCACGCCCCTCGGCCGACGATTCGTCCTCCGCACGAGCGGACGCCGGCCCTTTCACCGCCGATTCGGCCGGGGCCGTCGCCGAGCCGGCCCGCAGTCCCGGCGGCGTCGGCCGACTGCCGGAAATCGTCTCCGGCCCGTCGGCGATGTCGGCGATAGCCTCCATGGCGGGGGAGGACGACGTGGTCCTCAACGGCGTCACTGGTTCGATCGGCCTGGCGCCCACCCTCGCGGCGCTGCGGTCGGGAGCGACGCTGGCCCTGGCCAACAAGGAGTCCCTCGTCGTCGGAGGCCCCCTCGTCGGGCAGGCGACGGTCCGGCCGGGCCAGATCGTCCCCGTGGACTCGGAGCATTCGGCCATAGCTCAAGCCCTCTCGTCCGGGCGGCATCGCAAAGGCCTGACGAGCCCCGTCGTCGACGGTTCGACGGAAGTGCGGCGGATCGTCCTGACGGCTTCCGGCGGGCCTTTCCGAGGCAAGACAAGAGCCGAACTGGCCCGCGTCACCGCGGAGGAGGCGCTCGCCCATCCGACGTGGAACATGGGGCCGGTCGTGACGGTCAACTCCTCGACACTCATGAACAAGGCCCTCGAGCTCATCGAGGCGGCCTACCTTTTCGACGTCGCCCCCGACGACATCGTCCCCGTCGTCCACCCCCAATCCGTGGTGCACTCGATGGTCGAATTCCGCGACGGATCGACGATCGCCCAGGCGTCGCCGCCGGACATGAGGCTTCCCATCGCGCTCGGCCTGTCCTGGCCGCGGCGGCTTGCCGGCGTCGTCCCCGCGAACGACTGGGACAAGCCGGCAGCGTGGACGTTCGAGCCGCTTGACGACGAGACCTTTCCCGCAATCGGCCTGGCGCGAGCCGCGCTTGCGCAGTCGCCGCTGCACCCCGCCGTCTTCAACGCCGCCAACGAGGAATGCGTCGAAGCCTTCCTGCGCGGGCGGCTCTCCTACCTCGCCATCGTCGATACCGTCGCCGATGTGCTGGAGGCTTTCGAAGCAATCGACGAGCCGAGTTACGAAAGCGTGCTCGAGGCCGACAGATGGGCCCGCGCCCGCGCCCGCGAGACGATGGGAGTTTGATGTCAATCCTGGGAATCCTCTTCCTTGTATTGGGCTTGCTGATTTCGGTGGGAATCCACGAACTCGGCCATATGATCCCCGCCAAGAAATTTGGGGTGAAGGTTTCCCAGTACTTCATCGGCTTCGGCCCCACCCTGTGGTCGAAGAAAGCCGGCGGAACCGAATACGGGATCAAGGCGCTGCCCCTGGGCGGATTTGTGAAGATCGCGGGCATGATTCCGCCGGGCAGACCCGGGCGCAAAGAGCTCAACAGGCGGGGAAAGCTCACGCTGGCCGAAGAGGCGCGCCGCGAAAGCGCCTCCGAAATCGGACCGGGCGAAGAGTCCCAGGCGTTTTGGCGGCTTTCGGCTCCGAAGAAGCTCATCGTCATGTTCGGCGGGCCGTTGACGAACCTCGTCCTGTGCTTCGTGTGCCTGACGATCGTCGTATGCGGGATCGGGCTCCCCAAGGCCACATCGACGGTCGGGAAAGTCGTGCCGTGCGTCACCCAGAAATCCAAGTGCGCGGCTTCGGACCCCAAGTCGCCGGCGGCTGAGGCGGGGCTGCGCGCGGGCGACGAAATCACCTCCTGGGGCGGACGCGCCGTCAAGGATTGGAAAGAGATCCAGGCGGCGATCGCCGAGGGCGGCACCGACAAGGCCGACGTCGTCGTCCGGCGCGGCGGCGCGACGACGACGCTGAGCATCGCCCCGATCGCGACGAAACGGCCGAAGACCGACGCCTCCGGGAAGGCCGTCAAAGACGCCCGGGGGGAAACGGTCTACGAGATCAAGCCCTACGTCGGCATTTCTCCCACGCACGAACGCCGATCCGACTCCCTGGCGCGGGTTCCCGGGATGGCCCTTGAGCAGGCGGAAGGGACGGCCAAAGCGCTCGCTCGGCTTCCCGTGGGTCTGTGGCAAACCGCCCGAAGCGTCGTGACGGGGGAAGAGCGATCCGCCTCGGGCATCGTAGGAATCGTCGGCGTCGCCGATCTGGCGGGGGACATTGCCTCGGTGCAGGCAAAGTCCTACGACTGGCCGGCGCGCCTCGGCGATCTCCTCTTGCTGATCGGCTCGCTCAACATGACGCTCTTCATCTTCAACCTCATCCCCCTCCTTCCGCTCGACGGCGGGCATTTGGCCGGCGCCACATTCGAGGGGCTGCGGCGATCGATCGCCCGAAGGCGCAGACGCCCCGACCCGGGCCCGATCGACACCGCGCGTCTCATGCCTCTCAGCTACGCCGTCGCGATCGCCTTCATCGCCATGACCGTCGTCCTCGTCGTGGCCGACGTCGTCAACCCGGTCAAGCTTCTGTAGCCGGCCCGCTCCGCCCTGCTCCGAGTCTCCTCTTGAAAACGCAGGCGGGCGCATCGCTTCGGTGATAGTTTTGACGGTGACGGCGTTTTGGCGCCGACGCCGCGTTCGCGACGTCGTCTTCGAGCCGAAGCGCTTTCGCCGCCGCGTCGTCCTTTACATTCTGTCCGCTGCGGAGACCGACGACGTGAACGCGCATCCGTCGTTTCTCATGAGAATGGGAGTCTCGAGCGGGACGAACGCTTCGCTCGTCGACCTTGCCGCGCTAGTCGGCGCCGTCATGTTGCTTGTGACGCCGATGGTTTCGCTGGCCGACGGGCCGGGGACTTTGGGCGCCAGGCGCGCGTGCACACGGGACGCTCCGACATAGGAGGCGCGGACCTGAAAGACGCGGACCCGGGAGAGGCCTCGGACATGGAAAACCGGTGATCTCGCGGTCCCGTCCGGGCCCGCTGGGCAGACGCTCGAGCCGAGACGAAAGCCGGAGGTACCTGACAGAAACGAGAGCGAGGGAACGGGCAAATGGACGATCGCGCCGACGACGCCTTCGGCGATCTGCTGGGCGTTTTTCTGCAGAAAGAACGCAAGAAAGAGGCCCAAAACAAACCAAACCGTCTGCGTTTAAAAAGAACGGGCGGACGCGGAAGAAGGATGTCGGCGATCGCTGGAAAACGAGCTGCCGCGCGCACCGAGCCCGAGCCCCGAACGCCGGGATGGTTCGTTCGGTTCATGCTTTTCTTCCAAATTGCGATGATCTATTTTGCGCCCTTTTTGACGATTTTGGTGCCGAAATGGTCAGGAAACGACGTTGCGATCGACATGATCGCGATTTGCTTGTTTCTTCCCGTGATGCTTCTTGCTCAAATGCTGATTTTCATTGTGACGATGGTGCGCGCCATCTCCAGCGGCGTCTTTGCACTCGGCTACGTCGTATCGACCTTTCTGTGCTCTTACTATCTCTGTGTATTCGCCTACGCGCTCAGCATGGGAGGATTCGGCGGGGAAGGAAGCCATCCGCCTTTCCTCCGCAGAATCGGCTTCTCTTTTGAAACCTCGATGTCCGTGGCCGTTTTCAGCGTCTATTTCGGCGTCTTCTCCCTGCTCTTGGCGCTGGCGACGTCGTTTTGCGACACTCCGAAGAAGCCTGATAAGGAAAAGTCTGTTCTCGTTGACCGGAAGGTTTCCGAGCGCGGAACTCTTGACGGCGACGGAAGTCCATTCATATCCTCGTAGGCGCTGGATGCTTGCGAGCGCGAGGCGGAGTGCAGAGAAACGTTGCGCTGCCCTCCTTTCTGGCAGGCGCAGCGTTCCTGCCCATGACCGCAGTGGCGGCGATCGCCTCCAACCCGCTGCCGAAGGAGCTCCGGTTTCAAAGGAAAGATCGCAATGGCCGGAAAAGCCGCGAATGCGGTTGGAGGAATTGAGAATACGCTGGAGGAGACATGAACCAGGTCGAAGGGGAGCAGATTCGCGGCGACGGGGGCGAGTCCGTTCGAAAGGGAAAGGGCGGGAGCGTTCAAGAGGGAGGGGGCGAGAGCCTTCCAGACCGAGAGGAACGGCCGACGCTCGGCAGCATGTACGGCCTGTATCGGCTGCAGGGCATTTTGGCCTTCGTCGTGCCGCTGGCTTGCCTCGCCTCGTACTACGCGGCGTACGCGGCAACCGGGGACTCCTCCGACGTCGCCATGGTTCTGGGTATGGCCCTGACCATGCTCATCGGGCAGACGGCGGCCTGGATTGCAAGCGCGACAAAAGCCCGCAAAATCGGGGTTCTCGGTTTGGGAAGGCCGACGGCTGCCTGTCTTGTCGCCTACTGCGCCTGCGCGTCCTTCGTCGTTGTCTGCCTAGCCTTCGGCACAAGGCTTTTTCACGTGCGCGGACTCGACCGCGGCGCGGCTCTTCGTCTCACCGCCCCGGTCATGGTCGTTTTGCTCCTTGCGGCGGTCGCATCCGCCCTGACGAGCGAGCCGACAGCCGACGGGGCCCGAGAATCGCCCCCGCCCGTGCGAGGCCAGCCTGGCCCGCCGAGCAGGCAAAGAAGGGGAGGCGGCCCCGCCATGCCCGGGCTTCGACGCTTCGTCTACAGGCGCCAAGGCTTGATGATGCTCGGCGTCGTCGCGGCGATCACGCTTATGCCCGGAGGCGTGTGCAAAAAAGGCTGGATGGTTTTCATCGGCGTTCTGTTCCTTTCCCCGATCGCGCTTTTCGGCCTTCTGCTCGTGCGGATCGTCACGCATTCGCGAATGAAGCGTTCGAACGACGTCGCGCGCGCAATGCCGGCTCCGACGGCCGTTTTTTTGACGGCCGTCTACGCAAGCGCGATCCTTTACGGACTGAGCATGTATGAGAACGACGGCGCAGAGGACCATCCCTCGATTTTGCACAGCGTCGGTGTGCCGACGAGCGTGAGCTTCTTCCTCGTCTCCGTTTCGCTCATCGCGGGAGGGTTGAGTCTGCTCGCGGCGGCCGTGAGCCTGGCCTTCGTCAAGCCGGCGCGGGCTTTCACACACGGCGAGTGAAATTGCAGCGGCTGATTCTCCCGTCACACAGACAGGCCCGAGATCACATCGTCGCGGTTCACGTGGGATACTTGGACGCGTGATTGTTGACCTTGGCATGCCGGGCCTGCGCCCCGAGCTCAATGTCCTCTCCCCGAGGAAGCGCACGCGTCAGATCCAGGTCGGGAGCGTCGCCGTCGGCGGCGACGCCCCGATTTCAGTGCAGTCGATGACCACGACGAAGACCCACGACATCGGCTTGACCCTCCAGCAGATCGCCGAGCTCACGGCCGCCGGGTGCGACATCGTCCGCGTTGCGTGCCCCACGGACAAAGACGCCTCCGCGCTGAAGATCATCGCCCAGCAGTCCAGAATCCCCGTCATAGCGGACATTCACTTCCAGCCCAAGTACGTTTTCGCCGCCATTGAGGCCGGATGCGGGGCCGTTCGGGTCAACCCCGGAAACATAAGGAAGTTCGACGACAAGGTCGCCGACATCTGCAAGGCCGCCTCGGACTGCGGCGTCTCCCTTCGCATCGGCGTCAACGCTGGGTCGCTCGACCCGCGGCTGCTCAAAAAATACGGCTCCGCCACCCCGGAGGCGCTCGTCGAATCCGCCGTCTGGGAGGCGTCCCTCTTCGAGGAATGCGGTTTCCGCGACTTCAAGATTTCGGTCAAGCACCACGACGTCGTCACGATGGTGCGGGCCTACCAGATGCTTGCCGAGCGAGGCGACTGGCCCCTCCATCTCGGCGTCACCGAGGCGGGCCCCGCCTTCCAGGGAACCATCAAATCCGCCGCGGCCTTCGGCACGCTCCTGGCGCAGGGGATCGGCGACACGATCCGCGTCTCCCTCTCGGCGCCTCCCGTCGAAGAGGTGAAGGTCGGATCCAAGCTCCTCGAATTCATGGGGCTGCGTCCGCGCAAGCTCGAGATCGTTTCCTGTCCCTCGTGCGGGCGCGCCCAGGTGGACGTGTGGACGCTCGCCGAATCCGTCGAGGAAGGGCTCAAGGACGTCAAGGCGCCGCTGCGGGTGGCCGTCATGGGCTGCGTCGTCAACGGGCCCGGAGAGGCTCGCGAAGCCGACCTCGGCTGCGCCTCGGGAAACGGCAAGGGCCAGATCTTCGTGCACGGACAGGTGGTCGAGACGGTCCCTGAAGACCAGATCGTCGAGACCCTGCTGAAGTACGCCAACGAGATGGCTGAGGAAATGGGCGAGGCCGCCGAAGGCGACAAGCCCGTGGTTCAGGCGTTCTGAGCGGTCGACGTGTCCTGGCTCAATCGCAAACGCTGCCCCGGCATGCGCTCCCTCGGATCCTCCGACGCGGAGGCAGTCTTGCGTTTCTTCGAAAGCAGACCGGTGGATGCGGTCCTTGCGCGGGTGGCCGTGGAAGACATGGGGCTTTCCGGCCACAGGGGAATCGGCTTGTTCGACGCCGCCAACGAGCTCACGGGGTTTGCGTGGGACTGGGGCAACGTCATTCCCCTCGGCTTCGACGCCGCGGGCCTTGACCTCCTCGCCGAAGAGCTGCTCGGGAAGTGGCGGTCGGCGACGTCGATGGTGGGCCCCAGCGACCAAGTGATGGGCCTGTGGGAACGGGTGGAGGGCCAATGGGGGCCGGCCCGTGAAATTCGCAGGCGGCAGCACTCGATGGTCATGGGCGAAAGGCTCAAGACGGCCCCGGATCCGCTTGTCCGGCAGGCTGAGCTTTCAGACATGCCCATCGTCTTTCCGGCCTCCGTGGCAATGTACATCGAGGAAGTGGGGCAGGACCCGACCGCCTTTGGCAACGCCTATGAGAGACGAGCTGAAGGCCTCGTCATGCGCGGCCACACGTTCATTCGCACGGCGCCCGCAGCCGACGGCGTGGGCGAGCGCGTCGTCTTCAAGGCCGACGTCGGCGCCTTGGCCGGCGGCGTGGCGCAGATCCAAGGGGTGTGGGTGCCGCCGGATCTGAGGGGACGCGGCATCGCCACATCGGGGATCGCCGCCTCCGTCGCCCTCATTCGGGAAAAGGTCGCTTCGACCGTCTCCCTCTACGTCAACGACTTCAACGAGCCCGCCGTCGCCGTCTACCGCAAGGTGGGCTTCGACGCCGTCGGAGAATGGACGACGATATACATATAGCCGTGCGGGCGGGGCCCGAGGCACGGTGCTGCCGAATGCCGTGCGCGGCCGGCCGCACCGGGGCGCGGCGAAAACGGGGGAGCGGCGAGGCAGCGGATGCGGCGAAAAACGTGCGCGGCCCGTCGGATTCGACGGCTTCGGCAGGCCGCCCGGTATGCTTGTACCCGTGCTTAGAATGTCATCTCTTTTCGTTCGTACGCTGCGTGAAGATCCGGCCGACGCCGAAGTCGCCAGCCACAGGCTTCTCGTGCGGGCGGGGTACATCCGCCGCGCGGCCCCCGGAATCTACACGTGGCTGCCGCTTGGCCTCCGGGTGCTGAGAAAGATCGAGAGGATCGTGCGCGAAGAGATGGAAGCGGCCGGCAGCCAAGAGGTCCATTTCCCGGCGCTCTTGCCGCGCGAACCCTACGAGGCCTCGGGCCGGTGGAGCGATTACGGACCCACGCTGTTCAAGCTCAAGGACCGCAAGGAATCGGACTACCTCTTGGCGCCGACGCACGAAGAGCTTTTCACCCTGCTGGTCAAGGACATGTACTCCTCGTACAAGGACCTTCCGCTCTCGCTCTACCAGATTCAAACGAAGTATCGCGACGAGGCCCGCCCGAGGGCCGGGGTCATCCGCAGCCGCGAGTTCGTGATGAAGGACGCCTACTCCTTCGACGTCGATGAAGCGGGGTTGGACGCCTCCTACGCCGCTATGCGATCCGCCTACCAGAGAATCTTCGCCCGGCTTGGCCTGCCCTTCGTCATATGCTCGGCGGTTTCCGGTGCGATGGGGGGATCGCGAAGCGAGGAGTTTCTCTTTCCCTGCGAAATCGGGGAGGACGCCTTCGTGCGCTCCGCCGGAGGGTACGCGGCCAACACCGAGGCGGTCACCACAGTCCCGCCGGTCGAGGTCGATTCGTCCTCCTTCGGCCAGCCTGTCGAGATAGTCACCCCCGGAGCCTCGACGATCGCCACGCTGGTCGACGCGGTGAACGAGGCGGCGCCGAAGCCCGACGGGCTGTGGACGGCCGCGGACACCCTGAAGAACGTCGTCGTCGCGGCCGTCCATCCCGACGGCAGGCGCGAGGTGATCGTCATCGGGCTGCCGGGCGACCGGGACGTCGACATGAAGCGGGTGGAGGCGGCGCTCGCCCCCGCCGAGGTCGAGATGGCGACGCCGGAAGACCTCGAAGCCTATCCGGAGCTGGTCCCCGGATACATCGGGCCTCAAGCGGTCGGGCCGCAGTCGGCGCGTCCGGCCGAGGCGGAGCCGCCTGCTCCGCGCTACCTCCTTGATCCCCACGTCGCGAGGGGGTCCCGTTGGGTGACCGGGGCGAACAAGCCGGACGTTCACGTGGTCGGCCTCGTCTACGGGCGTGATTTCGAGGCCGACGGCTCAATCGAGGCGGCCGAGGTGCGCGCCGGGGACGAGGCGCCCGACGGCTCGGGCCCCTTGGAGATCGCCAAGGGAATCGAGGTCGGGCACATATTCCAGCTGGGCCGCAAGTATGCGAAGGCCCTCGGCCTTTCCGTCCTCGACGAGAACGGAAAGAGCCGAACCGTGACGATGGGATCCTACGGAATCGGGATCACCCGGGTTCTGGCCGCGCTCGCCGAGGAGAACCACGACGGGCGGGGCTTGATGTGGCCGGCGAGCGTGGCGCCCGCGCACGTTCACATCGTCGCCGCCGGAAAGGACGACGCCCTTTACGCCGCCGCCGAGGAAATCGCCGCCGGTTTGGAGGCCGACGGAGTCGAAGTGCTGCTCGACGACCGCCGCAAGGTCAGCGCCGGAGTGAAGTTCGCCGACTACGAGCTGCTGGGCGTGCCCTTCGGCGTCGTCGTCGGACGCGGGCTGGCCGAGGGACGCGTAGAGATCCGAGACCGGGCCGGAGAAACGATCGAGGCGCCCGTCGAGCAGGCTCGCGAGCGAGTCGGCGAGCTCGTCCGGTCCGCCTTGTCCGCGCAGAGCTGACGTCCAGGCGGTTTATAGGCTCGCGTCCGGGAGGTCTGGCCCGCTATTTCTTCAGGAGCGTCCCCGCGCTGTCGCGTTCCTCTTGCGTGGCATACAGAGAGCAGGCGTAGCTGACAGCCGCCTCCCCGTTGGGTTTGTCGGCTTTCGCCGCGCCGCTCACGAGCGCACTTGAGCTTCTCTTCAGCGCGGCGCCCCTCAAGGTCTCGCCCGCGGCGAGCTTGGGAAGGGCGACGACGGCCGGGCGCCTGTCCTTGGCGCCGTAGGAGATCATCGCCGACTGGGCGGCTTTGATCGAGTCGATCCGGGAGATTCCCGCCTGTCGTTGATTCGCGGGAAGGGAGGCGACGTCCGTCTCCAGCCATTGGCGGGCCGCCTCGACGCCCGAAAGGGCTTCCTCGGTCGCCGCCGCCTTGCCCGCGGCGACCGGATCGACGTCGCCGCATGAGGCCTTGCCCCCGGCGTGCGTCGCCACGCCCGCGGCCTGAAGACGGGCGTCGAGAGCGACCGAAAGATAGGTTTGGCGTTGCGAAGCCGGGGCCGAATTGGCGGCCGCAACGGCCTCTCGCGAGAGCTCGCCGAGTTTGAGGGCAAGGAAGGAGGCATCCGCGTTCGCCGGCGCCGAGGTCGAAACCGGCGGGTTCGTGCGTCCCGAAGGCGCGCCGCTCGGCCACGGCCTCCACACCCCTCCCAACGCGGAGGCATACGCGGAGGCGGCGCTTTCCACACGGGGAAAAACGTTCGAATTCGGCGACGAGGCGGCCAGCCGCTTCGCCGCATCGGCGATGAGCGTCGACTTTTCAGCGAGCGCCTGACGCTTGCGCTCCTGGCTCGAAGCGGGCGCCGGTTCGACGTCCTGATTGTCGAAGCGCACGCCCGATGCGATGAGCAGGCCGATTATGAGCACCGCCAGAAGAGCGGAAAGGCCGAAAACTAAGCGACGAGATGTCATGAACCAATTTTGCCACGGGCGCGATCCCACATTTCACTCGCTCCGGGGCGATGAATCGGTAGGCTAGGGGCATGGCACCGTCACGTAGAACTCATCCCGGTGGACGTCGCGACTCCCGCAATTCACGCCGTCCGCACCAGGAACGCCGGGAAAACGCAGAGATGACCGAGAGCATTTCCACGGCACTGGACGAAGTCGTCGCCTCGCGCGGACTTTACCTGGAAGCGGTGAAGATCGGCAGGGGCGGCAAGAACCTCGTCGTCAAAGTCGTCGTCGACCTGCCCTCCGGCCCCGGGGGAGTCGATTCCGACCGGCTGACCGAGGTTTCACGCGACATCTCGCAGCGGCTTGACGACGTCGACTTGGTGCAAGGCGCGTACACGCTGGAGGTTTCGACTCCCGGCGCCGAGCGCTCGCTGCGCGAACCCCGCCATTTTTCCAGGGCGCAAGGCCGCCTCGTGGAGCTGCGCACGGTTGACGGGAAGAGCGTCGTCGGCCGGCTCGTGAGCCTTTCCGGCGACGCGTTGAACGTCCAAGTCGAGGGGAGTCGACGCAGCGTGCCCATGGCCGAGGTCGTCTCCGGCCGTGTCAAGATCGATATGAGCCGGGCTCCGCAGTCCGCGATCGAGGAGGAAGAAGACTGATGGACATTCAGATGAACGAGCTTCGCATCGTCGAAAGCGAGCTTGGCATCAGCGTCGACGTGATCGTGGGTGCGATCGAGGACGCGTTGCTTCACGCCTATCAACGCGTTCCGGGGGCGGTGCGCGGCGCCCGGGTGGAAATGGACCGGAACACCGGCAAGGTCACGGTCTATGCGCCCGAGGTCGACGAGGAGGGGGAGGTCATCGGCGAATTCGACGACACCCCCGGAGACTTCGGCCGCATCGCGACGTCCACGGCGCGGTCGATCATCGCGCAGCGCCTGCGCGACGCCGAGACGGACAGGGTGCTCGGATCGTTCAAGGGGAAGCAGGGCGAGGTCGTCTCCGGCGTCGTCCAACAGAACCCTCGCCACGACAGCCGAGACCTGCTGGTCGACGTCGGCGAACACGAGGCCATCTTGCGGGTTGAGGAGCAGGTGCCGACGGAGAGGTTCCGCCACGGCGACCACATTCGGGCCCTCGTCCTCGAGGTGTCCGTGGGCACTCGCGGCGCTTCCGTCCGCCTCTCGCGGACCCATCCTGACTTCGCGCGCAAGCTCTTCGAGATGGAGGTGCCTGAAATCCAGGACGGCACGGTCGAAATCGTCGCGCTTGCCAGAGAGGCGGGGCACCGCGCGAAGATCGCCGTGTGGTCGGACATCCCGGACGTCAATGCAAAAGGCGCGTGCATCGGGCACAACGGGCAGCGAGTGCGCGCGGTGACCACCGAGCTTGGCGGCGAGAAAATCGACATAGTCGACTACGACGACGATCCCAAGGCCTTCATCGCGGCGTCCCTCTCGCCCGCCAAAGTCGTGCGCGTCGACATCCTCGACAAGGCCGAACGCCAGGCGAGGGCGATAGTCCCCGACGGGCAGACGTCGCTCGCAATCGGGAAAGAGGCGCAGAATGTGCGCCTTGCCGCCAAACTGACCGGCTGGTCGATTGACATCCGCAAGGAATCGGACGATCTGGACGCCTTCGACGACTGAATGTGAGTGAGCGCTCCCTTCTTCGGCCCGGCCGTTTCGGCATCTTCGGCGCAAAAGCGCTAAAATACCCAATGGCGTTCTTGAAGGAGGAGGCTGGTGACAGGTCGACCTCGTACCTGCATTGGATGCAGGCTCAAGGGCAGCCGTATGGAAATGGTCCGCGTGGTGCGGCGCGAATCCGCGGTTGTCGTGGATTCGCGCGGAACGATGCAAGGCCGCGGAGCTTGGGTGCATCCCGATCTCTCGTGTCTTAAACGTGCGGTGCGCTCGCGGGCCTTCGAGCGCGCTCTCAAAGCTGCGCCTCTCGATACGGGGGCAGTGGAGGAGTTGCTTGTCCCGTCGGACGGAAACCCGTCCGAGAGTCGAGATAAGAAAGCGGGTAGAGACCCGATGGGCACCCGATGAGTACCCAGCGATGAGCTGCCAGCACTAGTGGGCCTGTGCGCGACACTGGCCCGTACGAAGGAGAACTGTGGCCAAGGTCCGCGTCCATGAACTCGCCAAGGAATTGGGCATAACGAGCAAAAAGCTGCTCGAAGTGCTCAAGGAAAGCGGCGAATTCGTCAAGTCCGCCTCGTCGACCATCGAGGCGCCCGTCGTGCGCAAAGCGCACGAATACATTGAAGCTCACCCCGAGCTAATTGAAAAGAAGAAGAAATCCGCCAAGAAGCCCGCCTCGCAGGCCAAGGCAGGCAAGTCGGGCGAGCGCGCCGTCGATCCTGACGCTGAAAAGGCCGACGGCGCAAAGTCCCAGAGCCCCTCTCGTGCCCGTGCGCCTGAAGGCAAGGATGCGCCGGGCGACGGCTCGACGTCGGCGCAGGCGTCCCCCGCAGCCGAGCGGACCGCGCCCCGAGCCCAAAGCGGCGGCGCACCGGTTCCGGGACCCAAGCCCGGACCCGCTGCTGCGGCTTCCAGTTCCAAGGCGCCCGCGGAGAAAACGGACAAGCCGCGTGAAGCGGCCGGGGCGAAGGCGGCCAAGCCGGCTGCGCCCAAGCCCGGCGCCCCGAAGCCCTCTGCGCCCAAGCCGGCCGGGGACAAGCCCAAGGCGCCTAAGCCTTCAAATCCGAAGAAGAAGCGTTCCGGCGGCGGGGGGCCGAAGCCTCAGGCTCCGCGCCCTGGCAACAATCCGTTCGCGCCCGCGCAGGGAATGCCCCGCCCCGGCGGCGGGGGGCCGAAGCCTCAGGCGCCGCGCCCTGGCAACAATCCGTTCGCGCCCGCGCAGGGAATGCCCCGCCCCGGCGGCGGTCAGCGTCAGCAGGGCAAGTCCGGAGGCCGATCAGGCTCCTCGCGCCCGCGTTCCGGCGCTCAGCGCCCCAACCCGAGCATGATGCCCGACAGGTCGTCCGCCCAGCCGGCGGGGCGTTCCTCCTCGGGCGGCAACAGGGGACGCTCCGGAGGCCCGGGCCGCGGCGGTCCAGGCGGACCCGGAAACCGCGGCGGCGGCTTCACCCGGTCCGGCGGGAAGTCCCGCGGCGGCTCAACGGCCGGCGCGTTCGGACGGCAGGGCGGGCGCCCCTCGCGCGGCCGCAAATCGAGAAGGGCCAAGCGCGAAGAGTTCGAGGCGCAGTCCTCTCCCATGGTCGCGGGCATCGAGGTTCCCCGCGGCGACGGATCCACGGTGGTCCGGGTTCGCGCAGGCGCATCCCTCGCCGACTTCGCCGAGCGCATCGGCGCAAGCTCCGCCGCCCTCATCGCCGTTCTGTTCCGCATGGGCGAGATGGCCACGGCCAATCAATCGCTCGACGAAGACACGTTCACCCTGCTCGGAGCCGAGCTCGGCTACGACGTCCAGATCCTCTCGCCCGAAGACGAAGACCGCGAGATCCTCGAGGCCTTCGACATCGACCTCGAGGCGGAGGACGAGGCCGAGGACGACAAGGACCTCGTCGCGCGGCCCCCGGTCGTCACCGTCATGGGCCACGTCGACCACGGCAAGACGAAGCTGCTGGACGCGATCCGCTCGACTCACGTCATCGACACCGAGCACGGCGGCATCACCCAGCACATCGGCGCCTACCAGGTGCATCTCGACTACGAGGGCCAGGACAGGGCGATCACCTTCATTGACACGCCCGGCCATGAGGCCTTCACCCAGATGCGTGCGCGAGGGGCCGACGTCACCGACATCGCCGTGCTCGTCGTCGCAGCGGACGACGGCGTCATGCCCCAAACGATCGAGGCCGTCAACCACGCGCAGGCGGCGGGCGTCAAGATCATCGTCGCGGTCAACAAGATCGACGTCGACGGCGCCAACCCGGAGAAGATCCGCGGCCAGCTGACCGAGTACGGGATCGTCACGGAAGAGTACGGCGGCGACACGATGTTCGTCGACATCTCCGCGAAGCTGCGCACCGGCATCGACGATCTGCTCGAGGCCATCCTCTACACGGCCGACGCCGACCTCGATCTGCGCGCCAATCCGAACCGGGACGCCCGCGGCGTCGCGATCGAGGCAAAGCTCGACCAGGGCCGGGGTGCCGTCGTCACGGCGCTCGTCCAGACGGGCACGCTCCGCATCGGCGACTCCCTCGTCGTCGGAACGGCCCACGGCCGAGTCAGGGCGATGTTCGACGACGGCGGAGGCGCGGTCGAAGAGGCCGAGCCGTCGCGTCCCGTGCAGATCTTGGGAATGTCCACGGTCCCCGCAGCGGGCGACTCCTTCCTCGTCGCGCCCGACGACCGCACTGCCCGCCAGATCGCGGACAAGCGCGAAGCGGCCCAGCGCGCGGCAACGCTCGCCAAGCGCCGCAAGCGGATCTCGCTGGAAAACCTCAACGACGCCCTCAAGCAGGGGACGGTCCAGACGCTCAATCTCATCATCAAGGGAGACGCGTCCGGCTCCGTCGAAGCCCTCGAAAGCTCGCTCCTCGAGCTGGAGGTCGGCGACGAGGTCGCGCTGCAGATCATCCACCACGGTGTGGGCGCCATCACCCAGAACGACGTCAACCTCGCCACCGTCGACAACGCGATCATCATCGGATTCAACGTTCGCCCGGCCGAACGCGTCCAGGAGATCGCCGACCGCGAGGGCGTGGACATGAAGTTCTACTCGGTCATCTACTCCGCCATCGAAGACGTCGAAGCCGCCCTCAAGGGCATGCTCAAGCCGATCTTCGAGGAAGTTCAGCTGGCCGCGGCCGAAATCCGTCAGGTGTTCCGCTCCGGCAAGTTCGGAAACATCGCCGGTTCGATCGTGCGCTCGGGCACGATTCGACGCGGCGCGAAGGCCCGCTTGGTCCGCGACGGCGTCGTGGTCGCCCCCGATCTCGAGATCGTCTCGCTGCGCCGGGAAAAGGACGACGTCACCGAGGTCCGCGAAGGATACGAGTGCGGCATCACTCTCGGGTATCGCGACATTCGCGAGGGCGACTTCATCGAAACCTTCGAGATGCAGGAAAAGCCGCGCGATTGACGCGATCGGCGGCGGGCCGCCAGGTCCGCCGCCGCGGTCTCAGGCCTGCCCGTCGTCGAAGGCCTGCTTGTCGTCGAAGCCCAGCGGCCGGTCGAAGCCCATCCGCCGAAAAGGAGTGCCAGATGCCCAATCCACGCGCCAACAGAGTCGCCGAGCGCATCCACGAGATAGTCGCGTCTTTGGTGACAAACCGATTGAAGGATCCCCGCCTGGAGCTCGTGACCGTCACGGACGTCCGCGTCACCGGCGACCTTCAGCACGCCACGGTCTTCTACACCGCCTATGGCGATGAGAGGAAGCTCAGGGACGCCGGCCGAGCCCTCAACCGGGCCAAGGGCAATATTCGCTCGCACGTCGGCAGGCAGTTGGGCCTGCGCCTGACGCCGACGATCGAGTTCACTGCCGACGCCCTGCCGGAGACGGCCCGCTCCCTCGAGGACGCGCTCGCGGCAGCCCGGCACAGGGACGCCGAGATCGCCAAGTCGGCGGAAGGCGCTGCGCCCGCCGGGGACGCCGATCCGTACAAGAAGCCCCGCGACGTTGAGGAGGGCGAGGCCGCCGACGAAGCCTCGGCCGACGGCGACGATGCCTCAGACGGCGACGCGCTCGAGAGCGGCGAAGCCTTCGAGGCCTCCTTCGAATCGTCCGAGAACGACCAAGCCGAGGGCGTGGATGAGGCCTGAGCCTCGGAGCGCCCCGCGGCGAGTCATGCCGTGGGGCGAGATTCCCCGCGGGAGCTTCCCGGGAGACGGCCTTGCGGTCATCGACAAGGATCCCGGCGTCACGAGCCACGACGTCGTCGGCGCCGTCCGGCGGCTGGCGGGAACGAAGAAGGTCGGGCATGCCGGAACCCTCGACCCGATGGCCACGGGCGTTCTCTGCATCGGCCTAGGGCGCGCCACGAAGCTGCTGCGCTACGTCACTGGAACCGCCAAAGAGTACGAGGCGACGATTCGTTTCGGGATTGAAACGTCCACCGAGGACGCGCAGGGCGAACTCGTGCGGGCGAGGGGCGCGCGGGAGGCGGACGCCGCGGAGCTCGCCCGCGCCATGGCGGACCTGACCGGCGAGGTCCTTCAGGTCCCAAGCTCGGTGAGCGCTCTGAAAGTCGAAGGCCGCAGAGCCTACGATCTGGTTCGCGAGGGGCGCGAGGTGGTCCTCGACGCCCGGCCGATTCGCGTCGATGTCTTCGAAGCGGTCGGCGGCCCCCGATTCGCCGAGGTCTGCGGGGCGCCCGTCTTCGATTTGGACGTGCGCGTTGTGTGCGGCGCGGGAACCTACGTGCGAGCGCTGGCGCGCGATCTGGGGGAGGCTCTCGGATTCGGCGCGCACCTGACGTCTCTCAGGCGCACGCGAGTCGGCCCCTGGGATGTCGGCGAGGCCGTGAGCGTGCGCGAATGCGCCGACGCGGTGGAGGCCGACGGACAGATGCCCGTCCACACCTTGGCGGACCTGTGCCGCGCGATGTTCCCTGCACTGGAGGTGTCAGAGCAGGCGGCGCGCGACCTGCGCATGGGGCGTTTCGCAGATTCGCCCTTCGACTTCCTCGGCGCGAAAGCCGTAGCCTCCGCCGCCCTCGCTCCGAGCGCGGCGGGCCGCGACGCCCCAGGTTCCGGACCCGACGGACGCGGATCGGGATCCGCCGTCGCGGTGGCGTGGAGCGACGGAACGCCTGTTGCCCTCGTCAGCCGCAGAGGCGGAAGGGTCAAACCCGACCTGCTTTTGACGCTCGCTTCGGAAGAGTGACCTCTCTGCCCCGTGCGGGCGTCGGCTCGTGTACGTTGGGCCGGCGTCAATCTTTCGCCGCCCCGACGGCTTCTCGCGATCGTCGACGTCGTCCAGATCGGAAGGCGATTTTTCTGCCCTGTGCCCGCGTCGACATGCTCGGCGCCCGCGTCGATGTGCCCGGCGTCGGCGCTGAGCATTAACCTATATCTCATGACTAACGCTAACCACTCTCATTGCGGATGCGGGGGCAGCGCGGTCGATGCCGCCGCCGTCGCCGCCGCGATAGTCCGCGGGCACACTGCGGAGCCCCCGGCTTCTGTTGAACCGACGTCCGAATGCGGCTGCGGCGGGCACGGAGGATGCGGATGCGGGGGAGACGGAGCCTGCGGCTGCGGAGGAGGCACGGGCGAAAGGCCTGTCGTCGACGAGCGGATCGTCGACCTTTCGGAGGGGCGGCGCGACCTCGGCCTTCGCGGGTTGCCGGCGTGAGCATCGACGTATGGCGCAAACCTGAGGACATTCCGAGCGGCCTTGTTGGCACGGCGGTGACGATAGGGGTCTTCGACGGCGTGCACAAAGGCCACCGCGCGGTGCTGCGGGAGACGGTTCGGCAGGCGAAGGAACGCGGCCTCGTCTCCGTGGCGCTCACGTTCGACCCGCATCCGGCCTCCGTGCATTCGGCCCAGAACGTGCATCTCGTCTCGACCCTGGAAGACCGGATCGATCGTCTCGCTGCGGCGGGAATCGACGCCGTCTACGTCCAGAGGTACACCCTCGACTACGCCCGCGCGACGCCCCGCGAATTCTTCGAAAATCAGCTCGTGGGCGAGCTGCGGGCGCGCGTCGTGGTCGTCGGCGAGGACGTCAGATTCGGATTCCGCAATGAAGGCGACGGCGCTGTGCTCGCCGAACTGGGAGAGGAAAAAGGCGTCGATGTGACGCTTGTGTCCGATCTCGCCGCGCCGGAGGGACGCAGGTGGTCCTCGACTTGGGTGCGCGAGCTTCTCGCCGCCGGCGACGTTGCGGGGGCCGCCCGGGTCCTTGGGCGCCGCCATCGCATCCGCGGCGAGGTCGTCCACGGATTCCAGCGTGGGCGGGCCATCGGCTTTCCCACGGCCAATCTCGCGGGCGACGACCTCGGCGAAGTCCCAGCGGACGGCGTGTACGCGGGATGGCTCGTGCGCTCGGTCGAGGGCTCCTGCGCCGCGGAGTATCTTCCCGCGGCGATATCGGTGGGGACGAATCCGCATTTCGAGGGAACCGAGCGGACGGTCGAGGTCCACGTCCTCGGCAGGTCGGACCTCAACCTCTACGGAGAGTCGATAGCCGTGGACTTCGTCGAGTACCTCAGGCCCATGCTCTCTTTCGACTCCCTCGAGGGCCTCCTCGGCCAGATGGACGAGGATCTGCGCAACACGGCCGAGATTCTGGGCGTTCCGACGGCGGGAAGGGTCGATCCTGCTTCGGTCACCGCCGTGTGACCCGAGGGGACGCCGCCCGGGGCACGGCGCCGCCTGGGACGACGCTGGCGGCGCCCAGCCGCTCCCGGCACGCAAGCTCGTGGAAACCCGGTATGCAAGCTCACACAGGAAAGTCAACCGTCGTTTGTGCTTGCTGGTAAACTTAAAAGGCCGTCAGATCGGCCACGGAAGCGTCATAGCTCGGGAGAACATGCCCCGGAGCTCCGTGCAACGGAACGAAAAGGAGAATCATGGCCCTCAAGCCGGAACAGAAGAAGCAGATCATCGCCGAGTACGCGACCCATGAGGGCGACACCGGTTCCCCGGAGGTTCAGGTTGCTTTGCTCTCGGCCCGCATCAAGGAGTTGACCGAGCATTTTCGCACCCACAAGCACGATCACCATTCGCGGCGAGGCCTCATGCTTCTCATCGGCCAGCGCAAGCGGCTTCTGGCGTACCTTGCCGAAGAGGACATCGAGCGCTACCGCTCACTGATCGCTCGTCTCGGCCTTCGCCGGTGACATGGGGCGGCCCGGATGGAACAGTCCGGGCCGCATTTCGTTGATAAAGAGATCCCCAGTGCCCGGTCTTCGGTGGGAGCTTCCGGAAAGTTCCGTGAGTTGTCACTGATGGCCGTGTCGGGGAGAGAAACAGAAAATAAGGAGACATTCCATGGAGGGACCCGACGTCCACTCTTCGAACGCCGTCATCGACAACGGCTCGTTCGGAACCCGCACCATTCGTTTTGAAACGGGCCTTCTCGCCCGCCAGGCCAACGGATCGGCGCTCGCCTACCTTGACGATGACACCACGGTTTTCGCGGCGACCACTGCCTCGAAAGCCCCGAAAGAACATTTCGACTTCTTCCCCCTGACGGTCGACGTCGAAGAACGCTCCTACGCCGCCGGGCGCATTCCCGGCTCGTTCTTCCGCCGCGAAGGGCGCCCCGGAACCGAGGCCATCCTCGCCGCCCGGCTCATCGATCGGCCGCTGCGCCCCGCCTTCAAGAAAGGCATGCGCAACGAGGTCCAGGTGGTCGCCACGGTCATGACGATCAACCCGGACGAGGCCTACGACGTCCTCGCCATCAACGCCGCCTCCATGGCGACCTCTCTCGCGGGGCTTCCCTTCTCGGGCCCGATCGGCGGAACCCGCATGGCCCTCATCGACGGGCAATGGGTTGCCTTTCCGCGGTGGAGTGAGCTCAAGCGGGCCACGTTCTCCATGGCGATCGCCGGCCGCGTCGTGGGCGACGACGTCGCCATCATGATGGTCGAGGCGCAGGCCCCCGAACACGCGGACGCCGTCATCAAGGCCGGCGGCGCCAAGCCGACCGAGGCCGAGGTGGCAGCGGGCATGGAGGCGGCCAAACCCGTCATCCGCACGCTGTGCGAGGCGCAGTCCAAGCTCGTGGAGGAGTGCGGAAAGCCCGTCGGCGATTTCCCGTTCTTCCCGGATTACACGGACGAGCAGTACGAGGCCGTCGAAGAGAAAATCGGCGGCCGCTTCGCGCCGATCCTCGGCATCGTGGCGAAGGCCGAGCGCGACGAGGCTCTCAACGAGCTGACGGAGTCCGTCGTCGAAGAGCTCGCAGAGGCGTTTCCCGAGGAGGAAGCGGCGATTGCGGCCGCCGTCAACGCCGCGTTCAAGAAGACCATGCGCCATCACGTGCTCACGGAGGGCGTTCGCATGGACGGACGCACGCCCGTCGAGATCCGCACGATCACGGCTGAGGCGGGGGTCCTTCCCCGCGTCCACGGCTCGGCGCTGTTCCAGCGCGGCGAGACCCAGATCCTGGGGGTGACCACCCTCAACATGCTGAAGATGGAGCAGCAGCTCGACAACCTTTCCCCGGCGACGTCGCGGCGCTACATCCACCATTACAACTTCCCGCCGTACTCGACGGGGGAGACGGGCCGCGTCGGCTCGCCCAAGCGCCGCGAGATCGGCCACGGGCACCTGGCCGAGATCGCCCTCGAATCCCAGCTTCCCGGCCGCGAGGAGTTCCCATACGCGATTCGCCAGGTTTCCGAGACGATGGGCTCCAACGGCTCGTCGTCGATGGGCTCGGTGTGCGCATCGACCCTCTCGCTTTACAACGCGGGCGTCCCGCTCAAGGCTCCCGTCGCCGGAATCGCCATGGGCCTCGTCTCCGCTACGATCGACGGCGAGACGAAGTACTGCACCCTCACCGACATCCTCGGCGCCGAGGACGCGCTGGGCGACATGGACTTCAAGGTCGCCGGAACCCGCGAGTACGTCACGGCCCTCCAGCTGGACACGAAGCTCGACGGCATTCCCGCCGCGGTTCTCGACGCCGCCCTCGGCCAGGCCCGCGACGCCCGCTTCGCGATCCTCGACCTCATCACCGAGGCGATCGACGGGCCCGACGAGATGGCAGCCACCGCGCCGCGCATCATCACCGTCAAGATCCCGGTCGACAAGATCGGCGAGGTCATCGGCCCCAAGGGCAAGATGATCAACCAGATTCAGGAAGACACCGGCGCGGAAATTTCGATCGAGGACGACGGCACCGTCTTCATCGGCGCAACCGACGGCCCGTCCGCCGAGGCGGCCCGTCAAGCGGTCAACGCCATCGCCAACCCGCAGATGCCCGAAGTCGGCGAGCGATTCGTCGGCACAGTCGTCAAGACGACGACCTTCGGCGCTTTCGTCTCCCTCGCCCCCGGGCGCGACGGCCTTCTCCACATCTCGCAGATTCGCCGGATCGTCGGCGGCAAACGCGTTGAGAACGTCGAGGACGTCCTTAACGTCGGCGACAAAGTCGAGGTCGAGATCGCCGAAATCGATCCTCGCGGAAAGGTTTCGCTCCACGCCGTCGTCGAGGAGGAGCCCGAGGCCCCGGCCGAACAGGAAGAGGCGGAGCGTCCCGCCCGCCGCGAGCGCGGATCGCGCCGGGCGCCGCGCCAGCGCCGCCGCTCCAGCGAGGGCTCCGGTTCGACCGAGTGACGAGGCGGCCGCTCGGGCGGCAACCGTTCCGGCAGCAACAGTTCGAACGGCGACAGACGAAAAAGGGCGGCCCCACAGGGGCCGCCCTTTCTATGCAGGGCCGCGCCGTCGGCCCATTCTTGACGCCGCGCGATCCGGGACCCGGGTCCTCGGCCGATTCAGCACGCCGGGCGATTTAAGGGGCATTCGCGGGCGGGCCGAAATCCAGTTTGGGCCGATTGCCTGTGCTCGGCTTGGCGTAGGCGCGTGTGCTTGGCTTGGCGTAGGCACGTATGCTCGGCTTCGTATAAGCGGGTGCGCTCGGCTTCGCATCGATGGCAGGGTCGGTTAACCTTGACGGGTGACTGAGTTTTCCACCGTCGACCTTCCCATTTGCCCCGGTCCGCATGACATGTCTCTCACGGACGACGGCGCCCTCATCTGCCGCTCGGTGCTTCCGAGCGGGGTTCGGGTGCTGACCGAACGCGTCGAGAACGCGCACACCGTCTCCGTCGGCTTCTGGGTCGGGGCGGGGTCCGCCGATGAAAACGAGGGGACGCTCGGCTCCACGCACTTTCTCGAGCATCTTCTTTTCAAGGGTACGGCCTCGCGCAGCGCGAAGCAGCTCGCCGACCGCATCGACTTCCTCGGCGGCAACTTCAACGCCGGCACGGGCAAGCAATTGACCTACTATTACGGACACATTGTGGAGGAGGACCTCGCGGACGCCGTCGAGCTGCTCGCGGACATGGTTGCCTCCTCTACTCTTGCGGAAACCGACATGGAGATGGAGCGGGGCGTCATCCTTGAAGAGCTCGCGATGTACGCCGACGACGCCTCCGAGGTCGCCCATGAGCAAATCGCCTCCCTCGTCATGGGCGGGCATCCGCTGGGCCGGCCGATCGGCGGAACCTCCGAGAGCGTCCTCGGGCTTGATCACGCGAATCTCACGAGCCACTACAGGCAGAACTATCGGCCCGAGGAGCTGGTGGTCACGGCCGCCGGAAAGGCCGACCACGAGGCGCTGTGCGCCATGGTCGAGGCGTCGCTGCGCCGCGCCGGATGGGACCTTCGCGAAGGAGCGGCGCCGGCTGAGCGTCGGCGACGCTCGCCCATCGACTACCCGGAGGGCAGGGACCTCTCGATCGAACGCCCCGTCGAGCAGAGCGCCGTCGTCGTCGGCATGCCCGCGATGACCGACGAAGACGAACGCCGATACGCCCTGTACACGCTGTCGACGATTCTCGGAGGCGGCACCTCGTCCCGTCTTTTTCAGGAGGTGCGCGAAAAGCGCGGCCTCGCCTACTCGACCTACTCTTTTCCCGGCCTGTACCACGAGGGCGGCCTTTTCGGCCTGTACGCGGGGTGCTCTCCGGAGTCGGCGAAAGACGTCGCGGAGATCATGGAGGGGTGCCTGGAGGCGATCGCCGGCGAATCCGTCACGAAGATGGAGCTTGAGACCGCCTACAGGCGCGCCCGCGCCGACCACGCCTTCAGCTCAGAGTCAGTCGGCTCGCGGATGAATCAGCTCGGCCAGGCCGAAATCGTCCGCGGATCCCTCATTTCCCGGCAGGAGGCCCTGCGCCGTTCGCGGGAGGTCTCCGCCGACGACGTCGCAGCCGTCGCCGCCGAGCTCGCCCGCGCGCAGCGCTCTCGCGTGACCGTCGGCCCCTCCCAGTGACGCGAGGATTGCGCGGGCACAGACTTCATTTTCGCCACTCAGCCGGGTCCCCGTCTTTGAGCTGCCGCATCACCCCGCCTTTCCGACGACGACGTCGGCCAGCTGGTCCTGCGACTGCGTGCCGTCGTTCATGTACTCGGTATGCGTCCCGGCTCCGAAGTCCAGTGGGAACTTCATCCCGAAAATGTCCAGTGACTTTTCTTCCGTCGGCGAATAACCGGAGAGGTGTTTGATGTTCGGGTCCTTCATCGGATCTTCTCCCAAGCCTTCGAAGAACTCGGTGTCGTTCCTAAAGTCCTTCACAAAATCGGTTCGGTGGCGCATGGCGTAGGTGTGGCCTTCCGGCACGTTGTAGGTTTCGCCGCTGCCCCGTCGCCGGATCGTAGAGGAGCGGCTGTTTGGGAGGCTTGCCCTCTTCAGCGCCCAATTGGCCGCGCAGCTTCTCCAACTCCTCCAGGCGCTCGCGCAAGCGTGCCCGTTCGTGATTTCTTGCTTGGCCTTCAGCGGCGTACTCCTCTCCTGGGCCTTTGTTTCCCGGCAGCGCGTCTCTTTGGCGTTTCGTATCCTCTATGTCCCACTCGAGGAGCGAGCGGTTGACGTTGTCGCGAGCCCAGCCTTCGATCCCGTCGAGACTGACGAATTTCCGCGCCTGTTCGCGGATGCTCTCGTCGTTCGGCGCCTCGGGTTTGGTGAAACGATCGACGTGCCTTTGACGTTCGCCTTCCGCCAATCTGCTCCACCAGTCGGAGACCTGTTCGGGCGTGGCGCCGTCGCCCCTTCGCCTGCCCACGTGACGTCTTTGTCGATGTCTTGAATCGACTCGCCCGCGGTGTAGCATTTTTGCGTTCGGCGATGAGGTTGTCCACGACGGTGTCCAAGATGGAGGCATCCCAGGCTGTGACATTTTGCCAATCGACCATCACTCGAGCCTTCCCGATATCTTTGTTGAGAACCGACTGAAATCCACCGAGGCGTGTTGATCCGTGGAATTGCATTGGTTCGTCGCGTCCTGGAGGGCCGTGGAGAAGGTTTCGAGCGAGTCCGTGATCCTCTTTGCGAGCCCGTCGATGTGCGAACCCGCAGACGCAGCCGCTCCTCCCGCGCTTCGAAGGCATGGCCGTGGCAATGGTTGCCAAAGGGACCGAGCCCTTGATTTGGTCGACTTGCCCTCTGGCCTTGTCTGCATTGTCCTTGGCGCAGACGAGGCTGTCGAGATCGATCACTAAAGTGTCTGCCATTTCATTCCTAAATACTGCATCGATATTCTGATTGTTTTATTTCCTCTGCCTTCAAGCGTTTCTACATCGCATAAGACACTGAGATACTCTGTGTGTGGCTGCCCTTGTCAAAAGAAAAATGGAATCATCGGCATCCTCCTTTCGCATTCTTATAGCGCGGTTCGTGTGCAACGGAAGTCAAGAGCGCCGAAGGTTATGGCTCCCCACGGCCCGGGACGTGCGCATTCGTCCGGGCCCGGGACGCACGCATTCGTCCGCTTTCCTCGACGAGCCGGTCGGCGAAAGGAACTGCGACGGATTAGGCTTGAGGCCATGACTATCAAAGTTGCAGTAGTGGGCGCCGCCGGGCGCATGGGCGCGACCGTATGCGAGGCGGTCGAGGCCGCCGAGGACATGGAGCTGACCGCCAGGCTCGACGCCGGAGACCCGATCTCGTCGGAGAGCCTCGGTGGGGCCGACGTCGCCGTCGAATTTTCCGTGCCCTCGGCCTCCGAGGCAAACACCCTGGCCATTTTGGAGGCCGGGGCCGACGCCGTCGTCGGAACCACCGGGTGGACCGAGGAATCCTTGGGCCGGGTGCGTGGGACCGCCGAAAGGCTCGGCCGCAGCGCGGTCATCGCGCCGAACTACGCGCTTTCGGCCGTGCTGGTCATGAGTTTCGCGGAGAAGGCCGCGCCCTATTTCGAATCGGTCGAGGTCCTCGAAATGCACCATCCGAACAAGGTGGACGCCCCGTCCGGCACGGCGATATCCACCGCCTCGCGGATCGCCAAGGCGCGCGCCGAGGCCGGAGTCCCCGCAGGCCCGGACGCCACACAGACCGACCCCGACGGCGCAAGGGGGGCGCGGATCGACGGCGTCAATGTCCACGCTGTGCGGCTGCGCGGGCTCAACGCCCACGAGCAGGTGATGCTCGGCAATCCGGGCGAGCAGCTCGTCATCCGACAGGATTCGTTCGACCGGTCGAGTTTCATGCCGGGCGTGCTCCTGGCGGTCCGCTCCGTGCGAGGCCGAGGCGGCCTGACCTGGGGCCTCGACTCGATCATGGGGCTGTGAGGCTCCGCCTTTGGCGAGGTTGTGGGCTCCGGGCCTCCAAGGGCTTTGAAGTCCCGGTTCCCACAGGCCCCATGGACCTGCGAGTCGCAGGTCCTCAGCCGCTGTACGTCCCGTTGATGACTGCCGCCACATCCTGCTGGCTGTTGGGAACGTCGGCCATCTGAGACCTCAACTCCTCCATGACCTGCTCCCTTGTCCAATCGGGGTGGGCGCCGTGGATTTCGTCATACTTGCCGTTGTAATCGTTGTTGTCGAAGTAATTTGTGTGGGATGCGACCGGGTCCTTCCACCCTGGAGCGTATTGGTTTGTCCGCAGATGCTGTATTCCGTCCATATCCATCGGATCGGTGGTTTCCGTCATATTGAACCCGGGGAGGTAACCGGGTCGGTTGGCAACGAGACCGCCGTTGGGAACCCCGTTGATGGCGTCCCCCTCGTTCCTTATTGCGTAGACGCTGTCGGAGGGCACGTTGAGTTCGGAGACGTCCGTTGCAGGGATGCCTGGCGAACCGTAGAAGACCGCTGCGTCGACCACCCCGTCGCGGACCTGGGTCAGCGCGTAGCCGGTGGTCGTCGAGCCATACGAGTGGCCGATGGCCGTTAGCCTCGGATCCCCGGCCTCTCCCTCGCCCTGGCGAGAATCGTGCAGGCCTTCGAGGAAATTGGCAAGATTCTGCCCGCCGGCGGCGGCGCGGTCGGTGTTCGTGACGGAAAGGTCCCTCTGATCTGGGTCGCCGGAGTTGACGTGCGGCGTGTCGTATCCGAAGTACGTCACCATCGCCGTGTTGCCGCCGGCGGAGTTGGCGATGTTCTCCATGTTGTGCGTGTACTCCTTTACGCTGTCTCCGACGGACGTGTCGAGGCCGCCCGTTTGAACGGCGACATTCTCAGCCGTGTCGACGTCGCCCACGGAAACCGCGGCGTGCAGCTGGTCTTGATCCTCTCCTGGCTCGACGGGGTCGTAGAGAAGCAGCTGCTTCTTGGGCTGGTAGTCGCTTGGCGCCGCCGCGTCCCTCAGCGCCTTGAGCTCGTTGTATTTTTTCCGCTCTTCGTCGGTGAGATCAGCGCTGTTCTTCTCCTCTAGAGAGTCGATGTCGTGGTCCAAGCTCTTCCTATTGGCGGCGTCCCGAGCCCATCCGTCGACGCCGTCCATGTTTCCTATCCTCTCCGAGGGCGGCTTCTCGCAGTCGTTGTCAATGAGCTCTTGTTGCTGTTCTGGCGTGAGCGAGTCCCACCAGGCCGCGACCGCCTGGGAGTCCTGCCGATTCGTCGGCATGGGAAGCGGGCCGTCCAGAATTTCACTGAGGCTCTTGTCGCCCGGTTCGACCTGGCCGAGGGCAATTTTGTTGAGCGCGTCGGCATACGCCTGGTCGGCGGCCACAGCCTTCTCTACGGCGTCGTTGACCTTGTCCGCGCACTGCTTCAGCGACGTCTCGCGGGTCGCGACTATGTCGGCCAGGACGGCGGAACTCACCGTGGGGCCCCCCAAGATGCCCCCGACAGCCATTCCCACGGGGCCGAACATCGAGCCCGCCAACCCGCCCATCCCTCCGCCGACGATGTATGAGACGACGCCGTCGACCGTGACCTCCGTCCAGGAAATGGGATTGTCGTCGGTCACGGTGCCGTCGTCGGCGATGCTGAACCCGTTGTTCTTCGCCTGAGTCGTGGCGTCCGTGACGATCCCGTTGACCTCTCTCATCGAGTCCTGCATGGACGACGTCGCATCCTTCATTGCACGCACGCCGACGACGTAGGTCGCGATGCCCTTCTCGATCTGTTGGAGGCGTTTCTCGGCGGCGTTGCGGGCATCGCCCTCCCAGGTCACGTTGTCGTTGAGCGAGATGACCTCGTGCCCCCAATCGTCGGCTTTGCGCTCCTTGCTGGAAAGCGCGTCGTACTCGTCGGAAAGAGTCGAAGCCTCCCAGTCCTTGATATCGCTCCACTGCATGGTTTCCTGCCTTTGAAAGTGTTGAACGTGTTTGATGCGCGAGGTTTGAGTTGCGGCGGCCGGAGGCTGTTTGCAAGAGGGCCATTGGCCGCACGAGTCCTCGAATCGGCGGCCGCCCGATGTGTCGCGCGTTTCGGGCGGACGCCGTCAAGGGCCGCGGGGCGGCGCTGGCCTATCGGCCGAAGAGGTCTCCGATGGTTTCGCCTACCTTGCGTGCCCCTTCGCCCACCGCGTCGGCCGTGTCCTTGATTCCGTTGCCGGCGGCGCTCACGGCGTTTCCGACCGTGTTGGACGCGGCTTCGACGCCCTTCCCTGCTGCGTCGAAGGCCTGCCCGGTTGCGTCGGCTGCGCCGTGGGCCATGTGGCCGACGCCTTCCCAAGCGTTTGAAGCGGTGTCCGTCATGAATTGCATGGCGTTGCCGCCGGTGTCCATCGCTTGGTCGATTCCCTGGCCCGCTGCGTCCATGACCGCGTTTCCAGCGTTTCCCAAGGCGTCATAGCCGGATGCGGCGAGGTTTCCCGCGCCTTCGACGGCGTCTCCCGCGACCCCTCCGAAGGGAAGGCCTCGCAGACCGTCCGCAGCTTGATGCGAAACTTGCCTCATAGCGTTGCCGGTTTGTTCGCTTGCAGACCGGAAGCCGTCTCCGCTGTGGTCCATGAACGAAGCGATGGCGTTTCCCGTTTGGTCGAGGCCGTGATTGGCCGCCGCGCCCGCATTGCGGGCTTCCTGCCCGGCGGCGCCCATGGCGTGGTCGAACGCGGACCCGGTGGCGGAAACTCCCTGCCCTGCGCCGGTCATGAGGGATCCTATGCCCGATCCGACGGTTTTGACGCCGCCGCCGGCGGCGTCGACGGCGGAGCCGAGGCCGGTGGTGAGCCCGCGTGCGACGGTGGCGAATGTGTTTCCTGTCCCTTCGGAGTGCGGCGTGCGGTAGTACGTCCCGGCCCGGCCGGTCTCCTGCGTGCGTTCGGTTGGCGCGGAATCCAGCGAAGGCGTGATGACGGTGCCGGTCGGGTCGTTCCCCATTTCCGCGGCGACGGCGGACTCGAGCTGCGAGAAGTCTTGGCAGCCGCTCTGGTCCTGCTCTTGGACGAGGATGGCGGAATCCCTCAAGCTGCCGGCGTATTCGTGAAGGTCTTCCTCCGAAACGCAAAGCGCTTTGTCTAAGTATTCGGCTGCGGACAGCGCCGCCGCCCCCGAGGTCCCGCCGGTAATCTCCCGCTTGATTTCGTCGGCGATTGTCTGCACTCGCAGACTGGGAGCCTCGTCGGCGAGCGTCTCTGATTTGGAAGCCTCATTGTAAAGCTGATCCGGCTCGACTTGCAAGGTCATTGAGACTCCTTCTATTGTGTGGGTTTGCAGGGAATAAGATAGCTCACGAAGCATGAATGCGCCTATGTTCGGGTGGGGGAGACCTTCCCCGCCTCCGATTTCACACTTAGAGTGCGGTGTGATAGTTCACGTACGTGACGCATTCGAAGAGGCCTGTCCGTCGTGCCACATTTTCGCCGCCGAATGACGGAAGTCCAGATCTGGCCTTGCGAGAAGCTGATACCTTCGTTGGCATGAGCGAGACGAGTCTACCCAAGCGCACATTCGGTTCGGTCGGCGTCGCAATGGTGACGCCCTTCTTCGAAGACGGTTCCCTCGACGTCGATTCCGCCGTCGCCTTGGCCAACAAGCTGGTCGACGACGGCTGCGATCTCATCCTGCTGTCGGGGACGACGGGGGAGTCGCCCACCACGCATCAGCCCGAAAAGGACGACCTCACCCGAGAAGTCGTCGCCTCCCTCAAGGGGCGCGGGGCCAAGGTCATGGCCGGCGCCGGCTCCAACGACACGGCCCACGCCGTGAGAATCGCCAGGGGGGCGCAGGCAAACGGGGCCGAGGCCCTGCTCGTTCTTCCGCCGTATTACAACCGGCCCTCGCAGGAGGGCGTGTACCAACACATTCTGGCAGTCACTGAGGCAAGCGACCTTCCCGTCATGCTCTACGACATACCCGGCCGCACGGGGGTCAAGCTTGACACCGCGACGCTTCTGCGGCTCGCCGAGCATCCCCGGATCATCGGCGTCAAGGACGCCACCGGCGACGTCGCCTCCGGCTTCATCAAGATGGAGCGCACAGGCTTGGAATACTACTCGGGCGACGACTCGCTCAACTTCGCCTGGCTCGCCCACGGAGCCTCGGGCGTCATATCCGTCGCCGGGCACGTGATCGGCTCCGGCCTGCGCGCGCTCGTGACCGAGATAGACGCCGGCGACCTTCCCGCGGCCCGCGCCGAGGCTGCGAAGCAGCGCCCGATCGTCGAGGCGATCATGGGCGGCGGTCAAGGCGCCGTCATGGCCAAGGAGGCGCTCAAACTCCTGGGAGCCCTTCCCAGCGCGACGCTTCGGCTTCCCCTGGTGGGGGCTTCGACGTCGCAGATCGCCGAACTCGCGGCCGTGCTCCGAGCCGAAGGCCTCATGTAGGCCTTCGGGCGGGCCGTTCGGCCGCTGCGTCGGGCCGCTTTGCAAGGCCCTCCGCCGAGGATCGTCGATTGGCTCCCCTGTCATACGTGCGACAATGTTGATGTGAGCAACCTTAGAACCCCACCGGATCTGTCGGCCGACACCGTTCGCATCGTCCCCTTGGGAGGGCTTGGCGAGGTCGGTCGCAATTGCAACGTCCTCGAATACGGGGGCAAAATCGTCGTCGTCGATTGCGGCGTCCTCTTTCCCGAAGAGCGGCAGCCCGGCGTCGACCTCATCCTGCCCGACATCGACTATCTGCGCGACAGGGTCGAAGACATCGAGGCCATCGTCCTCACACACGGGCATGAGGACCACATCGGGGCGGTGCCGTACCTGCTCAAGCTTCGACCCGACATCCTGCTGGTCGGAAGCCGCCTGACGATCTCCTTCGTCGAGGCGAAGCTCGCAGAACATCGAATCAAGGCGAATTCGCGCGTCGTCGCCGAGGGAGACGTTGAGAAGATCGGCCCCTTCGAGATGGAGTTCATCTCCGTCAACCATTCGATCCCCGACGCCCTCGCGGTGTTCGTCCGCACCGATCAGGGGAACATCCTCATAACCGGCGACTTCAAGATGGACCAGCTGCCCTTGGACGGCAGGCTCACCGACCTTCGCGCCTTCGCCCGCGCCGGGGAAGAGGGAGTCGATCTCTTCATGTGCGACTCGACCAACGCCGAGGTGCCGGGCTTCGTGCCGTCGGAGTCCGAAATCGGCCCCGTCATCGACGACGTCTTCGCCAGGGCGACCGGCCAGATAATCGTCGCCTCCTTCTCCTCGCACGTCCATAGAGTCCAGCAGGTCCTCAACGCGGCCCACGCGCACGGGCGCCGCGTGGCCTTCGTCGGGCGCTCGATGATCCGCAACATGGGGATCGCCGCCGAGCTCGGGTACCTCGACATCCCCGAGGGCGTGCTAGTCGACCTCGCGGACATGCCGTCGCTTCCCGAAAACGAGCGGGTCTTCATGTCCACCGGATCGCAGGGAGAGCCGATGGCCGTGCTTTCGCGCATCGCCTCGAAGTCGCACCCGAAGGTGGGCGCCGGGCCCGGCGACACCGTCCTGTTCGCCTCCTCGCTCATCCCCGGAAACGAAAACTCCGTCTACCGCCTCATCAACAACCTCATGAAGCTCGGAGCGAAGGTGGTCCATCAGGGCAACGCCCGCGTCCACGTCTCCGGCCACGCCGCCGCCGGCGAGCTCCTCTACTGCTACAACATCCTCGAACCGGCCTACGCCATGCCGATCCACGGCGAGGTGCGCCACCAGGTCGCCAACGGAGGGATCGCCGTCAAGACCGGGGTTCCCCCGCAGAACGTCATCCTCGCCGAGAACGGCTCGGTCATCGACATGCACGACGCCGAAGTGAGCGTCGTCGGCCAAGTGCCCTGCCACAACATCTACGTTGACGGCTCGTCCATCGGCGACATCACCGAAGAGGAGCTCAAGGACCGCAGGATCTTGGCCGAGGAGGGCTTCGTCGCTATATTCGCCGCGGTGGAGACGAAGGAGAAAGAGATCGTCACGGGCCCCCACATCCAGGCCCGCGCCGTAGCCGAGGACGATTCGGTCTTCGACGAGATACTTCCCGACGTTGCAGACGCGCTGCGGGAGTCTTTGGAAAACGGGGCCGACACCTACCAGATGCAGCAGGCGATGCGCCGAGTGATCGGCCGGTGGATCTCGCGGAAGCTCCGGCGCGCCCCGATCATCATCCCGACGGTTGTGGAGGTGTGAGCCGATGGTCGCGCATAGGCGGAAGCCCGGGCGGTCGACGGGCGCGAGCGGGCGTACCGGCGCGCCGCCGCTCCCAGGCCGGGCGCAATCGGCTGTGGCGCAGCGCTCACGCGTTAGAATTCAGGTTCGATCCGGCGAAGGGTTAGTGTTGCCACTGTGAGTCCCAGAGTTCCAAACAATCCCGCGAAGAAGAAGCCTCAGAAGGCCTCCGCGTCCAAGCAGCCGCAGAAGCAGCAGAAGGCCGAAGCGGACAATGCCGCGCCCCGGCTGACGGGCGTGCGCCGCGACGGCGTCGCCTTCCTCCTCGTCGGCATCGCCGTGATCGTGGCACTGCGCGAGTGGTTCGGCCTCTCCGGCGCGCTCGGCGGGCTCATCCACCATCTCACCGCGGGCGTCGTCGGAGTGTTGTCCGTCGTCGTCCCGGTTCTTCTCATCGCCGCGGCCGTCAAGTTTTTCCGCGCCTCGACGCGGGAGACCAACCGGCGATTCGCCATCGGCATGGGGATGCTCGTGTTCGGCGTCGCCGGGCTGGCTCACATCGCCGTCGATCCGATCAATCCTTTCGAGGATTTCTCCGGCGTCGAGGGCGCGGGCGGCCTCATCGGCCTGGCGGCCGGAGGCGCCCTCGGCAAGCTCCTCTCGCCTTACGGGGCTGTCCCGCTTCTTCTTCTGCTCATCGTCTTCGCCGTTTTGTACATGACGAACACGACCGTCCGGGAGCTTTACGGAATGATAAGGGAGCGCCTGAGGGCCGAGCCCGACGACGAAGAGGACGCCCCCGCCAATCGCGGCGTCTCGGCGTCGGTGCCCTACGAGCAGGCGGCGGCCGTCGAAGAGTCTCCCAAGCCCTCGAGGCTCTTCTCGCGGAAGAAGAAGGCCGACGACGGCCAGGTTCCTCCCACGGAGGTTCTGCCCGGCGGCGACGCGACGGAGGTTCTTCCCGCCGCAGGCCGTGGCAAGGCCAAAGCAAAGGGCGGGGCAGGCGCCACAGAGGTCATCAAGCCCGTCGTCGCGAGCCCGCAAAAACCGATCGACGGAACGGAGCCGCCCTCGCTTCCCGCCCCAGACATCTCGCTCGAACCGACTCCCGGCCAGCAGCTCACGCTCGACCCCTCCATCGTCTACCAGCTCCCGTCGCTCGGCGACCTCAAATCCGGGCCCCCCGGAAAGGAGCGCACGGAGGCCAATGAGCAGGTTGTGGCCCAGTTGACCCAGGTTTTCACCGACTTCGGCATCGACGCGCAGGTCGTCGGCTTCTCGCGCGGACCCACGGTCACCCAGTACGAAGTCGAGCTCGGCCCGGGAGTGAAGGTCGAGCGCATCACCGCGCTGTCGAACAACATCGCCTATGCCGTCGCCTCAGCAGACGTTAGAATCCTTTCGCCGATTCCGGGCAAGTCCGCCATCGGCATCGAGATTCCGAACGTCGACCGCGAAACGGTTCTGCTTGGCGACGTTCTGCGCTCCCATGTGGCCCAGAAGGCCGACCATCCGCTGATCGTGGGCGTCGGCAAGAACGTCCGCGGCCAGTTCGTCGTCGCGAACCTCGCCAAGATGCCGCACCTGCTTGTCGCCGGCGCGACGGGCGCCGGCAAATCCTCCTTCATCAACTCGATGATCACATCGGTCATGATGCGCGCCACGCCGGACCAGGTGCGCATGATCCTCGTCGATCCCAAACGCGTCGAGCTCACGATCTACGCCGGCATCCCTCATCTGATCACCCCGATCATCACGAATCCGAAGAAAGCGGCCGAAGCCCTCGAATGGGTGGTCAAGGAGATGGACGCCCGCTACGACGACATGGCGGCCTACCATTTCAAGAACATCGTCGACTTCAACGAGGCCGTCAAAGCCGGAACCGTCCAGTCCCACGACCCCAACCGGAAGCTCGCGCCCTACCCGTATCTTCTGGTCGTCGTCGACGAGCTCGCCGACCTCATGATGGTCGCCCCGCGCGACGTCGAAGCCTCGATCCAGCGCATCACGCAGCTGGCGCGCGCCGCCGGAATCCACCTCGTGCTCGCCACGCAGCGCCCTTCGGTGGACGTCGTCACCGGCCTCATCAAGGCAAACATCCCCTCGCGCCTGGCATTCATGACCTCGGCGCTCGCGGACTCCCGGACGATCCTCGATCAGTCGGGGGCGGAAAAGCTCATCGGCCAGGGCGACGCGCTCTTTATGCCGGCGGGTGCATCGAAGCCCATCCGCCTCCAGGGCGCGTGGGTGGATGAAGAAGAGATCGAGCGGGTCGTCGACCACGTCAAGGCCCAGCTTTCGCCGCGCTACCGCGACGACTTCGAAGAGGTCCAGGAAGCCAAGAAGCAACGGGAGGAGATCGGCGAGGACTTGGAGATCCTTCTCCAGGCGGCCGACCTCGTGGTCACGAGCCAGTTCGGTTCGACCTCCATGCTCCAACGCAAGCTGCGCATCGGGTTCGCCAAGGCCGGGCGCATGATGGACCTCCTCGAGCAGTACGAAATCGTCGGCCCGTCCGAAGGGTCGAAGGCACGCGACGTCCTCGTTTCGCCTGAGTACCTCGACAATGCGCTCGCGATGCTGCGCGGCGAACGGCAGAGCATCTTCGACGACGACGCCCCCGCCGAGCGGGCGGACGCCGTCGAAGGAGGGCAGCCCGACCCGGTTCTCGAGGGGCACGGCGTCTCCGAGGCCCAGAACTGGCACGACGACGAAGACGACCCCTACGGGGAAGACGGAGAGGACGCCTGGCAGCTGACGGGAAGGTGAAAAGACGGCGGGAAGGCAGCACAGCCGGAAGGCGTTGGGCGCCGCCTCGCCGCCAGCGGGAGGGCGAAAAGACTCGGGTGCGCCGCCGAGACGGCGCACCCGATCACTTTCTCTTGTTGCCGACCAGCCGCCCCTGAGGCTTCGGCGCCTCTGTGCGTTCGCTCTGGCTGCCCGTCGCCATGACGGGGTAGACGGACTTCTCTCGCGCCTCAATCTCCGCCCGGCTGAGGGTCATGCCCTGCGGCCGCGCGCCCTTCTTGAGCTCGGCCAGGGGGAAAACCCTGAATGTCCGCTGATCCTGGGCCAGAGTGGTCCATTCGAGGCGCGTGACGCGGGGCTTTCCTTTAGCCGGGACCTCGACCGTCGCCGTCGTCATCAGCCCCGTCACCACGCCGTAGCCGTGGTTCTCGACGAGCTGGCCTGAAATGGTGTTGCCCATCGACCACACGACCGGCATCCCGCGGCCGTCCGGTCCGCCCTTGAGGGTGGTCACAGGTTCGGCCACGTGCGAATGGTTGCCGAAGACGAGGTCGATCTCCCCGGAATCTGCCAGCTCCCGGCCGATCTTCTTCTGTTCGGCGATCGGCTGCGTGACGTACTCGGCGCCCCAATGCATGGAAACGACGACGATGGACGCCCCGGCCTTTCGCGCGCGTTTTGCGTCCGCAACAAGATCCTTGACGGCCCTGCGCCCCTGATCGCCGACGACGTTCCACGACCATTCCTTCCCTTTGGGAAAAGGAATTCCGTTCGTCAAGGTGGTCGCCGAAAGATGGGCGACGACGACGTCGCGCCCGCCGGAGCGCATCGTGTAGTACTGGATCTTGGAGGACTCGTCCCGCGTCCGCGCGGTGCCGGCGTGGCCGAGGCCGACCCGCTCGAAATTGTCGATTGTCGACGAAACTCCTTTGAATCCGCGGTCCATTGAATGGTTGGTGGCGAGCGCGCAGCCGTCCCACCCCATGGCCTTGAGGGAGTCGGCGATTTGCGGCGGCGATCCGAAGGCGGGGTAGTTGGACGGCTTTTCGCCCGGCGGGACGATCGGAACCTCCAGGGCGCACAGGGACAGGTCAGATCCTTCGATCCACGGCTGTATTGCCTTGAGCAGCTTCGTGTAGTCGTAGCCCTCCGCCGTCTTCGCGTGATGGTTGACAGACAGGTGCAAGAGGATGTCCCCGCCGGAGGCGATCGTAAAGCGAGTGGCCGATTGAGGCTTCTGAGCCCCCGTGGGCTTCGTCGACGTCGAACCGTCAGCCGAGCCCGAAGGCGCCGGGCGCCCCGGGGAAGAGGCGGACGGATTGGCGTTCGGGCCGTCGGAGGCCCCGTATCCCGGCACGAAGACGAGGGCCGCGGCGGTCGCGGCGGCCGTCGCCAAACTGAGGCCGACGAACTTCCGGCCCAAAAAATTCTGCATGCGTGAAGTCATAAAGTTTCCTTTTAAAGAGATCCTATCGTGGTCGCTTCGCCGCATCGGAAAGGGATTCCGGTTAAGGGAACCTATACCCATGGAGAACCATGGTTAGCCGGAGTGAAAGCAGGCGCAGCATGGCATCGGCATGCATCGGAGCCCAAACCGTCAATCGGATACCCGCGGCGGCGAGAGCCCGGGTATCCTTGCTTGCGTGAGTAATAGCCACGGCGAGGACGCGGCAAAAGCGCCGCTGCTCAACATCGCCAACGTTCTGACCGTCATCAGGCTGGCGCTCGTGCCGGTTTTCGTCGTCGTCTATTTGGACGACGCCCCCGTGAGGTCGGCGTGCGCCTGGGCAGTGTTTGCCGCGGCCGCCTTCACGGACAAGGCCGACGGGCACCTGGCGCGCAGCCGAAACTTGGTGACCGACTTCGGGAAGATAGCCGACTCCATCGCCGACAAGGCCTTGATTTCCAGTGCGCTCATACTTCTGTCGTGGCACGGGCGTCTCTACTGGTGGATCACTGTGATCATGATCGGGCGAGAGCTGTTCATCACCGCCATGCGCATGACGGTCGTCAAGAAGAAGGTCATGGCGGCCGGGCGCGGAGGGAAGATCAAGATGTTCTTCCAGTCCATGGGAATCGCGGGCCTGCTCATTCCCTGGGCCTCTTTCCTCCCTGGGGCTCTCGCGAAGGGACTGCTGTGGACCAGCTACGCGATGATCGGCGTGGCGCTTTACTATTCGGTCGCCTCTGCCGTCGAGTACGTCGCCGAGGCGAGAAAGATCGCGCGCGGTGAGTGAGGCCGAGCGTCGGTGTGAAATGCACGATGGGTCTGGCTGCGAAATGCCCGCCGAGGATCATGGCCCGGCCCCCGCCGGAGCTCGCGGCGCAGCGGCCGAGAAGGTTTGCAGCGCAATCGCCGAGATGGCCGAGCGGTCGATGACTCTCGCCTGCGCCGAATCGCTCACCGGGGGAGCGTTGTGCTCGGCTTTCGTCGAGATTCCGGGGGCGTCCGCGGTGCTTCGCGGCTCCGTCACAGCGTACGCGGTGGATCTCAAAGCCTCGATTCTGGGAGTCGATGGCGAATTGCTGCGAACGAAGGGGCCCGTGGAAGAACGAGTCGCCCTCGACATGGCGCGCGGCGTCTGCCGAATTATGAGGGCCGACGTCGCCCTCGCCACCACCGGCGTCGCCGGGCCGGGGCCGGCAGACGGGCATGCGGCTGGAACCGTGTGGGTCGCGTGCACGGGAAAATTGGGCGAGCGCGCACGCCTCTGCCGATTCCACGGCGGCCGATCGGACGTCCGAGCCCAGGCCGTCGAAGCGGCCGTGGACCTTCTGACAGAACTTCTTTGCATGACTTTCAGGTAACGATCAGAATCGGTTGGTAAAAATGTATTCAGGAACGGTGAAGCTCGCTTTTCCGAAAACCAGGCGGGAACAAACTCGTGACCGACCGCGTTGAAGAAGGTGATGACCATGGAGCTACGTACCGGCGTCAACCGGAAGTTTGAGAGCGCGCCCCGAGTCGCCAATCGCCCTGTGCCTACGGAGCAGGCGCTTTTGCGTCGCGAACTCGGCGAGGTGCTGCGTGAATACAGGCAGCGCCAGGGTCGGACGTTGCGTGAAGTCTCGTCTGATGCGAGGGTCTCGCTCGGGTACCTGTCGGAGGTTGAGCGCGGGCAGAAAGAGGCCTCTTCTGAGCTGCTTTCGTCCATTTGCAAGGCCCTCAACGTGCCTCTGAGCCACGTCCTGCGCCTTGTCGCGGACCGCGTCGATTTCGCCGAAGGCCGCGTCCCCCCGCGGATGCGCGTTCCCGACTCGGTCCCTGAATCGCTCGTCCGATCAGAGCTGGAGAGTGCGCGAATCTGAGTTCTGGGCGAATCTGGACTGGGCCTTTCCCCGCGGGAGAGGCCGCAGTCTTGCCCAGGACCTATTTCTGAGCGAGCTTGGCGGCGCGAGTCCCGCCGAGGCATTAAGGGAGGGCCAACCCCCGCAGGCCGTTTGGAACGCGGTGTGCCAGGCGATGGACTTGCCCGAGAGCTACAGGTTTCTCCATCGGATCTCATCCGACGATCGCGGGCGTTTGCCTTAACGTTCTTTACCCCTTTCGCAATGTCGGTTGTGCGACGTCGTCCGAAGTCGCACAGGGGCGGAGTTTCTTCTTCAGGCGGCGTTTTCGACACGCTGCAATGAATATGACTCGAACGCGTGTGCGGTGTACTGTGGTGCACGGGCTGCGCGGGCGGCCTACTTATCAACAGGTTTGGAAAGTAGGCCGCTTTTGTGTCGGAGGTCGGGCATAACGTAGTCCCAGACGGCCGCTCGGCGAGGGATGGCCGCGATGAAGACCTGCTCTGTCCACCCACTCGACACAAAGGAAAGAAGATGGCAGCCAAAAGCGAGGACCGCGCCAAGGCCCTGGATGTGGCCCTGTCGCAGATCGACCGGCAGTTCGGCAAAGGATCGGTCATGCGCCTGGGCGATCACGTTCAGACAAAGATTCAAGTGATTCCCACGGGGGCCACGTCGCTTGACGTCGCATTGGGCGTGGGAGGCCTTCCGCGGGGAAGGGTCATCGAAGTCTACGGTCCGGAGTCTTCGGGCAAAACGACGGTCGCCCTTCACGCCGTGGCGAATGCCCAGAAGAACGGAGGCATCGCCGCATTCATCGATGCGGAGCACGCCTTGGACCCCGAGTATGCAAAGAAACTCGGCGTCGACACCGACGCCCTCATCGTTTCCCAGCCCGACACCGGCGAGCAGGCCCTCGAGATCGCCGACATGCTCATCCGCTCCGGCGCGCTCGACATCATCGTCGTCGATTCCGTGGCCGCGCTCGTGCCCAAGGCGGAAATCGAAGGCGAAATGGGCGATTCGCATGTCGGCCTCCAAGCTCGCCTCATGAGCCAGGCGCTTCGCAAGATCACGGGCGCCCTGTCGGCTTCCGGCACCACCGCCATTTTCATCAACCAGCTGCGCGAGAAGATCGGCGTTTTCTTTGGAAATCCTGAGACGACGACGGGCGGCAAAGCCCTCAAATTCTACGCCTCTGTGCGTTTGGACGTGCGCAGGATCGAAACCCTCAAGGAAGGCTCCGAGCCGGTGGGCAACCGCACTCGGGTCAAGGTCGTCAAGAACAAAATGGCGCCCCCCTTCAAACAGGCGGAATTCGACATCATGTACGGTCAGGGAATCTCCCGCGAGGGATGCATCATCGACATGGGCGTCGACGGCGGCATAGTCCGCAAATCGGGGGCCTGGTACACCTACGACGGCGATCAGCTCGGCCAGGGCAAAGAAAAAGCGCGGCACTTCCTTCGGGACAACCCCGAGATCGCCGACGAGATCGAAGGCAAGATCCTCGCGAAGATGGGGATAGCGCCCGAGCCCGACGAAGGAAAGGACTCGCAGAATGCGGCAGACGAGGTCTGAAGTCATGGAGCTGAGCCGGTCGGAATGGCTCGAAAAGGGACGCGCAATCGTCATTCGACAGCTGTCGATGATGGATCGCTCCCGCCACCAGCTCGATGAGGCGATGGCCAAGAGAGGCGTTCCCGAAGACGTGCGCTGCGAGATCCTCGATCGCTACACCGAGCTAGGGCTGATCGACGACGCCCATTTCGCCGACGCGCTCGTGCAGACTCGGCTGGCGGGCGCAGGGACGTCGCGCCGCGTCATTGCCGAGGAGCTTCGGCGAAAAGGCATCGACGCGGACATCGTCGAGGCCGCGGTCGGAGCGATCGACGACGCCGAAGAGCTGGGCACGGCGACCCGTCTGGCGCTCAAGCGCCTCGAACGGGGAAGCGGGGACCGCGCAAGCCTCCAGCAGCGAGTTTACGCCGCCTTGGCCCGGCGCGGTTTCTCTCACGACGTCTGCTCGATCGCTTTGCGACAGGCCAACGAGCTGCTGGGGTCCGAAGATTCCGCGGCGAGCTGGACGGATTGAAAGTGGACTAGACTTACTCGCGATGTCAGCTGTTGAACTCCCTCGTACGTACGCAATTCGCACGCTCGGATGCCAAATGAATGTGCACGACTCCGAGCGCCTGGCCGGCCTCCTTGAGAACGCCGGCTATGTCCCCGTCGCCGTCGTGCCCGAAAAGGCTGCACGGGCGACGGATGCAGGGGACGAAGGCGCTGACGTCGTCGTCGTCAACACATGCAGCGTGAGGGAAAACGCGGCGACCCGCCTTTTCGGCAATCTCGGCCAACTGGCAGCGGTCAAACGCGAGAGGCCGGGCATGCAAATCGCCGTCGGCGGCTGCTTGGCGCAGCAGATGCGCGGCGGGATCATCGAGAAAGCGCCGTGGGTCGACGCTGTGCTCGGCACCCACAATCTCGACGTCCTTCCAGCACTCCTCGAGCGTGCGCGGCACAACGCCGAGGCCGCGGTCGAGATAGAGGAATCGCTCAAGGTGTTCCCGTCGACTCTTCCCACCCGCCGCGAGAGCGCATTTGCAGCGTGGGTGTCGATCTCCGTCGGGTGCAACAACACCTGCACGTTCTGCATCGTTCCGCATCTTCGGGGCAAGGAACGCGACCGGAGGCCAGGGGAGGTCCTCGCCGAAGTCGAAGCCGTCGTCTCCGAGGGCGCCATCGAGGTGACCCTTCTGGGCCAGAACGTCAATTCCTACGGAGTGGGCTTCGGCGACAGGCAGGCTTTTGCCAAGCTGCTGCGAGCCTGCGGCGAGATCGAGGGCTTGGAGCGCGTGCGCTTTACCTCGCCGCACCCTGCCGCCTTCTCTGACGAAGTCATCGCGGCGATGGCGGAGACACCTTCGGTCATGCCCTCTTTGCACATGCCGCTCCAATCGGGTTCGGACCGGGTGCTTCGCGCCATGCGCCGCTCCTACCGCTCCTCGCGTTTCCTCGGCATCCTCGACCGCGTTCGCGCGAGGATGCCCGAGGCTGCCATCACAACCGACATCATCGTCGGTTTCCCGGGTGAGACGGACGAAGACTTCGAGGCGACCCTTGACGTCGTCGAACGTTCGCGCTTCGCCTCCGCGTACACGTTCATCTATTCGCCGCGCCCGGGAACTCCGGCGGCGGACATGGACAACCAGGTCGACCCCGAGGTCGTCTCCGACAGATATCGCCGACTTGTCGCCCTTCAAGAGAGAATCTCGACGGAGGAGAACAAAGCGAAAGAAGGCTCGGCCGTCGAAGTGCTCATCTCCGAGGGGGAGGGGCGCAAGGACGCCGAAACCGAGCGCGTCAGCGGCAGGGCGGCCGACAACCGTCTGGTCCACGTCGCCCTTCCCGCGGGAATCGACGCCGGGGACCGACCTCGTCCGGGGGACATGGTCCGCGCCGTCGTCACTCACGGCGCCCCGCACCACCTCGTTGCGGATTCGGCGCTCGCCGGGGGGCTTTTCGAGGTTCGCAGGACTCGGGCGGGCGAGGCGTGGGCCGCGCACCGGCGGCGCACGGAGCAGCTGACCGCCGAGGCCGAGGGCCGCGCCCCCGTTTCCCTCGGAATGCCGACGATTCGCCGGCGCCCCGCGCCCTGAGAAGAGTCTGAAAGGAATCCACCGTGGCGGTGATCGGCATTGTCGGGCCGACGGCGTCGGGAAAAACGGCCCTCTCGCTCGAGCTTGCCGAAGCCCTCGGCGGAGCAGACTCGGTTGAGATCGTCTCCGCCGACGCCATGCAGCTGTATCGGGGCATGGACGTGGGAACGGCGAAAATTTCCCCGGCTGAGCGGCGCGGAATCGTCCATCGCCAAATCGACGTGCTTGACGTCGTCGACGAAGCGAGCGTCGCCGCATACCAGCGCAGCGCCCGGGCCGACGTCGACGCGATACTCGCCGCGGGAAAGACTCCCGTGGTGGTGGGAGGATCGGGTCTGTACGTTTCCGGGCTGCTTGACAGGCTCGACTTTCCGGGGCGAGATCGCCGCGTTCGCGCCGAGCTGGAGTCGCTGCTGGAGAGGGAGGGCCCGGGGCTGCTGCTGGAGGAGCTTGCCCGCAAGGACCCGCAGGCGTACGAGGCAATGGATTTGGCGAACACTCGTCGTCTGGTGCGGGCGCTCGAGGCGATTCGGGTGACGGGCAGACCTTACACGCCGCGCTTTCCCCGACACACCGCCCACTATCCGAACGTTCGCCTTTTCGGGGCGTTCCGGGGCTCCGACGTGCTCAATGCGGCGATCGACCGCAGGGCCAAGGAGATGATGGCCTCGGGGCTCATCGAAGAGACGCGCGAGCTCATGGATCGCAGCTTGGCCGATTCGCCCACGGCCGGAAAGGCGACCGGATACGCCGAGGCGATGGCCGTCATCGAGGGTCGGATGCGAATCGAGGAGGCCGTCGAATCGATGTGTCTGGCTACGCGGCGGCTCGCAAAGAAGCAAACAAAATGGTTCAGGGCTGACCCGCGAATCGAATGGCTCGACCTGACCGACGGCGACGTCCCCCGCGCGGCCGGCGAAATCCTGCGCGCCCTGGAGGCGACGTGACAGGTCTGCGCAAGGGGCGCTGCAGAACGAAGCAGACGTTCTAGGCCAGAAAGAGGCGACGTGACAGGTCTGCGCAAGGGGCGCGGCTTTGCCCGCGGGGGCGGGATCGACGAAGCTGCGGGCGTCGCGCGTCATCAGCATCGGAGGTATTCCCGCGGGGGCGGGACGCCTTGGGCGCTGCCTCAAGCGGCGCGCGCCAAAGGCCGAAACGGCGGCGGCAGCTTCCAAGGCGACGTCCCTCCCAACAAGACGGAAGCCAGAGTCGGTAGAGTGTATCCGTGATCATCCCGCAGCTCGAGGGCAGGACCCTCACGAAGGCACACGGCACCGGCAACGATTTCATTCTCGTGCCAGACTTCGCAGGCACGCTCGATCTGCCGGCCGAGGCGGTCGCTTCAGTATGCGACCGCCATTTCGGCATCGGCGCGGACGGGCTCATACGCGTCGCGCGCACCGCCTCGGTTCCCGAGATGGCCGACGTCGCCCGGGACTTTCCCGAAGCGGAATGGTTCATGGACTACCGCAACGCGGACGGCTCGATCGCGCAAATGTGCGGCAACGGCCTGAGAGTGTTCGTGCACTACCTGCGGATCCAAGGCGTGATCGACCTCAAGCCGGGCCGGTCCGTGACCGTCGCAACCCGCGGCGGCGTCAAGGCGGTTTCCTTCGACGGAGCCGTCTACACAATCGACATGGGCGAATACGGTCTGCCGCGCGGCGACGCCGGAGACGACACGCGAGTGGCGGTTCCCGGGGTGGGAGAGCGGCCGGCGTTGAGCGTGACGATGCCCAATCCACACACCGTCGTGCTCCTCGACAGCGCGGAAGAGCTTGCGGCGGCGCGATTGACCGAGGCTCCGCAATACGACCCTGTTCCGCCCGAGGGAACGAATCTTGAGCTCGTGGTCGCCGAACCCGGCGATCGAGTCAGTCTCGGAGGCCAAGTCGATCTCGCCGATCAAACCTTTTCGGGAGGCCAGGCCAATCGCGCCGATCAAGGCCTTGCCGATCGATCGGTGAGTCCCTCAAATCCGGCGCTCATGCGCGTGCTCGAGCGCGGAGTGGGGGAGACCCTCGCCTGTGGAACAGGAACCTGCGCCGCGGCCCTGGCCGTGCTTCTTTCACGGGGAAAACGCGAGGGCGAAGTGCGGCTGCGCTCCCCGGGCGGACCGCTGACCGTGCGCATCGAGGGGGGGCGCGCATTTTTGACGGGGCCCGCGGTGCTCGTCGCCGAGTTTTCGCTCATCGGCGTTGCTGGATACAGCGGAGAATAGGCCTTCCTCGACGGGTTGTCCGCGCAGCGGCGGCCTTGACGGCGTTCTCCCCCTGTTGCGCATGGGTATGTGTATGAGAAATCGAGCAACGAGAGTGCACATAATTGCATTCTACAAAGTTGCTTGCGTCCACATGGGCGCGGTGATAGTCTGTCAAACGACAACCAAATAGTTGTCGTTTGACAATCGGTACAAACTAAATCGTCACGCGCAAGCCGCATCGTCACGCGATCGCAGCCGATGCTAAGCGATGGTGGTGCAATAAGGCCCAACGCACTTCTGAAAAAGGGCGGATTGCGGTTTCCGGACGTTCCGGCGCTCCGGATGTGCGCTTCTAGCGGTCTTTTGCTGCGGGCTTTGTCGCCGTGATCGTTTATGGACGACTATACGACGCATTGTCTGTCGTGTCTCAAATTAATCTACGTATAATTTTGAACGAAACGAGGAGCAATGACTGCATACTCTAACGTCCCTATGCTTGTGGGCAGACTCAAGAAGGCCGCGATCGACGCTTATATGCGATCGTCGTGTGACTCTGCCTTTACGGATTACGAGGTCCACGACGATTACTACATGGTCAGCACTCTCGTCCCTCAGGGGCAGGCTGCCGCACCCTCCGATTCGCAGAGGATCACTCGTCCGGGCGATGACGGCGAAGGAGGCGGACGAACTAACGGTGACAGCACCATGAAGTACGTTCACAAGTTCAATGAAATCAGGAGCGCCATTGACGAAGTCGTGGGGCCTTGGCTTGATCTCCCTGATCCACAACGCATAAACACCGAGAAAGCGAAGGCCTTTGGCGTTGTTGGGATTCTGGCGGCCGACATCAACATGCAGGCCGGAGCGCCCGTTGGGACGGGGGAACTGCATAAGGCATTAGACAGAGTGAATCAAAAGATCAATGATATGAGCGGGGCTACGGTCATGTCTTTCGGTTTGGACTTTATCGACCCTCTACAGGGCGCTGTTCAAGGCATACAGGAAGGAGTCGCGTACTGGGGAGCGAGCTTGGCGGCTGAACAGAAGATGTTCGAAAGAGCGCGGTATATCGTGCTGACCGCTATTGAAAAGTCCACTAAAGTGTTCAGGGGGGTTGCGGACAACGAATACCAAAAGTTAAACATTATCCTTCAAGTTGTTAATGAAGTAGTGGAAGCTTTTGACGCCTTCGTCGAGCCAACAGGTTTGTTAAAACATGGGTCGACTGCCGTCAAGCTTGGCCTCAAGGGAATGAAGAAGGTCACTGAAGAGGATGTCAAAAAGGGTGCTCCGCAAAACTATGAATCTGCTATGAAGGCGTTTAGGAGCGCCTTCAAGGCCATAGCGAATCGTGTGGAGCTCGCGGAAGGGAAAATTCAACAAACTCTTGTTGACAACTATGAGGTGATGGAGGTCAACCACGAGAGGGTGGACATGTCAATGAAAACGCTTTCGTCGTCGGAGATCGGCAAGGCGGATAAGTTGAAGATCGATATGAACCACATTGACGACATAGTGAACAGAGCGATGCCTAAAGTCTCGGAGTCCCTCGAGGACGCCGCGAAGAGGATATCAGGCGTTTTCTTGTCTGACTGCGTCCGAAGGGACCCCAGAGTCGGCGTGGGGGAGTCCGGGCCTTCTAAGCAATTCGATCAGCTGAAGGTCCTGCTGTACAAGCTTCTCGCTGACCTTGCGTGGGAATCAAGGACCGGGACCAAGGACTTCGAGCTCGCTGTGCACTACATACAAACACAGGACGGGCAATCGAAGGCAGCACTCGATTCCTTCAACGAACAAGTCAGCAAGGGAAGCGGGATCAGACCCTGGGACAAGAGACCCCACAATGTGAAAGGAGGGTACTCAATATCGTGACTTTCATGACCTTAAAACGGTACGTTGTCATCAGAACCTTGGTCGTCGCCTTTGCTCTGCTGTGGATGGGCTGGCTGTACTTCAGCCGTCCTGAAGTCCTTGCAGACGCCGGCGGAGGAAAGTCGTCTTGTCACCCCGTCGCCTGGAGGTACCAAGGCGAGAACTATCCCTTGTACTCGGGCTTCGACGCATCGGACTCCGAACGGATTCACGAGTATTTCGGCAAGTCCGTTGAAGGCCTTAAAAACGAGGAGGAGTACTACCGCAGGGCTGAAGAAAACATCGAACGTTCCTGCGAGATAGCTCGGTCGGACCGTCGCATGTTCATCAACGTAGCCGCGGTTGTCTCGGTCGGTTTGTTCCTTGCCGTTCCCAAGCCGAAAAGAGCGGAGCGGTCGGAGCGAAACGACTCCGAATCTGGGCCGAATGACTCCGGAAACGCTGAAGACTCCGGAAACGCTGAAGACTCCGGAAACGCTGAAGACTCCGGAAACGCTGAAGACTCCGGAAACGCTGAAACAGGGGGCGCATAGGCTTTCAGCGTTTGCAGCCGCGAAGCCGACGTCGAGTAGTCCGAACGCATCGCGGTCGGCCGGGCACCCGGGGGCAATCTCCCGGGGCAGGCGATCCCTCGCGGTTCGCCATGCTCCGCCGAGGCAGGTCAGCCCCCTTCGTCCGCTGCGGTCTCTTCGCCTTCGCGAGGCGTTCTCGTGACGGCGAAGACCCGGAAGCCCTTCGCGGAGCCGATCTTTTCGCAGCCCCACCCTTGGCCGAGCATCCACGAGCGAAGCGAGTCCGCGCCGAGGTTCCTTTGAATTACGAGGTAGGCCGCGCCGTCGTCGGCGAGCCTTTCGATCCACGTCGTCAACAGCTCGTGAAGCCGCGCTTTGCCGATGCGCACCGGGGGGTTCGACCAGATGAGCTGGATTTTCCGTTCGCCCAAGGCCGCAAGCGCCTCGTCGGCGGCGAGGGCCTTCGGCGAGAAACCTGCGCGCGCGGCGTTCTTTCGGGTCAGTTCGAGTGCGCGTTCGTTGACGTCCACCGCCCACACGTCTGCGCCCGGGGCTTCCTCGCACAGGGCGAGCGTCAACGGGCCCCATCCGCATCCCAGGTCGATCGCGAGATCTCCCGGCCCGAGGTCCGGTTCGGGCGCCTTGTGCAGCAGCACGGCAGTTCCCTTGTCTACATGATCGGCGGAGAAGACGCCGCCCGACGTCGCGACCGCGTACTCGCGCCCCCGAAGGCTGACGAGCCGCTCGACGGTCGCTTCGTCGGAAGAAGGAGACTGGGAAAAATAATGCTCGTTTGCCACGCAACAAGTTTAGCTTCCGCAGCGGCGAGCCAAGCGAGCGGTCCAGACGCCTAAGCGAAGAGCCGAAGGCGCGGTTCGACGGCGACCGGGCAAGACGGCGGCCCTAAGGCGCCCGGAGCGAAGGCGTCCGACACGTCGGGCATGCCGGTCGGAGTCCGGCGACCCGAGGCGCAGGGAGCAAGGGCCTGGATCATCTTCAGACGGAAGTCGGTTGTGCCGGCGACCCGAGGCGCAGGGAGCAAGGCGACGCGACGGGGGAGACGGAGCAGGGATGCCTCCGTGAGGGGCCTTCCCACGCGTCGCTTTCATGGGATAATGAGCGTATATGAACGAATCAACGAGCGGAGCGGGCTCCTCTGAATCTCGCATCGACCTGCACACCGCCGAAGGCACCGCTTTGCAGGCGGTGTCCCACGAGGACGCGGGCTGGTCCGGCGACGCACTTGAAAGGGAAGAGCGATCCTCCCTCCAGCGTATCCAGGGCCTGGAAACGGGAATTTCACGCGAAGAGGGCGTCGACGTCGAATACCGGCGGGTTCGGCTCGAGCGGGTCGTCCTCGTCGGCCTGTGGAGCGAGGGCAGCGCGAGCCAGGCCGAGGATTCCCTGCGGGAGCTCGCCGCGCTGGCGGAGACCGCGGGTTCGAAGGTCCTCGACGGCCTGATCCAGCGGCGCGCGCTCCCGGATCCGGCGACGTACCTGGGATCTGGAAAGGCACACGAGCTTGCTGATCTCGTCGCCTCGCTCGAGGCGGACACCGTGATCGCCGACTCCGAGCTCGCCCCTTCGCAGCGGCGCGCGCTCGAGGACATCGTCAAGGTCAAAGTCATCGACCGCACCGCGCTCATCCTCGACATTTTCGCCCGCCACGCCAAGTCGCGCGAAGGCAAGGCGCAAGTCGAGCTCGCACAGCTGGAATATCTGCTGCCGCGCCTGCGCGGATGGGGCGATTCGATGTCGCGCCAGGCCGGAGGCCGCGTGGCCGCTGGAGCGGGCATCGGCTCGCGAGGCCCCGGAGAGACGCAACTCGAGCTCGACCGGCGGAGGATTCGCACGCGAATGGCCAAGCTCCGCCGCGACATCAAGCGCATGGGGCCCGCCAGGCAGCAGCAGCGAGCGGAGCGGCGGCGCGCGGCCACGCCGTCGGCCGTCGTCGTCGGATACACAAACGCCGGGAAATCCTCCCTGCTCAATCGCCTGACCGGGGCGGGAGTCCTCGTCGAAAACGCCCTTTTCGCCACGCTCGACCCGACCGTGCGACGCACGCAGACGGCTTCCGGGCGGGAATACACCCTCGCCGACACCGTGGGATTCGTGCGCCGGCTGCCGACCCAGCTCGTCGAGGCCTTTCGCTCGACGCTCGAAGAAGCGGGGGAGGCCGACGTGCTCGTCCACGTCGTCGACGCCTCCCACCACGACCCCGTCGGCCAGGTCAAAGCCGTGCGAAAGGTGCTCGCCGAGGTGCCGGGAACGCGGGAAGCGCGCGAGATCGTCGTTCTGTCGAAATCCGACCTCGCCGATCCCGTGGACTTGGCCGCGCTGCGTTCGCGCTTCCCCGGCTCGATCGCGGTCTCGTGCCTCACCGGCGAGGGCATCGAGGAGCTGCGCGCGGCGATTGAGGAGGCCCTTCCGCAGCCGGAAATCGAGATCGCCGTGGTCGTCCCGTACTCCGCCGGAGCGCTCCTTTCCCGCATCCACGACGACGGCGAACTGCTTGCCCCTGTCGAGTACCGGGGCGAAGGAGTCTTCGTGCACGCCAGAGTGCCGGCGGACATCGAAGCCGCCATGCGCCGCGGCGGGATGCTCAGCCCGGCTGAAACGAAGTGACGTGGCCGAGCGGGAGGTTCTCGACGCCGTCGTCCGGGCCATGGGCGGAACTCGGCGCGAAGGGCAGGAGAAAATGGCGGACGCGGTCGCCGAAGCCCTGGACGGCGGCGGGCATCTGCTCGTGCAGGCGGGAACGGGAACCGGAAAGTCGATCGGATACCTTGCCCCCGCGATGGAATGGGCCGTCAAAACCGACAGCCGCGTGATCGTCTCCACCGCCACGCTCGCGCTGCAACGGCAGATCATCGCCTTCGATGCGCCGAAAGCAGCCGAGGCCGTTCGCGAAATACACGGGAGGGCGCCCGAGGTGGCGCTTGTCAAAGGCTGGAGCAACTACGTGTGCCTGCGCAAAGCCGCGGGCGGATATCCGGAGGAGGACGCGCTGCTCTCCCGCGCCTCGGGCGAGTACGGCGCGAGCGCCACCGGCGAAGAAGTGGTGCGCCTGAGCGAATGGGCGATGGCGACCGACACGGGAGACCGCGACGACCTCGTTCCCGGGGTCTCCGAACGGGCGTGGCGGCAAGTCTCCGTCGCCAAACCGGAGTGCATCGGAGCGAAATGCCCGATGCGCGGCTCGTGCTTCCCCGTTCTCGCGCGCGAAGCGGCCGAAGAGGCGGACATCGTGGTGACGAATCACTCAATGCTCGGGGTTCAGTCGACGGGAACTCCCGTGCTCCCGGAAAGCGCGGCCTTCGTCGTCGACGAGGCGCACGAGCTCGCCGACCGCGTCACGGGCCAGCTGACCGCCTCAATTTCCAAAGGCGACGTTTCCTCGCTTGTCAGGCTGCTCAGGCGCGAGTCGATCCTCGCGACGGAGTTGGAAAACGCCGGGGACGAAGTGACCGAGGCGCTCGACGAACTTGACGAAGGCCGGCTCGAGGCTCTTCCCCTCTCGCTTGCGGACGGACTGTCGAGAATGCTCGGCGAATTGCAGCAGGCCCGCGAGGACGTCAACGATTTGGGGGACAAAGACGAGGCCGCGGCGGCGGCAAAGGCCCTTGCCCGCGGGAGGGTCAAGGCGCTCGCGGACGTGGTGGAGCAGCTGCTGTCCGACGGCGTGGGCGAAGGCGCCCTCGTGCCGTGGGTCGCTCGCGACGGCGAAGGGAGAAGCTCGCTTCACGTCGCGCCCCTTGACGTTTCCTCAGCCTTGGCCGACACGCTGTTCGAGGGCAAGGCCGCGATTCTGACGTCCGCGACGCTGGAAACGGGAGGCAGCTTCGGCCACGTCGCCGGCGCCGTCGGCTTCACGTACCCCAGCCAAGGCCCGTGGAAGGGCATCGACGTCGGCTCGCCCTTCGACCATTCCAGACAGGGGATCCTCTACGCCGCGGCCTCGCTTCCCCCGCCGGGCCGCGAAGGCATAGGCGAGGCCCAGCTTCGAGAGATCGCCGAGCTGGTCGAGGCCGCCGGGGGAGGCGCGCTGGGCCTGTTCACCTCGCGTAGGGCCGCGGAGACGGCGGCGGAATATGCCAGGGAACGCCTGGACACGCCCGTTCTTTGCCAGGGCGACGATCAGCTTTCGACGCTCGTGCGGCGCTTCGCCGAGGACGACGCCGCCAGCCTGTTCGGCACGCTGTCGCTGTGGCAGGGCGTCGACGTCCCGGGCCGTACGTGCAGGCTCGTCCTCATCGACCGCATTCCCTTCCCGCGCCCCAACGATCCGCTGACCCAGGCGCGCACCAAGGCTGTGGCCGACGCCGGCGGAAACGGCTTCATGAGCGTGGCGGCGACCCACGCCGCCCTGCTTCTCGCGCAGGGCGCCGGCCGCCTTCTGCGCCGCACAGACGACCGCGGGGTCGTCGCCATCCTCGATCCGCGGATCGTCACGGCGCGCTACGGCTCCTTTCTCGCCGCCTCGCTGCCGCCGATGTGGAGGACGAAAGACCCGCACGTGGCCCGCTCGGCGCTCCGGCGTTTGGCGGCGGCGCCCGATCCGGCGCGCGATTGTGCGGACGGCAGCGACTCAGCCGTTCAAACTGGCGCGGAGACATAGGACGCATTGGCTCCCGCGCGAGCCGTTTTAGCCGTAGGATTTTCATTGGACGGTAGCGAAGTTGCCGCAAACAAGGAGGAGACGTGACTGACAAGTCCAAGAAGAGCGAAGCCCCGGAAAAGGAAGAGGCTCCCGCTCCCACCATCGCCCCTGCGATCGACCCGAGGACGGGCGGGCGCGGCACCAAGGTGGCGATCATAGGCGCCGGGGCCGTAGGCTCCGCCGTCACGTACGCATCGATGATTCAGGGTGTCGCCCGCCATTACGCGATGTTCGACATCAACGAATCCAGAGTCAAGGCCGAGGCGCTCGACATCGCGCAAGGCAGCCAGTTCGCGCCCGTGTCGACCGTCGAGGGCTCGTCCGACATCGCAGTCATCAAGGATTCCGACGTCGTCGTCATCACCGCGGGCGCCAAGCAGAAGCCGGGCCAGTCTCGCCTTGAGCTCGCGGGGGCGACGATCGACATCATGAAGTCGATCGTTCCCAAGGCCGTCGAGCAGGCGCCCGACGCGATCTATCTCATGGTCGCCAACCCCGTGGACGTCGTCACCTACGCCGGGTGGAAGCTGTCCGGGCTCAGCGACGGACGTTTCTTCGGTTCGGGCACGGTGCTCGATTCTTCCCGGCTCCGCTACCTCATTGCCCTCGCGTGCGGGGTAGCGCCGCAGAACGTCCACGCCTACATCGCCGGCGAGCACGGCGACTCCGAAATTCCGCTGTGGAGCTCGGCGATGGTCGGCGCAGTGCCGCTTTTGCAGTGGGGGCAAACGGTCGACGGCAAGCTTCTCGACGACGGCGTTCGCGAGGCGATTCATCACGACGTCGTTCGCTCGGCCTACAACATCATCGAGGGCAAGGGCGTGACGAACTACGCGATCGGAATCTCGGTCGCTTCGATTCTCGGCTCGATCGTCCGTGACGAGCACCGCGTGCTTCCCGTCTCCTCCTACTTGGAGGACTGGCTCGGCATTTCCGATGTGTGCATGTCGGTTCCCTCGATCGTGGGCCGCGCGGGCGTCGGACCCCGACTCGTCCCGGTGGTCACGCCGAGGGAGTACGACGGTTTGCGGCGCTCCGCAGACTCGATCCGGGATGTGGCTCGCCAGTTTGGCTTCTGACGAGGCAGGCCTTCGCGCGGCGGCGTGGACGTTCGGGGATGCGTGAGCGTTCCGAGGCGTCCGCGCCAAACGCCTGCGAACGCCTTCGACGCCCACTCGGTGCGAGCGTTCTGTGACGCATATGAGCATTCGAAATTGCGTCTGATCTCAGATCTGAAGCGCGGGTCCGTATAGGGCCCGCGCTTTTCGCATGCCGGGATCGGGCGCGGGCCGCATCCCAAGTTGAACGTGCCGGACGTTGCGTCGAACGCGCCCCGCTCGATTCTCGGTCCGGTGAAGGACGGGTGCTCAATGACCGGCAAGGGGCCGGAAGCCGCGGCTCCGAGTCGCTGCGTCGAAGCCGTCGCGTCAAGTTCACGGGAAGCGAGACTGGCGGAGAGTCAGAGCGAGCGCAGCACCGTGACGACACGCCCGAGAACCTCGGCGTCGTCGGCGGGAATCGGCCTGTACTCGCTGTTGCGCGGAAGCAAAAGAGTGTGGCCGTCTTTGCGCTGGAGGACTTTGACCGTCGCCTCCCCCTCGATCATGGCCGCGACTATCTCCCCGTTCTCGGCGACGGGCTGCCGGCGGATGACGACCCAGTCGCCGTCGCAGATGGCGGCCTCAACCATGGAGTCGCCCACGACTTTGAGCATGAACAATTCGCCGTCGCCGGTGAGCGACCGGGGCAGGGGAAGGACCTCCTCGACCACTTGGTCGGCCAGTATCGGTGATCCCGCCGCGATGCGCCCGACAACCGGGACATTGACCGAGGGGTCCACGTGGAAGTCCTCCGCGGACGTCTTCGGCTCCTCTGCCGCCGCCCCCCTCGGAATACCGGCGCTCGTGTAATCGGCGTAAAGCCTGCGGTGGGTGTTCTCCAATCCCAGCTCGGTCAAAAGAATTGTGCGCGGGCGCCTGGGGTCGCGCACAATGTACCCCTTGTCTTCGAGAGCGTCGAGCTGGTACTTGACCGACGACGTCGATGAAAAGCCGCAGCGGTCGGCGATTTCGCGAATGGTCGGAGCGTATCGGTTCTTGAGCAGCTCCGAGCGAAGGGCGTTGAGCACTTCCTTCTGACGTTCAGTCAGGGCTGTTCGGCGTCTGACCATCATCACCTCCGGTGAAAGCCCCAAAAAGTGTCGGAGGGGCGCGATTGACTTATGTCATCAGCCTACCGGCAACGATACGAAAAGGCAAACATTTGTTCAGAGAAAGCGGCGGGGCGACAAGACTGGACAAGTGTTCGACGATTCGCTATCGTCTATAAACAGATGTTCGATGAACGAAAGTTCGAGGTAAAGTTATGAGCGTTCTGCGGATTCCGGCAGACGGCAAACGGAAGCCGGCGACTCAGCGCGGGAAAGGCGCTCGGCGGTTGCAAGCCGTCGGTCCGGACGCTCGGCGACGCTGCGAGAATACGCGGGACAATCGCGCCGATCGCACTTTGTACGACGGCGAACGGTCGAAGCAGGAGTTCCCGGCTCCGCGCCTTCGGGCAGTTCCCACCGCGGACACGCCCGACGATGGCAAATCCGACGATGGGAAAGCGCAGCCGGCAGGCCGCCTCGTCCCGCTTCGCGACAGACGCAGTTCCCGCATATCGCCGCGCCCAAGGTGCGTGTACCCGAAGACGACGCCGGCAGCCGACGAGTCCGTGGCTTCCGGGGCGTTTGGAGTTCGAGCGCTTCGAGCCGCCTTCGCCGCTCTCGCCTGCGCGGCCATGATCGTCATGGGCCTCGTCGTGGGAAGTCTCTTGCTTCCCGCTGAGCGACAAACGGTTGTCGTTCAATCGGGAGACACGCTGTGGGCGATCGCCGCCCGAATCGATGGCGCCCCCAGCACGCCGAAGGCAGTCACGGATATCGCACAGTTGAATTCTCTGGGTTCGCGCGATGTGAAACCCGGACAGAAGCTTGTGCTGCCGCGGTACCGATGAGCTGGCCCCCGGACCGGGAGAGGGGAAGCCCCGGTCCGGGGGCTGTAGATGGACCGAATTGGCGGCGATTCGGCAGAATGTTTGCCGCACCGACGCGCGCGCGATTAATGTTAAAGAATGCGCTGCCCTTTCTGCCGACATCCAGAGTCTCGCGTGATCGACTCGCGCGCCAGCGATGACGGCCAGGCCATCAGGCGGCGCCGTCAGTGTCCTCGGTGCAATCGGCGATTCACGACGATCGAAACGGCGAGCCTTCAGGTGATCAAGCGGTCGGGCGCATATGAGCCTTTCTCCAGAGAGAAGATCATAAGCGGGGTGGGAAAGGCCTGCCAGGGCCGCCCCGTAAGCGAAGACGACCTGGCGAGGCTCGCCCAGCTGGTCGAGGAGCGGATCCGCGCCAACGGGGCTTCGCAGATAGAGGCGCACGAGATTGGCCTGGCTATCCTCGAGCCGCTGCGTGAGCTTGACACAATCGCGTACTTGCGTTTTGCGTCGGTCTATTCGAACTACGATTCGTTGGACGACTTCGAAAATGCAATCCGCGAACTGCGCGAGAATCCGCCAGAGTCCCTCAAATGAAGCTGCGTTTCCCCAGGCCCCTCGGCCCTGGCGACACGGTGGCCGTCACGTCCCCGTCGGGCGGTGTGCCTCCCGCCCTGAAGCCCAGGCTGGAGTTTGCCGTAGAAACCGTGCGCTCCCGAGGATTTGAGGTTCTCATCGGCGAGTGCATGGACGGAAACGGAGCCACGTCCGCGCCCGCCCGGGAACGCGCGCGGGAATTGCAGGATTTCCTTCTCGATCCGGAGATTCGCGCCGTCATTCCGCCGTGGGGCGGCGAATTGGCCATCGATCTCATACCCTGCCTCGACTGGAAGAGGCTGGCCGAGGCCGAGCCGACGTGGGTCGTCGGTTATTCAGACATTTCGACCCTTCTTCTGCCGCTCACCTTGAATGCCGGCGTCGCCACCGTGCACGGAAACAACCTCCTTGACACGCCGTTCGCGGTGCCTGAAGGCCTCGTCGGCTGGATGGACGTCGTCTCGCTTCCCCAAGGAGCCTCGTTCACCCAGGACGCTCCCGACAAGTACCGCGAAGGCTATGTTCTCTACGAGACGTTTCCCGAGGCCGCGGAGTTCGAGCTTACGGAGGAAGCCTATTGGGTGCGGCTCGACGGCGCGGGAGACGTGCACGTGCGGGGCAGGCTCATCGGAGGATGCATCGAGACTCTGGGAAACCTGGCCGGAACGCCATTCGGCAGGGCGTCCGAACTCGCCCGCTCCACCGGGGATCCGCTCATCGTGTACGTCGAAGCGGCCAACGCGGACGCCTATGAGGTGTGCAGAACGCTCCATGGGATGCGCCTGGCGGGTTTTTTCGAGTGTGCGGCCGCCGTTCTTGTCGGACGCACGAATGCTCCGGATTGCGCGGACATGAACCAGTACGACGCCGTCATCGACGCTTTGGGAGGCCTGGGCGTGCCGATCATTGCCGACGTCGAATGCGGCCACGTCGCCCCGTTCATGCCTCTCGTCAACGGCGCGACGGCCGAGGTCGTCGCGACCGGGACGCAGTCGCGTATTCGACAAACCCTGGCATGAGACTCCGAGCCGACGGAGCAGGGCAATGCGCTCCTCCGCCGTTTCGATGCATGCGGATACGGTGAACCGGACTGGACGGATGAGTGAGGAACCGGACTGGACGGATGCGGTGAACCGGACTGGAAGGCAGAGTGAGGAACCGCCGCATGCGCCGTTGGAGGAAGCGCAGCCTTCCGGGCACTCGTGCATGAAGGAGAGGAAAGCCATGGGCAGACGGCCGGAAGAGTTCGTCCTTGACGGAATTCCTGCCTTGAGGTGGGGAAAGCCCGGTGGGCGGGCCGTCGTCGGCGTGCACGGCCAGCTCTCGAACAAGCGCGATCCCGTTCTGGCGCAGTGCGCCGACGTAGTTGCATCGCGGGGCGACCGGCTGATCGCCTTCGATCTGCCCGGCCACGGCGATCGCCAAGACGGCAAAGCGTTCAATCCCATGGCGGCCGGCCCTGAGGTGAGGGCGTTCGCGCAGCTGGCCCGCAGCCAGTCGACCGAGGTCGGTCTGCTCGCGAGCGGCATCGGCCCTACTTCTCCCTGTGCGACACGCCCGCTGGGACGTTCGAGCGCGCTTGGCTGGCGGCTCCGCTCCTCGACCTCGAACACCGATCCGGGACGTGATGGACGAGTACTCGGTGACGGATGAGCAGCTGGAGGCGGAGGCCGTGATCGACACGCCCGAGCAGTGCTCGAATGGCCGTGCCTGCGCAAGGCAGTCACATGGTTCGAGAAACGCTATCCGAATTGAAGGCGACCGTTCGACGAACGCCTGCCCCAGAAGAACCCGCAACCTGACTCAGAAGAACCTGCCACGGAAGAACTTGCGGGCATGATTGGCGACGCCGGTCGCCGGCTGATCTCGGACACGCCGGCTGACCCCTGTTGCGTCGGCTGGCCTCGGCTACGCCGGCTGGCCGCCCGCGTCGGGTCCGATGCGATTGGCCTTGTCCGGAGGGTTGGAGTTCTGCTGGGATCTAGACGAGAGCCACGCCTTCAGGCCTTCGATGCTGAAATTCTCGGCGAACCAGGCGCGGATGGACTCCGGCGAAGGGGCGCGCTCGGCGAATCGGGAGCGCAGCCCTTCCAGGCTCTCGCCCTTGGACGCGAGCCAGTCGCTCAGCTGCTCGCGAGTCACCGAGTACTGCTCTTGGAACCGGGAGACGAAAGCTTCGAACGCCTCGCCGGTCGCCTCTGTGAGCTCCGAGGCCTTTGCTCGCCACTGGCCGGCCTTCAGCTCGAAGCCTTGCAATTGTTCACGGACGCTTCGCCGCAGGACCTTGCCGAGCTGCGAGCGGGGCAGGTCCGCCACAACGGCTATCGACCGCGGCATCGCGTAATGGGAAAGCTTGTCCTGGGTCCACCGCCTGACGGCGTCGAGGTCGACGGCCGCCCCAGGCTCGAGCACGAGGGCGGCAACAACGGATTCCCCGCGTGAATCCCGCGATTCTTCGGGCATTCCTACGACGGCGACGTCGCGCACTCCCGGCATTCCCTTGATCGCCTCTTCGACCTGGGACGGATAGACGTTGAACCCGCCGTTGATGATGAGCTCCTTCGCCCGGTCCGCCATCACGAGGAAGCCGTCGTCCCAATAGCCCAAGTCGCCCGTGCGGAGCCAGCCGTCTTCGGTGAAAGCTTGGGCAGTCTCCTCGGGATCGTTGTGATAGCCGATGAAGATTTGAGGGCCGCGAACCAGGATTTCGCCGGCGTGGGGGTTGGCCGGGGAAGGTGCGTCATTCGGGGCGGCTATGCGCACCTCGGTGGAAGGGAAAGGCAGCCCGAGCGTCGAGGGGCGGCGAGCCGAGGAGACGGGTGAGCCGGCGATGATCGGGCTGGCCTCCGTCATCCCGTACCCCTCGATGATGAAGCCTCCCGTGGCGTTTTCCCACCGGGCGGCCAATTCGCCGTCGAGCGCCATGGCGCCGGAGAAAGCGAAGCCGATGCCGCTCAGGTCCTCGCCGCGTTCGGCTGCGGCGTCGAGAATGCGGGCGAACATGGGGGCGACGCCGGGAAGCAGCGTGATGCCTCGGCGGCGATTGGCCGCAAGAAGCACGTGCGGATCGAATTTCGGCAGCAGGACGGCGGTGGCGCCCAGCTTGACGCCCAGTATCGCTGCCATCATTCCAAAAGCATGGAAGAAGGGGAGCACGCAGCAGAGCACCTCGTCGCCCGCGGTGAGAATGGGGATCCAGGCTTTTGTCTGCTCGACGTTCGAAGCGATGTTCCGGTGGGTGAGCATGACGGCTTTAGGCGTGCCCGTCGTGCCGCCGGTGTGAATGAGGACTGCGACGTCGTCGATTGCCGCTGCGCTCGGAGCGCGGCGCGCCCGCGCCTTTCTGACGAGTTCGTCGAAGGAGGCGACGCCCGCGGGGACGGCTCCTCGGAGCTTCGAACGCTGCTCCCGCGCCGAAGCGAGCGGCAGCTTGAGAAGGAGGCGCGAAAGGTGGGGAAGTTCGCGCGAGAGGTCGACCGACAGGAAAACGGGGCCGCTGAGAGGCCCGTCGGCGGCCAGCGCCTCGAGGGTTTGCTCCCACACGATTGCAGCGCGCGAGCCTCGTCGCGTCATCTGTTCACGCAACTCTTTTGGAGGCGCAAGCGGATTGTGCTCGGCCACCGTCGCGCCGAGCGAGAGGACGGCGAAAAATGCGACGATGTGCTGCGGGCAGTTGGGCATGGCGAGCGAGACGACGTCGCCACGGCCCACCCCTAGGCGGCTCAAGGCCTGAGCGGCCTTCCGTGTCTGATGGGCAAGTTCCGCGTAAGAGATTGTGCGTCCAAGAAAATCGACGGCCACGGAATTAGGGAAGACGGTGGCCGACCGTTCCAGAATCGCGTCAAGCGTATACGAGGGCGGCTCTATCTCCGCCGGGACGCCGGGCGCGTAATGGAGGCGCTCAGATTCCATGGTGCACGGGGGTCCTTTCCAACGGCACAGCATGCGTGAAGTTTCAACGTCAAGTGTAGTGTGGCCGCCTCCGAGTCCGCGAGCCGACCCGCGGCTTGCCGTGCCAGCGCGCCAAAAAGGTTCCTGGCGTCGTCCCGGGGCGGCTTGCCGGCTCCGAGGCGACGGGCTGCGCAGTCGGTTTTGCCGCGCCTTAGCCCGCCTCCGTCGCATTGCAGGGTCTCAGTGCCGAACCGGAAGCATTGACGGATCTCCGTTGAAAATGCGCCGGTTGCACGGACGCGTCGGTCTCTGTGCAGCGCGTCAGTCTCTGTGCAGCACCCGCAGCCGGATGCTCTGATCCAGCTCGGAAAGCTCGGTCAGGGCCGATTCCGGAAGCTCGGACGCAAGGTCGGTGACCATGTACCCGATTTCGCCTGATGTGACGAGCGTTTGCGCATCGATATTGGCGTGCGCCGCGGCGAAAATGCTGTTGACGTGGGCGAGCGCGCCCGGAGTGTTCGAGTGGATCCACGTCACGCGATGCCGCGCCGAGGGGGCGGGGGAGGCGTCGACCTCGGGCATGTTCACGGAGAGGCCGGTCAAGCCCTTCCGCCAGTACGAGACGAGCTTTTCGGCCACGAAGGAGCCGATGGACTCTTGCGCCTCGATCGTCGAGCCCCCGATGTGCGGCGTGAGAATGACGTTGTCGAGGCCCGCGAGCGAGCAGGAAAAAGGGTCGCCGTTTGCATTGGGCTCGCGAGGGAACACGTCGATCCCGGCGCCGCTGAGGCTTCCGTCCGTCAGCCGCTCTCGCACGGCCTCCAGGTCGACGACGGAGCCGCGCGAAAGATTGATGAGAATCGCACCCTCCTTCATCGCCATGACTCGGTCCCGCCCGAAAAATCCCGCATTCGACGCACGCCCGTCGATGTGGATCGAGACGATGTCCGCCCGTTCGAGGAGCTGGCTCAGGCTCCGCATGCGCACGGCGTTGCCGATCGCCAGCCTTTCGGCGACGTCGTAGAAGAGCACGGACATGCCGAGCGCCTCCGCGATGATGCCAAGTTGGGTGCCGATGGAGCCGTAGCCGACGATTCCGAGGGTTTTCCCCCTCACCTCGTGCGCGCCGGAGGCGTTTTTCTCCCATACCCCGGCCTGAAGGGCGTTGTTCTTGTCCGTCAGATGGCGAGTGAGGGCGATCGCCTCGGCTATGGCGAGCTCGACGACGGAGCGCGTGTTGGCGTACGGCGCGTTGAACACGGCGATGCCGGCTTCGTTGGCGGCGGAGACGTCGATCTGGTTCGTTCCGATGCAGAAGGCGCCGATCGCAGTCAGATGGGGGTTCGCGTCGAGCACCTCGCGGGTGAGGTTGGTCTTTGAGCGGATTCCCACCATGTCGACGTCGCTGAGCGCCTCAATCAGCTCGTCGCCTTGGAGCGCGCCGGAAACGCGGCGAACCTCTATGCCGTACTTGGCGAAAACCGAGTCCGCAGACGCATGCGGGGACTCTAGGAGAAGGACTCGTGGCATCTTGCCTTCCTTGCGGTGAAATGTGTGCCGAAGACAAACCGTACAGCAGATCGGATCGAAAATGAGGATTGTCCGCAATTCGGGCCGACTGCAGCTTGAGCCGATCGCCTCAGAAAGAGGCGGGCTCTCCGGGCCGGAGGCGCGGCGTCGGCCTGTGCGACGTCAAGCCATGCCGGCGGGAAGCTCGCCCGAATAGAGAACGTCAAGGCGGCGGGTGGGGCGGGTCATCGCAACGTAAAGATTGCCGGGGCCTTCGGCCAGCACGCGCGAGGGTTCGACCAGCACGACGGCGTCGTACTCCAAACCCTTGGCCTCTATTGCGGACAAGGCGCCTATGCGCGCCAGGCCGGCGGAGTCGGCCTTCACGTACTCCGCGAGCCCGGGTTCCCCGGCCAGCGCCTCCGCAATGCCTTCGCGCAAATCGGAGGGGACGATGACCGCCAGCGTTCCCTCACCCGGGCCGTACTCTCCGTCCAACCAGGCGCGGCGCTCCTTGACCGATCGGACGACGGCGCCCTCTCGCCCGTCCGCCTCGATCGCAGTGAAGGCGAGGCAGTCGGGAAGGTCGCGCGCGGCCTCGACGGGCAGCACGGAAACGCCCGCCGCGGCGAGGGTTCGCCCGGCGGAGCGGAGGATCGTCGCCGGAGTCCTGTAGGAGACCGTGAGGTTCTCGATCCGAGCGCTCGATCCAAGCCGTCCGAGGATGCTCGCCCAGCCGCCCGAGGGCGAGCCGTCCGGACGCTGGTCGAGGTCGCCGACGACCGTCATCGACCTCGTCGGACAGCGGCGGGCGAGCATCTCCCACTGCATCGGAGAAAGCTCCTGCGCCTCGTCGACCACAATGTGTCCGTAGGTCCATGTTCGATCCGCGGAGGCGCGGTCCGCAAGGCTCGACTGAGGCCCCGAACCGGCCGCGCGCTCGGTCAGCTGTTCGAGGTTGACGATGCCGCCGCCGAGGTTCATCGAACTCATCGTTTCCTTGACGTACTCGGAAAGCTCGGCGTCGCGCGCCTGCGCCGCGGCTCGTTGGCGCTTCTCGAAGTCGGTGCGGAAAGGGCCGAGGCATTCGGCGAGCTCGTCGAGGATGGGGATGTCGGCGGCCGTGATCGGGCTGCCTTTCGGCCGGCGAACCTCCTCGATCTCCTCGGGCGAAAGCTCGGGGGCGCACATGGCGAGCAGGCGCGGGCGCGCGTAAAGCCGCTCGAGCAGCTGGACGGGAGAGGAAGGCAGCCATCGGAGGTTGATTTCGCGCCGAGCCTCACGCGAAGACACAACCTCGTCGACTATCCAACCGGCGTCTTCCAGCGCCATTTCTTTGTGCGCGGCCACCTGGTTTGCGAGCTCTTCGACGAGGATCCTCGCGTACGTTTCACGAGCCTCGTTGTGGGGCCGCCCTCCGCGCCGAGCGCGCTGCTGCGCGGCCTCGACGTGTGAGGGCGTGAGGGTCACGGGGCTCGAGTCGATCGTGAAGGAGACGGGGCGATCGAGCGGGCGTTCGAGGACGCTGCGCACGGCGTTCGCCGCGATGGTCCTCCAGACGGGCGAGCCTTTGATCCGCGCGGCTTGCGGGGTGTCGGCCCCCGTCGCCTCGACCCCCGGAAGCAGCCCGGTCACGGTCGTCGAAACGATGTCGGACTCGCCCAGGCTCGGAAGGACTTGGTCGATGTACCGTAAGAACACGGGGGAGGGGCCCACGATGAGAACGCCCGAACGAGAAAGCCGCTCGCGTTGGGTGTAAAGAAGGTAGGCTGCGCGGTGGAGCGCGACGGCCGTCTTGCCGGTCCCAGGCCCTCCTTGAACGACGAGTATTCCGTTCGAATCGGCCCGAATGATTCGATCCTGCTCGGCTTGGATCGTGGCGACGATGTCGCTCATCTTTCCGTCGCGGGCCGTCGCCATCGCCGCCATCAAGGCGCCTTCCCCGGTGAGGTTGAGGTCGCTCAGCCCGTCGGAGGCTTCGGCGTCCAGCAATTCGTCCTCCACGCCGACGACGTCGCGCATTCGGGTTTGAATGTGCCTGCGGCGAACGACGTCGCCGGGCTCGGCCGCGGTGGCCCTGTAAAAGGGCTCGGCCTGCGGGGTTCGCCAGTCGAGGAGAATGATCTCCTGGTCTTCGTCCTTGAGGCCGATGCGCCCGATGTGCTCGGTTTCGCCGTCTGTGAAGTCGAGGCGTCCCATGACCAGGCGATTCTCGACGTTGCGCAAACGTATGAGATTGTCCTCGTAATGGGTCGCAAAGGAGTCGCGCTCGGAGAGGGCGCCCGCGCTTTCGTGGCCCTGTTGCGCTCGAACCTCGCGCAGACGTTCGGAATAGGCCTCGCGTTGGCGGTCGAGTGCGGCATACGCCGTCTCGACAAAGCCTTGCTCGTCGGCGATTGCGCGCGAACGCGCGGATAACTCACCCATGGACAATCCTGAAACGGGGAAAATCGACCACACAATTATCGGCCACACGGGCCGTCGAAGCTAATCAGCACGCCCTTATGCGGTCGAAAAACGATGGGTAGTATTACCACGTCGAAACCGTTGAACGCCGGCGTGTCGCGAATAACACGGCCTGTAGAAAGGCCCATTCGGCAAGTCGAAGCGGCGGGGAAGCTTATGGCAAAGTAGAGGGCGAGGAGAGGAGACACATGGGGCACTTCGTATCGTTTCCAGAGGCTGAGGGGCCCGAGCGCGTCGAGCGTTTGGTTCTCAATCTAGTGGATCCGGCCGTGGACGCCGGCGCGGTCGGCCAGCTGATATCTCTGTCGCTCAGTCCGCTTGACGGCGGGGCCGCCGCATTGTTCAACTCCGATCCGCTCATCGACTATCGATCCCAGCGGCCGCTTATGAATTACAAGGACGGTCGGCTCGTCGACATGCGCCGCAGCGGAATCGTACTTTCGCATGCGAGCGACGTCGAGGGCCAGCCCTTCCTGCATTTGCACGGCGCCGAGCCCGATTTTCAGTGGGACGCGCTGCTGGCGGACATGATCGACATCATTGAGAGGTTCGGTGTGAAGTCGACCTTCTCCTTTACGGCCGTCCCCTCGGCCACTCCTCACACGAGGCCGGCCGATATGGTGGTCCGCACCGCCGACAAGCGCGAAGACCAGGTATTTGAGGCGGACTTCTGGTTCACCGCCAGTTTCGCCGACTATGTCGAGTTCCATACGGCGAAGCTGGGCATCTCGCATACCAATGTCGCCGTTCGCGTGCCCGTCTATCTGGCCGGCGATCGTTATTTCACCGGGGCTGCCGGAGCCCTCGGGCTGACGTCGTCGCTCAGCGGGCTCTACTTCCCCTTGGGCGATCTGGAACAGGCCGCTGCCGAAGAGGTCGAAGCCTACTCTTCGGCCATCGAGGGCAACGAGGAGCTGGCCCAGTTCATCGACAAGCTCGAAAAAGACTACGACGCCAACGGCTCCGTGCGCGGATACGTCACCGCGCCCAAGCCGGAACTGCGGGTCCCCACGGTGGACGAAATCGGCCGCGCCGCCGAGCAGTTCCTCGCGGGGGTCTCCTCGCCGCGCGCCTCGGCTTCGGAAAAGACCTTCGATCCGCAGGGGCTGTTGCGCAAGATGGAGCGCTACCAGGGCTTTCTTCCCGGTGAGCCCGGCGTGGGCGAAAGTCCCGCATTCGACGTTTCAGCCATGAGAAGCCATCAGGCCGGGGCCGCCGCCGAGGCGCCCGAACGCCCCGCAGACGACGAGGGAGACAGCAGGGGCTCCGCTGAAGAGGCCGCCGACGTCGCAACCGATGCGCAAGCGGCCGAAAGCCCCGAGGGCGCCGCGGAAAGCGTCGCCGATCCCGCTGAAGGCTCGGCCGTCGGCGAGGACGAAGCCGACGGCGCGGACGCCGACGCAGACGGCCCAGAGAGCGGGGCGGGCGCGGGCGTCGCCGATGCTTTCGAGCCCGAAGAGGCGGACATCGCCGGATTCGAAGCGCCGGCCGCTGACGCCGCCGAGGTCGAAGGCGAGGCCGCTGCCGAGGCGGAGGCCGCCGTCGGTTTTGAAAGCGACGAGGATTTTTCGACTGTCTCCGAGGAAGCCGGGAGCGGCTCGAAGGATGTCGCACTCACGGACAGTGCGGCTGAATCGGACGTTCCGGCTGAGGCCGTTGACGCACGCGATCGCTCTGGCGTCGCAGCGGGGTTTGGCGACGCCGGCGTCGTCGGCGGGGAATCGGACCCGACGAGGGGCGATGCGTCGAATCTGGGCGACGACCGTAGCGGCGCTTCCAAACGTGAGAATCAAGAAGAGGCTCTGCAGGCCGACGTCGAAGCCGACAATGCGGGAGAATTCGGAAGCGCCGCTGGAGCCGAGGAGAGCGGAACTGGCGAGGACGGCGGACGCGAGGCTTACGCCGTCGGCGAGGCCGATCTAGACGGCGAAAAAGACGGCCTCCGCGAGCAGGCCGAGCCCTACGGGCACGCAGGTGCCGAGGAGCTTGCCGGAACCGAGGAAGCGGTCGGCGTTGAGGGCGGGGCCGTTGAGGAAATCGCGGGCACTGAGGATGCTCGAGCGTTTGCCGGCGTTGAGGGCGCGCAAGAATCGGTCGGCGTTGAGGGCGCGCAAGAATCGGTCGGCGTCGAGGGTTCCCAAGAATTCGCCGACGTTGAGGACCGGCGTGAGCTTAGCGGCATTCAAGAGGCCCGGGATCTCAACGGCATTGAAAGCACGGGAAAGTCCGCTGACAACGAACCCGGCGAAGTCCTCGAGCCGGACGAGACTCTTGAGCCGCTCTCAGCTTTGGGGCGGATCAAGGCGTTCTTGAAGAATTTGCCTGACGCTCCAGATCCGTCGGAGCAGAACGGGGAGCCCGGCGAAGTTTTAGACCCGGCGGAGACTCTTGAGCCGCTTTCTGCTTCGGGGTACATCGACGTCGCCGCGATCGAAAACTCCGGCTGGAGCGCCCCCGAGGGTCACGTGCAAGATTTCGGCGAAAACGGCATTCCCGGCGAGGATGCCGAAGGTGCGGAAGGCGACGGCGCGATCTTGGACGCCGCCGACGCGGGCTCCGAAGATCAAGCCGTCGGCTTCGAGGCAGCCGCTGCCGAGACTGAGGCAAATGCCGGCCTTCTCATCACGGAGTCGGAAGTCATCGAGTCGATGATGGGGGACTCCGCCGAGCAGCCTTCCAACGCGGACGGCGCACCGGCCGAAAGCTCTGCAGAGCGCGTGTCCGTGGTCGACGGCGCCTTGGCGGACAGCGCGATGGCCGGGCCGCCGAGCGGGGCGGGCTCAGCTGAGGATCCTGAGGCTTGGGAGCGGCCCAACGAGCTTGAACCGCCTGTTTCATTCGATTCGGCCGGCTCGTTCGAGCCCGACGCGTTCGACTCATCCGACCCACTCGAATCGTCGAGCGCATTCGGAGGGCCGGGCACCCTGCCCGCTGGCGGGGAGGGCTCGCCCCGCGAATTCGAAGGAGTTTCTTTCACAACGGGCGACGGGGGCCAGGCAGTTGGGTACGAGGCCGACGGGTCCGAGGAGGGCTTCATCCCATCCGGCGCCCAAGGCGGCGACGTCGACGCATGGCCAGTTCGAGGCTGGGACGAAGCTCTCGGATTCGGACGCGAGAGCGAGACCGTCGTATCTCAGGAGGACGCGAATGCGTCCCACAACATCGTCTTCGCTCCTCACGTTTTTGGCGCCGCGCTGTCCGCGGGGGACACTCCCAGACACTCTGCGCTAGAACGGATGCAGACCCTCGTGTTGAAAGATTCCCCCGAAGCGGACGCTCTGGCTGAGGCCGCCAGCGAAAAGGCCGAACAGGAAGCTCCGGCGGAGACCGACGGCGACGCTCCCGCCTCGGGCGAAACGGCGCCCGACGGCGCAGGGCTCACGGGTGAGAACCCTGAATCTCCCGGTGAAGACGAGCCCTCTGACGGTGCACCAAACGATGCGGCCGCAAACGAAATCGGTGCGGCGGGGGATGGCGGAGCCGCCCCGGCGATTTCCGTGCCGAACGAGGCTGATCCGCTCGGCGGCGCCGGCGCGGATTCCGTCCCGCCTGCCAGCTTGCCCGCATCGAACGTGGGGCAGCTGCCCGAGCCCGGCCAAGGCCAAGTCAAACGCCGGCGAGGAAAGCACTCCGCCTGACCCGCGCCGCCCGCTGGCCGCCCCGTCTTCCGTGTCGCAAAGCCCCGCAGCACGGTCGGATTCGTCGTCGAGGTGCGCACTCCGTCCCGCTGCGGCAGTTTGCTTAAACTCAGACTCGGAGTGCTTACTCGTTTGCCGACGTCCTCGGCCCAGGATGCGGACGACCCTGCCTCGGGCTCGTCGCTCTCGGCCATCCTGCAAGGGAATCCGTCAACGGTCTGACGGAGGCGGCACGGGAGCGCAAGGCGCAGTCGTCGAAAAACTTCGTCGGCAGCGGGAATTTGCGCACTTCCCGCTCGATCGCCTCAACCGGAAAACGCACGTCGGAGCCCGCTACGACGAAATTGCCGAAACGCTTTCCGCTGAAAACGGCAGGATCCGCTATAGCGACGATATTGTCAAACGCGGCCGCCATGGCCGCGATGTCCTCGTCAAGCCGCCGAATCCCCGCCGAAGCGACCGCATTGAGAACGTAAATCCCCCCGGGCTCCAAAACATCGGCCGCTCGTTTCGCGGATTCCGCCGTTCGCAGATGCGGCGGCACCTCCCTGCCCGTGAAAGCGTCGCGGACGATCGCGTTCCAGCTCGCTTTCGTCGAGTCGAGGACGTGCCTGGCATCCCCGACCCTGATCTTCAGAAAGGGCGAGCGCGGCAGCGGAAACCAGTCGCGCACCAGCCTGGCCAGTTCCGGGTCGATTTCGACGGCGACCTGATGCAACTCCCTGCGGGCGCCCAACGCCCTGGCGAGCGCGCAGCCTGCGCCTCCCAGATGAAGCACCCTCATGCGGCGCGGGCCGCCTTCGGCCGACCCGCCCTCGACGCCCGCCTCGACGGCGCGGCGCCCGCCTTGATCCCAGCGCGACTCGAGTATGAGGCGAATGTGCTGCATATACTCGAAATCCAGGTACTCCGGATCGGCCAGGTCCAGACTCGAAGACTCGACGCCGTTCAGCAGAAGGAGGACCTGCGAGGGATTGGTCCGTGCCCTGACGAGTTCCGCGGTGGCGTACGTTGTTGCGACGGGCCCCTCGGGCAGCTGGGTTCTGGACGATGCGCGCTTCATGCCACGAGCCTACCGAGACTTGGGGGCGCCGTGGCAGGCGGACCGGGCGTTTCGCGCGGTCAGAAAAGCGACGGAGCCTGAACGTAGGCTTGTCGCGTGAGAAAGGAGGACGGATGTCCCGAGCGCCGCGGTCGAAAGAAGCCCGTCGATTCTGGGGCGACGACGATTCCGACGTCGGCATACTCCACGTCGATATGGACGCCTTCTTCGTGTCAGTCGAGCTGCTCGATCGCCCGGAGCTCGCGGGCAAGCCGGTCGCCGTCGGGGGAGCCGAGCGCGGCGTCGTCTCTGCCGCCTCTTACGAGGCCCGTGAATTCGGCGTCAACTCGGCAATGCCCGTGGCTCGCGCCCTTCGGGCCTGCCCGCATCTGACGATGATTCCTCCGCGCCCCGGCAGGTATTCGGAGGTGTCGCGGCAAATCATGGACATACTGCACGACGTCACCCCGCTTGTAGAGAAGCTTTCGGTGGACGAGGCCTTTCTCGACGTCGGCGGCGCGCGGCGCCTCATGGGAGGGCCCGTCCGCATCGCCACGGATCTGCGGGCGCGCATCCGGCGCGAGGTCGGCGTTCCGGCGTCGGTTGGCATCGCCGCGACGAAGCACGTTGCCAAGATCGCCTCGGCCCACGCGAAGCCCGACGGATTGCTCCTCATACCCCGCTCGGCCACGATCGCCTTCCTCCATGGGCTGCCGGTGGGGGCGTTGTGGGGCGTGGGAGAGAAAACGAGGGCGCGCCTGGCCAACCATGGCATCGAGACGGTGGGAGAGCTCGCCGACGCGGGACCGGAACGCCTGGCCAGGATCCTCGGCCGCGCCCACGGAACGCATCTGTACAGATTGGCGATGGGGCAGGACCCGCGTCCCGTGCAAACCTCTCGCGAGGAGAAGTCGATCGGCAAAGAGGAGACCTTCTTCGAGCATGTGGCCGACCGCGGCAAGCTTGAGAGGATCCTTCTGGCTCAGGCCCATGCCACCGCGCGTAGACTGCGACGTGCGCATCTGACCGCCCGGACGGTCGTGATCAAGGTTCGCTTCGCCGATTTCACGACCATCACCCGCAGCACGACCTTCGCCCGGCCGACCGATCTGGCGGCTGACCTCTACGCGGGCGCCAAACATCTCTTCGATTCGGTCGCCGTCTCCGGCGAGGGGCTGCGTCTCCTGGGCCTGCGCGCCGAGCAGATAGTCGATCAGCGCGAGGGAGTGCAGCTGGCTTTGGGCGCGGATTCCGACGACGAGGCCTGGGCATTCGGAGACCAAGCGGGTGAGGGCATGCGTCAGGCTTTTGGCGTGAATCCCCGTCTTGAACGGGCGGAGGCTGCGCTTGACCGCATTCGCGACAGATTCGGCCCGTCATTCGCCGGTCCGGGAAGCCTCATCGGCGCGGACAAGGAGAGGCGGCCCGAAGCGGACAGGCAGAGGCGACCCGAAAACGGGGGAGGCGGATGAGGCGCAGGGAATCGTTAGAATCGGGGAAGCCGCGAAAACGGGGGAGGTCGCGTTCACCCGGAGGTGAATGGACTCCGTCGCCCCAGAAACTATGACATCGTGGTTGCTCACGTGACTTTTGCCGCTCGTACCTTCGGGATATTCTTAACAGGTACGCCGACGACAGAGGAGAACCCATGGCCCTTTCCGAATACGAACGGAAGATGTTGGAAGAGCTGGAAGCCCAGCTGTCCGACGAGGATCCCGGGTTCGCCGACACCCTCAAGCCGAAGCCGTCGCCGAAGGCTGCGGCACGCCAGGTGTCGATTCGCCATCTCGTCCTGGGCCTTCTCGTCGTTTTTGGAGGCATTGCCGTCCTCACCCTCGGCGTCTCGGCCGAGATGGAGATCGTCGGGCTCCTCGGGATCGTCGTCATGTTCCTCGGGACGTGGTACATGACGACCGGCATCAAGTCCTTCCCCATCGAAAAGGCGGAGAACGACGATCCCGGGCCGAAGAGGCCAAAGACTCCTCGCTCCAGCCGTTTCCAAGACTTCATGGCCAAGCAGGCCGAAGAGTGGGAGAAGCGCCGCCGCCGGTAGCGTGTGCGCAAGCGTGGAATGACTGGCAACCGTCAAAGGGCCCGGCAACGAAAGGCCCCGCGACGTCGAGCGGGCCTCTCGCGTTGACCGGCGCAATTCGCCTCCGGCATGGCAGCGGCCGAACGGTCGAACCCTTCAGCGGCGGCTGAAGGCATTCCGACGGGATGCCTTGGAGACTTCCCGTCGGACTAGGCACGCTCTTGCCGCCTCGTTGAACGCGCAAAGCGGCCGCCCTTGTGACATCGGCATGCTGGACCGCATCGACGCGATCCGCTGCGACGCTCCCATGCGCCTTCCACTTCGCTCCACCGCGCCGCCTCGCCTTATTCCATGGCGTCGCCTCGCCTTGTTCCCCGCCTGTTCGGCGCCGTCGGTCCGTTTCGTTTTGCAGGGTAAGCTCGCTTCTCTTCGCGGCCGCGCCGCCGTCGTCCCTCCACTTCGCTCCCCCGGGGGCCGTCTCCACTTCGCCCCATAGGCCTGTCTCCACTTCGCTCCCGGGGGCTGCCTCCACTTTGCCCCATAGGCCTGTCTCGATTCCGCTCCACGGGGGCCTGTCTCCACTTCGCTCCACGGACGCGACGACGCCCGGAAAACAGCCGATCTGCGGCGTCGTTCTCCGTCTCCAGGCGGAGAGTTTCAACAAAAATGTGACGTGATGGGTACAGTTGCCCTCCACCGTGGTTTTCCCTTGATGCGTATGATCTTCTTCGACAAAACACCCCCAAGGGACCCTTGCTTGTGGGGGGAAGTGGAGTAAAGTGGTGGCCAGCGTCGAGAGGGAGGTGGACGCGGTGTTTCTGGGCACATACGAGCCAAAGCTCGATGACAAGGGTCGTCTGATCCTGCCCGCGAAGTTCCGCGACCAGCTCCAGCGCGGGTTGGTCATCACCAGGGGACAGGAGCATTGCCTGTTCGTCTTCACCATCGAGGAGTTCGAGGAGTTTCAAACGAAGCTTCATCAAGCTCCCCTCACCTCTAAGGAGGCTCGCGATTATCAACGTGTGCTCTTTTCCGGTGCAAATGACCAAGTGCCGGACAAGCAGGGGCGGATCTCCATTCCCTCGAATCTGCGCAAGTACGCCGGATTGGAGCGCGACCTGGCCGTGATCGGCTCGGGAAGCAGGATCGAGATCTGGGACCTGACGGCGTGGAATGAGTACCTGAACACGCAGGAAGCCGCCTTCGCCGACCGCGAAGACGAGGTCATTCCCGGCCTGTTCTGACCGGCCGAGGGCTTTCTCGCTCGTCTGAGGCAGTTCCCCAGCTTCAGAAAGGCGAAGAAAGCCGCCGGCCGGTCTGATTCGACCACACAAAGGCAGCCGCGGCAGCGGCCGTATACGCCGCAAGGCACAGAGAGGAGTTCGCATGGCGTCGAAAGCGACGAGCAAAGCCGGACCCCCTCGCGCCGACGGCAATGCGCTGCATGTGCCTGTGCTGCTCGAGGAGTGCGTGAACCTCCTCGGGCCCGCGCTGACCGCCGAGGCCCCCGTGATGATCGACGCGACGCTCGGAATGGGAGGGCATTCATTCGCCTTCCTCGAGCGTTTTGCCAACCTGACGGTCGTAGGCATCGACCGGGACCCGGAGGCCATTGAGTTGGCCGGCGAACGCTTGGCGCGTTTCGGCAAGCGTTTCGTCGCCGTCCGTGCGACGTACGACGACGTGTCCGACGTCGCCGCCGAGTATGGGCGCGCCGGGCGGGCAGACGCCGTGCTGATGGACCTCGGCGTCTCCTCGCTCCAGCTGGACGACGAGGGCCGCGGGTTCTCCTACTCCGGCGACGGCCCCCTGGACATGCGAATGGACAAGACGGGCGGCCCGACGGCCGCGGACGTTTTGGCCTCCGCGGACAAGGCGGAGCTGACGCGGATCCTGCGCGAATACGGCGAAGAAAGGTTTGCTTCGCGCATCGCAGCCAGGATCCTCGCGGCCCGCGCCGCGGAGCCGATCGAGCGCACCGGCCAACTCGCCGACATCGTCCGCGATGCAATCCCTGCGCCAGCCAGGCGCACGGGAGGCAACCCGTGCAAACGAACCTTTCAGGCGCTTCGAATCGCCGTCAACGACGAGCTTGCCCTCCTCCGGCGCGCCATCCCGCGCGCCATCGAGGCGATTGCGGTTGGAGGCCGCATCGCCGTCGAGTCGTACCAATCGCTGGAGGACAAGATCGTCAAGCGTGAGATGGCGAAAGGGGCGACGTCCTCGACGCCGGCGGGCCTGCCCGTCGAACTCGACGACCGCGCCCCGTATCTCCGCCTGCTCACCCGCGGCGCCGTCAAGGCCGACGCCGCGGAGCTGCAGGCCAATCCGCGCAGCGCATCGGTGCGCCTCAGAGCCGCCGAGAGGCTGCGCGAAACCCCGCACACCGCATAAACCAGCAACTACACGAGGAAAGAACCGATGAGTGCAATCCCCGCCACCACTGTGCCCCGGCGCGCCGCCCGCCCCGTCGTTTCGGGGGTTCCCGGCCTGAAACTAGTTCCGGCCCCGGCGTCGGCGCGAGGCTTCTTCGGCGTCGTCATCGTCTGCGCACTGCTCCTCGTCGGCGCTTTGGGCACCGCTTTCGCCCTCAACACGCAGATGGTCGACACGGCTTACGAGATCCAGTCGGTGCAGAAGGAACTCAACGTTGCCACGGCAAAAGAGGCCACGCTCGCCGATCGCGTCGTCTCCGCCTCCACCCCGCAGAAGCTGACCGCCAAGGCCGAGCAACTAGGATTGGTTCCAGCAACGAGCGTCCTCCACTTGGACCTCACGACTGGGGCCGTCAAGAAGCCCTCGGAGCCGCAAAGGAAGTAGATGTCGTCTTCTGCCACTGACAATGAGTCGGAGGGGCGTGGCGCGGATCGTCCGCGCCGCGCTGCCTTTTCTCGGTACATTCGTCGACTGAAGGAGTACCACTCGTCGTTGCCTTTGGCGGCCAGACGCCTGCATTCGCTCGCCGTCGCCTTCGTTGTGTGCGCATTGGTTTTGGGCATTCGGCTCGCCGACCTCCAAGGCGTCAGATCCGCCTCCCTCGCGCAGGCCGCGTCGGGCTTCAGAACGAGGACGTACACGCTGCACGCCAAGCGGGGGGACATCGTCGACTCGAAGGGCTCGGTGCTGGCGACGTCGATCGAGCGATACAACATCGGCGTCAACCAGAAGGCCATCGCCCAGTACAAGCGCTACGACAAGGACGGCAACCTCATCGGATCCGGCGCCGCGGCGGCGGCCGAACAGCTCGCGCCGCTGCTCAAGATGGATCGGGCCGAGCTGGGCGGCCTTCTCCTGGGCGGCGAGAAGAAGAAGTCTTTCGCATACGTCAAGAAGGACGTTTCGCCGGATCTCTGGCGCAAGGTCAACGCGCTGCGCATCACTGGGATTGAGCCCGAGCAGTACATGAAACGCGAGTACCCCAACGGCGCGGTTGCCGGAAACGTGCTTGGCTACACCGGACAGGTCGAGAACGAGCCCGCCCAGATCAAGGGCCAGGCCGGAATTGAGAAGTCACAGGAGGCCGCGCTCGCGGGAAAGAACGGCTCCCTCACGGTCGAGGTCGCCGGGGGAGGCGCGGTTTTGCCCAACGGCAAGCGCAAGGAAGCGGCCGCGAAGGACGGCTCCACCGTCAAACTGACGATCGACCGCGACCTGCAGAACCAACTCATGAAGGCCGTCGACGATTCGGTCAAGGCCAACAACGCCGAGTGGGGAGCGGCCGTCGTCGTCGAGATCGGAACAGGAAGGATTCTCGCCCTCGTGGATTCGGGCTCCCCGAATCCGGCTGATCTCGGTTCGACGGCGTCCTCGAACTGGGGGTCGCGGGCGGTGCAGGCGCCCGTCGAGCCCGGATCGACAGGCAAGCTCATCACGTTCTCCGGCTCAATCGACCAGAAGAAAGTCACGCCCGAGAGCGTTTTCACTGTGCCCTACTCGATCACGATGCCCAACGGCGAGAAGGTCCACGACAACGATTCGCACGGCACCGAGAGGATGACGGTGGCCGGGATCCTCGCGAAGTCCTACAACACGGGCCTCATTCAGATTGGCGACAAAGTGACCGACGCCAAGCGCTATGACTACATGAAGAAGTTCGGCATCGGCTCGAAGACGGGCATCGAGCTTCCCGCGGAGTCCCGCGGGAGGCTCACGCAGCCGAGCTCCTGGGGTCCCAGGGGGCGCTACACGACGATGTTCGGCCAGGGATGGTCGGCCACCACCGTTCAGCTCGGCCAGATGGTGGCGACGATCGGCAATCGGGGAGTGAGGGTTCCGCTGCACATCGTCGAGTCCGTCGTCGACGCCGACGGAAACGAGAAGCCCGTGGCGCCGGAGAAGAAAGAGCGCGTGATCTCGGCAGACTCGGCGGCGACGATGCTGAAGATGATGCAGGCCGTCACCGACAAGGATTCGACCGGCTATCTCGCCAGGGTCGAGGGATACAACGTCGCGGGAAAGACGGGGACCGCGCAGGTGCCCGACGCCAACGGCAAGCTCACCAAGCGAGTCGGCACATTCGTGGGGGTCCTGCCAGCGGACAAGCCCCAGATCGCCGTGGCGGTCACCGTCTTCAACGGCAAGGGCGCCGGGTACGGCGGCGAGGTGGCCGCTCCGGTATTCTCGAATGTCGCACACTTTGCGGTACGGCAGCTGGGGATCGCGCCTTCGACCGAGCCCCTGTTCAAGTACCCGTGGTACGAGTATCAGATAGGCAAGAATGACTGACTATACGAGACAGACCGGGCTTTTCACGCAGCTCGACGCGCTCGCCGCGGCCGTCGGAGCGACGGTCGACGTCGGCGACGGAGGGCCCGAGGCTCGCAACGCAGCGGTTGAATCCGTCACGTCCGACAGCAGGCAGGCGCGGCCGGGCGACCTGTTCGCGGCCACTCCGGGAGAGAAAGTCCACGGCGCGGCCTTCGCCGCCTCCGCGATCGAAGCCGGCGCGAACGCCGTGCTCACCGACGCGCAGGGGCGCGACATCCTTCGCAGAGACCTCGGCGGGCGCTCCGTCCCCGTCCTCGTCGTCGACGATCCCCGCGCCGCCGTTGGAAAGGCGGCCGCCTTGATCCTCGGCGAACCTGCCGCCGACCTCGATTCATACGCGGTGACGGGAACCAACGGCAAGACGACGACGGCCTACATGGTCGAATCGATACTCGGCGCCCTCGGACGCAAGCCCGGCCTCATCGGCACAGTCGAGATCCGCCTGGCGGGGATGAGCGTTCCGGCGCACCTGACGACGCCCATGCCCGACGAGCTCCAAAGCTACCTCGCCTTCCACCGCCGCGGGGGAGGGACCGACGTCGTCATGGAGACTTCCAGCCACGCGCTCGTCCAGGGCCGCAGCGACCCCGTGAGATTCACGGTGGCCGGGTTTACGAACCTCACCCAGGACCACCTCGATTTCCACGGCACGATGGAGAGGTACTACCAAGCCAAGGCGAGCCTCTTCACCCAGGAGAGGGCCCGCAACGCCGTCGTCTCAGTCGACGGCGAATACGGCCGTCGGCTCCTTGCGGAATGCGCGCCGAGGCTCGAAGGGGAGGTCGCCGCCCTCGCCGTTGACTCCGGCCTGCCGGATCTGCCCGACGGCGTCGTGGGATGGAAGGCGCTCGCCCTGGAAGGGTCGAGTTTCGTCCTCGAATCGACCGACGGGCGCAGGCTGGCAACGAGCACCTCCCTTCCGGGGGATTTCAACGTCGCGAACGCAGCGCTCGCGGCCGTCATGGTCATGACTGCCGGGTACTCTCCAGACGAGCTTGCGCGCGCCCTGCCCGCGGGGATCAATCCCTCGGTGCCGGGCCGCATGGAGGTGCTCAACGCCCGCCCGCGAGTCATCGTCGACTTCGCCCACAACACGGAGGCGCTCGTCAACGCCATGAAGGCGCTGCGCCCCTCGACCGAAGGAAGGCTCGTCGTGCTCACGGGGTCGGCCGGAGACCGCGACAAGGGCAAGCGCCCGGCCATGGGCGCCGCCGTCGCCCGGTACGGCGACTTCGTTTACATCACGGACGACGATCCCCACGACGAGGACCCCGCCGTCATCAGAGCGGCCGTCATCGAGGGAACGCGCGGCTTCGACACCCCCGTCGTCGAGATCGCGGACCGGTCCCAAGCCATAGACGCCGCAATCGCAGAAGCCTCCGAGCGGGATACCATTCTCCTTGCGGGGCGCGGCCACGAAACCATCCAGGAGGTGGCGGGCGTTCCGATCGAACTCGACGACCGAGTCGAGGCGCGGCGCGCCCTACGCAAGCGCGCCCGCGTCCACGACGGTGAGGAGAAAGCATGATACCGGTGACGCTCGCGCAAGTCGTTGCCGATTGCAATGCGACGACGGCGGGCGATACTCCCCCCGACGTCGCGCGAGAACAGATTTCATCACTGACGGCCGACACGCGGACCGTCAGCGGCGGCGAGGTCTTCGCGGCCATCAAGGGCGCACGGGTCGACGGCGCCGAGCTCGCCGGAGCCGCACTGTCGGCGGGCGCACGGGCCGTCGTCACATCCGATCCTTCCACCACGGTCGCCTCGGGCGCCGACCCGGCCCGGGTCATCGTCGTCGACGACGTCGAAAAGGCGATCGGCGCTTTAGCACGCGCGAATCTCCAAAGGGCGAGGGTCGAAGGGAACCCCGCCCTCAAGGTCGTGGCCGTGACGGGGTCGGTCGGCAAGACAACCGTCAAGGACCTGCTGGCCTCCCTGGTGGAAAGCAGGGGGCCGGTCATCGCCCCTCCCGGGTCCTTCAACAACGAACTGGGCCTTCCGATCACGGTTCTGCGCACGGACGCCGGCACAGCCACACTGGTGCTCGAAATGGGCGCGGACCACGTCGGCAACATCGACTACCTCACGTCGATCGCGCCCCCGGACGCCTCGGCCGTCCTCATCGTCGCCCGCGCGCACCTGGGCGAATTCGGAGGCATCGACAACGTCGGGCGCGCCAAGTCCGAGCTTGTGACCGGCACCCGCGAAGGCGGCGTCGTCGTCCTCAACGCCGACGACCCGCGGGTTGCGGCCATGGCCGGGCTCGCGCACGGACCGGTTTTGACCTTCTCGGCGCGCGGGGCGGGCGACGTCGCAGCGCGAAACATCGACGTCGGCGCGGACGGACGCGCGTCCTTCACGCTCGTCACGCCGGAGGGCGAGGCGGACGTCAAGCTCAGACTCGTCGGCGAACACCACGTGGCGAACGCCCTCGCCGCGGCGGCGCTCGCCCATTCGCTGGGGATTCCGACGGCGCAGATCGCCTCGACCCTCAGCGCCGTCGGCGCCGCGAGCCCCCATCGCATGGACGTCTTCGAGGCGGGCGGTGCGACCGTCATCGACGACTCATACAACGCCAACCCCGATTCCATGCGTGCCGGATTGGCGGCCCTGGAACGGCTCGGGCGCGGGCGGCGCAAGGTCGCCGTGCTCGGCGAAATGCTCGAGCTCGGCGAGGCCTCTCTGCTCGAGCACGAGGCGATCGGCAAGGCGGCGGCCCAGGCCGGCGTCGCCTGCCTCGTCGCCGTCGGCGAGGAGGCTCGGCCCCTCGCTTCGGCCGCCGAGGCCGAAGGCGTGAACGCAACGTGGGCCGCCGGGCCCGAAGGCGCGCTGAGAGAGCTAGACGCCGCCCTGGCCGCCGGTGACGTAGTGTTGGTGAAAGGATCGAACGGTTCGGGGGTTTGGAAGGTAGCCGACTCCCTGAGGGAGGAGAAGAAGTAGTGCTGTCGATACTCATCGCGGGCGGCATCTCGCTCTTCGTCACCCTCGTGGGCACGCCGTTCTTCATCAAGATACTCGTGGCCCGGCAATACGGTCAGTTCATCCGCCAAGACGGGCCGACAAGCCACCAAATCAAACGCGGAACGCCCACCATGGGCGGCGTCATGATCATCGTCGGCGCCCTCCTCGGATACTTCGTCGCGAATCTCGCGACTGGCCGCTCGCCCAACGCCTCCGGCCTGCTCCTCCTGTACCTCACGGTCGGCCTCGGCTTCATCGGCTTCCTTGACGACTTCGCCAAGATTAGGAAGAAGCAGTCCCTGGGGCTGACCCCGTGGGCGAAAATACTCGGCCAGGCCTTCGTGGGGATCAGCTTCGCCGTCATGGCCCTGCGCTTCCGCAACTCGGAGAACAGAACCCCGGCGACCCTGCGAATTTCCATCCTGCGCGACACGAACATCGACCTCGCCTTCCTCGGCGTCGGAGTCGGAATTGTATTCTTCGTTGTCTGGGCCAATTTCCTCATCACGGCGTGGTCCAACGCGGTCAACCTCACCGACGGCCTCGACGGGCTCGCCGCGGGGGCATCGATGATCGCATTCGGCGCATACGCGACGATCACCATGTGGCAGTCGAACCAGGTCTGCCACGGGGTCCTCGGCCAGGCGCCCGGCTGCTACGACGTCCGCGACCCCAGAGACCTCGCCATCGTCTGCGCCGCCATCGTGGGCTCCTGTTTCGGCTTCCTGTGGTGGAACACCTCGCCCGCCAAGATCTTCATGGGAGACACCGGGTCCCTCGCCCTCGGAGGCGCCTTCGCCGGCATCTCCATCCTCACCCGCACCGAGATCCTCGCCGTTCTCATCGGCGGCCTCTACCTCATCGAAGTGGGTTCGGCGGCACTCCAGATGGGCTTCTACAAGATCACGAGGAAACGGATATTCCGCATGGCCCCGCTCCACCATCACTTCGAGCTCAAAGGCTGGAAGGAAGTGACCGTGGTCGTCCGCTTCTGGATCATCGAGGCGCTCCTCATGCTCATGGCGGTCGGCACGTTCTACGCCGAATGGCTGGCACACCAGTGAGCGTCGAAATCCCAGGGGCGGCCGAGCTCGCGGGCGCGAGAGTGGCGGTGGTCGGCCTCGGCAAATCCGGCACTGCCTGCGTCCAAGCGCTCGCGGATGCGACCGAGGCCGTCGTCTCAGCGTGGGACGCAGACGAGCGCGCCCTGGAAGGAGTCGGCGACGTCGACGAGCGCGGCGCCGCAGCCGACCCCGCCGCCCTCGCGGAGAAGGCCCTCGCATGGAAGCCCGACGTCGTCATTCCGGCGCCCGCCGTCCCCGAGGTCGGCCCTCTCTTCGAGCGAGCGGCGCGCGCCGGGGTCCCGGTGTGGAGCGAGATCGAGCTGGCTTGGCGCCTGAGGGCCTTCGACGACGGCCGCGCGGCCCCGTGGCTGTGCGTGACGGGGACCAACGGCAAGACCACCGCCGTGTCCATGACCGAGGCCATCCTCGACGCCGGGGGACTGAAGGGCAAGGCCGTCGGAAACGTCGGCAATCCGGCCGTTGCGGAGGTCTCCCGCACCGACGGCGGCGCGGCGGGCGCCTTCGCCGTCGAACTGTCCTCCTTCCAGCTGCGCACCACCCGCACCATGTCGCCGTTGGCCTCGATATGCCTGAACATCGCCGACGACCACCTTGAATGGCACGGCTCGCGCGAAGCGTACTGGCGGGCCAAGGCCCGCGTGTACGAGCGCGTCCAAGCGGCGTGCATCTACCCGGTGGGCGACCCCTCCGTCCAGCGCATGGTCGACGAGGCCGACGTCGTCGAGGGGGCCAGGGCGATCGGGCTCACCCTCGGGGTTCCCTCGGCCGGCCAGGTCGGATTGGTCGAGGACGCCGTCGTCGACCGGGCTTTCGGGCCCGACCGTTTCCGGGAGGCGATCGAGCTCTTCTCCCTCGGCGACCTGGCGCAGCTGGCGCCGGCGGGCGCGGACCTGCCCGTGCACATCGTCTGCGACGCCATGGCGGCGGCTGCCCTGGGACGGGCGGCCGGGGTGGCGCCGGAGGACGTGCGCGCCGCACTGCGGGCGTTCCGCCCGGGGGCCCACCGCATCGAGCTCGCAGCGACGGTCGACGGCGTCCGCTACGTCGACGACTCCAAGGCGACCAACGCCCATGCCGCCAGGGCGAGCCTCGGGGCGCAGGCGGACGGGACGACGGTGTGGATCGTCGGAGGCTTGGCCAAGGGCGGGCGTTTCGAGGACCTCGTCGCGGACGTCTCGGGAAAGCTCCGCGCCGTCGTCGTCATCGGCGTCGACCAGGAACCGTGGAAGAGCGCTTTGGCGAGCATCGACGTTCCGGTGACGTACATCGATCCGGCGTCGCCCGCGCCGATGGACGACGCCGTGGCGGCCGCGCGCTCCCACGCCCGCCGGGGCGACGTCGTTTTGCTTGCGCCGGCGTGCGCGTCGATGGACCAGTTCGCCTCCTACGCCGAGCGAGGGGAGCGATTCGCCGAGGCCGCAAGGAGGAACGATGGCCCGCACTGACAGCCCCCGCACCGACAGCGAACGCCGGCGCCCGAAGGCCGGCGGCGCCCTCGTCAGGCTCAAGGGCGCCCACGGAGTCGGAATCGCCAAGGCGAAGGCGGAGGCCCGCAGGCCGGAGCCCGCCTACCCCGCCGAGACGGTCCGCGACCAGATGCACCGGGCGATCTCGCTCATCCTCGTCTCCGCGTGCGCGCTGCTGGTGATCGGCATCGTCATGGTCTATTCGGCCACAGCTCCGGCGGCCATCAGAAACGCGCGGATCAACGGGGAGGCTTTGGCCTTCACAACGGCCAACGGCCAGCTTATGTACGCGGCTATCGGCCTGGCAGTCGGAGCCGTCGCCGTCTTCCTTCCGGCGGGCGTGTTCCTGCGCGCTGCCAACTGGATCTTCGCCGCCGGCGTCGCCCTGCAGTGCGCCGTCGTCACCCCTCTCGGGAAGGACGTGGCGGGCAACCTCAACTGGCTGAAGATCGGCCCCTTCACCATCCAGCCGTCCGAATTCTTGAAGTTCGCCACGATCGTCTGGATAGCCGCGCAATTGGGCAGGAGTCGGACGAACGACTGGGGCATCCACTCCTTCTTCATGCCCTCCTGGGGCATTTTGCCGGAGCGTTGGAGGGGAGTCCACAGGCTTCCTGTCGCCGCGGGCGCCGCGCTCGCCCTGGCGGCCGTCCTCCTCGGCTTCGACATGGGCACGGCCATGGTCTTCGCCCTCATTTGCGCGGGCATATTCTGGCTGGCCGGGATGCCGAGCCACTACTACATCGCGGGCGGGGCGCTCGCCGGGTTCGGCGCCGCCGTGCTGGTGGCCATGAGCCCTTCGCGCCTGACGCGAATCAAGGAGTATCTGGCCAATCTCGCTAGTCTGCCCGATTCGGCGGACCCGACCCAGTCGGATTTCGCCCTGTGGGCCTTTGGGTCCGGCGGTCTGTCCGGGCGCGGCCTGGGAACCGGTATTGAGAAATGGCCGGGAAACCTCGCCGAGGCGCAGAATGACTTCATTTTCGCCGTCATCGGCGAAGAGTTGGGGCTCTTCGGCTGTCTCGTCGTCGTCGCCATGTTTTTCGTGCTCGGTTTCGGACTTATGAAAATCGCCACTTACCACCCGTCGCGATTCGCGAGGCTCGCATGCGGCGGCATAGCCGTGTGGATGTGCGGGCAGGCGATGGCGAATATGCTCGTAGTAACGGGCGTCTTCCCTGTTTTCGGAGTGCCGCTTCCCCTCATTTCACAGGGGGGCTCCGCCGTCATCGCGTGCCTTTTGGCCGTCGGCTTCGCCGTCTCGTGCGCGCTTTCGGCCCCCGGAGTCAGGGAATCCTTCCGCGTGCGCGGACGCCTGGCCCATCGCGTACGCGCCGTAGTGAAAGGATGAGTATGAAAGTCGTTTTGGCGGGCGGCGGAACCGCCGGCCACGTCAATCCTCTGCTGGCGACGGCGAAGGCCCTGACTGAACGGGGCATCGACGTCTGCGCGATCGGCACCGAGGAAGGCTTGGAGGCCGAGCTCGTTCCCGCCGCCGGCATCGAATTCGTCGAGATTCCGCGCGTTCCCCTCCCGCGCAGAATCGGCAAGGGTCTTTTCGAATTCCCGGGGAAGTACAAGAGTGCCGTCGCCAAAGCCGGCCAGGTCCTCGACGAGGCCGGCGCGGCCGTGGCGGTCGGCTTCGGCGGCTTCGCATCGACCCCGCTTTACGCCGCGGCGCGCAAGCGCTCCGTGCCCTTCGTCGTGCACGAGCAGAACGTCAAGCCCGGCCTGGCCAACAGGTACGGCGCGCGAAAGGCCGCCGTCGTCGCCCTGACCTTCCGATCGACCCGCCTGTCGGCCTCGTCCGGCACGACCCGGGTGGTCGGCCTGCCGCTCCGTCAGAAGATCGCGGACTTGGCGGCGCTGCGCGACGACGCCGAGGCTCGCGGATCGGCCCACGTCGCGGCGGCCGAGGAGCTGGGGGTCGACCCCGCCCTGCCGACCCTTCTGATCACCGGCGGCTCTCTCGGCGCCAAGCACTTGAACGACGTCCTCGTCCAGGCCGCTCCGGCCTTCGACGAGGCGGGAATTCAGGTCGTCCACCTGACCGGGCGGGGAAAAGACGGCCCCGTCCGAAAGGCGAGCGCGAAGGCCTCGAACTACCGGGTGATCGACTACCTGACGGACATGGAGTTGGCTTACGCGGTGGCCGACCTCGTTCTGTGCCGCTCCGGCGCCGGGACGGTCGCGGAGCTTGCGGCCCTCGGCATTCCGGGCTACTTCGTTCCTCTGCCGATAGGCAACGGGGAGCAGGAGAAGAATGCGGCCGAAGCCGTCCGAGCCGGGGGCGCGCGCCTCGTGCGCGACCGCGATTTCAGCGTGAAGAACGTGACTGACGAGATCATTCCGCTCGTGCTCGACGGCGACAGGCTCGCAGCCATGTCGACCGCTCTGAGCGAGCTCATGCCCGTCGACGCCGACAAGCGTTTGGCTCGACTCATCGAAGAAACGGGGGAGAGGCGATGACGGAGGCGAGGACGGGGGCGGCCTCGCCCGGCGCGCCGCAGGGAAAGTATCACCTGGTAGGAATCGGAGGCGCGGGCATGAGCGTCGTGGCGGAGCTGCTGGCAGCCTCCGGCGCAGAGGTTTCGGGGTCGGACTCGAAGGAGTCCCAGACGACGCGTCGTTTGGCAGCCGAGGGCATCGCCGTGTCGATAGGGCACGACGCCCGGCATGTGCCCGCCGACGCCGTTCTGGTCGTCTCCTCCGCCATTCGCGAGAGCAACCCGGAGCTTGCCGTGGCGCGCGAGCGTTCGCAAAAGGTCCTCCACCGGTCGCAGGCCCTCGCTTTGGCCGCCCGCGGCCGCGACTTCGTGGCTGTGGCCGGGGCCCACGGAAAGACGACGACGTCGGCGATGATCGCGACGGCGCTGCGCGAGGTCGGCCTCGACCCTTCGTGGGCCATCGGCGGCAGCGTGGTCGGCTCGGGCGGCGGAAGCCACCTCGGAGGAGGCAGGGCGTTCGTCGCCGAGGCCGACGAGTCCGACGCTTCCTTCCTCAACTACGAGCCCCTCGTCGAGGTCGTCACGAACGTCGAACCGGACCACCTCGACCACTACGGAAGCACGGAGGCTTTCGAAGAGGCCTTCGCCGAGTTTTCCCGGCTGCTCAAGGCCGACGGCGTCCTAGTCGCCTGCGCGGACTCGCCGGGGGCGCTGCGCATGGCCGTCGGGGCAATCGACCGCGGGCAGCGGGTGGTCACCTACGGGCGCGGCGACGGGCCGCGTGGGGCCGCAGCGCACGTGAGGGTCTCGCCCGTACGCGCTCAATCGGGCGAAGCGCGGCAGGAAAAAGCGGCGTCGGGCGAAGCCGAGCAGGGACGACCCCAGCCGGGCGAAGCCGAGCCGGACGAATCGCCGCGCGAGGCCTTGCGGCCCCTGGGCGCGTCGGGAACTTTCGACGACGGCTCGGGGCCCGTCCGCGTGGATCTGAGCGTCGTCGGCGACCACAATCTGCTCAACGCCGCCGCGGCGTGGGCCGCGGGCGTGGAGTTGGGGGTCGGCCGTGAAGAGATGGCTTCCGCTCTCTCCCATTTCTTGGGGACAGGCCGGCGTTTCGAGCTGCGAGGAGAAGCCGGGGGAGTCCGCGTGATCGACGATTACGCGCACCATCCCACGGAGGTTGAGGCCACGCTTCGGGCGGCTCGCGCCGTCGTCGGCGACGGCGCGCTGCGCGTGCTTTTCCAGCCTCATCTGTATTCGCGGACGGCCAACTTCGCCGATCGGTTCGCCGAGGCTTTGTCTCTCGCCGACGACGTCGTCGTCACATCCGTATACGCGGCCCGCGAGGACCCGACGCCGGGAGTGGAAGGCGACCTTGTCACGTCGAGGATGGACCCCGCCCGAGCCCAGTTTGTGCCGGACAGGTTCGAGGCGGCCCGCGCCCTCGCTGCGCGCGCCCGCCCCGGCGACCTCGTCATGACCGTGGGCGCAGGCGACGTGACCGAGCTCGGCCCGACGATCCTCGACCAGATCGGGCAGCGATGAGGCCTCCCAGGCGGCCCAGAAGGCGAGTGGAGGAGGGCGCCCGTCGGCCGGAAGAGGAGTCCCGTCGAGAGAGGCCCGAGGCCGCTTCCTCCCTCAGCCAGTCGAGTCCCTCAGAAGCCCGCACAGGCGAGCAGGCCGCCGTTTCCGGCGTCGCGGGCCTCGGTCCGCGCAGGGCGACCGGCCTCGCGGGCGCGGGGCGCCGCGGAGAGCCAAACCTCGCTTCGGAGAACCGAGACCGTCGCGGACAGGCCGTCGTCGCCGAGATCGTCGAGGGAGGTCCCCCGCGGGGCTGGCGCGCGGCGTCAAGGCGCGAGTCGGACCCCGTAGACATGACGGAGCGTCGCCGCGAACGCTTGGCCGAGCGTCGCCGCGTCCGCAAGCGCAGAATTGTGCGCGCCTCGATCGCCGGGGCCGCCGTCGTCATACTCGCCTGGGTCGTCTTCTTCAGCCCGCTGCTCGCCCTGCGATCGGGCGGGGTCGCGGTTCGCGGTGCGGGGGTATCCGGGGTCGCCGACGGCGACGTGAAGGCCGCCGTCGCCGAGTACGTTGGAACGCCGCTCGTTCGCCTGAACACGGGCGAGGTCGAATCGAAAGTTCGCAAGAGCCTCCCGATGGTCAAGCGGGCCAAAGTCACGCGAAACTTTCCGGGCGGGGTAACCGTCGCCGTCACGCTGCGAAAACCCGTCGCCTGCATGGTGGAGAAGGCCTCGTGCACGGCCATAGACGAGGACGGCGTGCGCTTGGACGTCCCCAAGAGCCAGACGTCCTCGCTCCCGAAGCTCAAGCTCGCCGACGGCGACGCGCCGCGGGCGACGTCGATCATGGGCGCCGTGCTTGGCGCCCTCGACGAGGGTACGCGCAGGCAGGTGGCCTCTGTGCAGGTCACGCGCGCGGGGCAGGTCGCCTTCACCCTCTCGGACGGGGCTACTGTGAACTGGGGAGGCGCCGAGGAATCCGCGGTGAAGGCCAGGGTGCTCGAGGGGCTGCTCTCTCAGAAGGCGAAGCGCTACGACGTTTCCGCCCCGCATGCCCCGGTCACCGAGAACTAGGCGAATTCTTGCGCCTGGCGAACTGGGCGGGTTGCTCTGCACATCGGTCCGTTTCTCACGTATATTCGACTCTGGAATACGCGACACGCCCCGCGCGGAGGTTGAACGGCCGAACACGGCCCTCTACCTTGTCCGCGAAGGTGAACGGAGAAAACTTCAAGTACGAGTTGAAGTCTGAAAGGAAGAGAGCGATGCCCACTCTCAACAACGGCGCGAACATCAAAGTCATCGGTGTGGGCGGCGGCGGTGTGAACGCCGTTGATCGCATGATTCAGGATGGACTTGCAGGCGTCGAGTTCATTGCAATCAACACCGACGGCCAGTCCCTCGTCAAGTCCGAGGCCGAGACCAAGCTCGACATCGGCAGGGAGGTTTCCCGCGGCCTGGGCGCGGGCGCCGATCCGGCGGTAGGCCGGAGGGCCGCCGAGGAGAACGGCGAGGTCATCAGCGCGGCCCTCGAAGACGCCGACATGGTCTTCGTCACCGCAGGAGAAGGCGGCGGAACGGGAACGGGGGCGGCCCCCGTCGTCGCCGAGATCGCCCGATCCATCGGCGCCTTGACGGTGGGCGTCGTCACGCGGCCATTCGAGTTCGAGGGGCGCCAGCGGGCGAACAACGCGACGGCCGGCCTGGCCGAGCTGCGCAAGGCCGTCGACACCCTCATCGTCATCCCCAACGACCGTCTTTTGGAGATCGCCGACGACAATCTCACGGTCCTCGAGGCGTACCATCTCGCAGACGAAGTTCTGCGCAACGGCGTGAAGGGAATCTCCGACCTCATCACCATCCCGGGGCTGGTCAACCTCGACTTCGCGGACGTCAAGGCGATCATGAAGGACGCGGGAACCGCGCTCATGGGCATCGGCGAGGCCACGGGCGACGACAGGGCGATGCGCGCCGCGGAGGCGGCGATCTCCTCGCCGCTCCTCGAAGCCAGCATCGACGGCGCGCACGGCGTGCTTTTGTCGTTCCAATCCGGCGAGAACTTCTCTCTCCAGGAGATGAACCAGGCCTCCAAGCTTGTCCAGGAAGCCGCGGACCCCAGCGCGAACATCATCTTCGGCCACATCATCGACGATTCGCTCGGCGACGTCGTGCGCGTAACAGTCATAGCCGCGGGATTCGACGAGCCGGAAGACGAACAGTTCACGTCCGCCTCGCGCCCCGCGCAGGCACCGCCGACGCGCTCGCGCACGTTCGAAGACCCTGTTCCCTCGCACCGCGCCGAAGAGCCGGCCATTCAGCCGGTGAGTACCGGCCAGCACCACCACATCGCGACGCCGAGCCATCCCGTGGCCGAGCCCGTCGCCAAGACGTCGCCGGCCCCCGCCCGGTCGATCCCTCCGGTCGTCGAGGAGCCCACGACGCGCTCCAGCCGCGACCTGGATATTCCAGCGTTCCTCTTCGAAGATCAGTAAGCTCACGTGTCTCTCGTCGAGTGGGTGCTCGATTCGACCGTTCCCGGCGGCCGAATCCGGGCCGGTTTCACGTCGCGTCGGGGAGGGACCTCCGAGGGGGCCTATGAGGGCCTCAACCTGGGCTTGCACGTCGGAGACGACCCTTCGGCCGTTGCACGCAACAGGCTGAGCTTGACGAGCGAGGTCGGATTCATCACGTGGATGGACCAGGTCCACGGCGCCAACGTCGAGGTGGTCGACTCGCAGGTTCTGACGTCCGGCACCCCCGGGCGGACCTTTGCGGACACCGACGGCCTCGTCGTCGACGCCTCCCTGCATCCCTGCTCGGCCGCTGTCATGGTGGCAGACTGCGTCCCCCTCCTCCTCGCCGCCTCCAACGCGCCCATAGCCGCGGCGGTCCACGTCGGCCGCTCCGGCCTCTTTGCGGGCATCGCCTCCGTGGCCCTCGATACGATGCGTGAGAGGGGTGCCCAAGGGATTCGCGCATACCTCGGCCCGTCGATCTGCGGACGGTGCTACGAGGTTCCCGCGGACATGCGGGACGAGGCCGAAAACCTCGCGCCCGGAAGCTATTCGAGGACCTCCTGGGGCACGCCGGCGATCGACATCCCCGAGGCGCTCGAGCTGCAGCTGCGAAAGGCCGAGGTCGACGACGTCGTCCGGTCGGAAATTTGCACGATGGAAGACGCCCGATATTACTCCCATCGCCGCGAGATGGCGGCGAAAAGGGCAAGCGGAAGGTTCGTCGGCCTCGTTCAGGTAAGGCGCGACACGCCTTTCTAAATCGCCGTCAAACGCCGCGATCTGCAATACGTTGGATGGAGTACGCCCCGCGAGTGAAAGAGATATCGGCATGGGAATGTTCCAACGCTTCGTTGACAGGTCGACGCTGAGCGACGAGTACGACGAATACGAGGACGGGTACGAGGAGTACGACGACGAGGAGCGCCTCGACGCCGACGTCTCGCCCATTCGTTCGGTTCCGTCGGTTCCTCAGCTTGCACGCATCGTGACGGTGCACCCGACCTCTTTTTCCGAGGTCCGAGCTTTCGCTGAACAGTATCGCTCCGGCCTTCCCGTCATCCTCAACCTGACGGAGACCGACACCGAGTCGCGAAAGCGAATCGTCGACTTTGCACTCGGCCTGTGCTTCGGCCTCGAAGGCCAGCTCAACAAGGTTTCTGAAGACGTCCTCCTCATGACTCCTCACACTGTGACGATGGACGAGCACGCCGCCGCGGGCGGCGCCCCTGCTTTCTGATGAAAATCGCCATCGGCATACTTCTTCTTTTCATCCAGTTCTACATGGTCCTCCTTCTTGCGAGGGTCGTCATCGACATCGTGTCGATGATCCTGCGGGACTGGAACCCAACTGGCTTCGCCCTCGTCGCCGTCAATGTCGTCTACAAGGCCACGGATCCCCCTTTGCGCTTTATCGGCAAGTACGTTCCGCCCCTGCGGCTGGGGCCCGTGGCCTTCGACATGGCGTTTCTCATCGTCATTTTGGGCCTTGGGATTCTCGGAAGGCTGCTCCAGCAGTTTGTTTAGCCTCCTAGGGTCCGCCCCGGAACAGCCGCCTGCGCAGTCGCCCGGGCGGCTGTCGTGCAACTGAAAGCCCTTTTGCACGGCCGAGAGGCGTCCCCAAGCGCGGCGCGCGTTGCAGCAATTCACTCGGTGTGCTTTGGCCGAAGCAGAGCGCACCGCGCGTTCAACGGTTCGTGTTGCGTCCGTCGCTTCGAGCCTGACCGAACGCGCCGGGGCGGCCTGTCTCTGCCAGCTTCGCCCGACGCTTCGCGCAGAGTGAACATCGACTCGAGCTCGGGCGGCGTGGGGCGTTGATGCTGGCGTCTCTTCGAGCTCGCTGCCCGGCTGCGTCGTTGAGCGCGCACGCGGAATCGATGGCGCCCCGGGGAGGAACGACGTTCGAACGGCGGACCTCGACTCGGCTTGGGGACGCTGGCTCGACGCTCGCCGCCATCGTCTTCGCTTTGAGAATTTTGGGAGGGATTCCCTACTCCGCTTCGTCGGCAAATATCGACTTTTGCGTGTAATCTCGCGGATTGGTCCGTTGAGGTTTCGCTCGCGGAAAAGGCTTGCAGGGATGCAGCACCATTCACACGGTGAACATTGGCACCATTTCGGGTAACGTATCCCTGTAGGCGGCGTTTTTGCCCGCTGAGGAATACGTACCAAAACACAGAGGTGAATACACACATGGCGCTGCTGACTGAATCCGATGTCCTGAATGCACGCTTCAAGGCACCGAGCTCAATCGAGGAGGGATACGACCTTGACCAGGTCGACTTCTTCCTCGACGAAGTTGCCGAAACCATCGCCCAGCTCACCGCCCAGAAGGCCGAGCTGGAAAACGAGCTGAAGAAGGCTCAAGCTCGGATCGCCGAGCTGGAGAACTCCGGCGCCGCCACTGGGCGTGGCGAGGCCCCGTTCTCCGCGGCGACCACGGCCTCCTTCGCCCCGGTCGGAGGTGGCGCAGCTGGAGGCGGCGACACCAACGCCGTCGCAGGCATGCTCGCCCTGGCCCAACAGCTGCATGACAAGTACATCAGCGATGGAAAGGCCGAGGCCGATCGCATCCTCGCCGAGGCCAATGCCGAGAGCCAGCGGATCATTGCCGAAGCGGAGGAGCAGCACAACCGCACGCTCACCCAGCTGGAGCAGGAGCGCGGGCTTCTCGAGCGCAAGATTTCGGAGCTTCGAGACTTCGAGCGGGATTACCGCACTCGCCTCAAGAGCTACCTCGAGTCGCTCTTGGCCGACGTCGAATCGGGTTCCACGCCCTCGTCGGATCAACGCTGAGCCTGAGCGGGCGAACGGCGGCAGCCCGCGGCTGCCGCCGTTCGGCGTAGGACATATCGAATGAGCACGGCACACAAAGCGGGCCGGCTGACGATGTGGGCAATCGTCGTCGGCCTTCTCACCGTCGCCATCGACCAGGCGACCAAGCAATGGGCTCTCTCATCGTTGGGCGACGGCGCGCGCCGTCGCCTTTTCGGCGACCTTTTGGGCTTTGAGCTGCACTTCAACCCCGGAGCGGCTTTCTCCTTTCTTACCGGTTCGACGTGGGTCTTCACCGTCGTCGCGGCGGTGGTGGTCCTCGCTCTTCCCCTGTGGATCAGACGCACGTCGTCGCTCCCATGGACGATCACGCTGGGGGTCGTATGGGGCGGCGCAGCTGGCAATCTCGTCGACAGGCTCTTCAGGCAGCCGGGCGTCGGCCGCGGCCACGTGGTCGATTTCATCGCCTACGGGCGTTGGTTCATCGGAAACATGGCGGATGTCGCACTCGTTCTCGGGATCGTCGTCATCGTCGTTCTCACCTGGCTCTCCGTTCCTTTCGACGGGGAGTCAGGGCGTGGAAACGAACAGGTCGGCGAGGCCGATGGCGGAGAGGGCCGCGAAGGCCAATCCGACGTCGCTGCGGAGGCGAGGCGCACGGACGGCGGCGCGGCGAGGGACGCCGGCGTGGGTGACCGCGTCGCGGTCGCGGCCGGAGGCTGTGGCGGCGCAGCGGCGCGCCTGAGCCCGGGCGGAGTGGACGAAGGCGCGATTTCCGACGCCGAAAAGCCCGTCGAACCGGGCAAAAACACCGAGCTCTCAGCTCGTCCGGGCGAGCTCGGCCATGCCTGAAAGGCGTTTTTACCCGGTCCCCGACGGGCTGTCCGGAGACAGGATCGACTCCGTCCTTTCCCGGATGACCGGCCTTTCCCGGAGCGTTTGCGCCGCGGCGGTTCAGAAGGGCGAGGCATGGATAGACGGGGCGGTCGCCTCCAAATCCGACCGGGTCCCCTCGGGCGCAGTCTTGGAGATCCTCGTCCCAGACCCGCCGTCGCTCGAACCGCGCCCTTCGGCAGAGGGAATCGTCAGGCTCTACGAGGACGAGGACGTCGTCGTCGTCGACAAGCCGGCGGGCATGGCGGCCCATCCCTCGCTCAACTTCGAGGGACCGGACGTGCTCGGAACCCTCATGGCCGAAGGTGTGAAACTCACCTCACATGGCCCTCAGGAGAGGAAGGGCATCGTCCACAGGCTGGACGTTGGAACGACCGGCTGCATGGTGGTCGCAAAATCGGAAGCCGCCTACTCGGCGCTCAAACGCGCCTTTCGAGACCGGGCCGTCGAGAAGGTTTACCACGCGCTGGTGCAGGGCCATCCCGACCCGATGTCGGGAACGATCGAAGCGCCCATCGGCCGCGACAATCGGCGCCAGTGGAAAATGGCCGTGCGCGCCGACGGGCGCCCGAGCGTCACCCACTACGAGGCACTCGAGGCGATGGCCGGCGCAAGCTTGCTGGAGGTCCGTCTGGAGACGGGCCGGACGCATCAGATTCGGGTCCATATGTCGGCGATGTCGCATCCATGCGTCGGCGACGACATGTACGGAGCAGATCCGACGCTCTCGGCGAGACTCGGCCTCACGCGGCAATGGCTCCACGCCGTCCGCCTGGGATTCGAACATCCGACGTCCGGGGAGTGGGTCGCCTTCGCCGCTCCGTACCCGGAGGATTTGCAAAACTCGCTCGAGGCGATGCGCGAGGGCGTCTTCCGCTGAGAAAGCCCGCCGCCGGGCGCCTTGCCGCAGGAACCTTCGGACGGCGGATTCCGCCTAGAGAGCCTCTTTTGTCGCAAGCGCGTTCGGCCGCCGTTTCTTTTCTCTCGGCGAAGGCGGCCGCGTCCTGAGGCGAGTGACTGACGCTCCGCGTAGACTGGGCCCATGGCCAAAGACTTCGCGCATCTGCACGTCCACACCGAATACTCGATGCTCGACGGGGCCGCGAAGATCAAGAAGCTCGTGGCCCAGGCCAAGGCCCAGAACCAGAAGGCCGTGGCGATCACGGACCACGGGTACTGCTTCGGGGCCTACGAGTTTTACAAAGAGTGCAAGGCCCAGGGGGTCAAGCCGATCATCGGCGTCGAAGCGTACATGACGCCGGGAACCTCCCGTTTCGGCTCGGACCGGGTGCTCTGGGGCGAGGAGGGCCAGAGGGCCGACGACGTCTCCGCGCGCGGCGCCTACACGCACTTGACGCTTCTTGCCTACAACAACAAGGGGCTTCACAACCTTTTCCGCATGGACTCGCGCGCCTCGCTCGAAGGCCAGATGGGCAAGTGGCCGCGGATGGACATGGACCTTCTGGAGACGTACCACGAGGGGCTCATCGCCACGGCAGGATGCCCCTCCGGCGAAGTTCAAACGCGGCTGCGCCTCGGGCAGTTCGACGAAGCCTACGAGGCGGCCGGGCGCATGCAGGACCTGTTCGGCAAGGAGAACTACTACGTCGAGGTCATGGACCACGACAACTCCATCGAAAAGCGCGTGCGCAACGAGCTTCTCGACCTTGCCCGAAAGATCGACGCCCCGCTGATCGCGACGAACGACTCGCATTACGTCAAGGCGGGTGACGCGCCCATCCAGGACGCGATGCTGTGCATCAACTCCGGTTCGACGCTCCAGGACCCGGACCGCTTCACCTTCGACGGCACGGGCTACCACCTGCGCTCCTCCGAGGAAATGCACGAACTCTTCGGCGACCTTCCCGGGGCGTGCGAGAACACCCTGCTCGTCGCCGAGCGCTGCAACGTCTCCTTCACCACGGCCGACGAGGGCGCGAACTACATGCCGGTCTTTCCAGTCCCCGAAGGCGAGGATCTCACCTCGTGGTTCGTCAAGGAGGTCGACCGCGGCCTGCACGTGCGCTTCGGCGAAAAGATTCCGGCCGACGTGCGCGAGCGCGCCGACTACGAGGTGAGCGTCATCTTGCAGATGGGCTTCCCCGGGTACTTCCTCGTCGTCTCCGACTACATCCTGTGGGCCAAGCGCAACGGGATAAGAGTGGGGCCCGGGCGCGGCTCCGGCGCCGGGTCGATGGTGGCCTACGCCCTGCAGATCACGGAGCTCGACCCGATTCGCCACGGCCTGCTCTTCGAGAGGTTCCTCAATCCGGAACGAGTTTCGATGCCCGACATCGACGTCGATTTCGACGAGCGCAGGCGAGGGGAGGTCATCGAGTACGTCGAGAAGAAGTACGGGGCTGAGAAGGTCTCCCAGGTGGTGACTTTCGGAACGATCAAAACCAAGCAGGCGCTCAAGGATTCGGCGCGGGTGCTCGGCTATCCGTTCGAAATGGGGGAGCGGATGACGAAGGCCCTCCCCCCGACAGTCCAGGGGAAGGACATTGCGCTCGCCGACATCCACAACGAAAAGGCCGAGAGGTTCGTCGAGGCGGGGGATTTCCGCCAGCTCGTGGCGGGCGACCAGGACGCCTCCAAGGTCTTCGAACTGGCCCAGGGTCTGGCCGGCCTCACGCGCCAGTGGGGCGTGCACGCCTGCGCCGTGCTCATGTGCTCCGAGCCGCTCATGGACATCATTCCGATCATGAAACGCCCGTCCGACGGCGCCACGATCACCCAGTTCGAATATCCTCTGTGCGAGGAACTGGGCGTGCTGAAGATGGACTTCCTCGGACTGTCGAATCTGACGACGATCGAGGACGCTCTCGACAACATCGTCTACAACGGCAAGGAGCGGGTGGCGATCGAGGAGGTCGAGCTGGACGACCAGCCCACCTTTGAGCTTCTCCAGCGGGCGGACACCCTCGGCGTCTTCCAGCTTGACGGCTCGGGCATGCGGGCTTTGCTCAAACAGATGCGGCCCACGGAGTTCGAGGACATCTCCGCGGTCTCTGCGCTGTATCGGCCCGGTCCCATGGGGATGAACTCGCACACGAGCTACGCCCTGCGGAAAAACGGACTCCAAGAGATCGCTCCGATCCACCCCGAGCTCGAGGAACCGCTGCGCGAGATTCTGGCGCCGACCTACGGCCTGATCGTCTACCAAGAGCAGGTCATGCAAATCGCGCGGGTGTGCGCGGGCTTCACAATGGGCCAGGCTGACACGCTGCGCAAAGCCATGGGCAAAAAGAAGCTCGATGTGCTGCAAAAGCAGTTCGAGGGATTTTCCGCCGGAATGCTCGCCAACGGATACTCGAAAGAATGCGTCGACAAACTGTGGGAGATCCTCGTTCCCTTCGCCCAGTACGCTTTCAACAAATCGCACTCGGCCTGTTACGGCGTCATTTCGTACTGGACGGCCTTCCTCAAGGCCAACTACCCGGTCGAGTTCATGGCCGCGCTTTTGACGTCGAAGAAGGACAACAAGGACAAGCTCGCCCTCTACCTCGGCGAATGCCGACGCATGGGCATCACGGTGCTCGTTCCCGACGTCAATGATTCTGACTCCGACTTCTCCGCTGTCGGCGAGCAGGTCCGCTTCGGCCTGTCCGCGGTGCGCAACGTGGGCGCGAACGTCGTCGAGGGGATCCTCGGCGCCCGGCGCAAGAAGGGCGCCTTCACGTCGTTCCAGGATTTCCTCGACAAGGTTCCCCTCCAGGTGTGCAACAAGCGCGCCATTGAGTGCCTCGTCAAGGCGGGGGCATTCGATTCCATGGGGTATTCGCGCAAGGCTCTTCTGGCAAAGGTCGAAGAGGCGGTCGACTCCGTCGTCTCGCTGAAGAAGAACGAAGCGGCCGGGCAGTTCGACCTTTTTGGAGGGGCCGACGTCGATCTCGGCGCGGGCGTCGACGTCGTTGTTCCTGACATCCCCGAGTGGGACAAGAAGGTGAAGCTTGACCACGAGCGCGACATGCTGGGGCTTTACGTTTCGGACCACCCCCTTTCGGGAATGGAGCACGTTCTCGATCGCGCCGCCGACACGACGATCGTCAGGCTCATGAACGAGGAGAGCATCCAGGAGGGCTTTGTCAGCCTCGCGGGGCTGATCACGTCCGTGCAGCCGAGGGTGTCGAAGAAGAACGGCAAGCTATGGGCGACGATCATCTTGGAGGACCTGACGGGCAGCGCGGAGATCAACTTTTTCCCTGCCACGTATCAGACGGTTTCGACGATGCTTACGCCGGACACCGTGGCCGTCGTCAAGGTGCGGGTGCAGGATCGCGACGGAACGGTCCAGCTTTCGGCCCAGGAGATGACGCTGCCCTCGGGGGATCTTCTTCCTGATTCGCCGGTCGAGCTGCAGATGCCCGAGCGCATGTGCACGGCGGAGCAGATGGCGTCCTTGGCCCGCGTCCTCTCGAGCTATCCGGGAAGCGCGCCGGTTCGCATGCATATCCACAGGCCGCACGCGACAAGCGTGGTCCAAGTGGACAGAAAGTACTACGTCCAGCCCGGTGCGGGCCTTTTCTCCGACCTTCGCGTGCTGCTGGGCCGCAACTGCCTGAGGTGACGGCGCTGCCTTAGCCTGCGGCCTTCTAGCCTTGCGTCGGTTTTGGCCTTGGGTCCTGCTTTGGGCTCGTGTCGGCGGCGCTACGCTAGTCTCTCGTCCGTTTGAGTGCTTTTCCGATTTATCAGCCCTATGACCCATGCCGCTTTATCCGTGTATTCGTCGCTTGTCGGCGCGCAGTGGCTGAAAAGAAGCAGCTCGAACGGCGGAAGGGTTGCCGGATGAGCTCGGTTGCGAGCCCATCCGGTCTAGTCAGTTCTCCTCGTTTTCTTCGTCAGCGAGCCCTTTGGACGCTGGCTCTATTTCTTTGGATGTTGTCTCTTCCTCTTTCGAGGCTGTCTGCTTTTGTTTTGGTTTGGGCAGGGCGACGAAGGCCGTGGCGGCGACGACGGTCAGCAGGATCATGTAGAGCTTCTGATTGTCTCGTGCAAGGTTGCATCCTTCGTTGACATTTGAGCGGACTGTCGCTCTGTCGGCTTCACCGTCAACGCCGTTCTCGGAAGCGACTCTGTCCATTTCATTGGAGTCTTCTAGGTCAAAGAAACCGTATATGTCGTAGGGGGTCCCTAAAACCGTCCACCCTACGGGTTCACAATCCACGTCGCTCAGACTGACGACTATCGACGGTCTGCTGAAGAAAAGCCAGCCGAGGACGAACAGGGTGAAAGCGACGATGAGGACGCGGAGTGTGACGAAGGCCTTCTTTGTCATGGTTTCTCCAAGTATTCGAGTGGATAATCTAGGTTTGGCTGTGGTAAAGGGTGTGGCTGCGGCCTGTATCGGTAATCCTTGTGTTAAAACCACAGCGATAATCTTGAACTTTCAGTCGCCGTCTCAGCGCACAGGCTGCGAGCCGTTCTTGCCTCTCCGGACAGGTCATTTGTCTTGTCCTGCGACGCGTTGGCGACTCAAACTGACGACTTCAGTCGCCCGGTTACGCGTCTACGCTGCGCTTGCAGTCCGCAACTCGGATTCTTGATCGCGTTACCGACGTTTTCTTGAGGGTAAAGTGACAGAGGCTAGCCCGTCGGTTGATCGCTTTCAGCAGGTATGGTCCTTGACCTTTCCTTTCTCTTTGGTTTGGGCAGGGTGATGAAGGCCGTGGCCGCAACGACGGTCAATACAGTCATGTAGAACCTTCGGTCCTCGCGCGCGAGGTTGCAACCCTCGTGGAGATTCCGACTAACCCTATCGAAATACTTCTCGTCAAAGTGATTCTCATTCATAAAAGCCTCGATTTCGTCTCCATCCCCCTCAACATAACTCAACGACGAGTAAGGTCGTTCTAGAAAGTTCCATCCCACAGGCTCACACGACACTCCGCTGAGAGAAGCATGTATATAAGGCCTGCTGAGGAACAACCACCCGAAAATAAGCATGGTGAAAGCGACGATGAGGACGCGAAGCGTGACGAATGTTTTCTTTGCCATGGGGTACCTAGTTTGCGACGGCCGGTATCTGGGCTGTCGATTGCGTTTGCGGATCGGTTTAGTTGTGGAGTGAATTCAGGTAGATCAGTGTTTTAACAGCGTGATCGTCAAACGAAGCGGGACGATTCAGTTATGGGGGCCGCGGACGCTTGGTCGATCGTTGTGATCGAGTGGTGCGGCGGCACTGAGTGAAGGGGCGGCGTGCGAAGTTTGCAGTGCCGGGCCGATTGGCTTCAGCAAGCAAAATTCGCGAGTTTTCAGTTGTGTGAATCGACGTTATGGGTTGCGCCGATACGAGCTTGCGACTCCCGTTCGCGGGATCCGTTCGCCTGACGGCCACTAGCCTATGGTGCAGAAAGAAACGACGCAAGCCCTTTCTTTAGTTGTGAGTTGATTCACTTTAGATTGGGGGTCGGTGGCCGTTTGGCGACTGTCTGTTCCCGGGTCCGTGCCTTGGTGCGCATTCGCCTTTAGACGGGCGATGCCTTTCGGCCAAATGTCGCGGCATCGCAGCCGATTCCGCAGGCGCCAAGGTCGAACTCTGCTTTTTCGCCAGAGCTGAAGGGTTCTACGATCAGACGCCGTCGTCGATTGGCTTGCTGTGCCGGACGCACTTTGGCGACGCCAAAAGAGCTTCCTCTTGCTGTCTTTCGCTCGGCCTCAGTCTGCACGCACTTTAGACTGTTTGCGCGGGGGTGAGTTGCTTCCTTCGCGTCGGTCGGGGCGTTCCTGAGCCCCGGACGGCAGGGTGAATCCAGACGGCGGGGTTTCGAACTTAGTGGCAGGCTCGTGGACCGGGGCGGCTGGTGCCACGGGATGGTCCTCGGGTTCGCAGCCGCGAGGCTTTTTCCTTCTGTGGGAAAGGATACAGCCTACGGCCGCGGCAAGCGCCAAAGCGCAGACAACGGCGATTCCCGCGGGGGAGCCCGCCGCTGCTGCCACGGCGGCGTTCCACACGGCAAAGCCGACTGTCGAATAGATGAGCGCCCGGGCCAGCCATCCGGGAAACGCAGCCAGGTTGTACCTCGGCCAAGAGAGCCCGACGATCCCCGCCGCGACGTTCTCTCCGGCCTCCGCGTGCTGCTGGGCAGTAGCTGCTAAGGCGACGGGGTCTACTCCAGCTTTGCGTCCATTGTGCGTCGTCTGCGCGCAATGGACGCAAAGCTGGCTTGGAGGCGGAAGCGTTTATCGTTGGCCGAGTGGGCCCTGGCGGGAGCCCATCCGGCCAACGGGCTCGTGATCAGTTCTCCTCGTCCTCGCCGTGCTCTTTGGACGCCGGTTCCTTTTCTTTTGATGCTGCCTGTTTTTGCTTCGGTTTGGGCAGAGTGATGAAGGCCGTGGCGGCGACGACGGTCAGCAGGATCATGTAGAGCCTACGGTCCTCACGTGCAAGATTGCACGCGGCGGTGACATTAAGACGAGCTTCCGCTCTGTCCTTTTCGTTGTCAATAGTGTACTTAGAGGCAAATTCGTCCATCATGTCGCCATCCTCAATGTCGAAGAAGCCGTACATTCCGTAGGGCTTTCCCAGATAGTTCCATGCAACAGGCTGACACTTAAAGTTGCTAAGACCAGGGTTAATTGACGGGCTGCTAAAGAAGAGCCACCCGAGGACGAACAGGGTGAAAGCGACGATGAGGACGCGGATTGTGACGAAGGCTTTCTTTGTCATGGGGTTCTCCGAATGTAGATGTATATGTAGGCTAGGGTGTACATGGTTTCAATCGCGATCTTGCCAAGGGTCGGGACCTTTGTGATTGTCGATTGTATTTCCCATGTTGTCAAGTTCCGATTTTGCCTTGTAATCCTCAGTTTTGATATATTCTATTGCTAGTTCAAAGTCTTTAAATGAATTATCTATTTCTTCAGTTAGTCTGCCTACAAGGTCGTGTAAAAGCCATTTGAAATGGTGAAAAGCAACAGAGAATCCAGTTGCGCCAATACCGACCATAGAATTTCGACGGATGACTGGCGTTATGTCAACACTTAAGAACCTCCCTTTTGCTAATTCTAGTTGTTTAATTATGCTTGGTTTTGCGTTGTGTAAAATGCTGTTAATTTTACTTTCATTTATATAAAGTTTATC